>JADMIO011409284.1_pt1 | contig 63373 bp, 54 predicted proteins | sample 8958161 | NCBI WGS metagenome assembly JADMIO01 (sample SAMN16585339, study PRJNA669376) | soil metagenome | isolation source: Crop rotation soil | place: USA: Cullars Rotation, Alabama | collected 2011
CGCGACAACTTGTCCACGTGGAATTCTAAGCTTAGGATCCCAATGTGCTGGAAAGAGTGAAGTCTTTTTGCTCTTTAGGTTCATTCAGGTTTACTTCCGCATGAGCTGCGTTAAAATATTCCCTGTCTTTAATTTTACCCATTTGAACGAGTAAAAGATAGACTGAGGCCAGCAGGCTGATGTAGGCACCTATGCTTAATACGTCAAATAAGCCAGGTGTTTCTATTTTTGGGATGTACTGGCTAAAGGCCCCGCCATAAATTGCATCGGCGCTATCACTGATTGATGATCTCATTTTAAACCACGCGCCAACCATTAAGAAAATGATAAGCACCGCAGGAAGTATATGCGCAGGCTTATAATATTTACTGAATTTAAGGTCACCGGTTGTATTTTGGTAAAGGATAATTGCAGCACACACAGGTATTAAAATTAAAAGTACAAATACAAGCCTGCTTAATCCGCCAATTACATAGCTGAGCACACCTGGAGAAACCCCGAGTTGTGTAAGTGCAAAGCCTGAAAAGGATATGATGCTGCTGGCCCATGGTAGGAAATACGCAATGATCAAAAGTGCTGCGGCGATATTTGTTCCTGTAAATTTGAATTTATACTTCATGGTTATTTTTTTTTGGTTTAAAGATTCGATAGACTATCCCGAGGGCATAAACGTATTACTGACAAAGCCAAAAGCACTTAAAGCATAAAAATTTGTAGCCTGAGGTTAAACAAATCGCGGCAGTGGAGACAAGCAGTCAAAAATGAAGAACTTTCTTCTTTACAGGAAGATAAATCAAAAACATCAAAATTCCAATAAGTATCGGGCCCAAAATAAATCTCCTTCCCATCATAATGAAAAAACAAACGCTTTTAGGTTTTCTCTTGTTGACTGCGATAAGCCTGCCATGCACTGCCCAGCAAAATAAAAAAGAAAACTTGTATGAAGAACCGGGGGTTTCATTAAAACTGGCGCAATACCGGAAAGGTTTGATCAGCAAAATTCTGTACACCGTTTCCCTGGATATCCCGTCAAATACGAGGTTGCCCATACATGCGACTGAAGAGATCACGTTCGAAATTTCTGCAGTTGATTCCATCGCACTTGATTTTAAAGAATCAAAAGATCGCCTTTCAACTGTATTTGTAAATAGTAAGGAAGCTGCAATTATTTATAAAAATGAACACATTGTCATTCCCGCCGGCTACCTGGTAAAAGGTCTTAACAAGATCGTAATTGAATTTGTGGCCGGTGACCTTTCATTAAACAGGTCTGATGAATTTATGTACACTCTTTTTGTACCTGACCGGGCCCGTACGTTCATGCCTTGCTTCGACCAACCCGATCTCAAAGCCTGCTTCAGGTTGATTCTGAATATTCCTCAGGAATGGTCAGCAGTTTCAAACGGTGGAATTATGAACACGCTTGATTCAGCAGATAAAAAACGAGTCTATTTTAACACGTCCGATATGATCAGCACCTATCTTTTTTCCTTCGCAGCAGGCAAATTTCAAAAAGCATCAAAAACAGTGGATGGCCGGCAAATGAATTTTTATTACCGGGAAACTGATAAGGATAAAATTAATCCAAGTCTTGATGCCGTTTTCGATTTACACGCACAGGCGATAAAGTTTATGGAAACCTATTCCGGTATTAATTATCCTTTTCAAAAATTTGATGTGGTTGCCATACCTGATTTTCAATTCGGTGGTATGGAGCATGTTGGCGCAGTTTATTATCGGTCTGACATTCTCTTCTTAAACGCATCAGCAACGCTTACACAAAAGATGGAACGCCTTGGCACCATTGCTCATGAAACTGCCCATATGTGGTTCGGAAACCTGGTCACCATGAAATGGTTCAATGATGTATGGATGAAAGAAGTGTTTGCAAATTTCATGGCCAATAAAATAATGGATATGCTCACCAGGGATCGCAACAGGGATCTTCGTTTTTTATTAAACCATCATCCATACGCTTATTCTATTGATCGAACCACCGGTTCAAACCCGATCCGCCAGGAATTGGAAAACCTTGACCAGGCCGGGTCACTCTATGGAAATATTATTTATAATAAGGCGCCCATTGTTTTGAGGCAATTAGAAAAAATAACCGGTGAAAAAGATTTCCAGGAGGCTGCCAGGCAATATTTAAAACGATATGCGTATGGGAATGCGGAATGGACCGATGTCGTTTCCATACTTGATTCCATAAGCAGCGCGGATATCAGTACATGGAATGAACAATGGATTAATACCGCCGGAAGGCCCGTGCTAAACTATGAATTACGATTAAAGCAGGATACCATCAGTGAGCTTATCATTACTCAAAAACCAGAATATGATATACCCGGTTCATGGACGCAACATTTTAATTTAGGCCTTATATATGAATATGGGCAACGAACAATTCCTGTTTTTATGGATGATAAAAGCGTTGAAGTAAAGAGTGTACAAAACCTGCCCGCGCCTTTGTTCCTATTATTCAATGAAGACGGGGAAGGATATGGTTCTTTCCCGGTCGATCAAAAAATGCTTAACCATTTCAGTCTTCTTGAAGAACCGGTGAAGCGTGCCTCAGCTATTATTAATCTTTATGAGAACGTATTGAACGGTGAAACCATGACACCTGAACAATTGTTGAGATTTTATGCTTCCCGGTTTAAAGAGGAAAAAGAGGACCTGATCATTTACAGGATGGTTCACCAGTTCAGGAATCTTTATTGGCAGTATATTTCGATGCCGGTTCGCCAGGAAATATCCGAAGAACTGGAAAATAAGGTTTGGAACGCAGTAAAAGATGCCCACACTATCACCAAAAGGCGGCTGCTGTTTCAAACTTATATTTCGATAACACTGAGTCGAAAAGGGATTGACAGGCTATATAAGATCTGGAAAACAGGAAAGGTTGTTAAGCATATGAAGCTTTCAGAAGACGATTACATGCACATTGCTGGTGAACTTGCCCTTAAAAAACATCCCCGGTCCATATCAATTTTAAATACGCAGCTGGAAAAAATTAAGGACAAGGACCGGCAGAACCGGTTTAAATTTCTCATGCCTTCGTTAATTGGTAACAGGGAAGAACTTGACAGCGTTTTTGCATCCTTTTATCAAAAGAAGAATCGAAAAAATGAAGTTTGGGTTGCGATGGCCTTAGGCTATCTCAATCATCCTTTGCGTTCGCCCGGATCGGAAAAATATCTACCCGCAACGCTAGATCTGCTGGAACAAATTCAAATGACCGGTGGCGTTTTTTTTCCATCAGCATGGCTCAACGCAACCTTTGGTAATTACCAGAGTACTTCCGCGGTAAATATTGTAAAGACTTTTTTGGTGCAACATATTGGTTATAACCAGAATTTAAAAAGAAAAATTCTCCAGGAAACTGACGACTTATTCCGGGCTGAAAAATTACTGGCTCATCAAAAATGAGCAGATCCTCAATACACCTGATAAGTAAATGGTGGTTGTATCGGAAAATAACATGGTAGAAAATCGGGGGTCACAGTAAAATTTACACGAAAAAAACAGGTGGTTTTTGCTCTATGTAACATTAAGCCTTCGAAATATTTTTGTACCATGCCTATCGAAGTTTTAAGCAAAGTTCAATTTGACCAGGAGACACGCCTGCATTCAATAGTGGAAGCCGGGTTTAAATACCAGTTCCCCGAATCCTTATTCACTGATTTTAAGTCATATATACTAAGATATGACCTTGTCAGTCGCTGGTATAAGCAACTCAGCGATGAAGACCTCGTAAAAGTGATCCGCGTTAGTGCTTTCATTAACTAAGGAACGGCGATTGCCATTCCCACACCTCATATTCACCCTTTGTAAATAAAAAATGACTCCAAAGGAGTCATTTAAATAACGTTTAGCATAGTTTAGTTGGTTAAAAGCGGGTCTATCGAGACACTAATAAGGCGAAAAAATTATGCCAAACTGCACTATTATTACCTCTTTATTTGCGGCAACGATTGCGTTAATAAAACGCAGATGGTGTCTTTTAATGTGACTTTAATAACCTTTCTTTGCACTGGTTTTTCATAGGATATTGGATTTTAAACCGGGGCTAGATTTCTATCTTGGCCCCTTTTCTTTTATATAAGAAGGAAGGTTACTTTCTGATAATTAATAAGATAGGAAGAAGGATTACTGGCAGTGGCTTAATTTACCGAATGATTATATTAATTTCTTGTTGCATACTCTTCTTCCTCCTCAGAATAAATTCTCTTTAGTTTCAGTTTGGAAGCCGTGGCTACGATCAATGGGAACTTTTCAACGGATACGTTACTCTGCTGTAAGCCGAAGCCTTTCTCTTCACTGAGCGAGATGGACTTAAGGATAAAATAAGATTTCATCGTCATTCTTTCCCAGAACGGAAGTTCATGATCTGTTGCCAGGAATTTTTCCATCACCACGAACTGGAAATCACCGACCACGTTATTGCGTTGCTGGCTCTCATACCGGCTGGTTACATTCACTTCACGGTTTGTAACCAAATCTTCAACAACTTTTTTGAACATCAGGTTAATACGGGGCGCAATCCGGAATCCAAGCCTGAACTCTACCCTGATGATATCGTTCGGAATAATATGTTCAACAGCATATTCGCAGGTGTAAGGTTCATCCAGCGTATCAACATGAACAAACCAATAAATATCTGCGCGCTTGGGTTTCCCGCTTAAAATAGAATAGATGATCTTATGCTCAATTTCCTTGTGGTTATTGGCACTGGTCATATAAACCAGGTGTGTAGCATATTTGGGAACAGTAAGGTCATTGCTCAGTTCTTCCAGCTTTGAAATGTATTCCTCCAGTCTCACAAATTCCACGTAACGGTTCTTGATCTTCCTGCTACGGAACCAGATATACATTACATAGAATAGTAAACCTCCAACCAATAGTGCTATAAAACCCCCATGCGGAAATTTCTTAAGGTTAGCAAAAAGAAAACATCCCTCAAGGGAGATATAAACGACGAGGTATAAATAGATGAGGGCAGGATTTACTCTTCTAATCACGAGAAAGTTCGCAAAAAGGATAGAAGTGGCCATCATGCATAGGGTAATCGCCAGCCCATAAGCAGCCTCCATGGCGCTGGCGCTTTTGAAATAGAGGACAATTCCGCAACATCCAATAAATAAAATCCCATTAATACCCGGAACAAACAACTGGCCTTTTACCTCGGACGGATATTTTATCCTCATTTTAGGCCAAAGATTTAAACGTATTGCCTCACTGATTAATGTAAAGGATCCGCTGATTAATGCCTGGCTGGCAATAATTGTAGCAACAGTAGCGATGACCAGGCCGATTATCCTGAATTGTTCCGGCATTACCCCATAAAATGAGTTGAAGCCGCCTTTGATCATATCGTCTGAAATAACTGAACCTTGATTATGGGCAAGCAGCCAGGATCCTTGTCCCAGATAATTAAGGATCAAGCATGTTTTTACAAATATCCACGAAATGCGAATATTATTTTTACCGGCATGACCAAGATCACTGTATAATGCTTCTGCTCCGGTGGTACAAAGGAATACAGCACCAAGTATCCAGAAATTTTCAGGATTTGCAGACAACATTTTTATGGCGTAATATGGATTAAAAGCCTTAAAAATGTTCAGGTCGTCTTTCAAATGAACAATTCCAAAAAAAGCAATCATGCTGAACCATACGATCATAATGGGCCCAAACAATTTTCCAATTGAAGCTGAACCAAACTGCTGAAGAAAAAACATTAATACAAGTATCCCGAGAACAATGTAAATGACCTGGATTTGGGTAACCTTTTCAAAGAGGTCGATTTGTTTTAGTCCTTCCACTGCTGACATTACCGAAATTGGAGGTGTGATCATTCCATCGGCCAATAGAGCCGCCCCACCTACCATTGAAGGAATCACCAGCCACTTTCTTCGCCGTCTCACCAGTGCGTATAAAGAAAATATTCCTCCTTCACCTTTGTTATCTGCCTGTAAGGTGAGAATAACATATTTAACCGTAGTCTGTAGTGTAAGTGTCCAGATAATACAGGAAAGACCACCTACGATCAATAACTCATTGATCGCTTTGCCATTGATGATCGCATTAAAAACGTAGAGAGGGGATGTTCCGATATCGCCATAGATAATTCCAAGTGCTACCAACATTGAGGCGGCGGTAACCTTATTCAAATTCTGGTGGTTCGGTTTCACGATTGTGCTTTCATATTAAATCTGTTCTTTCAATCTTTTTGCCACGCTAATTTTTTGTTATGCCTGAACAAACCGGGCATAAAGTTAAAGCCTGCTAATTTAATTAAATATTTAAGTATTGGATTTTAAAGATGAGTGGAGGAATTTCAGACTTTCTGGTCACGCCAATTTCTGTTCGATCACCTGCTGAAGTTGTTTTGCCTGGATAACACCTGATTGCCTCCATTTAACAGATCCAGCTTTGAAAAGAATCAACGTGGGAACTCCCTGGATCTGGAATGATTGCGCAACATCGGGGTTTTTATCCACGTCAACTTTAATGATCGTTATTTTTTCCTGCATTACCTTTTTGAGGTCGTGCAGGATGGGTGTCATCATTTTGCATGGACCGCACCATGTTGCTGTAAAGTCAACGAGCACTGGCTTTTCTCCGTTGATGATCTGCCCGAAGGTTTGATTTTCTGCTGCCATTTGGAATTAAATTCGACAGTATAAGTTACGAAAAAACGACAAGAACTTATAATCCTCGATACTTGTCGTCAGCAATTTCAGCGGTATATTCTTTCGATCGCCTGGCTGTATTTTTCCATGATCACTTTGCGTTTTAGCTTAAGCGTAGGGGTAAGCTCGCCGGTATCAATTGTCCATTCCTGCGGGATAAGTTCAAACCTTTTGATCTGTTCTACATGATTAAAATTACTGTTGAGTGTGTCGATTACATTCCTGTATAATTCCAGCACTTTAGGGTTGCGAATGGCCTCAATATTGGTTGTGAATGTCAAACCATTTTTTTTCATCCATTCTTTAAGGTTTGAAATGGAGGGTACAATCAATGCTCCTACAAACTTTTGCTCTGCGCCAACAACCATGATCTGTTCTACAAAAGGAGATTCCTTCATTTTATTTTCGATGGGCTGAGGGGCCACATATTTCCCACCACTGGTTTTAAAAAGTTCTTTTTTCCGATCGGTTATCTTTAAAAATTTTTCGTCTTCGAATACCCCGATATCTCCTGTATGCAACCAGCCATCTATAACCGTTTCCGCTGTGAGATCCGGCCTTTTATAATATCCTATCATCACACTGGGGCCTTTTACACAGATCTCACCATCAGCTTCAAGTCTTACTTCCTGTCCCTGTATAGGTGGGCCAACAGTTCCAAATTTTGTTCCTCCATTATATTTACAGTTGACACTAATAACAGGGCTGTTCTCAGTAGGGCCGTAACCTTCATAAACAGGAAGCCTGGCAGCCGTAAAAATGCGGATCAACCTTACCTGGCAGGCTGCACCGCCAGTTATGATGATCTCTATCTTATTGCCAAGGGCTTCACGCCATTTTTTAAAGACCAGCTTATTGGCAACCGACAATTGAATATCATACCATACACCGCCACTTTTATTATCATATTTATTGGCCAAAGAAACAGCCCAGTAAAAAAGCTTTTTTTTGATTCCTTTTAAACCTGCTCCTTTATCCATTATACGCTCGTATACTTTTTCTAACAGTCTCGGTACAGTGCAGAATAAGGTAGGTTGTACTTCCCTGATATTTTCACCAATGGTTTCGAGGCTCTCGGCATAGTAGATTGAGATCCCGCTTGCGATGTAGATGAAAGAAACCATTCTTTCAAAAATATGGTTCAGCGGAAGGAAACTTAAAGCCCGTGCCGAAACATTATCATCAAAAGGGAAACTTTTTTTTGAATGGATGGCATTGGTAACAATATTGCGGTGGCTGAGCATAACTCCTTTTGGAGTTCCTGTTGTACCAGATGTATAAATAATTGTGGCACAGTCTCCGGGGACGATTTTTCCTTTGATCTCCCCAAGCATTTCATAATGCATTTCTCCCCCGGCAGATAACAATGACTCCCAATGGTCAACGCCGGGCAGCTCATCGAAACAATAAATGTTTAGTAAGCTGGCAACCCGTGAGCTAATACTTTTTACTTTTTCAAGAATGTCATTCCCACTGATAAAAACGTATTTAACAGCAGCATCGTTAAAAATAAATTCGAGTTCATTCGCATTCGTAGTTGGATAGATGGGGCATAATATAATTCCCGCCTGCTGGCAGGCGAAATCCAGCATTAACCATTCGGGCCGGTTCTTACTAATGATCGCAACCTTATCCTGTTGCTCAATTGGCACTTCCTTACGTCCAATGCCGAGGCTAAGTAAACCGGCGCTTAGCTTATTCACGAGTTCTTTCACTTCAGCAGTGCTGTTGACTTTCCATTGCCCGTTTTCCTTACCAGCCAGCATGTCTTTTTTCGGAAATTTTTCGAGCTGGTAATCCAGGAAATCAAATATTCTCAGGTTTTCGTTCATGCTATTGCGTTACTAAAGATGCAGGCTATCTAAAGCCATATTTTATTAAGCACTAACCATTAGATGAAGTACTTTTTAACGATAATATTGTTTTATGGGCAGCTTAAAGACCCTTGATTTTTGAAACCGAAGAAATTCATTGTAATCAGCAGAATGTGTAGTTGTCCAATTTTGGTAAGCTGGCAGGTTTTGAGTAGCTCCAAAGATCCATTGATTGTAGGCGTCGAACATTCCTTCCTGCAGTAGCTGGCGATGCAGCTCAAACAACCTGAATGGGAATTTATCTGAATAATCCCGGAACCAATCCAGGACAAAGCGGGTACGTATCATCGTAAGTGACTCCGGATTCAAGCCTAAAGCCGTAATGGAGGATTGTTTGCTCATGCACTTCAGGAAAGCCTCCGAAAATTTATTTTTGTCTTTATTATTTTTCATCAGGTCCGCATCCGAAAATAATTTTTTATAGCTCTCAAGGAGTATGTTCTTTATTTCCGGTGTATTCCGTCCCAAAGGTTCCATATTGATGAAGATCTCTGCATAAATTATGCTCCAGACTTTATCGGTTGACAAATAATAAAACCTGGTTGCATTGTAATAGTTCATGGAATAATCGGGATCAGTCTCAATTCCTTTTTCCCATTGTTTTATTGCCCCATAATCCTGCTGTGACCAAAGCAGTTGTCCGTATTCACTGTAAAGGGCACCGCTGGCCGGAAATTTTTTCAATCCTTTTTTGTAAACCTTTTCACAGTCTTTATATTGTTCCAGGCCCTGGTATATATTACCGGCAATCTGGTAACACTGGTCATCAACATCATCCCGGTCAAGCACTGGTTTGATTATTTCAAGGGCATTGCTGTATTCACGTTGCAGGTAATAATTATAAGCCAGGTCTTTAATCACCTCGAGGTTATCAGGTTGCACCTGGCGTGCCCTGTTCAGTACCAGTATGGCATTTGAATAATCGCCCTGGAACATAAAGGTTTTCGCAGTTTCCTGTAATTGTTTAATATCCTGGCAAAATGAAGAAGCAATACAAACGAAAAAAAAGTAGCAGGACGCAGCAAGATATTTTTTCATGAAGATCATTTCTTTCGTTTTCCCCAGGCGATTACACTAGCCTGTTAGTTATGGATGAGATGCGTCAGCAAACCATCCCGAAGCTTTGGCTCGAACCAGGTTGATTTTGGCGGCATAACATTTCCACTGTCGGCAATATCGAACAACTGTTGAATAGAAACGGGATGAAGACTGAATGCTACAGCCATTTCCCCGGAATTTACTCTTCTTTCCAGTTCAGCAAGTCCCCTGATGCCGCCAACAAAATCAATGCGTGTATCTGTTCTCTGGTCTTTGATTCCCAGCAAAGGATCAAGGATATTGTTTTGCAGGATAGAAATATCCAAAACACCTATTGGATCATTTGAATACGTATCTTTTTTGGAAGTAAGCCGGTACCATTGTTTCCCGGTATACATCCCAAATTCATGCAGTTTGGAAGGCAATACCGCCTTACCCGCTTTTTCCACCGTAAATTTTTCAGCTATTTTTCCAAGAAACTCATCAGTCGAAAGTTGATTCAGATCTTTGACCACCCGGTTATAATCCATGATGGTTAATTCGCTTGCAGGAAATAAAGTGGTGAGGAAGATGTCTGCATCTTCGTTGGCTTTTTGCCCCAGGGATTTACGCACTTTTGCAGCTGATGCAGCACGGTGGTGTCCGTCTGCGATATATGTACAATTCACCTGTGTTTTAAACAGGTCGGTGATCTTTTTTATAAGCGAGTCATCATTGATGATCCAGATACTATGCTGAATCTTATCTTCCGCCACGAAATCGTAAACGGGGCTATGCTTGCTTTTCCAGGTATTGATAATGGTATCAAGTTCATCCACATTCTTATAAGCCAGGAAAACGTTCCCCGTTTGGGCACCGGTAGTTTTGATGTGATTGATCCTGTCCAGTTCTTTGTCGGGCCTGGTGAATTCGTGTTTCTTGATCAGGTCTTTCTCATAATCGTCAACACTGCTTCCGCAAACAAGTCCCGTTTGTGAACGGCCGTTCATGGTGAGTTGGTATATATAAAAACAATCCTTGTTTTCGCGGAACAGGATATTGCGGCTTATGAAAGCATCTAAATTTTCCTTTGCCTTATCATACACCTGTTGCGAATGAACATTGATGTCATCTGAAAGATCAATCTCACTTTTGGTGATATGTAAAAAGCTGGAAGGGTTTCCCTGCGCTTCTATTTTGGCTTCTTTGCTGGTGAGCACGTCATAAGGTCTTGAGGCAACCTTTTTTGCGTGCTGTGCCTCTGGCCTCAATGCTTTGAACGGTTTAATCTTAACCATGAATATCAGAAATTAAAGTGCCCTGTGTGGGCTGCAAAAATAATTTATACCTATAGAGTTCGGAATTACCGGTTAGATTTTATTTGTTAACAGGAACAGCTCAGCCTTTTTCCCGGGCGAAGCTCCTCATCAGATCTACCAGCACTTCAACGCTGCTTACCGGAAGGGCATTATAAAGTGATGCCCTGAAACCTCCTACCAGCCTGTGTCCCTTGATGCCTACCACGCCTGCTTTTTTTACATAAGCAAGGAATGATTCTTCAAGTGAGGGATCATTCATCACAAAACAAACATTCATCTTGCTCCTGTCTTCTTTTGAAACAGTCCCTTTAAAAAATGGGTTATCATCTATTTCTTTATACAGTAATTCTGCTTTGCGGTTATTTATCTTTTCAATAGCCGGAACGCCACCAAGTGCTTTAAGCCAGCGTAACGTAAGCATCACCACATAAACCGCAAAAACTGGAGGAGTATTGAGCATGCTGCCTTCCTTGATATGAACCCGGTAATCCATTATGGTTGGTATGGGCCTTTTTATTTTACCGAGAATTTTATTGCTGACCACGACAAGGTTTACACCTGCAGCACCCATATTTTTCTGGGCACCTGCATAGATCAGTTCAAAGGCATTAAAATCAAGCTGGCGGCTCAGGATATCACTGCTCATGTCCGCTACCATCGGAACACTGGTTTTGGGGATCTTCTGCCATTGCGCCCCATAAATAGTTTCGTTGGTAGTGATGTGAAAATATTTGGCATCATTCGGAACGGCGAAATCTTTCTGAATAGCAGTATAATTGTTTTCCTTGCTGCTGGAGGCTATTTCAACTCTGCCAAACAGCTTTGCTTCCTTCATTGCTTTGGAAGACCATACTCCGGTGTCTGCATAAGCTGCGGTATCGTGGTCATCGAGCAAATTCATTGGCACCTGCATGAACTGAGTGGTCGCACCTCCGTGAAGGAACAGTATTTCATGATCATTATCGAGCAGCATTAATTCCTTCACGAGGCTTTTTGCCTCATCCATGATGGCCTGGAATGTTGATGTACGGTGGCCGGTTTCTAAAATGGATAAACCCGTGTTATTATAATTAAGAACTGCCTGTGCAGCCTGTTCAAATACTTCTTTAGGTAATATAGAAGGACCTGCATTGAAATTATGGATCATGCTCACCGGGGTCCTGGTCGGAGTCGTGATTTCTGTCATTGCAAAATTTTGTGCAAATGTATTAATTAAATGGCGGAGGTAAGCTTAATGAAATTCAGTAACAGGGTCTGAGGATTATTGTTCCGATCTGCCGATCATGCTGCCGCCCGCTTTCCACTGGTTGTTCAGGTCTTCAAATTCCTTTGTATCGGCTTCTGAAAATTTTTGTTTAACGAGTGAACGCAGGTCAGGCTGACCCGCATTTACCCAGGCCGTATACCAGAATGAGGCAACCGATGCAATGGACTGGCGCATTCTTCGCTCAATCATTCCATCCAGCATTTTATTATAAGCAATGGTATATGCAGAAGAATATTGACGGATAAGGTTTCCATTGCGGTTCTCAAACGCATATTTTTGATCAGTAGGAAATTTTTTTGTGAGCTCCCGGTCAAAAGCTAATACTGAATCGGCCGCCTTGGCACTTTCGAGTACGCGGGCCCAGATAAAACTCCCAGGGTCTGCGATATAGGTTGCCTTTCCAATAAAGAAATCAAATTCTTTCTCAGCCAGCAATTCAGGCACACGGCTTTCCCAGAAACCATGAATACCTTTTTGATTGGTAAGCTGGCCATTGTGATTGCTGTTGGCATGAAGTGGAACATGGGCGTCGGCAATATAGTGGCCAAGGTCTGCGCTGTTCTTCATGATCCGGCTGAAATTCTTTTCTCGGAACGCATCGGTTAGCCGGGCCAGCATAACCTGTACGTACCAGGGAACAATACCATATTCCTGTAAGGTGTCCTCGCCGAATTTTGCAACTGCGTCTGCCCATTTACGTGGGAGGGCTGTGTATGGGTATGGACCATAATGATCAATATCAATATAATGACGAGGAGCTTCCGCCTTAATTGCATAGCGCCTTTTATCCGGATCAATCGCATGCTCAGTGATGAAGTTGATATTTGCCTTATAGAGCACAAGCATTTCCGGCGGAAGGAGGAAGGTTGCATAATAATTGATTTTCTGGTGCGCATAAAATCCCCAGCAAAAACAATTTATGGTGACACATAAAAAACACGCTGTTAATATTGCTTTTTTCATCTATTGTAATTTGATGAAGTTCTAAAAAATAAGCTTCTAAAGGTACACATCATTGTCAAACAATGTTAAGCCGACACCGGTGGATGTTCTTCCTCGATCACATGCGTTACACCCCCGCTAACTGCAAACTTCATACTTTGTGCTGCGCTGATATTGGTAATGGCCTTGATCCTGTTGCGGGGGATGATATATACGTTGCCGGCAACCGAATAGGCCATCGGAACATAAACGGCCACATAATCTTTAAATCCAAATTCAGCCATATTTTCACTGGTGACAAACCCGATGCGCCAAACATCATTGTCGTCAATATTTGCGAGTACATTATTCGTGAACTTCTTTTTTTCTCCTGCAAAAGCTTCAAAAAATTCCTTCACTGTAGAATATATGAATTTAATACCCGGCATTCTCGAGAGGAGTGCATCAAACACCTGTACAATCTTGCCGAAAACAAAGGACGAAGAGATATAACCCACCAACAGCACAAAACAGATAACCAGTAAAAAACCAACCCCTGGAATTCTTTTTATGTGGCCGCTGCTATCGGTCATCAGTGAAGGGAAAATTTCATAAACGATATTAGGTAAGATGCTGTCAATGAAGTTAAATGCTGATGCTATGGCCCAAACCGTAATGGTTATGGGAGCCAGGATAAGCAAACCCTGTATGAAATACTGGATGAAGTCTTTATAAGTAAACGTCTTTTTCATGATGAACCTGTTTGTACAAAGGTATTGATTTGACCTGCCGGATGAAATAGGCTAAAAAAGGGACAGGTGGCAAAAAGAAAAGGATGGAAACTTTAGTAACATAAAAAGTTTCCCTAGTTTTGTGCCCCGTTATGATAATTGCAGATACAGCAGAGAGGATAAAACAAAGAGCTCATGAACTGTTCATGCAGTTCGGCCTTCGTAGTGTAAGCATGGACGATATTGCGAACCGGATAGGCATCAGCAAAAAAACAATTTACCAGTTTTATACAGATAAGAATGAATTGGTGGATGCTGTCGTTAATGAGATCATTAATCACAATGAAACGGAGTGTGAATATGACCGCAAGAGCTCTGACAACGCTGTTCATGAAATTTTCCTGGCGATGGGCATGATGATGGAAATGATGAAAGCCATGAATCCATCTGTACTGTACGATATGCAGAAATACCATCCCAAAGCATTCCAGCGATTTTATAAATACAAAAATGATTATCTCTACAAAGTGATGCGTGAAAACCTAACGAGGGGCATAAACGAAGAATTGTACCGGCCGGAAATAAAGGTGGATATACTTGCCAGGTTTAGGGTGGAAAGCATTATGCTGCCCTTTCACCCCGATTTTCAATCCAAATTGAAATATAACCTGGCAGTTATCCAGGAAGAACTTATCCTTCATTATTTATACGGTCTCGTAACACAAAAAGGGTATAAACTGATATTAAAATATCAATTGGAAAGACAAAAAAGAACAAAATCTGATGAAAAAAGTTAGGATAACCGGACTGTCCGTATTAGTACTGTTAACCGCACAGGCTGCAATGAGCCAGGTTAAGAATGAGTTCTCTGCAAAACAGGCAGTGGACTATGGTTTAAAAAATTCCGTACCCGTAAAGAATGCGCTCATCGATATTTTGATCCAGAAACAAACCAACCGCGAAATAACGGCTGCGGCATTTCCGCAGGTTTCCGGCTCGGTGGCTGCAACGCACTATTTTGATGTTCCTATTCAGCCTATTCCTGATTTTATTAATCCACTTGTGTATGGGATTTTAGAAGATAAGGGAGTACGGGATGCGGGCGGAAATCCAATAAAGGGACCTGAAAGTTTTCCTGATCTTCCGTTTTCCATTTTTCAGAAGTGGAGCAGTACCGTTAGTGTGGATGTAAAACAACTATTGTTTGACGGGCAGGTTTTCGTTGGCTTGCAGGCACGGAAAGCAGTCATAAATTTCTATACGAAGTCTGCAGAAGTAACACAGGAACAGATCAGGGCAAACATCTATAAAATTTATTACCAGCTCGTTGTAGGGAAACAGCAACTGGCGAGTGTTGATGCGAACATTGACCGTTTCACCAAACTTTTGCATGATGTTAATGAGATTTATAAGAATGGTTTCGCAGAAAGACTGGATATAGACAAGGTACAGGTCCAATTGAATAATTTAAATACAGAAAAAGATAAGCTGCTGAACCAGCTCGAAGCGGGTAACGCAGGTTTAAAGTTCCTGATCAATATGCCGCAAAAGGAGGAGCTGGTGTTAACCGACACTTTAAATGAATCGGAGCTAAAATCAGGCCTGCTCGACGAAAGTTATAATTACAACGACCGCAAGGAAATGCAATTGCTTCAAATCGGTGCACGGCTTAATAAGTATAACATCAGGCGGTACCAGCTTAGCAAACTACCTACGGTCAGTGTTTTTGGCTCCTATGCCAAGAATGTTCAAAGCAACGAATTTGATTTCTTTAATAAAAGCGCTAACTGGCTAACCACATCGCTTGTTGGGCTTAATATTTCAGTACCGATATTCAGCGGCTTTGCAAAAAATGCACAAATACAAAAAGCCAGGTATGAATTGCAGAAATCAAACAATAACATCGAACAAACAAAGCAATCCATTGAAAATGATGTAAGCCAGGCTCGCATTAAAATGAAAAGCGCATTGCTGACCATGGACAACCAGAAACGCAATATAGCCCTGGCAGAAAAAGTGTATAACACAACGAGGAAAAAATATGACCAGGGACTTGGCAATAACCAGGAGATCTATAATGCACAGGCCGAATTAAAAGTGGCGCAAACCAATTATTACAGTGCAGTATATGATGCCATCATTGCCAAAATTGATTACCAGCAGGCAACAGGAAAATTGCAGTAACAAAATCATTTCAAGAACTTAATTAAAACCAATGCTAAACCAGACAACCAGGACTATACCCCTAAAACAATTTTTTGCCGCGGCAGCAATCGCCGTCATTTTTTCTTCATGCGGCAACAGTAAAAAAGATGAATCCACCGATTCGAAAAATAAAAAAGCGAAACTGGAGAAACTGAAGTCCGAAAAAAATAAAACTGACGAAGAGATTCAGAAGCTCGAGGCTGAGCTGGCTAAGGAAAACCCGGCAAGTGCAGATAATACAAGGGTAAAACTTGTTAGCACTGCCCCGGTTACCCGCCAGGAGTTCCAGCATTTTATTGACTTACAGGGCAGGATAGACGCCGATAATATTTCTTATGTTGCTCCACGAATGGGGCCCGGATTAATTAAATCCATTCACGTTAAACAGGGAGACGTGGTAAAAAAAGGCCAGCTCATTTTGCAGATGGATGATGCTGTAGCAAGGCAGTCCGCAAATGCAACCAGGCAGCAGTTGGCAGGAGTGAAAACGCAGCTTAGCCTTGCTTCAGATCTTTACAGGCGCCAGAAAAATTTATGGGAGCAGGGGATTGGGACGGAAGTCCAGTTGTTATCCGCTAAAAATAATATGGAAGGACTTCAAAGCCAGGTAAATGCCATGCAGGAACAGGTTAAGGTGGCGGAAGAGAACGTTAAAGCGGCCAGTGTTTACAGCGATGTAAATGGCGTAGTCGATGTGATGGATGTAAGAGTGGGCGAAATTTTCACCGGGACTTCCGGTAATGGTAAGCCGCAGATCAAGATCGTAAATACAAGTACGCTTAAAGCAGTCACAAATGTTCCGGAAAATTATGTAAGCCGGGTGCACAAGGGAGCACTTGTAAATATCGTAGTTCCCGATGCAGGTAAAAATATAAAAGCAACGATTACGCTCGTCAGTCCTTCTATTGATGCAACCCAGCGCGGGTTTATTGCGGAGGCAAAAATTCCCGCTGATGCTGCACTGAAAGCAAACCAATCAGCAATTCTCAAGATCCTTGATTATTCTGCAGCGAATGTTGTGGTTATTCCTGTCAACCCGATCCAAAATGATGACAAGGGAAAATTTGTTTTTGTTCTGGAACACCAGGGCAAGGATAAATCTGTAGCGCGGAAGAAAAATATTTCAATAGGTGATATTTACGGCGATAATGTAGAAGTGAAATCCGGCCTTTCCGGTGGCGAAATATTAATTACCGAAGGTTACCAGAATCTGTATGATGGGCAAACCGTGACATCCTTTTAATATATTGGTAAAAAATTCAGATAAACAACAGGAAACTAACAGGAAGCAGCAAACGACAACAGAACGAACTTGAAAAATGTCATCGTATGAATATTATTGAAGGGACAGTAAAAAAAATCAGGGAATTTAGACCAACGAGCTGGGCGATAGACAACAGCACAGCGGTATACATTATAGCGATACTCATTTCCATTTATGGCCTGGTAAAATTTAATACTATGCCTAAGGAGCAGTTTCCTGACATCGTGGTTCCAACGATAAGTGTAGCCACTATTTATATTGGAAATTCTCCAAAGGATATGGAAAACCTGGTTACAAGGCCGATTGAAAAAGAGCTTAAAGGTATTAGTGGTGCCAAGGTTAATAAAATTCAAAGCATTTCTCAAACAGATTACAGCCTCATCATTATTGAGTTTGATACGGATGTCAAAACAGATATTGCCAAACAAAAAGTAAAGGATGCTATCGACAAGGCAAAAACTGATCTGCCTACGGATCTAACCAAAGAACCGGATGTGCAGGAATTTGCTTTTAGCGAAATACCCATCATGTTCGTTAATGTTAGCGGTGATTATGACGGAATGAAGCTTAAACATTATGCAGATAAGCTCCAGGACAGGTTCGAAGAGCTAAGCGAAATAACACGTGCAGAGATCGTTGGCGCCCCCGAAAGAGAGATCCAGATCAATGCGGATCCATACAAGATGGATGCCGCCCGTATTACTTTTAATGATATCGAAAATGCCGTAAAGCGGGAAAATATGGATATCACCGGAGGCCTGATTGATGTGGGAGATATGAAACGCACGCTAAGGATTAAAGGGCAATTCATCAGTGCGCTTGATATGCAGAATATTATGGTAAGAAGCAGTGCACAGGGAGGAACAGTTTATTTGAAAGATATCGCCCAGTTAATAGATACGGTTAAAGAACAGGAAAGCTATGCAAGGCTTGACGGTAAAAATGTGGTCACCTTAAATATTGTAAAACGTGCCGGTGAAAACCTGATCAAAGCCGCTGGAAAGATCAAAGACGTAGTAGAGGAGATGAAGCGTAGTGAAGAATTACCCAAAGAGTTAAACGTGGTCATTACCGGCGACCAAAGCAAGCAAACTGCTACGTCATTTACAGAACTGGTGAATACAATCGTTATCGGTTTTATCCTGGTATTATTTGTACTGATGTTTTTCATGGGCGTTACCAATGCATTTTTTGTGGCATTGAGTGTTCCGCTTAGTGTGTTTGTTGCATTTATGTTCCTGCCTATCGCAAACGGAATCATTGGAACGACTGTAACCCTGAACTTCATCGTTCTTTTTGCATTGCTGTTTGGACTCGGTATCATTGTAGATGACGCTATTGTTGTAATTGAAAACACCCACCGTATCTATAATAATGGAAAGGTCCCTATTGTCATGAGTGCAAAAGAAGCTGCCGGAGAGGTCTTCGTCCCGGTGTTTGCAGGAACCGCAGCAACACTTGCTCCGTTCTTCCCCCTGTTATTCTGGAAAGGGATCATTGGGAAATTCATGATCTATTTTCCTGCGATTTTGATCCTGACCCTTGGCGCTTCTCTTATTGTAGCCTTTTTCTTTAACCCGGTTTTTGCTGTAAGTTTTATGAAACCGGAAGGAAAAGAGCACGAAGAACCGAAAAGACTTTTGTTCAGGAAATGGTGGTTCTGGCTTTTGATTGCTTTTGGAATCTTGTTCGATATAACCGGTTCTCCCGGTTTGGGTAATTTCCTTTTGGTCCTTGCTATCCTGACCATTCTAAACAGGTATTTGCTGAATGATATCATTCATTTCTTCCAGCAACGCGTTTTGCCTTTCCTGATGAGAAAGTATGAAATATTTCTACGTTGGGTATTGAAGGGAACACGTCCTGTGTGGATGGTTGTTGGATTGTTTATATTGTTTCCCATTTCTGTTGCTTTGTTAATGGCGAGGGGAAATAAGGTACAATTCTTTCCCAGCGGCGATCCCAATTTTATTTATGTATATCTTAAAATGCCGATCGGGACAGACGTTGCCCGAACAGACAGCATTACACATATTCTTGAGAACAGGGTATACAAGGTTTTGGAAAGTGAAAAGCCCGGTCAACCCGGCAGTATTGTAGAAAGCATTATTGCAAATGTTGCAGTCAGCGCCAATAATCCCCGGGATAATAACAGGAGCGTACAACCGAACCTCGGCAGGATACAGGTATCGTTTGTTGAATACAAGAATCGTCATGGAAAAAGAACACTCCCTTACCTGGATGCCATTCGCAACCAGATGAAAAACATTCCAGGTGCAAGCATTGAGGTGGATAAAGAAGAAGGGGGCCCGCCAACAGAACCGCCCGTTAATATTGAAATCGTCGGCGACAACTATGAAGAGCTCGCAAAAACAGCAAAAGATCTTGAATATTACCTGGATACCAACCAGGTGTACGGAGTTGAAAATCTTAAAATGGATGTTGACCTCAACAGCCCGGAAATAACAGTGGTAGTGGACAGGGAGAGGGCAATGATGGAAGGTTTAACCACCGGTCAGATAGGCAATGAGATCCGCACCGCTGTATTTGGCCGGGAAGTATCCAAGTTAAAAGAAGGCGAAGATGAATACAAGATCCAGTTACGTTATACCGAACTGCTGCGTAATAATATTACCGATCTCATGAACATGCGGATCACGTTTATGGATATGAATACAATGATGGTGAAACAGGTTCCGTTAAGCGCGGTAGCAAAAGTGGATTACACAACAACGTCGGGGGATGTACGAAGAAAGAATGTAAAAAGAACGATCCAGTTGCAATCCAATGTGCTTGATCCCAGCATGACTACCAGGGTTAACCAGGAACTGGCAGCAAAGATTAAAGATTTCAAAGTGAGAACTAAAGTGCCGGCAGATGTAACCATCAGGCAATCGGGGCAGGGAGAACAGGAAGCAGAAACAAGTTCATTTTTATTTTCAGCTCTCCTTATTGCACTGGGCATGATCTTCCTCATCCTTATCCTTCAATTCAATTCATTAAGCAAGCCGTTCATTGTTCTTACAGAAATATTCTTTTCAGTGATCGGGGTATTGTTGGGTTACGCCTTCACCGGGATGACCATTTCAACAATTATGATGGGTGTGGGTATAGTAGGACTTGCCGGTATTGTTATCAAGAACGGAATTTTATTGATTGAATTTACCGATGAACTCCGGGGGAGGAAAATGAAGGTAAGAGAAGCGGCTATACAGGCTGGTAAGATCCGTATCATACCTGTAATGCTTACCGCTATTGCAACTATTTTGGGATTGCTTCCACTGGCTGTTGGATTTAATATTGACTTTGTATCCATGTTCAGGGATTTGAATCCGCACATTTTCTTCGGAGGTGATAGTGTTGTGTTCTGGGGGCCTTTAAGCTGGACGATCATCTTTGGACTGATTTTCTCGTTTTTCTTAACGCTCATGATGGTGCCAAGCATGTATATCATTGCAGAACGGTTGAAGAGACCTATGGAAAAATTCTATGGAACAAAGTTTATTGCGCTGCTTGGATTCCTGGGGCCTTTATTTTTCTTTTTTGTAGGGATCATGTACCTGGTCCGCAGGATCCAGGGAAAAAGAGTTTGGACAGGTAAGCTGAAAACAAAATATTGATCAAAACAACACATGATTTATGATCACAAATCACGAAATCGATTATAAGATCTATGGGGAAGAGCTCCAGTTTGTTGAAATAGAATTAGACCATGGTGAAACGGTGATAGGAGAACCTGGTGGGTTTATGATGATGGATAGTGATATCCAGATGAGCACCATTTTCGGGGATGGTTCGACCCAAAGTCAGCAGGGCGGACTCCTGGGAAAGATCTTAGGTGCGGGCAAGCGGATACTTGTGGGGGAAAATCTTTTCATGACAGCATTTACCAATGTTGGCCAGGGAAAAAAGCAGGTGAGTTTTGCTGCGCCTTATACAGGAAAAATTATTCCACTGGATCTCAGTGCTTATAATGGAAAGATCATCGCCCAAAAAGATGCATTTCTCTGCGCAGCGAAAGGCGTTGCCATTGGGATTGAATTCCAGAGAAGACTGGGCACTGGCATTTTTGGTGGCGAAGGATTTATAATGGAAAAGCTCGAAGGAGATGGAATGGCGTTTGTGCATGCGGGTGGGTATGTTATTGAAAAAGAACTTAAAGCCGGTGAATCTTTGAAGGTTGATACGGGTTGCGTTGTTGCCTATACAGCCGGTGTTGATTTTGATATTGAATTTATCCGTGGAATAAAAAACTGGATGTTTGGAGGCGAAGGATTATTTTTTGCGTTACTGAAAGGTCCCGGTAAAGTATGGCTGCAGTCATTACCAATCAGCAGGCTTGCGGGACGAATAATGCAGTATGGAAATTTCCGGAGAAAAGAAGAAGGCAGCATGTTGGGTGGGCTTGGCAATTTGCTGGATGGAAGTGAGTAACCCTATAGGTCATCTTTAAGCAGATTGTTTCTTTAATCTGTTATTTTTGGAAGGACGCCGCATCAAGGGTAGAAAAATATGAAAAAATATTTCGCAGAATTTATTGGCACATTTTCACTGGTTTTTGCCGGAACGGGAGCTGTTATAATAAATGAAATAACACGTGGAGAAGTATCGCACGTAGGCATCGCCGTTACCTTTGGATTAATCATCATGGCGATGATTTATGCGATAGGAGATATTTCTGGCGCACACATGAACCCGGCTGTCACGATTGGGTTTGCGATTAATGGCAATTTTGCATGGTTCCAGGTATTTCCTTATATAATTGCCCAGGTAACTGGAGCGTTTGCTGCAAGCTTTTTGTTACTGTTCCTTTTTCCAACTTCTGTCCTGCTGGGTACTACGCTGCCTTTTGGATCTGAAATGCAGTCTTTTGTGCTTGAGATTATTCTTACCTTTTTCCTGATGTTCGTCATCTTGCAGGTTGCAACCGGATCAAAGGAACAGGGTATGTTTGCCGGCCTGGCTATTGGGGCAACAATTTTGCTTGATGCCATGTTTGGCGGACCTATCAGCGGGGCATCAATGAATCCTGCCAGGTCCCTTGCTCCAGCTATGGTTAGCGGGCATATGGAACATTTAAGAGTATATTTAATAGCACCACTGATCGGGGTAATCCTCGCTGTAATTGCTTATCGCTTCATCCGGAAATAATCCTGAAGGAAATTTCTTTTATTTTATTCTGAAAAAAGCCTGGGTATTTGGAAAACGAGAACAACCAGGTGATTGTGCGTGTAGTCATTTAGGTTATAGCTGTTTCAGGCAATAAAAAGAACTCTATATTATTTGCGTGAGCTAAGCTTGGAAAGTAGTCGTAATATTTCAAGGTACAACCACACTATTGTTACCATAAGCCCGAATGCTCCGTACCATTCCATAAACTTGGGAGCGCCTGCCTCAGTGCCGCGTTCAATCATATCAAAATCCAGGATCAGGTTTAGTGCGGCAATCGCAACAACAAAAAGGGAAAATCCGATTCCAAGTGTTGAACCTTCATGAAGGAATGCCATATGTACTCCGAAAAAGCCCATCACCATTGTGATGAGGTAAAATATTGCAATACCTGCAGTGGCAGTAAAAATGATCGATTTGAATTTTTCCGTTGCCTTAATGATCTTAAAAGTGTATAAAAGGTACATGGCTATGGCCGTACCAAATGTTAATCCAACAGCATTCATCACCAGGTTAGGTGCCACAGCAGCAAATGCATCATTATAATAAGCGGAAATAGCACCAATAAACAAACCTTCCAGTAGTGCATAGAGCGGAGCAAGATAAGGTGCCCATTCTTTTTTGAAAGTTATAATGATCGCTACTATAAACCCGCCGATCGCACCGATGAGAATGAAAGGCATTACATTTCCACCACCTGCAAATTCTTTCCATGAATAAAAGGCTGTACCCATCAGCATCAGGAACATAAATCCAAATTTGTTCAATGTTCCCCTCAAGGTCATTACGTTACTGTAATCAGTAATGATTGTATTCTGAAATGATTTTTCACTTAAGGTCGGGTTACCTGATTTAAATAGATCCATTGTAGTTGCGTTTGAAAATGATTGAAGTTATTAGGTGGGGCCAATATTGTCTCAACCCCTGCAATAATAAACGCAAAATTACTATGTTTAGCGCTTTATTTCTGCATATAATCCTTAATCTATTGGTAAACCTAAACGAGGTTTCGTTTTAAATTTTCTGAATAAAAAAAGTCCGGTAACGATGCCGTACAAAGTTGCTGCTGTACAGTATTCGAAATATATTTCAATGTAACTTGCAATACTTTTTTCATTACTGATACACAAGGCATATGAAAGTTAATGAACTCGTACTACAGGATGTAGTTATCAAATTTGCCGGCGACAGCGGCGATGGAATGCAGCTGACGGGAAGCCAGTTTACAAATAATACGGCTTTGCTCGGCATTGATCTGGCCACGTTTCCTGATTTTCCCGCAGAAATACGGGCCCCGATAGGAACCCTGCCGGGTGTTAGCGGCTACCAGTTACGATTTAGCAGCGATAAGGTTTTTACCCCGGGAGATATCTGCGATGTATTAGTGGCTATGAATGCTGCGGCTCTAAAAGTTAACCTCAAATCAATAAAACGCGGTGGGATCATTATTGCCAACGTGGACGGGTTTGATTCCAAAAATTTAAGACTGGCTAATTATCCTGACGGGGTAAATCCATTAGAAGATGATAGCTTATCCGGCTTTGAAGTGATTAAGATGGATGTCACCAAAATGACCAGGGAGGCACTGAAGGATATAACCATGGGAACAAAGGAAAAGGACCGTGCAAAAAATATGTTCGTCCTTGGATTCCTTTACTGGATGTATAACAGGGACATGGAATCAACAATTAGTTTTATCCGTGATAAGTTTAGCAAGAAGCCCGAGATCATGGAAAGTAATGTAAAAGCTTTGCAGGCCGGATATAATTTCGGAGACACCACGGAAACGTTTACTACAAGGTACAAGGTGGAAAAGGCAAAAATGGAACCTGGTATTTACAGGTCCATTATGGGAAACCAGGCCTTATCGTATGGTTTGATCGCTGCTTCTCAAAAGAGCGGACTTCAACTTTTCCTGGGTAGCTATCCAATAACGCCTGCCAGTGATATCCTTCATGAACTCAGCAAGTACAAAACATTTAGTATAAAAACCTTCCAGGCAGAGGATGAAATTGCAGCAGTGGCTGCAGCAATAGGAGCGAGCTATGGCGGAAGTCTTGGCGTAACTACAACAAGCGGTCCGGGTATGGCTTTAAAGGCAGAGGCAATTGGCCTTGCTGTGATGCTTGAAATTCCATTACTGATTATTAATGTTCAGCGTGGCGGGCCAAGCACTGGTCTTCCAACAAAGACCGAACAAAGTGATTTGTTACAGGCTTATTATGGAAGAAATGGTGAATGTCCTATGCCGGTTATTGCGGCCTCTACACCAAGTGATTGTTTTGAAGCGGTATATGAAGCGGTCCGCATCAGTGTTCAGCACATGACACCCGTGATCTTTTTAAGTGATGGTTATATTGCCAATGGCGCAGAGCCTTGGAAATTCCCATCAACAGCAGATCTGCAGGAAATAAAGGTGAATTTTAAGAATAAACTTGATGAAGGCGAAGAGAAACTAATGCCTTATAAAAGAGATGAAAAATTAGTGCGGCCCTGGGCCATTCCAGGTACACCGGGACTTGAACATCGGGTTGGCGGCCTGGAAAAGCAGGACATCACCGGTAACATAAGCTATGATAACGATAACCACCAGCACATGGTAAAAACCAGGCAGGCTAAGGTGGATAAAATAGCGGATTATATCCCGGAACAAAAATTAGACAGCGGTCCGGAGAAAGGAAAGGTACTGGTGGTGGGGTGGGGTTCAACCTATGGAGCGATAAAAAGCGCAGTAAGAGATCTGCAAAACCTTGGTCACGCCGTTTCGCATGCTCATCTCCGTTATGTGCGGCCATTCCCCAAAAACCTGGGAGCCATGCTTAAAAATTTTGACCACGTACTGGTTCCCGAAATCAATAACGGGCAATTGGTAAAAATTATCCGTGACCTGTATTTTATAGACGCAAAGCCTTATAACAAGATCATGGGGATACCTATTACAAAAGGCGAATTGGTTGACGAGGTGAAAAAGTTACTCTAAGGCTTATATATATAAATGAAAAAGTCCCATACGGGACTTTTTTTATGCAGTGCAAAATAAATTTTTTTAGTAGCCGAACCGTTTAATTCTTTCTCTTCCGAATACGATGCTGACTTTTATTTCTGCCGTAAAGTAAGCGTCGTTATCCCTGGGATCACCCCGGATTTTTCCAGGAGCAGCAATAAATGGTGGAGTGGTATTTGAATTCCTTGCATTCAGGGTTTTGGCATTAATTAACCTGGTCCCATTGAAATGGTTATCGTAAACATCGGGGTTTACATATCTTTTGCTCACATCATCCAGGTAGTCTGTTGAAAGAATTCTATGGCAAAGTTCTGCCCTTACATTTATCAGTCCTGATACCTCGTATTTGACTCCAAAACCAACTGGAAAATTCACCTGGTGAAGCTTGTAAGGTTTCCTGTCAGGGTATTCATCAAACCCCTGTCCTTCAGTACTTAATGGTTGAAGGTCGACCCATTTATTGCCAAGCTTTGTCTGGGGGTTAAAAGAAAAAAAGCCAATCCCGGCAAGCGCATAGGGTGAAAACCTTGGCGGTGGCACGTCCTTGGAAGGCCAGTCAATAAATATAAATAATGGGTGAAACTCTGCAACCATGATTACTTCGGTAATCTTACTCTTAAAACTCAGGTTACGTTCATACCTGCCCCCGGTTGTTTGCCGAACAGGTTTTAAAATACTGTCGTATGCATTTACTCCTCCAAAAGTAGCCTGGATCCTTAGTGCATAAGCACTTTGATACATAGCACTGATGAAAGCGCCAGCACATGTTTGCTGGTTACCAATATTTAAATCTTTGAGAAAACGTTTGCCGATACCTCTTTTTCCGCCCAGATCTGTCAGGCAGTTCATAGCCCCAACTGAGCCACCGAGTTCATAGGTTAGGGGAGTGTCATAAGTATCGTTGTCGTAAAAATAATATTGTGCACAGCATTTTTGAAATGAGGATACCTCTACCATTACCATCAGGAGGGTTATAAATAATACTATTCGTTTCATTCAAAAAATGCCTTTGTTTTATAAGCTCTCGGTTTTTGGTTTTAAAAGGAGGAAATATTGTGCGCAAAAATAAGCGTTTACTTGGAAAAATAAGGTCAAACCTTTGAATTATTCTTATAAAAGAGACAGATACTTTTCAAAGCACATTCGCTGCATTTAGGTTTTTTGGCTGTACAGGTATATCTGCCATGCAGTATAAGCCAGTGATGGGCTACCGGAAGATATTTTTCCGGCAGGTGTTTTACAAGTTGTTTTTCGGTAGCCAGTGGTGTTTTGGCCCGGACCGTCAGGCCCAGCCTTGCGCTTACCCTGAAAACATGTGTATCAACCGCCATAGTCGGTTGGTTGGCTATAACAGACAGGATAACATTTGCAGTCTTGCGTCCAACACCAGGTAAACTGATCAGGTCTTCAAATTTGATCGGTATTTCACCTGAATATTTTTCCTGTAAGATTTTCGCTGTTTCGATCAAATGTTTGGCCTTTGTATTTGGATACGAAATGCTTTTTATAAAAGAAAGAACTTCATCAAAACCAGCAACGCTTAAGGTTTTCGGATCCGGAAATTTTTGAAAGAATGCCGGTGTGGTGACATTTACACGCCTATCGGTGCATTGGGCTGACAGCATAACGGCGACGAGTAATTGATATGCATTATCATAAATCAACTCCGTTTCAGCATTGGGGGAATGCTTTGTAAAATGATCTATAAAAAATTTAAAACGATCAGTTTTTGTCATAAAAAAAGTCACGCTTAGGGCGTGACGGAAATACGTTTGTACCGAATAGGATGCTATATCTCAGTCGTAAGCTCTCCAATAGATTTCTCCGCATAACTGAGAATATTATCTATTGATTTTTGAGAAGGTGAAAAGAGGTCAAGGGAATCGAGGCGCTTGTGAGCATCCGCAATAACCTGAAATTTTTCGTGAAGAATCCAATCGACATCCAGTGCAGCCCTGATTGCTGCTGTTTTTTCAGGAGAAGTTTCTTTGTACACGTATTGTACAAGATCTTCCTGTGTAAAACTGAACATAGGCAAAATAAAATTACAAGTTTCTTAAAATTTTTTATCCAAATCCGTAATTAGAACGGTTATATATCCTGAATATTGCCCAACCGCTATTAAATCATTCCTGTTTGGTTGTATTTAAAACCACGAACAGGTCCTCATTGTCTTTCTTCATTAAATACTTCTCACGAGCATATTTTTCGATCGTGAATGCATTGGTTTTCAACTGGTTCAGTTCCTTCTGGGTTTCTGCAATCATTTTGATAAGATGCGCTTCACTTTTCTGGAGTTCCTGGTATTTAGCCCTCCTGTCGAGGTCCGAACCAATATCTTTTGGGTCAAAAAACGCCATCCAAATCACGAAAAAACTTCCTGATAATAAATATTTGTTCTTAAGCCAGGAAGGAATGCGGGTTAATAATTTCATCCATGCGATTTTTGGCTGTTCTATTACTGCAAATACCGGACCATGCAGATCAAATCCTTTCTTCAGAGAGAATAGCCTTGTTTATTTGCCAAATTTAATTAATCCTTTGGGGTAAATGGCACTTTTTCCTAACATTTCCTCAATTCGAATTAACTGGTTGTATTTAGCCATTCGGTCGGTACGGGAAGCAGAACCGGTTTTTATCTGTCCGCAATTCAGAGCTACTGCAAGATCAGCTATTGTAGTGTCTTCGGTTTCACCGCTCCTGTGACTCATGATTGTATTGTAACCATTATTTTGTGCCATGCTCACAGCATTGATCGTTTCTGTGACCGTACCGATCTGGTTAACCTTTACGAGCAGTCCATTTGCAATCCCGTCTTTTATACCTTTATCTAACCTGGTCACATTCGTAACAAAAAGGTCGTCTCCAACGAGCTGGCATTTTTTTCCAACGGCTTCGGTAAGCATTGCCCAGCCTTTCCAGTCGTCTTCGGCCATTCCATCCTCAATGGAAAGAATGGGGTATTGCTTAACCCAGTTTTCCCAAAATTTGGCCAGTTGTTCACTGGTAAGTTTTTTGCCATTGCTTTTGTGAAATACATATTTTTTTTCCTTGCTGTCCCACAGCTCACTGTTTGCAGCATCCATTGCGATCATAACCTGGCTTCCGGTTTTAAAACCTGCAGCCTGTATAGCAGCAAGGACTGTTTCGATGGCCTCTTCATTACTTTGAATATTTGGCGCAAACCCACCTTCGTCTCCAACATTGGTGCTGAATCCTTTTTTCTTCAATACTGCTTTTAAGGCGTGAAAAATATCAACACCCCACTGAAGCCCTTCACTGAATGATGATGCACCAACAGGCATTACCATAAATTCCTGGAAATCTATTTTATTATCTGCATGAGCCCCGCCATTGAGAATGTTCATCATGGGAATCGGTAATATCTTGGCATTGGTTCCCCCGATATACCTGTATAACGGAAGATTCGCTTCCAACGCCGCTGCCTTTGCCGCCGCCATACTTACTGCGAGGATCGCATTAGCTCCAAGCTTTGCTTTGTTGGGCGTTCCATCAAGATCGATAAGCATTTGATCAATTCCGGTTTGATCTGCAACATCCCAACCCAGGATATTTTCTGCAATAGTAGTATTCACATTTTCTACTGCTTTCAGAACGCCTTTTCCGCCATATAATTTTTTATTATTGTCACGCAGCTCAACCGCTTCATGGATACCGGTACTTGCGCCGCTGGGAACCGCCGCACGTCCGAGGTGCTCATTCTCAGTTAAAATGTCAACCTCGATAGTTGGATTACCGCGGCTGTCTAAGATCTGCCGTGCATGAATGCTAGCTACATAACTCATGATGAAAGAAATGATTTATTGGTTAAGGAATATTCGTAAGGTTTCTGAAAACATCTTCAAGCGATGTACTTTCAGTTTGCAAAGAAACAATGTTCAGGTTATTTTTCAAGCTTAATTGCAATAATTGCTTCCTCAATCCTTCCGGGTCTGAAGTTTGAAGTTTCCAATAACCTGGTTTGAGTTGTGATTTTGAAATAACACCTTCAAGATCTGCAAACAGAACATTGTCAACAGCCTCTTTAAATTCTATTAACAGGATGTGTGTGGTTCTATTTGACTGCTGAAGGTTGGAAAGCCGGTCGTCTGCAACAATATTTCCTTTATGAATGATGACCACCTTGTCACAAACAGCTTCGACTTCCTGGAGAATGTGAGAAGAAAATAAAACAGTCCTGGTTTTTCCCAGTTGTCGGATCACTTCCCTGATCTCGGTGATCTGGTTTGGATCAAGCCCGCTGGTTGGCTCATCAAGTATCAACACTTCTGGATCATGAATGAGTGCACCGGCAAGGCCTACACGCTGTTTGTATCCTTTGCTAAGCTGCCCGATCTTTTTATTTGACTCCGGGGTTAACCCAACTGTTTTAATGGTTTCACTGATCTTTTGATGCTGATGTTGAACGTGGTGAACCCCGGCAAGAAATTCAAGATATTCCCGTACATACATATCCGGGTAAAGCGGGTTTATTTCCGGCAGGTATCCGATCTTTTTTTTTGTTACTGAAGAATTTGGGTTTACCCGGATTCCACAAACTTCGGCAAAACCGCCATCGGCCTCAAGGTAACCGGTAATGATCTTCATCGTGGTGGATTTACCAGCGCCGTTTGGTCCAAGAAATCCGACTATTTCACCACTGTTAACCGTAAACGAAATATCATTTACCGCTCTTTGTGTTCCGTAATTTTTTTTAAGGTTACTAACGGTTATCATTAAGAGAAAAATACAATGCGGGTTTATTCAATTACACGGAGTGATTTATGATTTTTTCCCTTCATTGGGATTTTGAGGTCTTTGCGGACCGCGGTTTTGGAGCGGACGGTTTTGCCGATTTCCTCCCTGGGGGTTTTTTCCTTGCGGTGGCCGCTGCTGGGGCCTGTTTTGCTGTGACCTTGGCCGTTGTGGTTGTTGTACGCCTTTATTTCCGTCTCTTTCGACAGGTGGGCGTTGTTGCGGTTGATTAGATCTTTGTCCCGGCCTGTTGCCCTGGGCCCCCTTTTCCCGTTCTCTTCTTTTACGGCTATTTTTTTCCAGGCTGCGCAAACTGATCTGGCCAACCACATCAGCATATTCCGGTTCAATTTCTTTTGGCTTACCGCTGACAACTTCAACTGTTTCCAGTTCTTCAGGTTTTATTCCCTGGCGGTTCAGTGACTTTATTTTCTTTACCCTTTCAATAGTCAGGGGATATTGCTTGTTGCTTTCGGGGAGCGTATACCACATTAAATTTCTGAAAATATCTTTTTTCACAAGGAACGCCTTGCTTTTTGAAATTTCTATGATCTCGCAATCATCAGGGAAAAACTGCAGCGCGTCGAGATAGGTATCGAGCTCATAATTTAAACAGCACTTTAGCCGTCCACACTGGCCACTAAGTTTGGTTTGATTAATACTGAGATTCTGGTATCTGGCTGCATTTGTATTTACACTTTTGAAGTCTGTAAGCCAGGTACTGCAACACAACTCTCTTCCACAACTGCCTATGCCACCTACCTTACCCGCTTCCTGCCTTGCACCGATCTGTTTCATTTCGACCTTTACGCGGAATTCACCGGCATATACTTTTATCAGTTCCCTGAAATCGACGCGGTCATCAGCGATATAATAAAATGTAGCTTTTCTTCCATCGGCCTGGATCTCCACTTCGGCCACTTTCATATCTAGCCTAAGCTGCCGGGCGATTGCCCGGCTACGGATCATAACATCCTTTTCACGGGCTTTTGTTTCTTTACATTTATTAAGGTCATTTTCAGTTGCCCTGCGCAGTATCTTTTTTATGTCGGCATTGTCTTCTTTGAGATTATTTTTCTTTAGCTGGAGACGAACCAGTTCCCCGGTGAGATTTACCGAACCTACATCAAAGCCGTTTACCCCTTCGACAGCTACCATTTCTCCTTTTTCAAAAAAAAGCGGTGTGGTATTCCGGAAATAATCTTTCCGACTTCCATTATTAAATGTGATTTCAACGATGCGACAACTGCTTTCCGTATCACTGAACGGAAGGTTGGCGAGCCAGTCATGCACATTCATCCTGTTGCAACTTCCACTGCTGCAGCTACCATGGCTCTGGCAACCGCCCGGAGCTGTTCCACAACTTCCACATCCCATACAGGAAAAAGTTTTAATGAATAGATTAAATGAGAAAGAGGGTTGAACCGGTGGAACTATAATTGACCTATTGCGTCGTCCCGGCAATGCGGGGACCTATATTATTTTCGGCAAACAAGCTGAATAGAATTTATGCCGATGAAGTGAGTGACACAACGATGTTGACTATAGTGGTGAAAGTTTGTACCTAAAATCCATATCCTGGCAAGCACGCAAACTTTATTCCTGGCCGCAACAATCCATAATCCTCAATTCACCAAAATTAGCGAATTGTTATTAATAATATGGTATAGACGGATCGAAAGCGCATGAAACAAAATTTTGGAATGGGCATTTCTTTCTATATAATAGGAAGCCTTGTTGAGTTCAGTGATGATGGCCTCGTGTTGAGGGATTGAGCAAAGCTTATTAAGCCGAAGCGCAAAATCCGTTTCTTTTGAAACTTCCTCGCCAAACTCAACCGGGTTATTACTGATACTTAAGCGGATCGCCTTTTCCAACAGGTGAATAAAGTATTTAATAAACTGCTTTTGTTTTTCTCTTCCAAACCTGTTCATTTCCTCAATCCATTTCAACTGCGCCATGGGCCCGGTTTTAATAATTGCATTGAGCCATTCTCTCAGCATGCTGTTCCAGTCTTCCTCCACGTGCTGAAGAGAATGTAATGCCTCCCGGAAATTGCCATCACTTACTGCAGCAAGTTGCTGTGCCTTTTCTATTTTTGCACCTGCTCGCAGTTCCAGGGCTGCTTCAATTTCGAGGTTTGAAAGCCGGGGAATTTTAACCAGTTGTGTTCTCGATAAAATGGTTGGCAAGATCAATTCCTCATTCTCAGCCACCAATATGATCAGTGTGTTTGGTTGGGGTTCTTCAATAAGCTTTAACAATTTATTTCCTTCTTTCCCGAGGAACTCGGGCATCCACAGGATAAGTATCTTATATCCACTTTCAAAACTCTTCAGGCTTAGTTTGCGTATGATGTCATTACATTCAGCAGAAGTAATATTTCCCTGTTTGTTTTCAGCACCAATAAATTGAAGCCAGTCGAATACATTTCCATAGGGTTCTGCTGTAAAAAATTCCCTCCAATCGCTGATAAAATCTGTGGATACCGGTTTTTCCCCCGATTTTTTTGTGATCACCGGGTATGAAAAGTGAATGTCGGGATGAATAAGCTGTTCAGCTTTTATGCAGGATGGGCATTTACCACAGGAATCGGTTTGAAGTTTTTCTTTTTGTGCTTGTGGTTCAGGACCGAAGAGGTCACCACTCTGTTCAGCATTTCCCGTGCAGGTAATAAATTGTGCAAATGCCATTGCAAGTGGTAATGCGCCCGTACCTTCTTTTCCTAAAAACAACAGCGCATGACCCAGTCTTTTATTATGGATCATTTGAACGAGCCTGTTTTTTATTTCCCGCTGGCCTATTACATTTTCGAAGCGCATAAGAAGGTGGAGGGCTACAGTTTGCTAATCAGTTCCTGGCTCATCGGTTCTGTTTTACTCTCAAATTTGGCAATGATCTCTCCTTTTTCATTCAGCAAAAACTTGTTAAAATTCCATTAGATCTCTGCATCCATCACACCGTTTTCTGATTTTTGGGTTAACCACCTGTAAACCGGAGCTATGTCGTCTCCTTTCACTGAAACCTTTGCTGCCATTGGAAAAGTTACTTCGTAATTCTTCTTGCAGAATTCCCTGATCTGTTCATTGCTGCCCGGTTCCTGGTGTCCAAAATTATCAGCAGGAAAACCTACAACCACGAGGTGATCCTTATATTTTTCATACAGCGTTTCAAGCCCTGAATACTGAGGGGTAAAACCACATTCAGATGCTGTATTAACAACAAGGATCTTTTTGCCTTTGAATGTTGAAAAATCAATGGTATCTCCGTTTAAACCCTTCACTTTAAAACCATAGATAGAGTGGGGCGGCTGTTTTTCTGACACAATTAATTTTTTATCATGAACACTAAAGGCACAAAGTGCAAGAAGTGGAATGAGAATGATTGAAATTATTTTTATAACCATGCTTATAAAACGATTTACAGAAATAATTGTTGAATAATAATTTATACCCCGTATCACTGGTTTTCATAACAACCGAGGTCAGGCGCCAGGCCCGCATTCCTTGGTTTATCTTCAAGGTCGAAAGGGATTGCGGTTATTGTTCCTTTGTCAACCCCCGGCCCATTCGTAGTATGAAAATCATAATAGTTCCTGTTTACGTCAATACTGTCAAAGGCTGGATTTCCGTTGGCAAGATCTTTAGTAGTTTGGTCAACGGTCCAGCTATCCGGTACTTTTTTTACTTTAAATAAAGAATGCGTGAACGACACTTCAAACGGGTTATTCCCTTTTTGGGCAGTTACCACTTCATCATCATCCGGGTTGCCACTATCTCCCCAGAAGATACAGTTAATAAAGGCTGCATTCAAATCATTGGAATTAATAACCCCGTCCACTTCTGAATAGTTTGTTATGGTAAGTACAGGGTTTTTATGATCAATAAAATAATTATAGTATCCAGCCAGTGTGCAATGCGTAAGCTTATAAGTTCCCCCGGAGCCAAGGATGGCATCATGACCACAATTTGATATGAGTGTATTTTCAGCTTCCAGGTTGCTGTTTACGCAAATGATGCCTGCATCATAAGCATTATCAATTATGCATTGCCGTAAGGTAACTTTGGGAACCGACGCAATCCCTTCTGATGCTATCGCCTGGTATGCATTTCTTATAACCGCATGGACAAGTTCACTGTTGTGGCTGCTTTCCCGGAAAAATATACCGGGCCATCCTCCCGGCAGGTCTTTATAAATGGGATCGGTACGGTCACCGGAAAATACCACACTGTCCTCTTTAGTGCCATTTACCTTTAGTGAGCCATCAATAATAAGTGGTGCATCTGCGTGGGAATATATCCTGCATCCTTTTTGTATCGTAAGGGTAGCAGCTGTATCTACATATAAAAATCCAAGGATAACAATTGGTAGTTCATTTGTCCAGCTTGTATCTTTTAAAATGATGCCATCCCGAACGAAATGAGCATTTTGACCAAAGGCTTCCAATTGAACGAAGCGGGTATTTCCATTGAAGCTGATCTGGATGCTATCTCTTACAATAAATGGAAGTGAATCTTCATTTGGATTAATTTTTACCGTAACAAAAACATAGATACTGTCATCAGCATTTATTTCAATCCCATCAACTTCGGGTCCGGCAATGCCATTGACATTTATTTGATAAGCAGATGCTGATCCGCCCATCAGCTTTACATTGTTTAACCGTAACTTCTGGTTATTAAGATTACTGATCTTAAATGCCTGTGTAACCGATCCTACGGTAGTAAAAACGGTATCATATTTAAGGGTATCAACGCTGGCAGAAAGCCTGGCATCACCCGATGAAATAAAAGATTCTTTTTTACAGGAACAAAACAAGAAAGCACTCAAAATGCACAATACGACCGGGGCGTGAGAATGTATCTTCATTATCTTCCAAATTTAGCTACAAAGCACAATTCATAAATTATTTTGTAGCAAAGGCAAGTGTGGCAATACCGAGGATAGTGTTAGGGACTTTTAAGATCTGGTGCGCCACTGCTTCCAGGGTGGCTCCCGTTGTTATAACATCATCAACCAATATCAGCTGCTTTCCATACAGCTCATGTTCCTTTTGAATCAGGAAACTTTCCTTCACATTTTTCCATCGTTCTGTCCGGTGCTTTTGTGTTTGTGTTTCCGTAAAATGCCCGCGTATAATATGTTCTTCATACACCGGTATATTCATGACTGAGGCAATACCCCGGCAAAGTAAAGTGGCCTGGTTGTATCCCCGTTTCTTTTCTTTATGCGGATGAAGCGGAACGGGAATGAGCCCATCCGCTTTATTAAAACGGTTGCTGTTAATCATGCTTTTCCCCATTATTTGTCCAAGATAAATTCCTATCGGCTGGTTATTCCTGTATTTAAGCTCGTGTATTAATTGTTGCATCAGCGATACTTTGGAGAAATAAAATTCACTGTATGCAGCGGAAAGGGAAACACGGCCCCAGAAAATTTTTTCAATATAATTACCGGAATGAGGGCAAAAAAAGGTATGTGGTAGCGAGGCGATGCATTTCAGGCAAACCAAACTTTCTTGATCGATCAGATCACTTCCACATCCGCAACATACGTGCGGATAAAATAACGAGAGCACTGAAGCTAATAAAGGATGGTTGAATTTCATATACACGGATTTGTAAAATGCTGATCGGGCTTGTTGACTCAACAGTGAAGGATTGAGGATTTGTTCATCAAAATAAATACCTGTATAGTTCCTCCACTTTTCCCAAAGGAACCACTTCAATATTGCATTTTAATTTATCGAGGGATTTCCTATTATACTTGCTGACAATGATTTTTTCAAAGCCCAGTTTCTCTGCCTCGGCAATACGTTGTTCAACACGGTTTACCGCCCGGATCTCACCGCTCAGTCCAACCTCACCCGCAAAACAATACTGGTGCTTTACCGGCACGTCTTCATAGCTGCTCAATAATGCAGATACCATAGCCAGGTCGATAGACGGATCTTCAAGTTTTAGTCCCCCGGCAATGTTTGCAAAAACATCTTTCATTCCAAAATGAAATCCTCCTCTTTTTTCAAGTACGGCGAGTAATAGTTGAAGTCGCTTTCCATCAAAGCCGGTAACTGTTCGCTGGGGTGTTCCGTAAACGCTTTGGGTGACGAGCGATTGAACCTCGACGAGTAATGGCCGCATTCCTTCCACCGTTGCAGCAATCGCAACGCCACTTAACTGGTCTTCTTTCTGACTGATCAATATTTCACTGGGATTATGAATAGCTCTCATGCCTGTTCCGGTCATTTCATAGATGCCAATTTCAGCAGTAGAGCCAAAGCGGTTTTTCAGGGTTCGCAAAATACGGTAAGCATAATGGCTGTCACCTTCAAATTGCAAAACCGTATCAACCATATGTTCCAAAATTTTTGGACCGGCTATGTTACCATCCTTGGTGATATGGCCAATAAGAAAGACCGGTGTATTTGTTTCCTTTGCAAAGTTTTGAAGTTCCGTCGCACATTCCCTGATCTGGCTCACGCTTCCGGGACCGGATTCTACAAAAGGAGATTGTAAGGTTTGGATGGAATCAACAATGACCAGGTTGGGTTTCAGTTTTTTTATTTCCTGGAAAATCGTTTGCGTGTTTGTTTCAGTGAGCAGGTAAAAGTTATCATTACTGGTACCGATACGGTCAGACCGCATTTTAACCTGGTGCTCGCTTTCTTCTCCGCTTATATATAATGTAACCAGCTCTGTAAGCTGTAAACCATTCTGCAATAGCAGTGTTGATTTTCCAATACCAGGCTCACCTGCAACGAGCACTATACTTCCAAGCACTATCCCTCCGCCTAAAACCCTGCTTAATTCCTGGTCATTGAGGGCGATCTTTTTCTCTTCACCGCTGGCAACATCATTGATCGAAATTGTCTTTATTTTTTTTATCCCCGTATAATCCTTCCAGTCATCTTTATCTTTTTGGATAGTTCCTTTAATGATTACTTCTTCAACAAATGTATTCCACTCATTACAGGCCGGACATTTTCCCGACCACTTCGCACTTTCATATCCGCAATTCTGACAAAAAAATGATGTCTTCGTTTTGCTCATGTAGTAAATGTAAAATCAAATGAGAAGAATGAAAAAAGAAAGGGAACAAGAGAGAAGGTGAATTTCCTGCAACAATTAAAGAATGCAGAATGGATAATTTTTTTAAGTAAAGAGGAGTTAGCTGCAGGATAAAAAGTAAAAGGGTCAACATTTCTGCTGACCCTTATTACTTACTAACCCATTAAATTCTATTGCTAAATTACAAATTGCGGCCACATAAAAAAATAAATTTTAGAGTATGTTAATAAATCCGGTCTCGTTTTGATCAAATTATAATTCACTTATATATAATGACTAACTTATTAATTATCATTTAATTATGTTTCCAAAAGCTGGCCCCGGCGCCAGCAGCCTGTTGATTGAAAAAGCAGTGGAAAAGAATGAATTAATTCGTGATAAAACCTGGTTTATAATTATAGCTAATTTATAAATATATTTGAGGTGCCAGCTAATCCTGTTAACTTATCCAGGCAGTCAAAAATTTACAAGATGTTTAAAGAACTCGATCCGGTTTTACATGCGCAGCTCCGGTTAGCAATTATCAGTATCCTGGCGAATACCCCAGAGGCGGAATTTATTTTTTTAAAGCAAAAAACAAATGCTGCTTCCGGCAATCTTAGTGCTCAAATCAAAAAACTAAAAAACGCAGGATATATTGAAGTTAAAAAACAGTTCAGGAATAACTATCCTCAAACGCTCTGTAAAATTTCTTCAAAAGGAGTTGAAGCATTTGAAGAATATAAGAATGCTCTACTTTCATATACGCATCCACAAGGTCAATTCTAAAACATCATGCAGCGTACGCTTGCCATCACATTTCTACTGGTAGTGTTCATTGCTTTATTTAGCTTTTTCTCCAACAAACCTGCGGGTCCGCCAGGTAATACCAAACAATTTTATATTGAACAGCTAAGGCAGTTCCAATTACAGGTGGAATTATTTCAATCAATTATTGCAACAGCAAAAGATGGGCAACTTCAAAACGAATTCAGAAACATGCGGTATGCTTATAAAAAAATCGAGGCTGTTGTTGAATATTATTTCAGCTTTCATGCTATGAAATTGAATGGACCGCCTGTGGTTTTTTATGAAGAAGATGAACCAGAATATATGCAGCAGCAGCCTGAAGGAATGCAGGTGATAGAAGGGTTTCTATTTCCGGCTCTTAAGGCAGGGAACAGAGCAAAGGTTGCCGATTATACCAGGAAATTACTGCTTAATATTAAAGACCTGGAACAAACAGACGAATCATTTGCTTTCAGTGATGAATTCATTTTTGATGCACTCATGGAAGAATGTTACAGGATCACTGCAAAAGGTATTGCAGGTTTTGATTCGCAGGTTTCGGGAGATCGATTGAGAGAAGCATCGGCTACTGTTAATGGAATAGAAAGCATTCTGAACTTTTATAAAAGCTTGCTGACCGAACAGCATGCCACGGATGCAAATAAATTATTTGCGCATCTTGCCGGTGCACAATTATACCTGCTAAAGTATGCGCTACTTAATCAATTTAATTATGCAGAATTTATCAAAGGCTTTCTTGACCCCATAGCGACTGAGATTGGAAAATTTAAGCGCCTTAATCATTTTTCCAATAATCCATCTCCATTATATTATAGTTCGATTAAAAAGGAGGGCTCCATGTTTTCTGAGTCCGCGTTTAATCCTGATGTATTCCTTGATGATAACACCACCTCATCTTATAAAATTGAACTGGGTAAAAAATTATTCTTTGATCCATCACTCTCGTCTGACCATAAACGAAGCTGCGCCACCTGCCATCAACCGGGAAAAGCATTTACGGATGGACTAAGCACCAGTGTTCAGCTTGACGGTCATACTGCCCTCCCGAGAAATGCACCTACACTGTGGGATGTGTCCCTGCAAAGAAATCTTTTTTTTGACAGCAGGAGTACGAGCCTGGAAGACCAGGTTATGCAAGTGCTGAATAATGCGAAAGAAATGCACGGGTCTTCAGATTCAGCAGCAGGCTCTATTATGAGGGAAGCCGGTTATCAAAACCTTTATTTAAATGCGTACCCTTCAACAGACAAATCCCTTGCCGCCAAAAATATTTGCAATGCAATTGCCTGCTACCTGCGCACACTGATGTCCGTAAATTCAGCATTTGACAGGTATATGCGAAATGAAGATTCGCTCTTTGTTTCCCAGGTCAATGGATTTAACGTGTTCATGGGGAAAGGCCGCTGTGCCACGTGCCACTTTCTTCCATTGTTTAGCGGGGTTGCGCCTCCGAGATATTACTATGTCGAAAGTGAGGTATTGGGTGTTCCTTCATCCACGAAAAAAATACTCGATCCAGATATCGGCCGGTTTGCCATAACAAGGTTACCGATCCATAAGTATTCATTTAAAACTCCAACCCTTCGCAATATTGCATTAACTGCTCCTTACATGCACAATGGCGTTTTTAAAACCCTGGAGGAAACAATTGATTTCTATAATAAAGGCGGCGGAAAGGGATTAAAAATAGCACCTCCAAATCAAACATTACCTTTTGATCAATTGCGATTGAATAAGTCTGAGAAAAATGATTTGATCGCTTTCCTTAAAACGCTTACAGATACAACCTCTGTTTATTAGTCGTATCTCTTCTCAAGCGTATTTATACTAAGTACTATTACTAAAATATCAACAGAAACGACAATAATATTATTATACAACAATAATATCAATTCATCATTCGTATATACTAACCAGGTGAGCCTGTCCTGATTTTTGACCAAAACCAGGTGGCCTTTGCCCGGCGAAACAATAAGCTGTTACCCGAACAACTAAAACAATCCAAACTGATGAAAAAACAAATACGTCTGTTAGCTATTTTTATGTCAGCCTCCCTGCTGGTTTTCGCACAGACGACCAGGCAATTTATGCCTCGTTATAATAACCCCTCCGAAAAAGGCAATATCATATTTGTTGCCAATAACATTATTACATCAGTGGGCCCCTCCACAAGTGAAGTACCACCAGGCGGAACCAGCATAAACGATAATTCGATCGGTGCCAACATCGATATAGATAATCCTGCCAACACAGTTATATTTCCAATGGGTTCAAACTGGAAGTACGCTGACAGTGGATACAGGCCATCAACTGGTGGATTAAGCTGGGAAAAATCAAATTTTGCAGATGGTACATGGCCATCAGGAAACGGCCAGTTTGGTTATGGAGATGCAGGGATGACAACCTGCCTGAAGTATGGTTGCGGCGGAAACGTTTGTAACCCTTCTGCTACCTGTACAAAATACATGACGTATTATTTCAGGAAGAAATTTACAATAGCGTCATTGACAAATGTAACAGGCTTTAATTTCAACTATAAGCGTGATGATGGGATAGTAGTTTATGTAAACGGAACAGAAGTGTTTCGCAATAATATGCCCGGGGGCACGGTCTTTAATTCAACTGCGGCCTCTTCATCGATCAGTGGGGGTGCAGAAACCGCAATAAATACATATACATTCACCGGTAAGTCGCCGTTTGTTGTAGGGACCAATACCATCGCAGTAGAAGTTCACCAGGATGCATCGAGCGGTACCGATCTCACTTTTGATTTACAACTCGAAAGCTTTTCCAATAATGGAACATGGAACTCTTCATCTGCAGATCTTAATTTACCCAGCTCATGCAGCCAGGTATTATTTGCCGGCCTTTACTGGGGAGCTTCCCTCGTTTCTCAGAATAACCGGGCGTGGAGAACCGCAGCAAAGGACACCATCCTTTTAAAATTCCCGGGCTCTTCCACATACGATACAATTGTGTCCACTCAAACCGATATACAAAATACCGGTGTACCGGATGCAACACAAACCCTCGATGGATATGGTGCTTTTGCAGATATAACATCGAAGATCAATCCGCTTTCACCAAACGGAACCTATACCGCAGCAAACGTGGTTGGCCCTGCCGGTCTTTATAATGCTGGTGGCGGTTGGTCAATCGTGGTCGTATACCAGGACCCATCGGATCCGGTTACACGAAATCTTGTTGTATTTGACGGTTCGGCAGTTGTAGGAAGCAGCACCTGGGTTGAAGTTCCTTTTGGTGGTTTTCAAACTCCACTGGTAGGGCCTGTTACCTGTGACCTTGGTGTGATCGCTTATGACGGAGACCGGGGAAGCCCTGATGGATTTTTCTTTAAACAGGATTCTGCAGCAGCAGGAGTGTATTCTGATATGTCTGTGGGAACAAGCGCATTGTCCACGAGTACCCTCGGTGATTCCTGGAATAGTACAATTTCATATTTAAACAATGTTGTTACCACAAGGAACCCGGCGCACCAAAACACACTTGGATATGACGCTGATATAGTCCGGTTGGTAAATACAGGTAATACGCGGTTGGGAAATAACAAGACATCTGCCCGTATCCGTATGAACTCCACTTTCGAAAAATATTTTCTCCAGGTAGTTACTTCCGCAATATCAGTAGCCCAGCCAAGCTTTGTGCTTACGGAAAGTTCAACTGACCTTAGTGGTGGTGTTCTTGCGCCAACAGATTCACTTCGGTACACAAATACATATTCCAATCGCGGAAGTGATACGAGTGTCAATACCATGATTATTGATACCATCCCGATGAATGCCATTTACAAACGTGGAACGCTTACGATTAACGGTGTGCCTAAAACGGATGCGATCGGTGATGATGAAGCTGAATTTGATTCTGTTGCCAACCGGGTTGTATTCCGTATAGGTACAGGAGCTAATGCAACCAAGGGAGGAACGGTACTGCCTTATCCTTATGCCGGTAATTCCGGTGTGGTCACCTTTACGGTTAATGCAATAAATATATGCCAGGTGCTTTTATGCAATGCCGTTATTTCCAACTCATCAGTTATTAAATATGTAGGGAAAACATCGGGTGACTCCTTAATTAATTACAGTGGTGTGGCCGCAGGCTCGTGTGTTGTTACGGGATTCATTAATAACCCGATCATTGGAACGTGTATTTCTCTCAAAGACACACTAATCTCAAACATGTGCCCGGTCACGAGCATCAAGTTGCCACTGACCAAATACCCTAACTATACTATTTATAAAGCGCTGCCGATCACACCTTCAAATATTTTGCCTTCGCCGTCTTCGCCAATTACAGCAACAGGCACATACTACGCCTTTTACGTTTCCCCTAATGGTTGCAGGGATACGGTTATATTAAGGGTTGTGATCACAAAATGTATTGATATCGATGATGATGATGATGGCATTCCTGATTATGTCGAATTTAATAACCCGCTATCGCTGCAGGACGCAGATGGTGATGGAATACCAAACTGGAATGACAATACATACCCCGGATATGTAGATTACAACGGGGATAACGTCAATGATAATTTTGACTGGGGTGCTGATTCAGATAATGATGGTATTCCCAACTATTATGATCGTGATTTCTGGGTAACATTTGTTGATATTAATGGTGATGGTGTTAATGATAAATCCGATGTAGACCTTGATGGAATTCCGAATCAATATGACCGTGACAGTGACAATGATGGGATCCCGGATGTTGTTGAATCATATGGAGTAGATACGAACGGTGATGGAGTGATAGATAATTTTACTGATGTAGACAGCGATGGTTTTTCAGGAAATGTTGATGGAAGCCCTGGAACCGGGGTGTTTAACTCGGGAAGTGGACTTGGTTTGCCTGATCTTGATGGAGACGGGGTTCCCAACTGCTACGACCTGGACAGCGATAATGATGGAATTCCGGATATTGTTGAAGTATTTGGAACAGATGCCAACAATGATGGTAAGGTTGATAATTATTCAGACACCGATGCAGATGGCTTCAGTGATGCTGTGGATGGTGATGTTGGCAATGACGGGGTTTGTGAAAATTCGGCTAATGCTTTGTTGCGTACCGGTCCGGATGTAGCTCCAGTAAATGGCAGGGCAGATAATTATCCGTATAAAAATTTCGATGGTGACGGAAGGGCGAACTGTTATGATGTTGACAGTGATGGCGATGGAATTGTTGATGTTATCGAAGCTGGATTTGCAGATTTAAATTTTGATGGAAAAATAGATAGTTCATTTGGTGCTGACGGATGGTCTGATGTAATACAGGCCAAGCCTGCACTGAACCTGGTCAATACAGATGGAAGGGGCAACCCCGATTACCTCGATATTGATTCAGATGATGATGGGATCACCGACCTGATCGAAGGACAACCCACTGCCGATCCGTTGCCTGTGCAGTTTGCAATGCCAACGTATCTTGACACCGATAATGATGGTTTGGATAACGCCTTCGACAACTCACCGGGCTTTAGCGGAATGGGTATTGCCGTTTATGATAAAGATGGTGATGGAATTCCTGATTACAGGGATCTTGATACCGATGGAGATGCTGTACCTGATATTATTGAAGGGAATGATTTTAACCGGAATGGATTAGCAGACGATGATGTAACCCTGACATTGTCTGATATAGATGGAGACGGACTGGATGACCGTTTTGATTCGGATAATACAACCGTTAAAAGTACTTCATCCAATGTTGGCACTGGTGGATATGATGCAGGCGATCCTTTCCCGGGGACAAGGTCTACAGTTCAGAAAACTTCTCCAACACAGGTTGACCGCGACTGGAGATTTTCAGGAATGTATCTTGCCGTTCCGGTTCGGTTCCTGAGCTTATCGGCTGATCTCAGTAATGATAAGGTGATGTTGAACTGGTCAGTTTTATCATCAAAAGAAATTGATCATTTTGAACTGGAAAGAAGTACGGATACGACAGGCTCTTTTTCCAAATGGGCTATCGTTAACCAAAAACTGGTTTTGAACCAGCCGAATAAATTTGTGAATGCAGATAATATTACCGGCATAAGTCAAAGCATACTGTATTACCGCATAAAAATAATAGGTAAGAACGGGGAAATTTCATACAGCAATGTGATCGCAGTAAGGTTGAAGAACTTGAATTTATCGGCCCTTCGGATAACACCAAATCCTGCTTCCCGCTATGTTTGCCTGAAATTTATGGGTGAAAAAAATTCAGAGGTAAAGGTGCGGATGTTTGATAACAGCGGCCGGATGGTCCTGCAGCAGACTGAAACCATACTTGAAGAGAGAGGTGCGGTCCTGGTCAATGGTCTTGAAAGGTTTGAAAGAGGTATGTACACGATCCAGGTATCTGTAAACGGACAGGTGCTCAGCGATAAGGTGCTGCTGGACAACAGTAAGTAAACCCGGATTTTTTTTTTGTAACAGGGATGGGTTAACACTCATCCCTTTTTTTATATTGTATAATTTGCGATTACATTACAAATGAAGAAAAAAAACAATAAGGATTTGTATATTTACGCTTTCCACGTTCCCCGTGTTTAATTAAGATCCAGGCACTTTCCAGGCTCCCTCATTTTGACAATAAAAAAAATTGGGCAATGAAACGATTAATTGCTTTTAGAAAATTTTTTCTTTTTGCGTTGGTGTTGCTGTTGTGCAACGCGTCATTTGCAAACGATACACTTACGCGGTTTGCTACAGCAATTTCAGCACCTGGTTCATCCTGGAAATATCTCGCGGATGGAAGCAATTTAGGTGCTACTTCCTGGAAACTTATTTCATACAGTGATGCTTCATGGCCTTCCGGCAATTCTGAACTCGGATACGGAGACGGGGATGAGAATACAACGCTTGGCTATGGCGGCAATTCATCCAATAAATTCATCACCACTTATTTTCGCAAAGCAATCAATATCGTAAATCCATCCGCCTATGCTTCCTTTTCAATGAGTGTGAAAAGGGATGACGGCATCATCGTGTTTGTAAATGGAAATGAGGTGTATCGTAATAACCTCGCTGCCAGCCCAACTTATACAACACTTGCTACCCTTGCTGATGATGATGGTGAAACAATATTAACAGCGACAATCCCGACATCTTCATTCATAGCGGGGAATAATTTAATTGCTGTTGAGATCCATCAAACAAGTGTGACCAGTTCTGATATAACTTTTGACATGGCACTGGTAGGCATTACACCACCACCAGCCCCTTTTGTGACGAGCAGCGGAAGTGCGGTAGGTACACAGGGATCGCCATTCAGTTATACCATAACAGCTACGAATAGCCCAACATCTTTTGGAGCAACAGGATTGCCATCCGGGTTATCGGTAAATGTAACGAGCGGATTAATCAGCGGAAGTCCCACTGCTTCCGGAACATTTGTTGCTAACATCAGTGCAAAAAATGCAGGTGGCACCGGTACCAAAGGGCTTGTCATTACAATTAATGTTCCATCTGCCCCGGTAATAACAAGTAGCGGCACAGCATCTGGTTCAACAGGTTCAGCATTCAGTTATATAATTACCGCTTCGAATAGCCCTGCCAGTTATGGAGCCACAGGTTTGCCGGCAGGTTTATCGGTTAATACAGCCACAGGGGCTATTAGTGGCACGCCTTCCACAGCCGGTACTTATAATACAACTGTGAGTGCAACGAATCCAGCGGGTACAGGAACAAAAGGAGTTGTGATTACAATTTCATCTTTGCCTGTTCCCGTGATTACAAGTAGTGGAACGGCCACGGGAATAATCGGGACAAATTTTTCCTACACAATAACCGCATCCAATGCTCCATCGAGCTATGGTGCTTCAGGCCTTCCTTCGGGGTTAACAGTAAATTCATCGAACGGCATGATCAGCGGTGTTGCAAATGCAACCGGTGTTTTTAATGCAACGATCAGGGCAACCAATGCATCGGGAACGGGAAATAAAGCCCTCGCGATCACCATTAATAAGCCAGATACATTTATAAATTTTGCATCAGGAGTACCCTCGCCTGCGGGTTCTTCGTGGAAGTATCTCGACAATGGAGCGAATCTTGGCGGAACTACCTGGAAGCTTTCTTCTTTCAATGATTCTTCCTGGAAAACCGGAAATTCAGAATTAGGGTATGGCGATGGCGATGAAAACACAATTGTAGGGTATGGCGGGAATGCCTCCGCAAAGTATATCACCACATGGTTCAGAAAAGTAGTGAATATCCCTAACCCGACCGCATATTCGTCGTATAAAATGGAAGTAAAAAGAGATGATGGTATCGTAGTTTACATTAATGGTACGGAAGCTTATCGCAATAACTTAACGGCAAGCCCGGTCTACACTACGCTAGCCACGAATGCAACAGATGATGGCGAAACAATTCTGTCTGTTGTTTTACCCCCTTCTTCTTTTGTTGCGGGAAATAATGTCATAGCGGTAGAGATCCATCAAACCAATGCAACCAGTACGGACATCAGTTTTGACATGAGGCTTTCGGGAATTACGGCTGGCGGCGCAGTGCTCACTCGCGGGCCGTATCTGCAAATGGGTAACCAAACTGCAATTACAATACGTTGGAGAACTGATGTGGCAACTGATTCTAAGGTAACCTGGGGTACATCGTTTGGAACGTATACCAATACTGTAACTGATGCATCGTCAACAACAGAACATATTGTACGGATAACAGGTTTGACTGCTGATAAAAAATATTATTATACCATAGGCAGCTCACTTGGCGCCTTACAGGCAACCAACACAAATTATTTTGTAACCGCCCCGGGTATCAACACCAGGAAGCTGAGGTTTGTAGCTATAGGCGACTGTGGTAATAATTCAACTAACCAGGTTAATGTGAAAAACACTTTCCTTAATTATATAGGCTCAAACACCATTGACGCCATGCTCCTGCTCGGGGATAATGCCTATAATTCCGGGCTTGACAATGAATTCCAGTCCAACTTCTTTGATATCTATAAAAATGACCTGCTTAAGTACAATAAGTTGTACCCGGCACCTGGCAACCATGATTACGGTAATACACAAACGAACTCTGGTGTAAGGAATAATGCTTATTATAACAGTTTTTCCTTGCCGGCTGCCGGCGAATGCGGCGGCGTTCCATCGGGAACGGAAGCATATTATTCTTTTGATATTGGTGATGTGCACTTTGTTTCCCTGGATTCCTATGGAAAAGAAAATTCAAATACAACCAGGATATGGGATACGGCAGGTGCCCAGATCACCTGGCTTAAATCGGATTTGGCTGCAAATACAAAGAAATGGGTAATCGTTTATTTTCACCATCCGCCACATACCAAAACAAGTCATAATTCCGATACCGACGCAGAGCTGAGACCCATCCGTGAAAAAGTGACCCCGATCCTTGAACGTTATGGCGTGGATCTTATCCTTTGCGGTCATGCTCATGGGTACGAAAGAAGCTACCTGTTGAAAGGATATACAACAGTGGATTCAGCGTTTAATAAAAATATTCATACGCCTAACGGTGATACGCTGAGTGCTGTTTATGATGGTACTGCAAACTCTTGTCCTTACACTTATAAAAGCGGTGTCAATCACGGATCTGTGTATGTAGTATCCGGATCAGCAGGACAGATCGGCGGAACTTCAGCCGGATATCCTCATAATGCCATGCATTATTCAAATTCTTCCAATGGAGGGTGTTTTTATTTTGAAGTGGATAGTAACCGGCTTGATGCGAAATTTATTTCCTTTGCCACTGCTCCAACACCGCTGGTAAGGGATCAGTTCACCATCTTTAAAGATGTAAATAAGACACAAAATATTTCGGTTGTTCAAAATAGTCCATTGACATTGAAGGCGTCATGGAGAGGTTCATATAAGTGGCCAAATAACGGCGGGGCAACCACGCAATCTGTAGTTGTTAACACAGCCAGTACCGGTTCGTTCAGTTATAAGGCCCTGGACCAGTTTTCCTGCATTAAGGATTCTTTCCGGGTTACTGTTACGCCTGCCGCACGGCCGCTAACGGCGAATGAATTAATCAGTGATGAGTCACCTTTGTCCATCAAACAAATAAAGTCTTACGCCAACGGGCAAGTAGATTTTCTGATCCATAACAATCAACCGGGAGATGTACAGCTTAAACTTTACGAGCTATCAGGAAAATTAATCAAGCATGAATCAATTTGGGTAGGAAATAACATGAGATCGATCCATATGCAGGTTATCCCTGGTGTGTATGTTATGCACTTATCCAATAATAAAGGAGAACGGGCTACGGCAAAGGTTATTGCCAGGTAAGTTAAAATTCACAGGGATCTTTTACCGGATTATTTTTAAAGGATTATTCGGGAACATCAGTGATCTTTTCATCGACCGCATTGGCCACAATTTTTTCGCTCATTTTCCTTAGCGGGTTCTTCCGGTCATCTGCAAAATCCTTTCGTGCATTGATGATATCAATACATTTAAAAATCGCAGCACGAAAAGACGATTCATCAGCCTGGTTTTTGCCCGCAATATCAAAGGCAACGCCATGGTCCGGTGAAGTGCGAACCCCGTTAAGTCCGGCCGTATAGTTTACACCTTCACCATTAGCCAATGATTTAAATGGAATTAGTCCCTGGTCATGATACATGGCAAGCACGCCATCAAATTTTTCATGGTGGCCTCTTGCAAAGAACGCATCTGCGCTAAACGGGCCGAAACAAAAAACATCCCGTTGCTTAGCTTCTTTAATGGCAGGCTTAAGAATAGTTTCTTCCTCATTTCCAATCAGGCCTTCATCACCTGCATGCGGGTTTAACGCAAGCACAGCGATTTTTGGTTTTGATAATCCAAAATCCTTTTTAAGTGAATTATTCATTAATTGCAGTTTCGCAAGAATATTTTCCCTGCTTATGTTCGATGCAATTTCCTTTACAGGTACATGTTCTGTTACCAATCCAACCCTCATATTGTCAGCCACCATAAACATAAGCACCTGCGTCGAGTTGAATAAATTTTTCAGGTAGGGTGTGTGCCCTGTGAAATTGAATTCAACCGATTGGGTATTTTTTTTATGAATAGGCGCAGTAACCAGTCCATCGATGTGCCCATCCTTCAGCGCCTGTGCAGCAACTGTTAAGCTAAGTACTGCATAACGTCCACCCGCATCTGTTAGTTGTCCGGGTACAACAGGTACATCTTCTTCCCAGCAATTGTAAAGATTAATTTGTTTATGATTTATCCGTGATGTTTCCCGGACACTCATAAAATTGAAGTTAATTTCAGGGACACTTTTGCGGTAAAAATTGAGCACTTTGTTATTGGCAAATATTACCGGGGTGCAAAATTCAAGCAAACGGTTATCTCCAACGGTTTTAATGATCAATTCCAAACCAACCCCGTTAATATCCCCACACGTAAGGCCAATTACAGGTTTGTGCTCATTGTGCATATAGAAAAATTAGTGGATAAAAATACGACATTGTGAACGATTGGCAAGTCATGTCTATCACCAACCCGAACATTATCCTTCATCTATGTATACGCATAAGAAAGCCCTTGGTCAACATTTTTTAAAGGATGATAATATTATCCGGAAAATAATTGACGCCCTGAACCAGGATGCTTTTACCAATTTGCTGGAGATCGGACCAGGTGCCGGTGCGCTGACAAAAGAATTAATAAGGATACCGCATACTAATTTCCGGGCAGTAGAAGTTGACCGGGAAAAGGTGGATTTTCTTGTGCATTTATTTCCAGGTCTTGAACAGTATATCATTCACCAGGATTTTTTACAAATGGAGCTGCCTTTTAAAGATCCGTTTACAGTGATAGGTAACTTTCCATATAATATCTCATCGCAGATCGTTTTTAAAATTCTGGATTGGAAGGAACATGTACCCATTGTAATTGGAATGTTTCAAAAAGAGGTGGCGCAACGTATTGCTTCGCTCCCCGGGAATAAGGTTTACGGTGTGATCAGTGTTTTTGTACAGGCGAGCTATGATGTTGAATATTTATTTGATGTTCAGAAAGAATCCTTTAATCCGCAACCAAAGATTCAAAGCGGTGTGATCAGGTTAAAAAGAAAGGAACAATTGTTACAAATCAAAAGTGAACGGGCATTTTCGGTCCTTGTTAAAACAGCTTTCAACCAACGCAGGAAAACATTACGCAATGCGGTATCAGGTTTGTTTCCGCAGGATATTTTAAAGGATGACATATTTAATAAACGTGCCGAAGCATTGAGTGTTGAAGATTTTGCCATACTCACTTATAAAATGCAATAGGTATTAGTTCATAAAGGCACGAACCTTTATCATTATCAGTAAATTTGTATTGAGATTCATATGCCCGGATCAAATCAAAATACCATACGTATTGTAACAGCCGCAGCGCTGTTTGATGGTCATGATGCAGCTATCAATATCATGCGACGCATATTGCAGTCGAAAGGAGCGGAAGTTATACACCTGGGACACAACCGGAGTGTACATGAAATTGTAGAGTGTGCAATTGAAGAGGATGTGCAGGCCATCGCTGTAACAAGCTACCAGGGGGGCCACCTGGAATTTTTCAAATACATGAAAGACCTGCTTGACGAAAACGCATGTGGCTATATAAAAATATTTGCAGGTGGAGGCGGCACGATCCTGCCTGATGAGGTATTACAATTACACAATTACGGGATCACTAAAATTTATACGCCTGATGACGGTCGTGAGCTAGGGTTGGAAGGAATGATTGAGGATTTATTAAAAAGATGTAGTGCCACGCCCGGTTCTTTAGTTGATCAAAGTGAAGTTAGTACAAACAATAATTCGCTGCCTCTTGGTGAATGTAAAGATATCAGGAAGATTGCTGCAGCTATCACGCGGGCGGAATCAGGGATAAAAACGGCTGAACACTCAATCACCAAAAAGACTGCTGGTTCCGGGATCGTTCTTGGTATCACCGGTACCGGTGGCGCTGGAAAATCTTCAGTAACGGATGAGATTGTACGCCGTTTTTTAAACAGTTACCAGGATAAAACCATTGCTGTTGTTTCGGTAGATCCAAGTAAGAAAAAAACCGGCGGCGCTTTGCTTGGAGATAGAATAAGGATGAATGCCATTTCTTCACCCAGGGCTTATATGCGCAGCCTGGCAACAAGAGAAAGCGACAAAGCCCTCAGTGAATATGTTCAGGAGGCACTGGATATCTGTAAAGACGCTTGTTATGACCTCGTTATACTGGAAAGCGCCGGCACTGGTCAGAGTGATCTTGCAATTCTTGATCATTGTGATGTAAGCCTGTACGTTATGACGCCGGAATATGGAGCGGCCTCTCAGCTTGAAAAAATTAATATGCTGGATTATGCAGATATCGTTTGTTTAAACAAGTTTGACAAGGCCGGCGCACTGGATGCACTCCATGATATAAAGAAACAATACAAACGCAATCACAGTATCTGGAATGTTGATGATGATAAGGACATCCCGGTTATCGGAACTATTGCAGCACAATTTAATGATGCAGGCATAAATGAATTGTTTGGGAGACTGATGGAAAGGATCCAGGAAAAGAAAGGCGTGCGATTTAATGGCGAGATCACTCATCAGCGTCATGGGGATGATACATCTAACAGGTCAACGATCATCCCGCCAAAAAGAGTAAGGTATCTTGCAGAAATAGCAGAAGAGATTTCTGGCTATAATAAAAGTGCAAATGAGCAGGCTTCAATAGCAACAAAGTTATACCAGCTATCCGGGTCAATAAAAATGATGCATGAGTTGGGACAGAAAGGTTCCCAAATTGAACAGCTCGAGCAATTACAAGCAGATTTGCAAAAACAATTATTACCTGTTTGTAACAAATTGATTGAAGAGTGGGATAAAACGAAAGCCCTTTATTCAAAGGATTTTTTTGAATACCACGTTCGGGGAAAATTGATCAGAAGGCCTCTTTACACGGAATCATTATCCCATACCAGGATACCAAAGATCTCTGTACCCCGGTTTAAAGACTGGGGGGATATCCTTAGATGGCGGCTTCAGGAAAATTTCCCCGGGAAGTTTCCATACACAGCAGGCGTATTTCCTTTGAAGAGACAGGAAGAAGACCCTACCAGGATGTTCGCGGGTGAAGGAAGTCCGGAGCGAACAAACAGGCGATTTCATTATCTCAGTTTTGATCAGCCGGCAAAACGTTTGAGCACTGCATTCGACAGTGTAACCTTATATGGAGAAGATCCTGGTTACCGGCCCGACATATTTGGTAAAGTAGGTAACAGCGGTGTGAGCATTGCCACCATTGATGATGCGAAAAAACTGTACAGCGGTTTTGATCTAATCAATCCCTTAACTTCTGTAAGTATGACCATTAATGGTCCGGCGCCAATCATTCTTGCTTTTTTTATGAATGCTGCAATCGATCAGCAATGTGAAAAATATATCAGGGAAAATAATCTTTCAGAAGAAGTCAATAAAAAAATTGAATCAATTAATGGGCAGTCATCAGGGGCTAAATATAAATCAGAAGATGGAAACGATGTATTTATAAAATCAATCGCGGACATTCCAACTTCAGGTCTTCCAAAAGGGCACAATGGGCTAGGTCTTGGATTGCTTGGAGTTAATGTTTCTGATGTAATTCCTGAAAGTGTATACGCAGAAATCAAGGCAAAAACGCTCAGGGCGGTGCGTGGGACCGTGCAGGCAGACATTTTAAAAGAAGACCAGGCACAGAATACCTGCATTTTTAGCACCGAGTTTGCGCTGAAAATGATGGGGGACGTGCAGGAATATTTTATCCGTAACAAGATTCAGAATTTTTACAGTGTTAGTATCAGTGGTTACCACATTGCGGAAGCAGGTGCCAACCCGATCACCCAGCTCGCCTTTACCCTGGCCAATGGGTTTACTTATGTAGAATATTTTTTAAGCCGCGGGATGAAGATCGATGACTTCTCACCGAATCTTTCTTTTTTCTTCAGTAATGGAATGGATCCTGAATATAGCGTTATCGGGCGTGTTGCCCGCAGGATCTGGGCTAAGGCTATGAAATATAAATATAAGGCTGCAAGCCGCGGGCAGCAGCTTAAGTATCATATTCAAACGAGTGGGCGAAGCCTTCATTCCAGGGAAATTGATTTTAATGATATACGGACAACGCTCCAGGCTTTGTATGCCATCTACGACAATTGCAATAGCCTTCATACTAACGCTTATGATGAAGCGATAACTACACCCACAGAAGAAAGTGTAAGGCGGGCTATGGCGATCCAGCTGATCATTAACAGGGAGTTGGGAACTGCCAATAATGAAAACCCGACACAGGGTAGCTTTTTAACAGAAGAATTGACAGACCTGGTTGAAGAAGCTGTAATGGATGAATTCCATAAACTAACGGACAGGGGTGGGGTATTGGGGGCAATGGAACGGATGTACCAGCGCAACAAAATCCAGGAAGAAAGTATGTATTACGAAACGCTCAAGCATAAAGGACAACTTCCTGTAATTGGAGTAAATACATTCCTTAGCAGGCAGGGTTCTCCAACGATCGTGCCTGACGAGGTCATCCGTTCAACCGTTGATGAAAAAGAACAGCAGGTTAAATCATTGCAGGCATTCCATGAACGTAATAAAGAAAAAAGTGTTTTAATGCTCAAAAAATTACAGCAAACTGCAATTGATAACGGAAACCTTTTTGAAGAACTGATGGAGACTGTAAAATATTGTTCCCTCGGCCAAATCACTCACGCACTTTATGAAGTGGGAGGGCAATACCGCAGAAACATGTAGTATTCAATGAGCGACAATCTATGCTGGTTGTTCCTGTGACGTGCTTTTCTGACCCCATCCGCACCGGCTTCTCCAGTCGCTTTTAAATTTTTCCCTTTCTTCGTCAGTCATATTTGCCCATTTGTCCTGCATCCTCATTCTCCATTCTGTTCTGCCTCTCCATGGACCTCCCGGCCGAAAACCTCCGAATAATATTTTGCTCAACAACAATATCCCCATAGCCTGTACAAATGTTATGGCTTTTATGCTTAAAACCGATACAAGGATCCCATTCCATAAAGTCATTACGACGAAGCTAAAAAGCAAAACTGCCGCAACGAAAATGATAAAGAACATAAAGCCTCTTCTGACACCAAACTTTTTCATGTTATTTTATTTAATTTGATAAACGTTTTTAAAAATTCAATAATTCATTTTTTAATGTCTCCAGTCTTTGCCGTAGGTGCAGAACGGCATATCGTTTACGGCTAATAAGTGTCGGTACTGCGATCCCGGTGTTTTCTGATATCTCCTTAAATGGTATTCCCTCGATCTCATTCATTACAAATACAGCTTTTTGTTCTTCAGGAAGTTGATTAAGCGCTTCTTGTAATTGTTCCCAAAAAAGATTTCGGAGATAATGTGTTTCAGGGGAATTATCGAGTCCATCAAACATTTCATACCATTCAAACTGTTCTTCGTGTTCGCCAGGCACAAATACATCTTCTATTAACGGCAACTGTTTTTTGCGATACTTGTCGGTGATCTTATTCCGGGCAACACTGAAAAGCCAGCCGGTAAGCTGTTCAATCGGTTGCTCATATCCTGCAAACTGGTAAAAAACATCCTGGAGTATATCCTCAGCATCTTCATAATTGCTGACCTTTTTTCGTATAAAATCAAACAAGCGCTTACCATACAATTTAATGGTCTTGGTAATATTATGATTCCGTTCAGCGGTCATTGAAGATGTTATAGGTATTCCATTACTCATCTGTTTATATAGACGAATGACAATAGGGAATGTTTTAAAGATGGGATTTTTTTTACCCGGTAGGATCAATCAGGACATGGTCAGGTGTACAAAACCTGGCAGTTTTCACAAAAGAAAGTCCTTCTTTTGGTTTTACCGGCATATTTCTTTATCAATGGAATATTGCACCGGGTACATGTTTTTTTGGTATGCGCTAACCAATGCTTTCTAAGCACATACGCTTTCTTCCATTTCAAAAAGTCAAAAGAATAATTGCGGACTTCTTTAACAAGAACCGATAATTTTTGCTTTGGGATTTTTCCAATTTCACTTTCGGGATGGATCTTAACCCGGTAAAGAACTTCATTCTTTATGATGTTTCCGGAGCCTGCAAAAATATTTTGATCCAGCAGCGCATCACAGGCAAGCATAAGTGGCATTCCTTTTAATTTAAGAATTGCCTTTCTCGGGCTCCACGTATCATTCATAACATCCCCCGACCAGTCATATATTTTGTCCAGTTCATCTTCAATTACTCTAATGGAACAGGTATAAAAATATATAGAACCCTTCTTAAACTTTAAATGCAGTCTCAGGCTTCGATCAGGTTTCGTTTGCTCGTTAATGCTATATGAACCAAATAACAAAAAATGTATCCTCAGCGTAAATTTTGGAAAACAAACCAGGAAGTGTTTGCCCCAGCTTTTGAAATCTATAACTTTTTTATTAAGCAGGATAGACTTATCAATCTTTGCATTGCCGGATGCTTCAAAAACTTTTTTTCCTTTAAATGAAGCAACAGCTTCCTTTAGAATTACTATCGATGGGCCTTCGGGCATATTTATCTTTTAAAAGACTAAACAAAACATAATCCGAAATGTAATGGCCGCTAACCGGAGCATGAATGGCACTGTTTTCCTTTTATTGTTACATATGGAATGGAGAATTGGATGTTCAGGGTTTCATTACAAGGATTGGAAAGGTGTTTTTTACCCTGAAAAACTTCCGCCCCGGAAATGGTTTGAATATTATACCCAGCATTTCGATACACTTGAACTCAACGTCACATTTTATCGTTTCCCAAAAGTAAATACGCTTAGTGGATGGTATGATAAAAGTCCCGCAGGATTTCTTTTTTCCGTAAAGGCGCCACGGCTGATCACACATTTTAAACAGTTGATTGAAGTTCACGACTCGTTGTCTAATTTTTATAAAACATGTGAAGAGGGACTGAAAGAAAAGTTAGGCCCGATCCTTTTTCAATTCCCTCCCTTATTTTCTTATACTGAGCAAAGACTGGAAAGAATTATTTTAAACCTTGATCAACGCTTTTTAAATGTGGTCGAATTTCGGCATCCAGGCTGGTGGAATGAGGAAGTTTATACACAGCTTGGAAATCACAAGATCATATTTTCAGGGGCCAGCCATCCTTCACTTCCTGCGCAGCCAGTTATAAATAATACAACTGCATACTACCGGTTTCATGGAAATCCAGTAATGTTTTATTCAGAATATGATAAGCAATTGATAAAATCTTTCGCCAGCACAATAAAAAATAACAAAGGTGTAGAAATCATGTTCTGTTACTTTAATAATACTGCAACAAATGCAGCCCTTAATAATGCCGACCAATTACTGAGCTTTTCTAAAGGTTAATAATTATTATGCGAAAAATTGTCGTCAGAATGATGCTTTCGCTATGGTCTGGTTTTTGGGCATTTTTATTTTTAATTTTCTAACAAAAACAATTAAAATGGAATCTTTGAAAAATAAAAAAATAGCTATTATCACTGACAATGGATTTGAAGAGGATGAATTAACAAGCCCCAAAAAAGCCCTGGAAGATGCAGGCGCAAAAGTTGATATCCTCTCGCTTCAAAAAGGAAAAGTAAAGGGATGGAAAAATGGGAATTGGTCTATAGAATTACCTGTTGACGTTGATCTGAATAAGGCAAACAGCGATGATTATGATGCATTGGTTATACCGGGAGGTGTGATCAACCCGGATAAAATGAGGCGACATAAAGAGTATGTTTTGTTTGCACAGGAATTTATGGAAGGAGAAAAACCTGTGGCTGCAATCTGCCATGGTCCTCAATTATTGATTGAGACAATGATGCTCCAGGGAAAAACAATGACCTCCTTTGCTTCAATTAAAACTGATCTTGTCAATGCAGGTGTAAATTGGATTGATAAGGAGGTAGTGGTTGACCAGGGCCTTGTTACCAGCCGCAGCCCGGCAGACCTGCCGGCATTTAATAAAAAAATGATTGAAGAAATTGCAGAAGGGGTTCACCATAAAAGAATTGCTACGCAAAATCTGTAACAAGAAATATAAAATGGCTAATTAATTTTAGCCATTTTGTTTTTTGATTAATGTTTGAAATACTGGATCGCTTTTTCGTGCTTTTTTGCTGCGGTGAGCGATGAAAATGTGCCGAGGTTTTTTCGTTTATGGGTTTTGGGATCTTTTTTACGAGAATAGATACGGTACTCACCGGATTTAAGTTTGCGTATCATAACCGGTATTTTTAATTGTTATATAATATCTCTTTCCTCCCGGTCATCATTGAGGCTGTAATTGTTATTTTCTTCATCTTCTTCCCCGATCTCTTCATTTTTGTCATCAGCTTCAGATCCCGGAACATCAAGATCTCCACCAGCAAGATCATCTGAAAAGCTTTTCTCATTAAGTGGATCACCTTCATCATCGGAATTATCCAGTGCTCCGGCCAGCGCCTGTTCATCCGTATCTCCTTCTGCTGCATCAAGGATCGCCAGTTCTTCTTCACTAATGTTACTGTCATTTTCAATTTCATTTCCTTCGGAGTCTGACAAATTTCCAGGTGTTTTATTCCTGGCTTCCTCATCACCTTTCAACGGCTTTATTATTTGTTTTTTCATAACTTCTTTTATGATTCGGTTACAAAAACGTAGCCAAATAATAAAAACAAAAGCCGGCATTATGCCGGCCAATGTTCCGCTTTTACTTAACATGCCTACTCGAGAACTAAATTATTTGCCTGGTCTTTCTTGTCTTTGCTCCTTCCTAAAACATACCCGCCGGCTGCCCCGATAACTGCACCGATGACTGCACCTTTTCCTTTATTCTTGCTGATCACTGCACCGCCGACTGCACCCGCAACCCCGCCAATCACGGCTCCCTTTGCGGCATTGCTCCAGCCTTTCTTTTCTTTTTTCACCTCAGGTATTTCAGCCGCTGGCTGATTTCCTGTATTGGTACCGGTATTTACTGTATTATTATTATTATTTCCTGTTGTTGCAGTGTTTTCGTTCGAAGATGGTGTATTAGCTTCCTCAGGTACCACAGGATCTGTTCTTTTTACGGCAGACCTATGTCCGCCAGAATTAACAGAACTCCGCTCAGCAATTGGAGTAGCAACAATTGTTTTTTTACGCACTATGGTTTTCTTAACGGGTTTTAATGGAAGGGCTGCTATTGCTGCCGTATCACCGCCGGCAGTAGCTTGTTCATCAGCCGGGGGATTTACCATTACCACTTCTCTTTTTAATTCTGAATTTGGGTCGCTGCATGCTGCAAAAAAGCTGATGAGCGTAGCTGCAAGTAAAACTCTTTTCATAACATCTGTTTTTGTAGTTAACATGGTTGAATTTTTAAAGGCTGTTAGGCATCCATGTGCTATTATGGATACGTAATGCGGATAAATGTTTATTGGCGAGTTGTTAAGGATTACTTAACACTTACAGGATGAAAATTGTCAATTAATAAAAGGATAAACAGGCTGTTACTATTTCCGTTATCCCGGAATCTGCGCCTGGGAGATAAACCAAATATTGAGAATAATATAAGCAAGCAACAAGACCTGTGCAGTAACTAGATCAAATCGCTCCGCTTTTTCGATCTTACCGTTTTTTACAAGCTTCAGCGACCAGGCGGTTGCCGATATCACGCAAAAAATAAAAAAAAGCGTAAGCGCATGTAAGGTATCTACCAGCGTGAAGGAAGTAGATTCGGGTAAGGAGGAGTCGATGATGTATTTATTACCGATGACTGCAAATAAGGCTCCCACACTCAAACCAAACCGCGAATCCATTCCATCTGCATGAATATAAAAACATACATACGCGATAAGAAATGCAATGTACATACCCAGGAACATCTTCCAGAATAACCCGGTAGCGTCCCGGTTGATCACGATTTTTACACGGAAAGTGCTGTATTCTGTTCTTGGCTTTGGGAGTGTTTCATCACCAAAGCCAGTTTCGTAAATATGCTTACCCGTCGCCACCTGGCAACTATCAATTTCCCATCCTCTTAATGTAAATCGCCAGTCAAAGTGCTGACCAACGGTATCGGCTAAAAATACAAGAGAACGGGTATCAAATTGTGAATTTTCAATCGAAAGTCTTAACCGCTGGAAGTCAAATGGAAAGTTTTCAATTCGCCACGAATCCTTCATCACGCATTGTAGTTTCATCAGCATATAAATAGTTCCACCTGAACTATCCACTGTAACAAATGATTTGGTTACGGATTTAGCCTGCGGAACTTCCAGGTTCTCATAAAAGTTGAATGCAGGATTTTTATATTTAAGCCACAGCCAAAAGATGATGGAATATTCTTTCTCTTTAAAATCTATATCATGAATACTGGTTACATAAATCCCTGTACGAACGGTGTCCGGATTTTCTTTGGCAAATGCTTGAAAAGACGATAAGCAAAAAATTATTACCAATACCGGCAGGAATCTATTTTTTATCATCTTAAGGGTTATTAAAAAAAGATCGGTGAACATGTATCAAATATAAAGCTCAAACCGAATCTTAATCATCTTGAGATAAAAAAGAGGACATTGATGAATGTCCCCTATGAAAGTGGATTCAGAAAAAATCACCTGGTTATATATCCGAATAACCCATCTTCTTCATCATTTGGACCTGATGCAAAAAATAACCAATTTGGATTTACAGTTACTGCTGTAGAGGGCGCAAATGAAATTGCCCACAAACCATCAATCTGTATAGGTTTACCATGTTTACGTAATTCACCCAGGAAAATTCCGGACTCATCGAAAGCATTGATATACCCATTACCAAAATTCCCAACGAGGATTGCACTTTTTGGATTTTTATTCTTATCCTTTTTATCGTCATCGTCGAAAAATCCTTCCGGTGCTTTGGCCACTCCCCATGGTGCATTCAAAACTCCCCTGGACGCAAATCTTCTTACGAAGGATCCGTCAGCATTATAAATGTCTACATATCCATTACCCGGTCCGGCTTCTTCTTCTCCATTGTCGGCCACTTTAGCATACATAACAAATAGCTTGTCTCCAATATTCTGAATATTAAAAGGTGAATAACCGGTTGGCATTGCAGGGTCTGAAAAGGACATATCTACTTCATTCCAAAGGGTGTCATAAACTTCAATTTCCGCTTCTTTAAAATTCGCAGTATACAAATATGTATTTGAACCATTCGCAAGCAGCGCTGCGCCTGTATACACTGCTTCTGCATCATGTTCTACAAGCTCTGCATTATTGCCCGTGTTCCAACCTGAAATAACACCATCAAGTCCGACAAATATGAAACGTGCAGGGTTACCATTTGAAAGCTTGAAACCTGTTCCACCATTAAATACGGCACCTGTAGGATGCCCACCAGAAGGTGAAGAAGGACCCGGGATAACCACCGAAGGCCTTACATCTGCACCCATTGCATTATAAATTACGCTTAAACCTGTGCCTTCCGCTGAAACCCACGCCGGCCCTGAAGGACCAAAAGCAATTCCCCACCCATTAATTAAATTGGGGTCAACCCGAACAGCGCCATATCCCGATTTGTTTGCTACAAGGTTTACCTGGTTAAAATCTTTAAGGTTAGTCATTTTTTTACACGCACTCAGGCTGAAGATTAAAGCGCTGACCAGAAAAATTCTGGAGCTGATCTTTTCCATATAATTTTTTTTTAGCGTTAAAAATATTTTAATGGGCGGGTATAATATGGCTATCGCAAATCAGCTAAAAAAAGTTGTCTGGGTTGATAATTTAGCGTAGCATATTTTTCCCAATTCACGGATTGGAACGGGAAGGAACGAAATGAAGATATCCTGAAAGAAAACAAAACCAGGAGCGTTATCGTCTTCGTTTATGCCAGACCGGTATTAAAATTATTAAACCTTATGTATTAGGATTTTATTTATCCAGTAAGGCTAATATTTCTGAAATGAATGGCAATTGGGCGGGAATAATTTTTTGCCTGGCCGTGTTAACATCAAACCATTCGGCCTTGTCCACTTCCGGAAACTCTTGCATACGACCCGATTTAGGCGGCCATTCGATTTGAAAAGTATTGCTTGAAATAGTGGCCGTATCAAGGTCTTTTTGAAGTGCCCATGCATACACTATTTTGCCACTTTTCTGTGTGACAGCTGTGAGTTCAATGAAATTGCCGCTGCACACTATACCTGTTTCCTCTTCAAATTCACGTATTGCTGCATCAAGTGCATTTTCTTCATTAGTAAATTCACCTTTCGGAACTGACCATGAGCCGTCATCCTTGTTTTTCCAGAATGGTCCACCCGGGTGCACAAGCAGGATCTCCACCTGCTTATTTTTTGTCCTGTACAATAATATGCCTGCACTTTTTTTCATTGAACCAGGTGAATAAAAGGCCCTATATGCTTTTACGAAGGTAATTGTAACTTCAATTATTATTAAATGTCATTTCATCTGTAAGTAAATGAAGCATGAAAATTACATGAAGATCGCACTGAAGGAAGCCCAAAAGGCTTTTGATGATGGGGAAGTCCCAATTGGTGCGGTGGTTGTAATGAATGAACGTATAATCGCGAAGGGATACAACCAGGTTGAGAAATTAAATGACAGTACAGCACATGCAGAGATCATTGCCCTGACTGCAGCATTTAATTACCTTGGAAGTAAATATTTACCGGATGCTACGATCTATATAACCATTGAGCCATGCCTTATGTGCTGTGGCGCATTGTACTGGAGTAAGATTGGGAGAATTGTTTATGGCGCCGATGATGAAAAAAACGGTTACCGGAAATATATTGGGAAAACTATTAACGGCGATGTACAGACGCCTTTTCATCCGAAAACAGAACTGCTGTCAGGAATTTATAAAGAGGAGTGCGCTGCGCTAATAAAAACTTTTTTCAAATCAAGGAGGTAGCTTAAATCACTACGAACTTTTTCTTTATTGACTTTTGGTTTTGATTAACCAACAGGAAATATGCGCCTGCTTTCAGGAAAATGAACATGACCAGTTCTTCGTCTGCACTTACCAGTAAGCGATTTTCTTTCCTTACGATGTTTCCCTTGAAATCAATCACCTTTACATCTGCAATACCGCTTTCGAACCCTTTGAGACGTACAATAAGTTTATTTCTAACTGGGTTTGGAAACATTTCCAGCGATACCTTTTTGATGCTATCACCTGTTTTTATTGTTTGTGCATGCAACGAATCCTGTGAAAAAGCCTGTATACCTGTAAGAAGCGCAATGGCAAAGAGGTAAGTTCTTTTCATAAAAGGATATCCTAATTTAAAAGGGGGATGTGAATATCGGTAAGTGTTTCCTAAGGATTTCTTAAAAATGCTTTTGACAACTCATGCCAAGTCTTTTACATTTGTATACTCAAAAATTATAACTACCTAAAACAAACGATCATGGCTTTCACATTACCGACTCTTCCTTATTCCTACGATGCATTGGAACCATATATAGATACCACTACAATGCAGATCCATCATGGTAAACATCACCAGGCATACGTTGACAATTTAAACAAAGCAATTGCCGGCACTGAGTACGAAAACAAAACAATTGAACAATTATTGGCGTCCGCAGGAAAAATTAGTCCCGCGGTGCGTAATAACGGTGGCGGACACTGGAATCATAGTTTTTTTTGGGGAATGCTTGGCGTGAATAATGGAGCAGGCCCATCCGGAAAACTGGCTGATGCTATCAATTCCACATTTGGCTCATTGGATGCTTTTAAAGAAAAATTTGCAACAGCAGGACTCACCAGGTTTGGAAGCGGCTGGGCATGGCTGTTATCAGCAAATGGTAAGCTTGAAATTTCGTCTACCCCTAACCAGGATAACCCGCTAATGGATGTAGCAGAAGTAAAAGGCGTTCCGGTACTGGGCGTAGATGTATGGGAACATGCGTATTACCTCAAATACCAGAATCGCAGGGCCGACTATCTGTCAGCCTTTTGGAATGTGGTAAACTGGAATAAGGTGGAAGAAAGGTTTATTTAATTTTTGTTTGGTTGGATCAGCCATTCTTGTCTGTTTCTTACGGTACCGGATCAAAACCACTGCGCCCCCATGGATGGCAACGCGAAATCCTTTTGATCGTTAACCATAAACCTTTGAACAGTCCGAATTTTTTCAGCGCTTCAATTGAATAAGCTGAACATGTAGGTGAATACCGGCATTTTGAACCCAGCCACGGAGAAATGATCCATTGATACAGCTTGATCAATAAAATGAACGGTAAACTAAGTATTTGAAACGCTGTTTTCACTTTCCAGCACAGTGGGATCCGAAGCTTGGAATTCACGTGACTTGAAGTCGCGGC
>JADMIO011721423.1_pt1 | contig 63369 bp, 106 predicted proteins | sample 8958161 | NCBI WGS metagenome assembly JADMIO01 (sample SAMN16585339, study PRJNA669376) | soil metagenome | isolation source: Crop rotation soil | place: USA: Cullars Rotation, Alabama | collected 2011
CGCGACAACTTGTCCACGTGGAATTCTAAGCTTAGGATCCCAATGTGCTGGAAAGAGCAGCTACCGCGCAGGAGAAGAAATGAGTGACTTAAAATGGACTCTTGCCCCCAAGGAGCCAACCGATGAAATGGTCGCCGCTGGCGTTGCCGCATTCACTAATGTCCGGGACATCTACAAAGCCATGCTGGCGGCGCGCCCAGAATTGGATGACGACACGTTCAACCAAATAGCCGATGCGGTTTGGGAAGAAACACTTTGGTCTTTTTACCACGACCCTACCCCATCCACCCCTCAGAGCCCCGAGAAACAGGCACAATAGCGGGCTTGGGCATCTGCCGCGTCGTCAGCCCTGGGAACAGCAGCGTCAAGCCCCAGATCATCGCATCAGCCCGGTCGGGCGAACGGTCGCCCATGTAGCCAGCCGTGGTAAAGGCACACAGCTGGTCTTCCAGCTTGGGATGCGAACCGACGTGGTGGATCTTGTTCTGCTCGTAGAGGCTCGAAACCGGCTCTGCCCGCACTACTTTCCCCCGGCTGGCCGTCACTTCCCGGTAAGGAATGCTCAGGTTCAGGTTCGATGCCGCCGTCTTCACGACATGCTCGACCATCGCCCCGCCGTAGTTCGTCTCCCCAACCACACAATCAGCCTTGTGCCGGTCGTATGCCGTCGCCACCACCCTGCCCCAGACCGCCGGCGGCGCCTTGCAGGTCAGATCCTCCAGGACGTATCCTTGGCCGTCCAGCCCCAGCCCAACCACGGAGATTCCAACGTAGTCCGAGCGCTCGTCTTCCGGCCCTTTCGTGCCGCTCGGGTCGACCGAAACCACGATCCTTTGCAGATCGGGATGTTTTGACACCCGGTTCCGCTCGATGACCTCGTAAGTCCAGAGCGCGCCTTCGGCCGCGTCCCCGAACTTCCCTTCCCAGAACCGCAGCTTGGCCCGCGCCCCAAGCGACTGCAGCTCCCTGATGAACTGCTCGGGAAGATTGGCTTCGTTGTCCTTCGGGTTTATCGTGAGGGCGGCGTATTCTTCCGGGTTGTCCAGCCTCGCATACGGCGGCTCGGCGTGGACTTTCTCGACGAACAGCCGGTGCGTCCAGTGCGTCCGCATCGGCGGGTTTTCATCGTAGTAGAGCTTGAGCTTCAGCCCTTCCGCCTTCTGCGCCAGGCGGGTGCGAACCAGTTCCCGAGAGGCGAAGCTGATCTGCGAACACTCGTTCAGGAAGATGGTCGAAAACTCCAGCCCGAGGATCTTCTCCGTCCGCTCCTTCTCGTCCAGCCCGCCGAACCACACCTCCGAGCCGTTCGGCAGGGTGATGAACCAATCGCTCTTGTCCGTTTTGTAGGTGACTTCCGGGAAGCAGAGCCGCATCATCTTCGGCCAGGTGTCGTACCAGACCGCCTGCTTCACCGCATTGAAGCGGTAGCGCAGGATGGCATGACGGCTGCCGGGGGCCTTCAGAGCCCGTATCGCGGTCGCCCGCGTGAGCAACAGCGTCTTGCCCGACCTCGCCCCGCCGAACAGCATGCAGTGGGTCGCAGGCCCCGCCAGAAGCGCGTTTGCCTCCTGCTGCTTGGTGGTGAGCGAGAATGTCACCTGTTCACGAGTGCGTGAATGCGTATTTTGGTGCTTGCATTAGATGCGCGTTTGCGTATATTCACATCATCAGCAAGGGAGAGAGAAATGACCCGCAAGTTCCAGACCATCAACCAAGTCCGCAAGTTCCTCGCAGATAACAACTGCCAGTATCGCGGCATCTATGGCCACGTTTACACTCTCGCTAACGGCAGCCGCGTGAAGTTCATCGACCGCTCCACCAAGAACACCTGGCACATCTCAAACGAGGCCACAGAGATGGTCGAGGCGGGGGAATGACCCCCGCCGATCTTGAGTCCTTCCGCGCCCGCATGAACTGGACGAGGCGCACCCTCGGATCTGAACTAGACATATCGCAGGACCGCTTGCGGCGGCTGCTGGAGGGCTCAGTTCGCATCCCGCGCCACATAGCCCTTGCCTGCGCTGCGCTTGCCTACGGGCTTCCTCCGCTCGGGAATTAACTAAACGTCACAACGCCGCGTCCGAGCCCTGCAGAATGACCTGCACCGGCCCACCGCCAGCCCCGCCATGCTCGACGGCCTGCGGCGGCTTGCCGTATGCGCGATCCAGCACCGCGACAGCAGCTGAAACACGCGCCGCCTCGCTCTCTCCGTTCGTGGCTATGTCAGCTAGGGTTTGAAGAGCTGCCGGCGCGTGTTCCTTGGCCATTTCGGCGAGTTCACGCTTGGCTTGGCCTACTTTTCCGGGAGGGCGACCAGCGCCGGGACGCGCTCCGCCGATTTTACCGGGCATTGAGATTTATCCTGATTGTTTTTCAGTTCAGCAGTCGCGCTATTACGGTGCGCGCAAGCGGCTGACGTATCATCAATCTCGTGCTGCCACGGACGCCTAAGCAGAGGGCCCAGAGAGCGCAGAGGCTTTGGCGGAAGCCCGGGAGCGCGGAGTAATCCGCCTCCATTTTCCGCCGATTTCGCTACAATACCAAAGCACGCCTTTTCCGGGGGGAATATTTGACATGGCGAACATGCCCATCACGCTCGATAATCCGGGCGCACCTGACGTTTTTGCTGACGTGATGACCGGGGTAGCGGTGGCGGGTGGATGCCTGCGAGTCACTTCTCACCTTTCTTCTCGACAACGGCTTTAAGCCTAAACTCCCGTCGAGCACGCGCGTTCGCGGCAATCGCGGCAAAGCCGCGCGAAAGAAACGCGCTAAGGGACATCCCGTCGATACGTAAGCCCTGATCCGGCCTGTCACGCCTCTCTGTCATCATTCACACCACCAGGCTCACGAGAAAGCACAGCACCGCCGCCGCAAGCGTGTTGACGCGAGGCAGGGGAATGCCCGCTGTTGCTAACGCAGCGAATATGATGGCGAGGACGATGAGAAGGAGGTGCATCGCTTAAGCAAAAGAAAGGAGGCCGGGTGATACCGACCTCCGGTCTGATTTGCCGCCTAGCTTTTAGCGCTGGGTCCGGTCGTCACCCTCGCCCGGCTTTGGGTTCGGGTTCTGGGTGCCGGTCTGCGGCTTGTTGGGGTCGTTGCCGATCATGGGTATGGTTCTCCTTGCCGGGAGGAGTCCGGCGAGAGGAAACGTTTGCGAATTGTATGGGGTTCCGCACTTGCGATAAGAGTCGTTCGGCCGAAGTGCCGTTTTAGGCTCGCTTCCTGAGCCGACCGCTGCCGACGCCATCCGCCCCATGCGGAGCCGGCTTTGATCCATCGCGCGAGATGACCGCATCGACGGCTCGGGCACTGACAACCGTGTGGCGACGCGCGCCGAGCAAGTCCAGCCAAATACCGATTTCGTTCTTTTTGTCAAGGTGTTTGATGGATTCGATCTCCGCAATGAGGCCGAAGAACGGCCCGGCATCTTCGGAAAGCCGCACGGAGTCGCCGACCTTGCCCTTGAACCAGTGCTCGGGCTTTTCCCCGGTGTACTCCGCGAGGCGCTTCTCGTTGACTATGTAGCGCAGCGAGCCTTCATTGGTCTCGAACTCGTCGGTGATCTCCATCAGGCGGTCCATGACGGCATTCGGCACCACAAGCGGCTCACCCCCGAGGTAGACGACGGTGGAAACGCCGGTTGTGTCGTTAACGGCCCCGATTGCCTCGTGCTCCATGCCGCGGAACTGCACGAAGATGTAGCGGCTGAACAGCGGCTCGTCGCGCTCCTCCATGCGGCGGCGTGGCTCGCGGCCGACATAGCGCCTTAGGCGGAGGAAGGGGTAGAACGTCCGGTATCCCCGCCGATGAAGCCAAGTGGCAGCGTCATTCTCCCGGCGCGGATGCGTGTGAACGGCATACCACGTCATCATGCGACCTCTGCGAACAGCGGCGCGTCAGATCGAAGACGCCGTTCTGCCATCGCCGCATATTCGGGGTTAAGTTCGATCAGGATCGAATGCCGCCCAAGGCGGTCGGCGACCAGCGCCGTTGTGCCAGCGCCACCGAAGGGATCGAGCACCGTTCCGCCAACCGGGCACCCTGCCTTGACGCACGGCTCAATGAGTGCCGGCGGGAAGGTGGCGAAGTGGGCTTCGGAGAAGGGTTGGGTTGCTACTTCCCAGACGGAGCGGCGGTTGCGAGTTTCTGCTACAGGAATTTGCGCTGCTTGGCTCAAATGTTGCGGGCTATGATTGGGGTACGGAGTGTGATCAACTTTACGGCTTCCGCCGGGGATATCACCAGCCCGCACTGAGTCCTCAGCAATCGCTTTAAGATCGTACCAATACCGCTCGCTCTTCGACAGCAGGAACAAATACTCGTGCGCCTTTGTGCAGCGGTCGCGCACGCTCTCCGGCATCGGGTTGGGCTTTGACCAGATGATGTCCTGACGAAGCCACCAGCCGTCTGCTTGCAGGGCAAAGGCGACGCGCCAAGGAATGCCAACGAGATCTTTGGGTTTCAGCTCTGCGCAATGACGACTGCCGACCGAATTGCTCCCGGCATTGGTTTCTTGCTTTGCGCCGATCTTGTCGGTCGTTTTTCTCTGCCCAGGGTGGGCGTTGTAACTGTCACCTAGGTTCAGCCAAAGCGTCCCATCATTCCGCAGCACGCGCCGCACTTCGCGGAACACCGCAACCATCTCATCGACAAACTCCGTGAAGGTCGATTCGAGTCCGATCTGCCGGTCAACACGACGCGCACCGCATTTTCCGCATTCAACGCGGTAGGGGACCACGATTGAGCGCTCGTAGTTGTTACTGCCAGAATTTGGCCTGCCATCGTTTTTTAGCGTAGACCTCGCGCTTGCAGCCGTACCCTTTGCGTGGTCGCATGCCGGATCGCCGCCATCCCATTTCGCGGTGCCGTAGTCCCGCAGGCCCCAATAGGGTGGCGACGTAACCACACAATGCACGCTCTCGGCCGGCAACGAGCGCAGCACCTCGCGGCAGTCGCCGACGATGATACGAGCGCTCATCTCGGCAACAGTCCCGGCTCTCGCTCGGCGCGCTCCTGACAGGAGAAGCGGGTCATGCGGCAACCTCAAAGCGCCAAGTCCTTGGGTTCAGCCGCATGTCGCATCTTGCGTTGAGGCTTCCTCAAAGCGGCGGGCTACCCAGTTGTAGCGAACAGGCAGCGCGCACGGATAACCAAGCTCCTCGAAACGGGCTTTGCGGTGATAAAACGTCGCTTCAAAGCAGCGCCCGCCTTCCTTGGTCCACAGCTTGTCGCGATGAATGACGAACCCTTGGTCGACCATGTTCCACCAGTGCATTGCGCCCGAAATATCCTCTAGCTCAGGGGGGATGTCGCGCCGCTGGCTCTGGCGCTTTGCGGGGTGAGCGACGATCTGGACGTGGCAACCGGTGTCTTTGGCAAACACGGCCATCGTGCGGAGGCAGCGGGCGACGTACTCAGGCTCGGTTTCATCCTTGAGACGCTGGCTTTCGAGCCTGTTCCATGGATCGAGCTGGATGATTTTTGCGCCATCGCGCGCGACGGCGACCTCCGCCATATCGAGAAACCAGTCCAAGGTCGGAGTCTCGCTGGGATGGACGAGGAAACGATAATGGTCGGAGATGAACTGATCGGCCGCGATGATCTGCTCAGCAGTCATATCGGCTTCCCTGCAAGCACCAAACAACTCGCGAAGGTACCGCCGGTAATGCGGCTTGGGCGCACATTCGAAAGAGGCGACCAGAGCCACAAGTCCATATTTGGCAACGACATACTGCCAGACCTGGGCCATCAGATGCGTCTTGCCCGAACCCGGCAGTCCTGTGACGACTGATACGGTTCCAGGCGCTATTGCAACCTTGCCCGCCCAGCCGAAAAACCCGAGCTGCCAAGTGTCCCTCGGCGGCTGCTCGGGAAGATCCTCCAACGTGTGGAGACCCGCAGAAGCCCACGGATTTCTCTTGAGAAGGTAGTGAACCTTTGCGGCGTCGGCCGCATCGGATTCGAGGGTGACAACAGACATTCAGAAACCGTCGCTCGGGTGCATGATCGGAGGCTGGTCATCCGGTCGCGGAGGAGCCCGGCTGGTGGCAGTACGCTGGCGTTTGGCGAGGAAGCCTGCGGCCGCCTGAAACCAGTTCTTTTCCTTGGCCAACCAAGGCTCAGCCCCGGTCAATTCGGCCTTGACGGAAACATCCGGGAATGCCTCGATCCAGCGGTCCAGATCTGGCTTCTTCAGCTTCACACAGCCGACCTCGAAGGCGTAGGCTTGCCCGTTTTTTGACTTGCGGGGTGACTCTCCAGAATTCTCAAGCTTGGAAGAACTATCTTCCTGTGTAGGTGACTGTGACTGTGAGTTCCCGCGCGCGATGCTATCCGTTTGAGGTGCGTCCGCTGTGCGTTTGCCGTAGCGAGCGTATGCGCCTGCCTTTCCGGCTGCACTGCGCTTGCTGTCTAATTCGTCTGCCTTCGCTATTTCCTCTTCGACGCGCTTATGCTTCCAACCATCGTCGAACAGCCGCGCTATCTTGCCGCGAATCTTAACCCATTCATCCTCAGACATCCGACATATCGAAGCGAGTTCATCGTCGGACGTTGGGAGGCCTCCAGTCTGCCAGTAGTGCATTATCAAGAGCATGTAGGCACCATGCTCCAGCGTTCGCAGATGGCCGGTGTCGCCGAGGTAGTCTGCCACGTAGAGAGGCATCCAGGGCCTAGCCATGTGTCGCCCTCGGCGGGAAGGGATTGACCGTCATGCCCGCATTCGGATCAACGAACGGAACCGCACGATCATCCAGATAGCGGAACGCAGCTTCGGCGCAGCGTTTCGGGTCTGCGTAAATCTCGCTACCGGTGAAGCGGAACACTACATAGTCGTCATTGTGCAGCCATCGGTCACGCTTGCGATCGTTAAGCGCCTGCTGTTTCGTGACGTTGTGGAAGTCATGCCCATCGCATTCGACGATGAGCCGAGTGGCGCCCTGCGAAATTAGGAAGTCGACACGGTAGTCTCCAAGCCGAGCTTGCGGCTGGATCAGGATCTGATCGCCTTCATCCTTTCGGCGCCGATCCTCGGCGGCTTCCAAACAAACGGCCGAGAACGCCGCAAGAAACCGCGCCTCTATCGGGCTCTCGCAATAGCGCATCGCCTCGTCGAACGTAACTGGATCGCGGCGCACGCTCACGCCGCCCTCCTGGTGGCCCGTAGAGCGCCCCACTCACTCAGGATGGCCCTTGCCTCATCGAACGACCTTGCAACAGCGTAGGAGGCCCCTGCGCGCTCGCAGTCGGCCTCGAACAACTTCTGCTCGGGTGACTGCGGCGAAGTGCCGGCCTTAAGTTCCAGCCACGCGCTGCGACCGCCGGGAAGCGTCAGGTGGAAGTCAGCGGCACCGCGGCGCACACCCATGCGCTTCAAGCGGGAGCCGGTGATGGGTGAGCGGCTCTCGCCGTTGGGAATATGTAGCCAGATGATGGCCGGGTTGGCGGCTTTGCGGAGGAGATCCGCAACTGCACAGTGCAGCCGGAATTCTCGCTGATCGCGTGCGCGGCGAACGGTAGGAAGCGGGAGCGTCATCTCCACGCTCCTGTGAGGTTGTCGAAATAGGTGGTGGCCTGCTTCCGCGTGACCGGGGCTGAAAAAACAATGCTGCGATGGTATGAGCACCAAGACGACCCCTCGACCGCCATGTGCCCGCAATAGGTCCACGGCGGAAAATCGTCCTCGATGTACTTGCACATGCCGGCGTGAAGCTCGGCGAGTGTGAGCCGCTTGGACTCAGGCTTCACGAGGTCGACAGGCTGCGGTCTCGGCGGTAGGGGTTTTGTCTCAGGCGTTCGACGCGCCCGCATCTTCAGGCGGTCGTCAGCACGCCTCTGCTTGAGAGTGCGCCGCTTCACTGCCCTCGGGAGCTTGCGCCATTGCCTGGTGTAGACCTTCGAGTCGCCAGCCAGCCCCAGTCGGTGGATCTTGCTGATGACGGCATTGCGGGTTACGCCACCGATATCGGCAGCGATCATCGCACATGAAAGGCCCGCCGCGTGAAGCTGCTTGAGCTTCGCGGTGCGTTCTTCGGTCCAAGGGGAATTGACGGGCATTCACGCGGCCTTCACGCCGACTTCGCAGTCGAGGAACGCTGCGATGAACGTCGCCGCAAGTTGCGGGACGATGGCATTCCCGGCTCCGCGCAGCTTTCCCATGCGCTTGAGAACCCCATGAGCCAGAGGGAATGCATTGGGTTGAGCGGATACGCGCCGCGATCCATCCGAGCACTCAACGGCGACGGTCGGTCCGTTCCACTCAGGCACACCAGCTTGCACTGCAAATCCAACGAGTCCGCTGTGCCTTTCGCCGCTCGGGCGATACTCACTCCATTCCCCTTGAAGTCGCGAGCGCGCGGGGTAGCCCAGCCCTTCAGCAGCGCCACGGTCCTCCTGCCGCTGTCCGTGTTCCCTGCCTCGTTGTAGCCCTTCTGCGCCGGCGTTCCTGCCATTGGCGTCGGCCACGGCTTGAGGCGAATGGTTCTGGCGGCCGCCTCTATCCCAAACTGCACCTTCTTGCCTTCGTGATAGGCGGTCCGCCCTCTGAATTCCGCGTGTGCGGTCGACCGCCCTCCATTCGGGACATTGGGAGTCGGCCAGCCAATAAAGCCGGGCTCGGTTGTGCGGCGCTCCCGCGCTCGCAGCGCACAGATCGGCGGCCCCGCAGGCATATCCCAATGCTTCCAGGTCAGCTCGTACTCCGGCGAGCCATTCACGTCCGTCCTTGCTCGCAACCTGCTCTCCAAAGACAACTGAAGGGCAGCACTCTGCGATGAGGCGGTGAAAAGCGGGCCAGAGGTGTCGTTCGTCGGCATGGCCTTTTCGCTGTCCCGCGCCCGAAAGCGGCTGACAGGGACAGCTTCCGGTCCATGCGGGTCGCTCGTCCGGCCATCCGGCAAGACGAAGCGCATAAGACCAGCCTCCGATGCCTGCAAAGAAATGGCATTGGGTGTAGCCCCAGAGGTCGTCGGTTCGCACATCAACGATGCTGCGCTCGTCAACGTCACCGGCTGCGATGTGACCTGCTGCGATAAGGTTGCGGAGCCATTGAGCGGCGAAGGGGTCGTGCTCGTTGTAGTAGGCGCGGGCATTCACGCCGCCCTCCGCTTCGCTTCCCGCTCCCGCATCGGAAGATCAGCCATCGGTCGCAGCGCATTTCGAGGAACGTAGAAGCACTTTGGACGGTCAGCGCTGCCGTCCCGCAACCATCTCTCGCGCTTCCCCTCGCTGCCTTCTATCCAGCCCACGATCTCCATCGTCGGCATGAACGAAAGCACCGAAATGAATATGCGGTCCTCTCGGTCCTTGGGCCGAAGGCATAGGTCATCGTACTTTCGGCTGATGTTCGTCCGGACCTGATATGGCCCAACGTCGTCCGCATGGTTGTTGCCGATGATCGGCTGCCAGTAGATACCAAGAGCCTTCGCAACAGCGAGTTCGCCCGCCGCCCCTTCTATGTTCGGGGTCCATGTGTTTGCCACACCGACGCCTGCAGCCGGCCGCCACTCTTGAGTCAGGCTTTGGACATTGCGAGCCGCGCCTACATAGGCGGCCACCATCATTTCAGTGGCGGTCAACCTCACGCGGATCATTCAGCGGCTCCGTCAGCCAAGGCGAGATCGTCAGCGCGAGGCCGGCCAGCCGGTTGGATGCCCGGAGCAACGTCAAACTGATGGAAGTCCTGATCGCCCGACTGAAACTTGCTTTCGAGCGCCTGGAGTCGGGCCGTGAGAATTGCGATTTCATGCCGGGCTAATGCCTCTTGCCTAGCTTGGTGCGCAGCGACCGCTTCCCTGATCGCGTCCGCCACATCCGCCGCGATGCGCCCGATTTTCCGGTAGCGCAGCCTTTCGATCAATCGCGCCGAAAGGCCAGTCCTGCGAGACGCCAGATACGTCTGCTCCTTCGCCGTGGCCCCCTCGTTGCCAAGGAGGCGGACAGCCGAAGCCATCTCAGCGCGAACAGCGTCACAACGCGACACGATTTCCGTCTCCCGGCTTTGATTTTCCGGCTTCATGAAAAGCTCCACGCCTATGTTTCGAGACGTGAAGACGAGATGGACAACGAGACGACGAGACGCTGCGCCGACAGCTACGGGCTCCCGCGAATTGCAGTTCGCGCTGCCCTTCGGCGACAACACAGGAAAGCGAGCCACGAGGAGACGCCCCGCTCCGGCTCGTGAGTGCGCCGCGGACGGCCAACGCACCGGAAGGCCGTCCGCGGACGTTCACCGCGACCTCGGTGGTGGGCACGAGGAGGGTCGCGGATTGGAATGGGAAAGGCCGGGAATTACCTCCGGCAAGGTGGGCCTTGCGGCCGATCCGGGTCGGGGGAGGATCCGCCCGGAATGCCGATGCGGCGAGCGCCATCACTCTGCCTCGCCTTCGCTGATGATGTCGACGGCACCGGCAAAGCCAGCAGCGCCGAGGAGAAACACGACGATGAGGACAATGATGGAGATCTGCGCAGCGAGGATCATGCACGCTCCCTGTCCCGCTGCTTCACCTTCTTTGGCTTTGGAAGGAGAAGGGAGTTCAGGATTTCCATGCCCTTGTCGGTGGTGCGGACAGGGCGGAAGCGCCAAGCGCCATATCCGACATCATCACCGTGCTCCGCCCTTGAGTCCGCGTTCCGCGCTAGTTCATTGAGCCAGAACACCAGCGTTCCGTCGCGCCACACGAACACGCGCCTAATGGTGTATCGCCCGCCCAGAATGGGAGCCTCGTCGTCACCGAACTGCACCATTCCCGGCCATGGATTTGCATTGACGCACACAACCTTCTGCCCAACATGGAATGCCATCATGCGCCCTCCCCGAACTCACAATCCGCCGGAAGCATGTCCCTGACATCGCGTGCCCTGATGCGCTGGATCTCCGCGTCCATGCTGGCCGACAACTCGGCTATGCGATGACGACGCGCTTCAGTTGCAGCCGCTATCTGCGCTATTTGCTGGCGCTTGCGGGCAACCTCAGTGCGGACACGTCGCCAGAGGAAGGTGGCTTCGGCATCGAAGATGACCGCACTCATGAGGACACCGGAGGTTCGGGAAGCGGCATCCAGTGCGTCGGCCGGTTCTCGGGGTTAATGTCCCGTCCCATGTGAAGCGTGCTTGCATGCCACCGCTTGCCTGTCCCCATATCGACGAGAATGGCTCGATAAATGCCTTCGCCGTAGTGCTCAGCATTCGGGATGTAGACGAGCACGGAGATATTCGTCGGAGCCGTCTCGATGGGTTGCCACTCGCTCATGCGCCTACCCCCGCCGCTTGCAGTTTTGCGAACAGCGCCGAGCGCTGGAAAATTGGATCGCCGCATATCCGCGCCGTCAGATCGCGCGTGTCAGGCGGTATAAGCCTCTGCGCAGCTCGGAACTCGGCATCGGTCGGGCGGGCACCCGCCACGACCCAGGACTTGTGCCGGCTTTCCTCTTGGCGCCTCCGCCGGTCGCGCTCGCGAGTCCCGGCGAGATACTTAGCCTTGAAAGCAGGATCGATGGCCGACTTCACCGTGTTCCGAGACACCTTGAATTCGCGGCACAGCGCAGCCAACGACCAGCCGTCCGTTCGTAGCTGCTCAATGAGCGCGACCTGCCCGGAAGAGAGCTTGCGGGTCATGCCGCCACTAGGGATGCTCGAATGGGAAAGGCAGGAGTCTCGCCTGCGGCGCGAGGCTTAGAATGAGGCGCTGACGTCAGAGCTCTTCCCGGCCGCGTCCATCCGGGGGCCGTCGTGGGTTTGAAGCGGCACATTTGCCGCTCTGTCCACGGCCCGAACATGGATACTGCAGTGAGAACAACTCGCGTCGGATGGTACCACTCGCTCAGGCCGCTAACCGCCCACGGAGTTAGCATCCGATGAAGGCGCCTCTCTTGGCCTACCGTCCCTTCAACGACACCGATCTTTTCAAGCTTGCCATACTGGCGGCAAAGCGCCATCCAACGTTCGCGAGGATCCCAAGAATACCCTATCTTGATCAGACCATCGTGATCGCGGACGGCGTAGATCATGCGGCCGCTCGCTTCGTCGCGCGTGGAGTCTTGCTGCGAATGAAGGCGAGCACCTTGTCAACAGTCGCAAGAGACGGAGCGCGCCCCGCCCGCAGGTCCGGGATAAAACTTGGGTCGCCCAGAGCCTCTTTCCCGAGCTGCGTGGCTGACACCACGCCAAGCCTCAGGAAGGCCTCCACATCATTTCGGAATGCTTCAAGCTGGCTCATGCCAGCGGACTATATAGGACTATGCCTACACGTCAAGAGGCTAATTCCTACTCGCTTGTGAACAGCATTCTCCCTACCGTCCGCAACCGCATGGACGCAGTTCGCACGCTCATCTCGCGCATTTGTGAACAACGCGAAATCCCGTTCGCAGAACTTTCGCGGCGCCTCGGCAAAAGCCACTCTTACATCCAGCAATTCATCAAGCGCGGAATACCCGCAGTATTACCAGAGGATGTAAGGTGGAAGCTTTCGGAGGAGCTTGATATTCCCGAGGAAATGCTTGGGCGTCCACGAAGGGAACACAATGCGGCCACATCCATTAATGGTAGTGAACCGCGTTTGATGAATGTGAACGAACACGATGTCCGGGCGTCTGCCGGACACGGCTCGTTCATCGGGGAGGAAACCGTAGTGGGGCGCTGGATGCTTCCGCTCGGCTACGTGCGGAACTCGCTCTCCCTTTCGTCAAATCGACTAAGCCTGATTGAAGTCATCGGTGACTCGATGGTCCCGACACTACAGTCTGGTGATAAAATCCTTGTCGATCTCGACGACATTGCTGTCTCACAGCCTGGCGTTTTTGCGCTCTATGATGGGGATGTAACCGTAGTAAAGCGTGTCGAGCGCGTGCCCGGTTCCAGCCCTGCCCAGCTCATGCTTATCAGCGATAATCCGCATCACGGAAAATACTCGGTCTTGGCGGATCAGGTGAATGTTGCCGGCCGGGTGGTGTGGTTCGGCCGCCGGCTCTAAAAGGGCGGTTTTAATCTCCTCGGTTGAAATTTAGCCGGCTTCGCCGCGCCCTGCGATATTTTGTCCGCGCCATAGGATTTTGCCTATTGACAATGACGTAGGACTATTCCTATTCTCCCCATCAGATCGAGACGCGATAGAGCGGGGAGCGAGAGATGAGCCGACGTGACAGGATAGCTAAGAACCGCCACGCGGATATTGCGCATGGTGCCGTCCATGCCATGCGCGAATGGGCAAAGCTTGGCCTCGGCTTCAACTGCACCTTCGTTGACGATGACATGAAGGTCATCGTCGGGCTGGCACAACGCGCGGTCTTGGCGGGTCTTGCCTCCGACTTTACTCCCGATATGCAGCGGCGGTTTTCGGAGGCGGCTGAGCAGCATCGCGGCGACCATGAAACTTCCCTCGGTCGCGCTATCGGGGCCGCCTGATGTCCTCCCTTCCCTCAGAGAATGACAAGGGGCGGGCGGCCACGAAGCTGTCAGCAACGATGGTAATCGCTGTGGGCGATATCCAAGACCGCGGCGGAGAATTGGTGTGCTGGAAGGGCGGCTTCTGGACTTACGAAGGCTGCTCGGTGAAGTCCACCGAGAACGGGCCGACTGGCTCTTACCGCGTCCCGGAATTCTATATCGGCACGAATACCATCTCGGCTCTTCTGAAACGAAACATCCTCGTCGTCACGGAACGATCGGCAAGCGGCTACCCAATTCGTGTGCGCTTCAACGGACTGCCGTCATGACCACCGCCCTCTCCGCCCTCCGCGAACAGAACGACGCGGACCTCGCTGATCTCAATGCATCGCTGCAAGCGCTGACGGACAGGCTGAGCCGCGACATCGACCGCATGCAAGCCAACGCCGCCCTGCGAAAAGAGCGCGGCTGCGCGACGGAATACGACGTTCTGCAAGCGCAAGCCAAATACGAGCGCGCTGAAATCGCATGGCGAGACGAGCTGGTCCAGGTCTACGGCCCTGAGAATTACTACGAGGCAAAGTATTCGGAAGAGCTTGGCAGGGGGGCCGAGGGGTCACTCCTGCGGCAGCTTTGGGAAGCGCTGGAAGCGGCTCGCGAGAATTTCCGACTGGTTGATCGGGACTACTGCCGAGGCGGCCCGAAGTGGAACTGGACGCCGCCGATGGGTGGGGAGGGATAGATGGCGCTTGATCCTGAGTTCAAGGCGAAGTGGGTCGCTGCTCTGCGGAGCGGAGAATATCACCAAGCACATAACGCTCTTTGCAAATACTACCGTAACAGAGAGTACGCATATTGCTGCTTGGGAGTGGCTCGTTCTGTTCTCGGGAGTGACGCCAAGGAATTGCTGAATGGGCCATCGTATGGCGGCAGCATTCTATCTGTGCTCGGGCTCGACATTAAAGCACGTAAATTTCTCGCCCACATGAACGACGACGACGGCAAGTCCTTCGCCGAGATCGCCGACTACATTGAGGCGCATCTCTGATGCTCCGCCACCGCCACTCCCTCATCGTCTCCTCCGCCCACATACGCGACATGGAGGACATGCGGAACTGGGTGAAGGGCATCCTCATGGCTGCGGAGGGCGTCTGCTTCGCCGCCGTGATGTTCGCCTTCGCTTTGGCTTGGAGCGTGACGCCATGAATATCGAGAACATGAAGAAGCTTGTCGGGCAGTTGGAGCGGTTGCCGGATGAAAAGTTCGATATGTCCGAACTCATAACTCATCGCGAGTGCGGCACTGTCGCCTGTATTGCCGGTTGGGCCTCACTTCTCAACGGCGGCCCCAAACGACTTCGAGAGTCGCGTCGAGGCAAGAACAATTATACCGCTTGGAACTTCGCCGCCAAGTTTCTCGGCATCGATCCCGACGGCAAAGAGACACAAGACCTGTTCTATGGGCATTGGTCCCACAAGCCTCTTTTTGCCGTCACCCGCACCGAAGCCACCGCCGAACTGAAGCGCCTCATTGCCGCAGCGGAAGCCAGTGCTGGCGCTGTCGAGGGCGTCGGCTCGGAAGTGGGGGGCTGATGCGCGACGAGCCCCAGCCCATCGGGAAACTCGCGGGCGGCATCGTGAATCGCATCGCTGCGGATAGCGGGCGGGTGAAGCAGTTTCCACAGAGAGAGGATCAGATGAACCAATTGGCGCAGGCGCCGAATCCGGGCGACATCATGGAAAGCGTTATCGTCAAAGGCGACGTGGGTAAATTGTCTCCCGAAGAGCGTAGCCGCTATTACCTAGAAGTCTGCAAGAGTGTCGGCCTCAATCCACTGACGCAGCCCTTTTCGTACATCACGCTCAACGGAAAGCTGACGCTCTATGCGACGCGCGGCTGCACCGACCAGCTTCGCTCCATCCACAAGGTTTCCGTCGAAGACCTCACCGAGACAGAGCGCGGTGACGTGTTCATCGTGACCGCCAAGGTGAAGAACGGCGAAGGCCGGACGGATATGGCCAAGGGTGCTGTCACCATCGGAACGCTCAAAGGCGACGCGCTCGCCAATATGATAATGAAGGCAGAAACGAAGGCGAAGCGCCGCGCAACGCTCTCTATCTGTGGCCTTGGTGTTCTCGACGAATCAGAAATCGAGACGACCCCCCCGGAACCACGCGGCAGACGCACCCGCGAGGAAATTCAGGCCCATGCGAAGCACAAGCGCGACGAGACGCGCGATCGCATCCCCACCGACTTGGCGCAGATCACGTCACTTCGGGAACTCGAGCGTTACAAACAGGAAGTTCTGACGCCGGAGTTCATGCAGACCCTTGGGACGGCGCAGTTCGCCGTAGAGGAGATGGTTGCGAGCCGCGAAGAAGAACTGAAGGCAGAAGATCCGGTAGACGATTCTATTGAGCCTGACAGCACCGACGCTGCCGCCAAATCGCAGTTCGTGCGGGACTGCTACGACTCCATCAGCGCGGCCACGTCCAAGCCGGAACTTCTGACCTGGTGGAACAGCAAGGATCAGAAGGACGCGCGCAAGCGGCTTCTGACGGACAGCGAACGCCAGTCGCTCATGTCGCGCGTGTTCGATCGCTGTGAGGAGATCGTCAAGAGCATCGTGGCGGCGGGATAAACAGCCTGTGAGCAAGCGTCATGCGTACCGAGTTGTGGGCGTCCGATGCAACCAGGTCAGAGATGCAGGCCATTGAGACGCTGAGCATCCAGATCGAGGTCGCCGAAGGAAAGGCAGCGCCGCATCTGAAGCGGCTGAAGGAATTGAGAAAGATGCGGTGGCGGATCGTCAACAAGGCCAGATGTAGGAGCGCATACAGACGCGGCTTGGTGGCGAAGTCACGGGCAAAGCGGAGAGCTTGATGAGTGGCGTTGATCTCACAATGCTCCGCCGCGGCGACTCGTTGGTGCCGTCCTGCGAGATGTTCCGCGAGGATCTGGCCACTATTCCCGAAGGTAAGGAAGTCTTCGTCACGCTCCGCAGAGTGAGGTCGCCGAAGCACCACCGCTTTTGGTTCGCCGCCCTGCAAGAGATCGTCCGCTCTGGCCAATGGGAGGGATCGGTCGAGACGCTGTTGATCTGGATCAAGATCGCCACCGGCCACGTCACCGTCGTTATCGGCCCGAAGGGGCAGACGTTCTACGTGCCAAAGTCCATCGACTTCGCTTCGATGTCAGAGGACCAGTTCACCAGCTTCAAGCGCGAGGCTGAGAAAGCGTTAGCGGAACGCCTGCATGTCGATGTCGAGGCAATCTACGATTCCGTTATGTCACGGTCGCGGTTGCGCGAGGCCGCCTGATGTCCTCCCCAGCCGACATACAGGCCCGCCTGAGCGAATTGGCGGACGCCCTTGGCTCAGGGACTCTTGAGGACGTCAACGCGCTCTGGACGCGCCTACGTGGCACCGAGAACGTGCTGGATCTCTGGGCGCGTCTATTCCCGAAAGATGAGCACACAAAGCATCCCGTATCGGCGATCCTGACGTTCGCGAGGATGCGGGCTGAGGGGACGCTTGCCGGCGGCGATGCCGGTTATTCCGAGATGACGCGGAAGGTTATCGCCGCGGCGGTGAAAAGGGCGACGGCGTGAGGGCCGAGTTCAGCAAACCGACCAAGCGCCTCGCACTGCAACGTTCCGAGAAGCGTTGCGAGGCGGTCGGCGAGTTATACGGACTTCCCGTAAACCACCGCTGCAATGCTGATCTGTCGCTCGGCGTCCAGTTTGACCACCTGATCCTGGCGGCCAACGGCGGTGACGCGAGCCTCGATAATTGCGTCGCCGTCTGCCTGCGCTGCCATTCCTACAAGACGCGCACACACGACACGCCACTCGCGGCGAAGACGCTCCGCCAGCAAGACAAGGCGCACGGCATCCGACGCAAATCCCGCCCCCTCCCGGGCACTCGGGCCAGCGGTATCCGCAAACGGATGAATGGAGCTGTCGAGAGATGGTGAGCGACATCGCCACAGTGCGCGAGGCTCTGACAGCCTCAATTGCACAAATGCGGATTTGGATATGCACTAACGGAGACATGGTTGGCGCAATTCAAGAGAACATAGACAACTGCAATGCAGCCCTCGCCGCCCTCGACCGCATCGAGGAGGGGTGGCAGCTCGTGCCGAAAGAGCCGACTGATGAAATGCTAGAAGCGGGATGGGAAAAAGAACAAGAAGGCAGAGAGTGGGGGCGTGTCTCTTCGGTTGCTGCCGACATCTACGAGGCCATGCTCGCCGCCGCCCCTCCCCCTCCAGCCGAAGAGGAGGAGACGTAGATGCCTCTCTACCGTTGCGCAAAATGCGGCTCAGTGGAGAACACAGCGCTCGGCGGCTATTGGGCGCAAGGTTACAATGCTCGCGTGGCTGGAGAAAAGCATGTTCCGCTTTGCTCCGCCTGCAATCCAGCGATCGGCGAGTGGCATGGTCGCTTTGAGCGCAAGCAAGCGGATGGCTACCTCGTAGATCGAGGTGGCTTCCTCTGGACGGAGGCGGAGTCGAAGCGCGTCCCACACCTTGGCCCGTTTTCCGCCCTCTCCGCACAGGGCAAAGGAGAGCAGGGATGAAGCGTGTTCTCGTGTGCGGGGGGCGCGGCTTCTTTGATCGCACCATGCTGTTTAATACGCTAGACGGGCTGAGACGCACCTATCGAGCGCTTCACATCATTGACGGGGCGGCCTTCGGTGCTGACTCGCTCGCTTCGGAGTGGGCCGTCGAGAACGACCAGAGCCTTGAAGAGTATCCGGCAGACTGGACACGTTTTGGCCGGGCGGCCGGATCAATCCGCAACCAGCGTATGCTTGATGAAGGGAAGCCCGATCTTGTCGTTGCGTTTCCCGGCGGACGCGGAACCGCTGACATGGTTCGCCGCGCCAAGGCTGCTGGCGTTGAAGTAATGGAGATCGCCACCCCCTCACCCGACACCGTGAGCGAGGGATGAGCGGCCGCCGGCAACCCCTGCCCCTCGGCGACGGCTCCGAACTGGATGCGGCGGGATGGCCTGACGCGAGCGCTCGCGCAATCATCAACGCGCTACCCACCGATGCTGATGTCTTTAGCTCGAAAGACCAATGGGACGCGGCTGGATGCGGCGAAGTGCTCGGAGTCGAGACGCCCGAAAACTATATCTATTTCCTGCGCGGCGAACTTACCCGCCTGATCCGAATTGGAACCACTAACAATCTGGGCTCGCGGCTTTCCACGCATCAATCATCGTCAGCCGAACCGCTGACGCCTATAGGCTTCATGCCAGGAGGCAGGCCGCTCGAAAGGCGCTTCCACGAAGCATTCGCGGCAATCCGGCATCATGGGGCTTGGTATTACCCCCACCCAGTTCTGCGTCAGACAATCGCTCGGGTGAGAATAGACGAATGAGCGATCTCCCCGCGTGGGCCGCTCGGATGCAGCCTGTGGATATGGAGGGTGCCGCCACGGTGCTTGGCATCTGCCGGCGAACGCTCGTGGACTTGGTAAAAGCCCACCCGCACTATGAGCGGCGCGGCACGAAGAAGGTTTTTTACCCCGAACACGTCGGGGAACTGAGAGAGGCGCTGAAAACATGGCCCGACTCAAAGTCACATGGCGCGACGGTCTCGCCTACGCCACCGGCTCTATCGGAGGAAAGCGAGTTCGAAAAAGCCTTGGCACTCGCGACGCAAGGCAGGCTGACGAACTCTGCACACGCTACGAGGCGAAGCTCTGGAAACGTCATAGCTATGGCGAGGAAGCCGTCAGGACGTTCGAAGAGGCAGCGGTGAGCTACTTAGAGGCCGGCGGCGAGGCGCGCTTCCTGCCGCCCCTGATAAGGCGCTTCAAGGGAAGGGTGCTCGGCTCAATTCGCCCCGGCGAGCTGCGGGCGGCAGCACAGGCGATCTACCCCGGATGCGCGCCGCGCACGCTCAACCGTCAGGGGATCACGCCGGCCAGATCCGTCATCAACCACGCGGCAGCGCTCGGCTGGTGTCCGGCAATGAAGGTGGAAGCCTTCGAGGCTCGGAAGCCGAAGCGCCGCACGGTCGACCGCCAATGGATCGACGCCTTCATGGCTACAGCCGACAGTCGCGGACTTCACCACGCTGCGGCGGCGATGCTCTTCATGCACACGACCGCTACACGGATCGGAGAGACGGTTCGGATCATGCCTGAGCACGTCGACCTTCAACGGCGAGTCGTCGTGCTGGCGTCAACCAAGGAAGAGGACTGGGAGGAGCGGGCGCTAACGACCGAGCTTATCGTGCGCATCGCCAACCTGAAGCCACGAGCGCGCCCTATTGGCGATAGGTGGCCCGTACCGCTGTTCGGCTATTCGAGCCGCTTCACGCTCGGGCAGGCGATAGAACGCATCTGCAAGGCGGCCGGGATACCGCATGTGCCGTCGCATCAGTCTGGCCGACACAGCGCCGCCACGCACGCCCTGGGCGCTGGTTTCAGCGTCCGTCAGGTCATGGACGCCTATGGCTGGAAAACGTCGCGAGTGCTGCTCGAAACCTACGCTCACAGCGAGGGCGCGGCCCGTGCGATCGCGGATCATTTTGACCCATTTTCGGCACAGCAGGCTTCGGCGAAGCAGGCCAAGAAGTTGACCCGCCATAGCAAATAGAATTGAGAAACCGCCCTTGGTAAGGGGGAGGTCGTGAGTTCAATCCTCCCCGGCAGCACCAGATTCCGCGGCTTTCCTGATCGCCTGCTATGCAGAACTGTGCATGAACACGCACAGAGCTGTGGCGCAAAATTGGCACAGCCTGTTCCCGAGCCGTTCATCAGCCTGATCCGGCTCGGCAAGTACTGGGCGCACGTCGCATGAGCCAAGAAACGCGACGATATTACGGGACTTGTCGCCGGAAGACTCGGCACGCCACACTGCCTGATGCGATGCGGGCTAAAGCTGGCATGGGCGGAACAGGCCTCGCGCCTTACCGCTGCGACTTTTGTCGCGGCTGGCATCTAGGCAAGCCATCCGACAAAGACCGACCAGTCCGGCGTGACAGGCCCGCTGATAGCTGAGGGCGGGCAATAGCAGTTTGCAGGGGGGGCGGTGAGGAAGGGGCGGGAATGACGGCGGGGTGTAAACCGGCCGTCATTCCTTTTCAGACGCTCATCATCTTCGTGATATCAACCTCGTCCCTCAAAAGCGCCCCAACGTGCTGTAGTCTATCTCTAAGTATAGCTGTAAGGATATCGTCAACGAGCGTGCCGGTAAGAATCGCCATCGCTTCCCCATGACCATAAACCTCAACTCGATATCCGGTCGGCTTCTCCAGCACCCGCTCAATGTTGGAACGCGCCTTGATTAGTTGTAGTTCTCGGACGGTTGCAAAACGCACCGCCATCCGGTGGCATTTTAGGCATTCGCTCAAAGAAGGAGCGTCGGCTGGTTGCACCTGAACGAACGCTGCGAGACAGTTTAAGCAGATGCCGTGCCCCGTCTGCCATCCACTTCGATCCGAGAGCGCAACCACATCGCCCATCAGCCGCTCCTTTTTATTGCAAAGAAGGCCGGTAGCCTGGCACGCACGCCCAGCCCGTAGTCCAGTCAAACGTAGCGACGTAGCCGGCGCGACATTCAGGGAATCCATGCGCCCACCAAACGAGCATGAATACAACCCAAAGGACGAAGATGGTCAGGAACATCCCGGCAGCTATTTCCCTCACCACCAATCTCGCTCCTATTTCTTTGTCGCCATCATCAGGTTGTTGCCCCACAGCATCAGCCCCATTCCAGTGGCCACCCCCAAGCCTACGTAGTCTGTTAGGACGACAACTTCTGCCACGCCTATAGCGAGCGCCGCCGCCTGACATAACCACCATTCACACGACTGCATCCCTCGTTCCTTTTTCACATCGCCGCCACGTCGTCGAACACTCTGTCTATATCGAGCCGCGCTCTATTCGGGATAGACATGTACTCGTAGCCCTGCTCGTTGTCGGAGCGGACTCGGAACTCGGCGCCATCGCGGTCGGATGTGGATAGTTCCCAGCCAAACTTGCGCCCCCATGCGAGCCAGTTTGCTCGATCCCACTCGCCTGCAATGAGGACCATCGTCGCTCCTTATGCGTCTTCGCCCATGGCGTCGATTCCGTCACTCCAGATGCCATCGGCCATGTTGTCGAGATCGGCAATGAGATCACCGACGGTGTAGCCTTCCGCAATTACGGTTGCCTTGTCGGCGTGCTCTTCCAGCCACTCGCTTAGCGCTTCGACGCTGCGACTACTGAGATGAGAGTTCTTCTCGAATGGAGGCATCGACTGGCTCCTTAGTCTCTTGTGTTTTTCTTCAGGTATTCCAGCCGTGGCTTCGGGAAGTGATAGCGCACAGTTGGGGCTGCAATGCCGTGCTTCCTAGCGATTGCCGCGACGGATAGAGTGCGGTTACCGAGATCCCGCTCAATCTGCCTCATCTGCTTGTCGGTGAGCTTCCGAGGGCGCCCATGCGGCAAGCCGGCTTCCTGCGCCGCCTTCACGCCATGCTTGGTTCGCTCGATCGTCACGTCGCGCTCGAACTGCGCCACGACGGCCAGCATGTGGAACGCGAGCCGCCCGGCAGGCGTCCGTGTATCTATCTCTTCGGTAAGGCTTTTTAACGTCACACCTTCCTTAAGAAGATGCTCGTTGATGTCGAGGAGTTGCCGCACAGTGCGGCCAAGGCGGGAGAGGCTAAAGACGACGAGCGTATCGCCTGGGCGGAGCGCCTTCATGGCGAGATTGAAGCCGGAGCGGCTCGTCCGCGCACCCGACACCACGTCCTTGTAGATGTTCTCGTCGGCCACCCCGGCAGCTCGCAACGCGGCAAGCTGGCTCTCCAGCGTTTGCCCTGCCGTGGACACGCGGGCATAGCCTATGAGGTATGGCTCTGGCGGCTCTTCGGGAGGCGGTTTGCTTCGCGACATTACCTATTGACATGTCACAAAGCCCGGTCGACCGCAAGCTATTTTTCTTTCGTTTTCCTTCCGATTTTGTTTGACTTCCTGACTCAGTGGATTATTTTAGGGGCGTGGACAGGGAGACGGAAATGGCGAAACTGGCGGAGGGGCTTGATCTCAGGAGTGCTGAAGACCGCTCGATCTTCAGGCTTCGCGTGGCCCGCCACTTCTCGATGATGAAGCTCACAGCCCTGCGGGAAGAGGCTGGCTTGGGTGCGCGGGCCACCCGCACTCAGGCTGCTAATGCAGTCGCAAACCGCTGGATTGCGGAGATGACAGGATAGGCCCGCTATGACCCTCTCAAAGCCGATGCAGAAAGTTCTTAAGAGAGCCGCCAGCCGAGAGGCTGGGAACGTCTGCCCGATTGTTGACGTGCGCGTTTTCGCTGCGGCTGAAGCTTCTTTGCTCCGCGCCTTATGGGCTCGTGGGTTTATCAACAACTTCAACGGCATTCCGATAATCACAAAGGCTGGACGCGACGCGGTCGCGCAGCAGCAATAAAGGCCCGTCGGTCGAAGGAAGAGGAGAGGTCATGGTCCAGACGCTTTTCTGCGCGCTCTCGGCGATCCTCTACGGCACGGCTGTGATGATTGCCTATGCTCGTGGGCGGCTCAACCGACTTATGCTTCACACGCTGTTCGCCGGGCTCCTGGGCACCATGTTGTTTGCGCTTACGTCGATCGCTGCGCCGCTAAACCCAGGGCTAGAGGTATTTAAGACTCCCTTCGCGATCACAGCCGCACTCACCTGGCTCGTCAACTCTACCGTGATCGTCTGCTTCGAGGATTTGCCCCCGTGGCCCTAACCGCCACGCTTTGAAGGATAAGGCCCGCTATGACCGCCGCAGGACAGAGGATCATCGCAGCTCTTGAGGATGCGCAGCGCGGCGAGTTCTCGCGCGCTACCGTCAACGGCCAGACTTGGGTGCGGAAGGACCACTTCGATGAGGCGATGGGAAGCATGATCCTTGCCGATCTTGCCCTTCGCCACGACGACGCGAAGGACGCGGCGATTCATCTGGGCGATGCCATCAAACTTCTCAACACAAATAAATGAGGTGCTTAATGAGCGCGCCGCAAATTCGCGAGCTCTCCGATGGAGACTTCTGCGTTGACTACGGACACCGTTGGTATCGCGTCCGCAAGGATCGGACAGTCGAAAGTGTTTGGGTGAAAGATGGCAGCATCAAGCGCCGTCCAGCCACACCCCGCCAGACTGAATTTGCAATCCGCGCTGTGCTGATGCGCGAGTAGGAAAAGGCCCGCTATGACCACGAAGGATATCCGCGCTCAGGCGAACTTGGATGCTGCCGCCAAGGCGCTGCGGGAGGAGTTCGAGGCAGTCAAAGCTAACCGGAAGGAGCTGGAGGCAGAGGGTCGCGACCCCTTTGATCTACATGACATGTGGTATTGGCGGGTTGCCAGCGTCGTCATCGGCTATGCCTACCCTGACACCAGCGAATAAGGCCCGCCATGATCAGCGACCAGCTCCGCCATCTCGCGCACAACATTCGTGTCCGAAATGGTGACCTGTCGGAGGCTGCAATCTGCGAGCGCGCGGCCGAGCGGTTACGTCAGCTTGAGGAAATTGCGCGAGACTTTACTGCGCTTCAGCAAGCGATAACAGGCGGTCGTGGGATAAGCGCCATTCAAGAAGCTTGCCGGCTTCGCAGGATGGACGACGATCACGAGTTCGACGCCATGATGGCCGAGAACTACGGCTAGAGGAAAAGGCCCCGAGCCGAAGGAGATCAGAATGCCAGTGATGCAGCAGGTTCCAGTCGACCATCCGCTGATGGTCGCGTGGAACGCCTACAAGGCCAGCGACGACTACGCGAATTCTCTAAAGTGGGCCGCTACGCCTGACTATCGCGAAGGTTCAATGTGGGCGGCTTTCATGGCGGGCTTCAAGGCGGCGACTGAGCGGAGCGCAAGCCTTCACGAGAGCGTCAATCCGGCCTCGGATGACGAGCGCCACAACAATGTCCCAGGTGCGGGCGCAATGGGCGCGGTGATCGAGTATCGCGACCTGATCCGCGCGCAGCAATAAAAGGCCGCCATGTCTTACGAAGGCTACCGTGAATATCTATGCCGAACCGGCCACTTCTTCACGGTGGATGCATACGAGGATGCCCCGACCACTTGCCCTCAATGCGGCGAGGCGATCGGCTACACTCACTCCGTGGACGTGACTAACGGGCCGATTGAAGACCAGCCCTCAACTCTCCCTGGCCCGAAGGAACTGATCGAGCGACAAGACGACTGGCGCACCGATCACTACGGCAACCGATATGCAATCCAGATCCCGATTTACCGTCCGCTCGGCACCGAGTGGTCAAGGCGATAGGAAAAAGGCCAGCCATGTCATCATGGATCGGTAGCTCAGTGGCAGAGCAGCGGACTTTTAACCCGAGGGTCGCGAGTTCAAATCTCGCCCGATCCGCCATGAACCCGAGGGGCGAGACGCTAGAGCAGCTTCTCCTGCGTAATTGCATCGTTGCGAGACGATACCAACGGGGGGTGAAGCGGCCTGGATCATCCCTCGCACGGCTACAGCGACAACTTCTGAAACTGAGGCAATCGCGAAACATCTAAAAAGGCCGCCGCTCACCCCGCGTCTGCGAAGCCGCCACTTAGGTAGGCGAGCAGGATCACCAGCGACATCGTAAGCGCCACGATGGCACCGAGCTTGCTGAAATTGCGGGTGGGCACAATGGCATTCCCGTCGACAACGGCAACGCCAGATAATCCAACGGCGCTGACGAAGATCATCCACTTGAAGAAGCTAGAGACTGGGTGGAACCGCATCCATTCAAGCTGGCCGAAATACTGGAATGCCAAAGACCACCCGAACACACCACAAATGCCTGTGCCGACGCCGGCAAGGCAGACAACCATGATGCGCCCACCTAGTGTGCTCTGGGGATCTCGCGTTGCTACCCACGCCGTTTTCCAGTAGGTAATTGTGAGGCCGGCGAAGGCGCTAAACAGCAGTCCGCTCAGACATGTGGATATGCCGCGGCGCTGCGGCAGCCAAGCGACAGCCAAAAATGCTAGGCAGGCCGCGCCCCACCATTCGACTGTGCGGTTCTTCAGAAATGTTCTCATTACTACCCCCAAGACCGACGGACTTGCTCTGCCGCTTCTCTCGTTGTGACGATCAACGGCTCGTGCTCCTTTTTGCGGAAGTCCGCGTTGATAATCACATGGTCGGCGACGGCTTCTGCGCGCTCTAGCGCGTGCGTGAGCTCGCGCTTGGTATTGATGGTCGGCGAAGGCGTCACCCGACAGGGTCGGAACAGCCTCATGATGCGGCCCCAGAGGTTCACTCTCTCGCCCTCTTCTGAATTTCTTCGATGCGGATGGTGTTGGCGTCCACCAGCCGACCGATGCGGATAATTTCGGCCTTTGTGTCGTTTTGAATGATTGCCATGTTCTCACTGACCGTCCAGCGATGCGCGGACTCTTCGGATAGTGCCCTGATAGCCTGCGTCAGACGGTCAATGGCCTCAGCGAGCCGAAGGTTCTCTGCCTCGTGCTCTTTTCTCAGACGGTCGCGGTCTGCAATCCGCGCTTCTTGCGCAAGGGTTAGTCTGTTGTTCTCCCTGAACCAAGCCCAGCCGAACGCGATGAGGAAAGGGGCGGCAAGGCCAAACTTGATAAGCTCGGGGATGATCGACGGCGGCAGCTCGAACTCCGGCATATCATCCGGCGGAAGTGATTTTTGTTTCGGCGCCCAGCGGGCTAACTTGTTGCACAGCCATTATGCTCTCCGACTTAGAGCGTGGTGGTTAGGTGGCGGAAGGGAGCTGTCACCTTCCTTCCGCCGCCGCTGGGTTACATATCAGCGATAGAACACTCGCGTCCTGTTTAGGAACGCGCTGGCCCTCAGATTCGCCCGGTCAGCAACAGAACGATCACCACGATCAGCAGCACCCCCACGACGCCGGGAGGTCCGTAGCCGTAGCCGTGCCAACCCCACGTCGGGAGCGCGCCCACGAGAAGCAGAATCAGAATTATCAGCAGCAAAGTACCTACGGACATTGAAGGCTCCATATTGGAGGAATGGGGCGGGTTGTGGTAGAATGGTGATCTGGCGAGCGGCGTGGAAAGCAGACACGCCCCTTGCGTCCTTGTAGCCCTGTGATGGGGCGCAGTTGGACGGGTGGGATGCTCTTGGGCTGGATTCCGGTTCAAACCCTGCAGGTAAGAGCAAGCCGGAATAGCGCCCGGCCTCGCCAGTTTAAGCCTCCCTGCCCTTCTTCATCTCCTCGCACACATACCGCGCGACGAAGCGGCCGGGATGATCCTTCATGATCTGCGCAAGCGCCTGCTGCCCCACGCCGCTCGCGCATTGGTCGACGGAACGAAAGATAGTCGGGAGCCGGATCTCCTCGCATTTCATCGGATGCGCCCACAGGCATGCGGTGACGACGAGGGAGATCATCTCACCCTCCCGTCTGAGAGGTCACCGGCTACCTTGAGGCATTCCCGGCGGCGCTTGTCGCGCTCCTCCGCACTGCAGCGGGGACGATAGTCTGCGCAGTGTTCGCAGTTGAGCGGACGGCCACAGATGTCGCACCGGAACTGCCCCAGGTATCGCCGCTCGGCGCGCGTGTAACCGATCATCCGCCCGGCTCCGGGGTATACAGGCACCTCAAATGCCGCTTGGGCCACTCGCAGATATAGAACTGCTGGGGCTGCTCCGGCGGTACGTAGCGGATGCGCTGGTCATCGAAGGGAACGGTGACGTTGATGGCAGGCGTGGCGACCCGCCAGCCGGAAGGCGTCCACTTCACTGAGCCCAGCGGGGCTGGCCCGCAGTCAGTGCCTTGGCAACACCATCGGTCGAACCATTCGTGTGCCTGCGCCGGCAGCGCCCCACTGCCGAGGAACAGCAGCAGCGCCACCATGAGGGCGATTGCCACCGGCACAAGCCAGCGCATCACAACCGCCCTCCTAGGTTCAGATCCCATGCCCGCCTGCTCCTGCGCGCATACTCTGCGTAGCGAGACCAAAACTCCGCCGAGAGTGCGTCCTCACGGCGGAGCTTGAAGTGCTTGCAGAAGGCCGGATAGCCCTTCTCCGCCTCCAGGGCGGCCGCCATTTCATGCAAGGCGAAGGCGTGCATCCCGGCGGGGATGGGGGCTTTGATTTCCACGGCAGCGACAGAAGGCGCAGGAGTCACGCCTTCTGTACCTTGACCGTCTTGCCGGCCATTTCAGGGGAGACCGAGTTGTTGAAGAAAGTGCGGAGCACCCAAGTGATCACGCCGTTGACCGCAATGATCGCGGCGAGGATTTCCGTCTGCGTCTGCGCATCCAGATCGTAGCCGAAAAACGAGAGCGCCATCGCGAGGATGGACACGACTTGGGTCCATACGATCTTGGACTGCCAGGCGGACTTCGCAACTACTGTCTGATTCATCTTCATGGTCCTTTGCAGTTTGAGAATTTGAAAGCCGATGGAAATGAGCGACGGCTTTCGGGGGGAAACTGGTTTGCTGGGCTCTGGACGGCCCGCCTTTGCTTTCTTTGCCGCACGGGCTGCGGCGGCCGCTTGTTCGGATCCGGTGGGCATCACGCTTCACTCCCGCCGGTCGGCGCACCGCCCGGCTTGAGCTTGACCACTCGCACCGCCAGCGGTTGCCCGATCTTGAAGTTAGGCCGCCGAAAGCCCTTGAAGGCGTTTCTGGCAATTCGAGTGATGTTCACGGAGTCGGATTGATTGCCGCCGAGGCAGTGAAAGTGCGTCGCGTCCTCGCCGACGTACATCGTGACGTGGCCGCCGCCTTCGCGGGACTTCACCATCACGTCGCCGAGCATGGGGCGATCAACCCTGTGGCCGAAATTCAACCAGTCGAGCGCCCAGAGGGGTTTTGGAGGGGACTGGTAGCCGGCACGGTGCGCGGCAACGGCCATCGTCAGCCCGCACCAGGGAACGCTGTCGTGCGTGTAGCCCTTGATGCCGGTTTCCTTGGCCCACTCCAGAATGACTGGGTTATCCTTGCTTCCCGGCGTCTCAAGCGTGCCGTAGAGCTTGACCATCTCCACAAGCATTTTGGGCGCAGACTCTTTGGCGAGCCACGCATAGGCTGCTGGCAGCGTCATTCAATTTACCTCTACTGTGTGTGGGGCTTGCCGCAGCGTGCGGCCCGGTCTACCCTAGCGTGCGGGGCCTTTAGGGAGACATCTATGCGATTGCTGCTGGCTTTTACCGCTCTGTTCACGCTCGTAAGTCAGTCGTTCGGAGCGTGTTCTTCTTCAATGCTGTCGGGGTCATGGAATGCCACCGCACGGAACCGGATATGCTCGGTCTACAATCTGGTGGACGGACGCGGCAGAGGCGTCTGCAATGTCTATGAAGGCGACTCTATGGTTGCCCAGACCTCACTCGCCGTGTCGCTTCGGGTCAGCTCAGACTGCGTCGTAAAGGGCACCCTGAACGCCGCCCACTTCACCGGCCGCTTGGATGAACGTCGTCCAATGATTCTGGAGGGGCTGGCGTTTTCTTATCTCGGGAATGTCATGATGGTTCGCACCGACTACTAACTAGAGCACCTTGAAGGCGAAGTCGAAGTAGTAGGTTCTTGCCGTGGTGCCGGTTGCAATAAATGTTGCTGTCGCCCTATCATTCACTGTATCGGCCAAAACAGAGCCGTGACCGAGGCCTGCGATCGCCCCGATTAGATCGTTAGTCGCGGCGAGGTTTGAGGAAACCGGCAGGGAGATGCCGATAACCGTGTCAAGTGAATCCGTGGTCGTGTCAACACTCACCGAGCCCCGTACCCAGACAACATCCTGCATTCGCATGTAAAATGCGCTGGCGGAACTGCTGGAGTCGACGTTTGTCCCGTTGGTGATTGTCGGCGTGTAGGTGCCGCTGGCGATCTGCGAGCCGTTGAGATAAAGGCTCTGCGCATTGAGCGAGCCAGTCCCTTTCCGTCCGCCGGTCGGGTTGCCAATCGCCATGCCCGCACCGGTCGATGCCGCAAGCGTCTGGGTCCCGGCTACGTACACATACGTTTCGAGATGGCCGTCCTCGCTCGCGGCCGTTGGATCATCAATGAGGGCGGTGATAAGGCCGTAGTCGCGCGTTGCCGGGGTGCTGTTGCGGCCACGGAAAACGAGCTGTCCAAGAACATCCGAGGTCGCAGGCGAAGCAGAGTTGCGGTCAAGAATGTGACTCGGAGCTGTCGCGGCGCCCGCATCCGTCGATGTCTGCGTGAGATTGAGAACGCCCGTGACGTTGTTGGAGTCGTCGACCAGAACACTGCTGGCCTGCAATAGATCGCCCGTCGTCGCATCAAAGCGAGGCAGCGCGTTGTCCGTCGCGGACGCCGGGCCGCGCATGATGGCGACGCTCTCGACCGACAAACGGCCCGCCGCAGCGCGGGCAAGAGTCGTATCGGCTGAGTCCCCTATTTCAACAACGCCGGTCGTGGTGAGGTTCGCGACACCCGAGATGTTGTTGCTGCCGTCGACCGTGACGCCACTGTCTTGAAGCAGATCCCCGGTTACGCCGCTGAAACGAGCGATTGCCGTGTTGGTGGAAGAAGCGGGGCCGCGCACCAGCCCAACACCTTCAACGGACAGCCGCCCTGCCGCCGCTCGCGCCAGTGTGGTATCCGTGGCCGCCCCGACGTTGACGGCCGCGAATTGCGGACTGTCGCCGGTTCCTAGTCCAAGATTGGTCGCCGCGGCCGCCGCCGTGGATGCGCCCGTGCCGCCATCGGCTACCGGAACATCCGTGCCGCCAGCGCGATATATGAGGTTCCCTTCAATGGTGACATTGCCGGCGCTTGAGCGCGCAATGGTAGTGTCGCTCGCAGCGCCAAGTTCAATAGCGCCTGTGGTCGTGAGACTGGCCACGCCGGAGACGTTATTGCTGTCGTCAATGATGACGCCGGAGTTTTGGGTGAGATCGCCGGTAGTCCCGTCAAAGCGGACAACAGCATTGTCGGTCGGGGTGGCCGGGCCGCGGACTAGGCCGGAACCCTCCACGGTAAGCCGCCCGGCGGCGGCCCTGGCAAGCGTTGTATCGGATGCGTCGCCGACATTGATTGCGGTGAACTGCGGCGAGTCGCCCGTACCGACGCCAAGCGTGGTCCTCTGGGCCGAAGCGCTGGCGTCATCCATGAGAGCGCGGCCGGCGCTGGTGAAGTCGGCGACAGCGGCCGTGCCGGAGCCGGTAAAGTATGGGAGTTTATCGGCCGCCGATGTCAGGCCGGCGAGGGCCAGCAGCTCCGCATCGGTGATGGAAAAGGTATTGAGCGAGAGCCCAAGGCCGGTTCCCGCACTGTAGACCTGAGACGCGCCATTCTGGACGAACGTGATGTTGTCCGAGCCGAGCGTCGGCGCTGTGGTGCGTGTGCAAACCCATGTCGTGCCGGCCTGAGTGGTTCCAGCCGAGACGAACACGCCGAGACGCACGAACTCCGCCCCTGCATCCGCATCGGTAGCCCGCGACCAGGCGCCTGCCGCGGTAACATAGATGCCGTTCTCCGTTGCGCTCGTCTGGTTCTTGACCAGAATGCGAGAGGTCGAAGTAAGCACGCCGTCAATGGTCTGTTCACCCGATAGCGTAACATTCGCTGTCGTGGCGTTGCCGACCGATCCGTTGGCGGCCCAGTTGATGCCGGCAGCGGAAGCATCGACATAAGCCTTCGTGGCCTTCTGGCTGGCGAGCTTGGTGTCCGAGTTCGCAGCCATAGTTGTGTCGGTGTCGATGACACCGCTGAACAGCAGCGAGCCCGCCGCCCCGAGTTCATCCGTGACGGCGGCTGCCAGATTCGCACTGGACGGCGTAGCGAGAAATGTCGCGACACCCGAGCCAAGACCGCTGATGCCGGAAGCAACGGGAAGACCCGTGGCGTTGGTCAGCGTAGCGGCGGACGGTGTGCCAAGGTCAGGTGTCGTCAGTGCCGGGGATGTGGCAAAGACGAGCGCACCAGAGCCTGTCTCGCCAGTAACGGCGGAGGCAAGGTTGGCGCTCGACGGAGTGGCAAGGAACGTCGCCACACCCGTCCCGAGCCCCGAAACGCCTGTCGAGATCGGTAGCCCCGTCGCATTGGTGAGGGTCGCAGCCGATGGCGTTCCAAGGTTCGGAGTAACCAACGTCGGGGAGGTCGCAAAGACGGCAGCCCCGCTTCCTGTCTCATCAGTGAGGGCGGCGGCGAGGTTTGCGCTCGATGGCGTTCCGAGAAACGTCCCGACACCACTTCCGAGGTCGGCAATGCGCGAGATCGGCACGGTTGCCGGGTTCTTCAGGATGAAGGCATTGTTGGCGCTTGAGTATGTGAAGTCCCCGATATGACCCGCCGGCCAGTCGCCCGGCGCAAGCGCAGTCGCTGAACCTGCCAGAATCTTCTTGATGTCCTTCACACCAAGGGTGTTGACATCCATCGTTGCCGCGCCGGTATTCGAGAAGCTGGCCGTGGCGGAGAATGCCAGGTTGTCGGCATAGGCGGTGGGCGCGGTTGGCAGCGTCAGCAGATAGGCGTTGGAGGAGCCTGTGGTTGCTGTACCACCGCCGAGGTCACTGAGAAGCAACGCCGTGTCGGCCATCATGGCCCTCATAGCGTTGTTGACCGATGCTCTCGCCATTCCTTCGGCGATGCTTACGCCGCCGACAGAAAGGTTGGACGCAGCCGTTGTGGAATAGTCTCTTGCACCGCTCACGGTTATGGTATCCTGTCGGAAGGAGGATTGAGTAATGTCACTGTGGAGAGACTTGCTCGGGTCTAAGCCGGCGGTACCGCCGGACCCGTACGCGCGATTTCAAGGCGAAGCGCAGGCAGTACGCGACGCACGCCATAAGGCGACCTACGCCGCGCTAAATCGGCTCGCTTCACTGGTAGACGTGGACTTCGGTCGAGATCCGCCCTTTTCGTGGGGCATGGCTACGGAAGATTATATTCAGAGTGTCGGCGACATCGCTCGGGCCGCCGTCAAAGCTCTTGAGCAACGCGCGTCATAGGCGGCTACCTGCTACGGAACGCGCCGCCGATGCCCTGATTGATGTTGCCGCCGCCGGCACCGCCGTACATCCCGCCCATGCCCCAGCCGCCCCACCCGTAGCCGCCACCAAAGCCAGCGCCGCCGAACCCATTGCCGCTTGACTGCCACTCGCCTGTCTGAGGGTTGAAGACTCGCCCAATCTGGTTGCTCTGCATCGCGGTAGTCGCCAATTGAGCGGCGGTCGGAATGCCGGTAACGGCATTGAGCGGATGCAACACAGTATGCACCACCTGTTTGGTCTTTGACTTGGACGCTGACTTTGGCTCCCCGGCCAAGTGGATTTGAGGAGCAATCGGCGGCGGGCCAAGCGGAACGGGCGGAACGGAACGGGGCACAGTGGGCGGAGCAACGGCAGGGGGAGGATTCTGCGTTGGGGGCAAAGGCGTTCCCATTGCCAGTGTGCGATCCACGAAAGGTCCCTGCGGCGGCCCGAAACGGGTCGTCGGAACGGAGAGCGGACCAATTGCCTGGGGAGGCTTTGGAGCCCCGATACCAAGATCGTCCTGTTCCTTGCCGGGGAATGAGGGAATGCCGGCGATGTTCGGCGGCGGTGCTTTCAAATTGAGAGGCGGCGCGGCCGACATTGGCGGACCAAACTGTTGCGGCCCTCGTGGCGGCGTATAGGGAGCCGGGCCGGATTGTGCCGCCATGCGCTGCGCAGGCGGCGCCGGCATTCCTGCCCCCATTCCAAACGGGCTGGAGAAAGCCCCCGTCGTGTCTGGCGCGGGCGGCCCCATAGCCGGAACCGGGCGACCAATAAGCGACTGGGATGGCCCGACAGGGCTCAGACTTGCGGGAGGCGGAACGGCCTGAAAGGGTGACGCCGCCTCAATGGCCACGGAGGACTGAGGTGTTTGTTGCGGCGGTGTCGTTGCCTGCGGCATGCTGATGGGCGCAGGAGCCATGCTAAGCGGCTTTTGCGCAGTGGCGGCACCACTCGGTATCGGCGGCAAGGATCCCTGCGCTACGCCTCTTGCCGGCATTCCTGGCGCTGGCGGCGTTCCTGGCGTCCCGGCTGACGGAAACGTTCCCGGTCCACCCAGCGTCGGCCCTGTCGCGAGGGGTGTCACGGGAGCCTTTGGAGCGAGCGGCGAGCCGTCCACGTTCAAGCCGTGGTCGTTCATCAGCTTTGTGATGTTGGCCGCATTGCCAGGGTTTCTGGAGATCATGCCGCTGGCCAGCGCACCGATTTCCGCGCGCTTCACGTCCAGCGGATTTGGCGCTGCCGGCGGAGGGCCAAGCGGAGCCTGTGAAATACGAGGCGCGTTTCCGGCCGCAGAGGCAGTCGGGTTCGGCAGCGCTGTCGCCCCACCCTGCACGTTCAGCAGCGGGTTGATAGACGGCGCATTGCCCGTTGCGGCTGCCGAAGGAAGTGCCGGCATGCCGGGTTGTGCCGTGCCGCTCAGTCCCGCCAGCGGATTGATCGGTGGCGGGCCCGCGGTAGCCGATGTCGGCGGGCTTGGTGGGCTGGCCGCCGTTGCCCCAAGTCCCGTCAAGGGCTGTGGCGGGCCAAGAGGGGATGCAAGGGGTGATGGCTGGTCGAAGATGCCGGCTACCGCATCGGGGGCCGATATGCCTGCGGGAATGCCCAAATGCGCCTGATGCACTTGGTTCTCTCGCGCGGTATCGAGCAAGCCTTGGGGAATTTGGTAGGGAGCACCGGCTTGGAAGGCGTCGCGAAACGCCAGCTCATCCGGGTTGCCAAACAGTCGCGCCCTCAGTCCGCCTGTTTGTCCACCGGCTCCCCATATTGCTTCTGGCCGACCCTGCCCGGAATATCCGACATGCAGCGTCCCGCGCCCAAGCCCCGCCGTCATGTTGTAGAGGCCGAACCGATTGGCCCCAGACTGCCGCGCTCCTTGAGCTACCGCTACGCGCTGGGCGTTCGTCCATTTCTTGCCGTTCGCGTCATATCCGACAAGATCCCATTCAGTCCCCTTTTGATGGGATTTGTGGCCCGGGCCGCGCGCTGCAACGACATCTAGGCGCGGAATACCGACCGCAGAAGCTGCGGCTTTGGCGCTGTCCAGAATGCTCCACGCCTGTGGCGTCATCTTTTCCGCAGAGGTGCGGTCACGGATATTTACGTAAACGCCAGACGGGAGATTGCTGAGAGACGGAGGGGAATAGTAACTATTCCGCCGCTCTTTTTCTTTTCGTGTTGCCATGCTGTCCCTTGCGAAACGAGGCAAAAGTTCTCACATTCGATCCATGAAACTGCTGGTAGCCGCATTCGCGCTTCTGATGGCCACGCCGGCTGATGCCGATAGTCTGTGGTCCTACCCAGAAGATACGGAGTGCCTGAACCCGGCCATCCTCATTGCCGACGCGAGCAAGATCATTGAGCGTCTTGATTTTGAATGCAAAATTACCGGCCAATCGGAGGCCGAAAAGTCCACCGTCTATAAGGCGGACTGCCAGACGGACGAACCGGCTACTCAATCAATGGAAATAACCGTCACACCAAAGACCACTGACATCGCGCAAATCAAATGGGGCGATGTGGACGACGAGCTTTACCGCTTGTGCCCGATCGAGCCAAAAGACATCATGTAGCCCTCAGAACCCTCCGCCTCCGTTCCTTGGCGGCGGCCCATACGATCCCGGCCCATAAAGCATCAGTGCGCGTAGAAGTGCCTGCTGCGCTGCTGTAGAGTTCGGCTGCATGGTTGTCTTGCCCAGCCGTGACCCGTAAAGCGGCGAACGCATTCTGACCGACTCGTCCACCTTACCGAGCGCACGCTTCTCCATTGAGTTTTGCAGCATGCGGGAGCCGACGCCAGCTGCCGGGAGCGCAAGGGCTGCAGGGCTGCCCATCCAGGCCCCGCCGAGGCCAGTCGCCGCTAACGCTCCAAGCCCACCGCCTCCCCCGAAAACGCTGGATACAAAACGAATGCTGTTCCGCGTCGGAGTTCCGGCGGCGAACTCATTCAGCATCTTCACTTCTTGGGCGGAGAAACCGTGGACTTGTCCCTTGTCGATCTGGTCAAGAAGGGAAGCGACTCTCTGCCGGAGAGTGTTGCCGATGTTGAATCCTGAATTGCTGGCCTTGGCTCGCCGCTCGCCGCTGGTCTTGCGGCCAATGATTTCTTTGGATCGCTCTCGGGCGGCCCAATTCGCTCGCGCATCCTTGAGAATCGAGCCTGCCTGCGCGGCTCTCTCGGGGGGCGCGGCTCCAGCCATAAGAGCCGACGCAGGAGGATCTTCCATGAGCCCCAAGATTGCCTCCATGATCGGGCGGGCGGCCTTACGATCACGGTCTGACGTGGCCCCGTCGCGGAGGGCGGTATAGGCGTCGTTGAGGTCAGAGAGCTGGACGACGCCGTTGCTGCCTTTAAGGCTTTCGAGGACGGCGTAGGTGTTGGGAGCAGACTTCTCACTGAAGTAGCGCTTGTCCAGATGCACGCGCCCCTCTTGTGCGAACTGAGAGATCACGTCTGGGCGAAAGTCAACCCCCATACCGAATGCCTGCTGGTAGCCAGCGCCACCGGCTGCAGCGAGTTCATCCTGCGTCGGCACTGGAGCTTTCGGCGGCGGTACCGCGCTCGTATTCCGCAGCGGCTCGTATGTCGCCTGCTCTACCTGCTGCATCTGCATCGGAGCGCCGGCCTTTGGCGGGGCTGCCATCTCATAGCGTTTTTCGAGAACTTGCCGAGCCGCAGGAATGGCGAGGTCACCTGCCCGCACCGCCGGGTTGATCGGAGTAGCGAGCGCAGCCGCATTGTTTGCCCATGCCACAGCTTCAGGCGTTGGCGAACCGCCCTCGCCCATCGGATTAGCCGGCGGATTGAAAAGGCGCTTTACGTCGCCGATGAGGCCGGCATTGGTGTCGAAGTTGCTGTAGTGGCCCAGCCGGTCGCGGCTGAAAGGCAGGATTGATCCCTGCCAAGGCGTAGTGAGGTTGGCTTGCTCTACGTCCTTGGAAGCATCAAATGCGCCAGCGATGCGCTGCGCAGACGTGGCTTCCCCCAGCCCAATTTTCTGCCGAAACTGATCCTCCGGCATGTCGCTGTAGAACTTCTTGTGAAGGGCCGATGCGAGCTGATCGTCCGACAGGTCGTTGTACTGTGGATATTTAGCGCGAACTTCAGCGAAAGTTGGCATCAGCGAATCCCCAGCGGGTCATCGTCGGCAGCGTCGCCCATACCAGCCTTTTTCTGCTGTTTCGCGACAGCGCTGTTCACAATGGCCTGCAGATCATCAAGGGCCTTCAAATAGTCAGCATCGCTCATCGCGGTATCGAGCCGCGTGATGGCGTCAGTGGCCGCCTGCCCTTCCTTCTCCGAGATCGCCCCTGCGCCGCGCAAAGTCTGATAGGCTTGCATGAACGCCTGCCCGCGAAGCTGATCCGACTTCTTCTGAAAGCCGTACCCAGAAGTTCCAGGGACGGCGTTCATGGGAGCCTGCCAGCCAGTCGATGAGGCTCGATTAGGATCGTTCCGCACGTCTTGAATCATTGAGGTCATCAAATCGGCCGCCTGTTGAACGGCCGGGATGGACGCCTCCGCCTGCCCTTGCACCTTCCCAATTTCCTGCTGGCGCTGTTCGCCCGCGATGTCTTTCGGGACGTTGTTGATGATCTGGCCCGTGCGATCGAGGATGCCGACTGAGGTTCCAAGGTCCACGTTCTTGGCTCCAGGGGCAAGCTGGAAGCCTTTCGGCAACGGCGTCTGAATCGGCTGTCCGCTCTGGCTAAGTTGCAGGATAGCGGGGTTGCCCTGCTCATCCACGCCGTAGATCGGCTGAACACCGTATTGAGGAAGGCTGGACTGATCGCTCCCACCAAGTTGCCGCTCAATCAGCCCTTTCGCGGTCGCTTCAGGATAAGCCTGCATGAGGGAGCTGTAAGGCCCTGCGAGCGGGCTGTTCGGCTGCTTGGAAAGGCCCGCCAGAGCCTCCCTGAGACGCTTCTCGTCCTCTGCCTGCCTCTTCTTGTCGGCGGCGGTCTGATCCTGCTCCACGCCCACAGCAAGGCCCTTGGCGGCATTTCCAAAGCCATCCTGTGGCGTCTGCCCCGACAGGATGCCCAGACCCAACTGCATCAGCGCATTCGAGTGGTTGCCAAGAAATCTCGGCACGCCTCCGAACATGCTCGAATAGGATGAGCCGTACATGCTGGGGGGCGGATTTTGATAGAACATGGCGTTATCCTATCCGAAGATTGATCCGATCGCGCCGAGAAGAGACGCGCCGCCGCCCAAAATCGTCTGCCACCACGGCTGCTGCGGCTGCTGGGTCGTCGACGTGCCCGATGCCACCGTCCCCGGCAAGGAGCCAAAGACGCTTTGGTAATTGCCGAGCTGATTGAAGCCGTAGTCTCTTTGCTGCTGCGCCATCTGCTCGTATGCGCCGCCAACCTGCGCGAGCTTCTGTGGATCGGCGTATCGTAGATCGTTCGCCTGCTGGGCCATCCCTGCGGCGGCAAGCTGGTTGGCAATGTCCTGCCCGCGAACGCCGGTCAGCCCCTGAGCCGCAGCAAGTCGTCCCTGCAACGCGAGATCCTGCGCGTTCGTGATGCCCTGCGTGGCTGCCAGCGTGTTCTGCCAGTTCTGCGCCTGCGCCCCCGTGAGACCCTGCAAGGTCGCGAGTTTGTTCTGATAATTCTGGCCCTGAATGTCCGAAAGCCCTTGCGTCGCCGCAAGCTGGCTCTGCCAGTTCTGGCCTTGGACTCCACCGAGCGCCTGAGTGGCCGCGAGATAGTTCTGCCAGCTCTGGTTCTGCGTGTCGGTGATGTTCTGAGAGGCGGCAAGCTTGTTCTGCCAGTTCTGGCCCTGCACATCGCTGAGTTGCCCGGTTGCCCCAAGCCTGCCCTGCAGCGCCAAATCCTGCGCGTTCGTGATGCCTTGCGTCGCAGCGAGCCTGCTTTGCCAATTCTGCCCCTGAACATCCCCGAGAGACTGAGTGGCGGCGAGCTTGTTCTGGAACTGCTGGTTCTGCGCGCCGGTCAGTGCCTGCGCCGCGCCGAGCGTGTTCTGGAATTCCTGCGTCTCCGCTCCGGTGAGTCCTTGAGCGGCGGCAAGCCTGTTCTGCACATCCAGGTTTTGCGAATTGGTGATGCCCTGTGTCGCTGCAAGGCGGTTCTGGAAACCCTGGCCTTCGAGGTTCGCGATGTTCTGCGCGGCGCTGAGCCCGAGGTTCTGGCGGGACAGGTTTTCTCCTGACACCGCCTCGGCCGCCCGCATCGCGCGGTCCATGTCCTCGTTGTAGGCTTGCAGATTGAAGTTCGCCGCGACACCGCCGAGCGCCCTGCCCATCGCATCGCCATACTTGCCGGAACCATACCGCCCGGCACTGCTCATCGACGCCTTGACCTGATCGGCCGTGCGCGTCATCGCATCCTGAAGCGCTGCCTCACGATAAGGGTTCGGCGAAACCATCGGAGACGGGTTGCCGGTCTGCGTGCGCGGATCGACGCCGTTGCCATTGCCGTTCGCAGATCCGCCACCGGTCCCGCCGTAGATGTTGTTCGTCGGGTTGCCGTTTACGTCATAGGTGGTCGTCCCGCCATTGAAGGTCGGGTAGGCGCTGAGCAGTCCGCCCTGCGCCATGTTCCCGTAAAAACCTTGCCCGAGAGAGCCGGCGCCCTGCGTCCCGCCATAAATGCTCTGGAGCCGGCTGGCGTCGATGCCGGCATTGTTCGCGAGATTCTGATAGTTTCGCGCGGTATCAATGCCGGAGTCCGCAGTCATCCGCTGCAGCGCTGCTTTGCTGGAAATGCGCGAGTTCGGGCTGTCCAAGAGATCGGTGTAGCGGTTCAGCGTAACGCGCGGGTTGTCCACCAGACCGTTGAGGATGCCGGCCGTATCGATCGCCGGGTCGCTCGCGAGGTTCGCGTAGCGATCGGTCGAGATACCGGGATTATCCGCAATGCCGGCGAGGCGGGTGGCCGTGAGAATGCCGGGATTGTCGGCAAGTTCCTGGTAGCGTCCCGTGGACAGGCCCGAGTTGGCCGCGGCCCCGGCGAGTGCGGCGCCTGTATTGATCGCCGGATTGTTCAGAAGACCGATATAGCGCTGGTCGGTCATGATGCTTGGGGTCTGCATCATGCGCGAATAGTCGTCGGTGGTGATGCCCTTGTTTGCGGCAAGATTGGCATAACGGTCAGTCGTGATGCCGGGGTCGGCATACATCGAACTGAACATGCCGCCAGTGCCGATATTGTTCTGGCCGCCGGCAATGTTCGTCACGGCGCCGACCGAATTGCCGATAAGCGGGTTCCCCGCCCGCGCCAGCCCCTCCATCTGCTTCAGGGCGGCAAGGCTTTGCGAGCTGAAATCGAGAGGGCCAGCTTTTATGTTCTGGTCGTAGAGTGTTCTGGCTTGGTCGTAGCCGTATTGCAGACCCTCGCCTTGCGGTTTCCACGGCTCAATGCTGCTTATGGTTTTAGTCGTTTTCGCGCCGTCCAGTTTGCCCTCTTGACCGAGGGCGCCAACCGTGTCGGCCTCAGCTGTGCCCGAGTAGAGCTGCGGCATGCCCATATTGCTGGGCACGGACCAGGAGTCGACCTGGCCCCCGCTGAACATCGAGGCGTAGGGGTTTCCGCTGGAGCCGCCGCCAGTAAAGCCAGCAAACGGGTTGCCGCCCGACTGTCCCCCGGACATACCGCCCCACATGTCGCCGCCCTGCTGGCCTCCGAACAACGAAGCCGGGTAGCCGTAGAACCCGTAATTGGACGCGCCAGTGTTGCTCCCTCCGAAGAGGGATGCGGGGTAAGTAGCCATGTTGGTATTACCCTCCTGCCGCGAACCAGAAGAAGGTCCGGTCGGTGTCGGCAGTGTTGTTGTGGGCGATGGTGAAAGAGCCGCGCGCCGGGGTCACGAGGCAGTACGGAGACGTGTGCTCTTCAGTCTTTGCGGTCGCCGTTCTCGCAACGAGAATGATGCCGCTTTCTTCGGTTACAGTCGGGTCGGCGACTGTGGTGCTGGCGGAGTTCTCATCCAGCGTGACTTCGCCGAAACGACGGCGGTTAAGCCGGTTGAGGCTTTCCGCTATTTTTCGGGGATTGAATTCTTCAGGGCTAACGGCGGCCATCTAGCGCTCGATGATGAGCAGCTTTGCACGCTCGATAAGGATTAGCGTCTCCCCGGCGTTTGCTGAACCACTCAGCCACAACTCCCCGTCAGGCAGATCCGCAATGATTGCCAGGTTGGTGAAGCCTCGGCCTTTGGCTTTCTCCAGAATCTCGTCGGGGTCAAAGCGGTAGTTTTCTCCAACGACCACTGGATCGAACTTGACAACGTTGCCTTTGCTCATCGCTCGCTCGTCACCACATGGCGCTCGGTCCAGCCCGAAACGTTGTTCCAGTCAGAAGCCGCAGGAACGACCCAGCGCAGCCGATGAAACTTGCCGTCATGGTTCAGCTTGTAGCGGCCAGAGGTCTGCCTTGAGACAGCCGAGCCGAAAACCGGCGTGGTATCCAGCGTTGACATCTTCGCCACCGCGACTGTCGCGGACGCCACGCCCGTCCCCTCGCCTCTCAGCGCAACCTGTTGCAGCCGGACCCGGTTTTCTTCATCGAACTCATAGGTGCAGGTTTCGAGCGTCGCTTCGAGCGTCGGGCCGGCAAGCGTGCTGAGCTTCAGGTCCGTCCCGACTGCGACAAGAATCGGTGCCCCTCCCATGTAGATACGGCTGTCGAACGACGGCATGCCAGGAGCGTCGAGGTCCATATCGTCCGCACCGCCTTCAAGTGAGGTTGCCGCAGTGGCGAGGCGCGCCAGAACGTACGTGTCTAGAACGATCTCACTGAACCTGCCGAGGGAGCGGTCGTAGACGAGGATGCGGTCGTTGTACTCCGTGTCACTCGTGGGATAGGCGAAATAGATGCGAGGCGCGAAGGGGTCGTATGTCCCGAATATCTGGGATAGCCGCTCGCGATTCACGGTGTTGTAGAAATACTCCGTGACCTTTCCATCGCTAAAGGATTGGATGCCGTTGGCATTGCCAACCTTAAAACCGTCTTCCGAAAGAAAGAAGAGTTTATCCCCGAATTCCACTGCGGCTGACGGAGCGTTCGTTCCCGTCTCGACCGCGAGCTCGGGAAACTCAAACGAAAGAGTGTCGCCGGTCGAAACGATGGAGCGAAGGCCGCTCTCCAGAAGGATGAGGCGCGCGTGCGGAAAGACACCCTGAACTTGGCCGTGGTCGGGAAACTGCTGCTGGTCGGCAACCCCGAATGTCCACTCATCCGAATTGTTGATGTCCGACCATGCGATGGAGTCCGGGCCACTCGTCAGGTTCCAGAGAACCACCCTGTCATCCATGACCGTGACGAAACTGGCGCGGGGCGGGTTGCCTCCGAGCGCATCGAAGTTTGTCCCGGTGTCAACGTCTATGTACTGCGGATCGTCGCCCTGCTGTGTCAGGATGAGCCGGACACCGGATTGCTTCCCAGACCAGTATGAGCCTTCGGGAAGGTTGTAGTCGCCCCCAGATGTGCGGGACACGTCATCGAAGCCGAGCGTGTCGGGGTTGTACTTGTAGATCTTCGCGGAAGTCGCGACGTAGGTGTCCTTGCTGCCGTCCGTCTTTTGCACAAACCAGATGCCACGGCAGGCGCTGGGAAGGGCGGCAAGCGACTGGGCAAGAAGGCCATAGACCGGCCCCCAAGAATTGGCGCGGGGATAGACATTCCGCGCCACGTCGAGAGTGTCGGTGTTCAGGTCCGATATGTCTGGAGCCCACTCTCCCAGGGAGCGCACTAAAGCGACTCCTCCGCTTCGGTGGCGCGTTCCTTGCGGGCCAGAATCTCCTGCTCGTACTCCCTGGCGAGCGCAGCCAGTTCACGCCCCGCAGGAGTTTTTGGCTCTGCATTGATGTCGAAGCGGGCGTCCTGCCATGCCTCACGGAACTGCCCGCCTCTGTCCTTCAGCTTGCGATAGGCGCGGTCGAGTGCGTCCAGACGGTCGCGGAGTTCAAGAGGCATTGAGAAAGCCTGTGCAGAGTGTATTTTGATGGTCGCGAACAACAGCGAGGAACATTGCCTATGAGCGTTGTTACGTCCGTTATTCTTCAGATGTCTTGCGCCGAAGACGGCTTCGTGGGGGATGACACGTCCCGTCTTGACAAAATCAATGCGTTTCTCGCTTCATCTAAGCACCCGCCACTAACGGATTTGACGCCTCACATGGGGGGCAACAGGCATCCTCAGACTTACGTTTTCGGCGGCGGATACAATCATTTCTTCGAGCGGAAATTCTCCGAATTCATCATGAGATTTGATTGGAAGCGACGCGCCAATGTCGTGCTTGTGATGAACCCGGAAGCCGGTCCTACGAGAGTATGGCTTGCAGGCGCGAAACGCTTTTTCGACAATCCCACGTCATTGCCGAAAGCGAAGAGTGTCGGGCGCGTGCCTTTCCAGAGTAACGAGATTATCGCGGTCTTCAAGGATCAGATATTTGATGCCGAACTAGAGGAATTACGCATAGCTCTCTGCCGCGATTTTGCCCCCGTCAGCGCCTAGCAATTCCACCAATAGCCGCCCCGATATCCGCCACCGTTGTTCCTGAGCAGCGCCGGATCGACCTGTAGCGGAACGTCCGCGTCAGCCTTCGCGTCGAGAATGCGCAATTCCCGGATGCCCTGCTCTGCCTTCTGCGCCCATACCGCTGCATCGGCGTTGACTAGATGCAGGCCCGACCACATGAGCGACTTGCCGAGGTAAATGTCGGGATGATTAGTCAACAGCCAGTTGGTCGGGCTGGCTTCGGAGAGTGCGAATTTCTGCCGGTAGCGGAACAGGAACGTCAGCGCGCCAGAGCATGGGCGGTTCAGGTCGATATGGTCGCCATTGATGCACCACTCGTCAGGCGTCGCCGACGCCGTTGAATAGTATTGCATCCCGCCCGACGTGCTTTTGGTGATAGGGCGAAACTGGTCGTTCGTCGTCAGCTTCAGCCAGTCCGGTTCGGCAAAGTCCGCCGGCAAATCAAGCTCACGCGAGTCATCGAAGCCGATCAGATCCCCGTTTACCCACATGACGCGGAGCGGCAGCGCGCGGGTCAGTTCCGCCTCCGCGAGCTTGATCCAATCCGGCGCGTTGCCAGTGACGACGGCATCGCCAGAGCGGTCCCGCCATTCGCCAAGGGCGGTCAGCAGGTCGGAGTAGGTTGCCAGGCTCATGCTGCTTCCTGCATTCGTTCAACCGGCCACACCATGCTGCCGCGATCATCGCCGCGCGTGAACTTGCGGTTGCGATCCTTCGCCCATTTGGCGATCTTCTCGACGTAATCAGCATCGTCGGAGTCATCGCAGATGATGAGCGAAGTCCGGTCGCCGAAGATGTCGAAGAACTTCAGCCTGTCGCCATGGATGCGCGGCGGCCCGTCAACGAGGCCGACAGCGAATCGATGTGGAAACGCAGCCGCATCTTCCATAAGGTCGTACCAGCCGTCTTTCAGTTCAGCCGTGACCAACGCGATGTTGCCGACGCCTGCGAGGGCCGCCAGGCGCCGCAGCTCGTTGGCGAAATACTCGGAGTGCTCGATGCACCAGACCTTCTCTTTCGTGGCTGCGGCCATCAGGACGGTGGACAGGCCCGAACCCGTCTCGATGATTGGGCCGCCTGCTTTCCTTGCCGCCTCCACGCACAGAGACAGCACGTCACGCCTCGCACCCCACGGATTGTCGGCGAAGCGGATCGCCTCCTCATAGATATCCGCCGTTTCGGTCCCGGCGCGGATATGGTCGCAAACGTATTTCAGCGAGTCGCCACTCATGCGGCGCAGCATGGCCGAGTAGCTGTCCTTGACGATGACTTTGCCCATGTGGCCAAGCCGAAGATCGGCAGCGGCGAACACCTGCCCGCCCATCTCGCGCCAACGCATGCAAAACCCGATGTCGCCGCCGCGCCGGCCGCCGTCGAGAAGGTCTCGATAGAACAGCAGCGGCACCTTCTGGCCATCGCTATGAATGAACGACTCGGAAGCCGCCGCCATCTTCTCCAGCATGCCGCGGCGCATCCGCATGAAGCCGGTCGGAAGCCCTTCGACCTCAACCAGCCCGTCCTTCGCCTCCAGATGACCAGGCAGGCTCCGCATCGGGAGCCCTTCCCGCCCCGTGTCTCTCCGGTACGGATACACCCCGCCGACAAGGTCGCAGTCGAACTGGCAGAGTTTTACGAGCGATTCCGGCTCCCACGATACATCGGCATCGAGGAACACGAGGTCCGTCGCATCGGAGGAGAGGAACAGCCGCACGACGATGTTTCGCGCATCGTCCACATGGCAATAGCCGGACAGAATCGTATGCGCCGTCAGGATGCCGGCCTTGTGCAGCGCCTCGCGGCTCTGCGCCATTGAATAGGAATTGCTGGCGTCGGGGTTGTCGTACGCCGTGGTCGCCAGCAAAACCTTCTGCTGACCCGGCTTTGGGGCCGGGCCAGCGTCGTAGTAGCGGAATGACATGTCAGGTCGTGACAATAATTCCGTAGCTGACGAGCGCCGCCATCAGGCGGTTGACCTTCGTCTCGTTGAGGGTTGTCGTTGCCGTCGCGGTGTTCGGCCACGTCACCGACTTCTTGCTGACCGGGGTGGTCCCGAAGAAGCCGAGCTTGCCGCTCGTCCGACCGACAATCGCGCCCTCCGTGGAACCGTTGTCGAGATATTGAACAGTCATGGTTGTGGTCCTTCGTGTTTTAGGAAAGAGAGGGGAGGCCCAGCGAACCGGGCCTCAAGGCGACTAGGTGCCGCTCAGGCGTGTCGCGAGACGGCCATCAACGCACTTGACGCCATAAAGGACATCTAGACGAGTAACGTTGCCGTCGTTGATGATGTCGTAGTCCTGCGTCACGCGAACCGAGATGCCCTTGTAGGACTCGCGTGCCACCTTGGCCGCTCCCGGCGGAGCAATCATCGGCACCATCACCAAAGCGAAGGCGTTCTTGTGGAACATCAGGTTCTGCCGGTAGACGGTCGAAGCCGTGCCGACGAAGGTGACGGCCTGATTGTTCAGGTCGGTGACGCCGACGACATCGACGTTCTTCTGAGCACCGGTCCAGATGATCGGCGGAGTGATGACAAGATCGGTCTCGTTGGAAGCCGCCGTAACGTCCGCAGTCACGGTGAACTGCTTCAGGAACGACAAACGAGCCTTCGTCACCGGGTTGACGGCGTAGACGCCGGCAATCGTAAACACGTCGCCCTTCTTTACCGTGTCCGTCGCATTGGTCAGGGCATCGATATGGATCGTCTGGACCCAAGTGTCCTTCACGTCGTCGTAAGAGATCGTGTTGGTCGTGATGGACAGGTCGACCAGGATCGAGCCGACGCGCGAGCCGGTCGTGTGGCTCGGAACGTTCTGCGACATGTAAGTGTCTACAGCGGCTATCTCGCCGAGCTGGCCACGACGATACGCGCCCTCCGCCGGCTTGGTGATATACATGGCGGTCTGCGCGCCGAGCAGTCCGCCCTGGTCGGCGGGGCTGAGAACCGCCGCGCGGTCATCCATCGGTGCCGCGAACTCGTTCAGTTGCTGAACGCCGATATAGAAATCGGAGAACGAGTTGATGGTCTGGCCGGGCGTGCCAACCCACTGCGGTACGCTGGAATAGAGCGCCATCAGGTCGACATCGATCTGGTTGGCGATCTGCACCATTGCGGGCCGGATAACGCGCTCGGAAAGCTCGCCGATCGAGAGGGTCAGATCCTTCGAGGTGATGGAAAGATCAATGCCCTTCTGCTTGTCGATCGTGAGGGACATCTTGCCTTCGTTGATGTCCTGGATCGCGGCGACAGCGCCGTCGCGGATCTGGTAGTCGGTGGGCCTTGCGATAGAGATCGTATCGCCACGGGCATAGCCGTTTTCGGCCCGATCGAACTCGTTCTCGTAGCCGCGATAGACCTTTTTGGCCATCACGAGTTCGTTTTCGAGGACCATGACCGCCTCTTTGGCGATCATGCTGGGGGTAATGAATCTCTGAGTCATAGCTGTCCTTCGGGCGGGCCCCGCAGGGCCACGCGCTGGGAACCGGGCGTCTCACGACGCTCGTTTCAGTGAGAGGAGTGCAGCTCCTTCAGCGGTTGGCTTTTTGCCTATCGGCTTCCTGGCGCTTGCGGATCGCGATGTACTGATCCATCGACGCCTTCTCCAGGCTCACGCGCGTCGTTGGGCCGCCACTCTTCGGAGTGACGGTTTCCAATGGCGCCACGGTCGCCTGTTGAGCCTTGGTTTTCTCTGCTGCCCGCTGCTGAGCTGCGGCTTGTTGCTTCTGGGCCAGTTCGTCAGCGAGCATCGCCTTGTGCAAAAGCTTTGCAAGGCGAGGATCGGTTTGCGACGCAAGCTCCTGTGGATGGTAGCCATGAACCTTCGTGGCGTAGTCCATCACCTTGGGGCCCACGGTAGCCCAGTTTGGGATATCGCGATCGAGCACAGCATAGGCCTCTTGGATTCGCCTGGCAGTGTCCTGCTGCGTCTCCAATTCCCGCTGTCTCCGGTCGTCCGCGATCTTCTGATCGATGGAGGCGACCTCGCGAGCCAACTGATCCCGAGTGATTTGCCATTGATGGAGTTCGCGCAGTCGGGTCTGCGCAAGCGCCTGGTCTTCCGCTTCCAGCCTGGCCCAGTCGAGCTTCTGGTAGCGGTCGATCATTTCGTCAGCGCCGGCCAGCTGACCGGCTTTGGTAATCTTCTCCTGCGAGACGGCGGCAATCTCGGCGCGCTGCGCATCGAGGGCCTTCAACGTCTCGGAAACACGCTGGATGTTGCGGCTGTAATCAGCCTGCGCCATCAGGTAGGGGCGGAGCCGCTTGGGGATTTTTACCTTGTCGCCGTTGTCATCGAATTCGATGAACTCCTCGACGGGCTCATCTGGCTTGGGAGCCTCTGGCTTGGCCGTCTGCTCGACACTTTCTTCAGTGGCATCGGCAGGCGCCTCGATCTCGAATTCCTCTTCTACGGGCTTCTCTGGCTCGGCAGGAGCAGAGGTTTCCGCAGGGGTAGTCGTCGCGCTCGCCTCTCCGGCTCCATCGCCGGTCTCAGGCATCATGAAAGGGCGGGAAAGAATACGTTCAAGCGTGCTCAATGGGCACTCTCCTTATGTGCATGAAAAAGCCCGCACGGTGGCGGGCGGGAACGCTCAGTGCCGCTCAGCGCTAGGGGGCGGCTCGGTCAAGACCGCCATCATCCTTCGCAAGCGGAGAAATCGGTCGAGATCGCTCTCGCCGTCCTCTGTGCGGCTCACTTCATTCATCAGGCTGCGAAATATCGAAACGGGAACTTCGATCTCGAAAGATTCCGCGCCGCGCTGAGCCGAGATCACGACATTCCCGTCCATCAGGTCGGTCGGGGCCGTGATGCTTAAGGTCCGGTCATATTCACCGTCCGGGTCGCTCTTCCAGTCGCATGCGAGGTTCTTATTCGGAATCATCCAACGTTCCTTTGGTCATGAAAAAGCCGCCCCGGAGGGCGGCTCTCTGACTTCGATGTTGAGAAGATTACTTCGCGGCGGCCTTGGGCTGCGTGCCCTTGTCGGCGGCGCTGGCATTGCTCGGCGACGGGGGCGGAGGCGTTATCGACCCAGAACGCTGCGGGCGAACGTCCTTGGCCATCTTCTCCTGATCCAGAGCGCGCTTGTTGGCGCGATCTACCGGCGTCTCGAACTCGTCGTCCTCAACTTGCAAGCCGGCATCCTTGCGAGCCTGCTTGTCGGTCTTGGGCTGCGTTGCCGGAACGACTGCAACATGCATCTCGGGCTGCGGCGTGCGCATGACTGAACCGAGAACTGGGTCCAGCGGGTGCTCGGCGGCCATCGTGGCATTGCCCATGTTGGTGTTCAGCACGTCGCCGCTATTCGACAGCCCGCCCTTGGGGGCGAAGTCTTCCTGCCGTCTGCCTTCCGGCGCATCCTTGGCGCTGATGTTCTTGCCGTCCTTGGAATTGGACCCGGCTTGAACGGCTGCGTCGTAGGACTTGCCGATCCATTCCGAGGTGATGCCATCGGGCAGCTTGCGCAGGTTGTCGGCCGGAGCCGTGCCTTTGCCATCCCATTCAACAAAGTTGGTGATGCGATCGCCGTTGACCTGTGCGTATTTCATGGGTTTGGACCTCCTTGGGTTCCAAGTGTGGTGTTAAACGCAGACGTTATTGTGCAGGGTTCCCGATTTTCTTCTTCAAGGCCGCGACGATATCGGGTTTCTTATCCGGGCAGTCGTCGCCGAGAATGGCTTTGGCTTCTGCCTTGAACTGGAAGAACTTCATGGTGTCGGCGGATGCGAGAAGTCTTCTTGCCTCGCCCGTGGGCGTGAGTGGCGCTTCGGTCCACTCAGTCCATTCAGGCTTCACCGAATACGTTTCGCTCGTTCCGCTCTCGGAGTTCTCGACGAACTTCGGCTCCTTGAACAAATGCGGATAGTTCATGCGCGCGATCCCTTCCGGGTCGCCGCTGCCGTCAGCTGTTTCCTCCTGAATGGCTTCTTCCGCGGTCTGCGGCGGCGTATACGTCACCCACGAGTCATTTTTCCCGCGCACGAGCGGCCCTGGGCCATCAACACGCTTGCCGAGCAGATCCTCCAGCTTCGCATCGTCGGGAACAGGCCCGCGCAAATCAACCGCCCCGTACGGGTGCTCGCTCAGCCCATCCCAGTTGACAACGCCGACTATCTTTGTGCCTTCAACCGAAACGTATCTCATCGCGGCTTGACCTTGATGCTGATGGTCTGGTCCATCGTCCGGCCTCCAGTCGTAACCACGCGGTTGTTCAGCAAGTAGTTTTTTCCGCTTGTCCCGCCAGACAGCCAAAGCTTGGCTGTTATGCCGCCCTCTATGCTGTTGCTGCCGGCAACGAGCGCGCCATCCCCGCCGACCACCGTCCACGACGATGTGAGGATTGTGTCGCCCTGCAGTCGGGGCGACCAGTTGACATCGTAATCCAGAACCTCGTCAGGGTCTTTGAACGGCCACGCCAGCGCCATTTGGGATAAGTCCTTCCCGCCACAGTTTTCACGCTGCCAACCGACTTCCCGGCGTCACTTCTGCACTTCGATGTTCTGCCGAAACCAGAACGCTGCGATATTCCGCCGCCACGACCGCGCTTCGATATTCGCCCGACACCGTTACAATGCCGCCCACCGTCCCCGTGTCGGGGCGATAAGCGAGGCTCACGTCCGCCCCGATGACGGCATAGGAGCCGGCCGCGACCGACAGGCCAAGAGGACTCGCGACAACCAACGACGAGCTAGAACCGGTGACAACGTAGGAGCCCGCCCCTGCCCCACAATTGCGGGTTCGCAGAAGCGACGCGCTCTGTCCGGTGACGGCGTAGGATCCGGAAGCCGCGCCTAGCTTCCGTGCGTATTTAACTCCTGCGCTCTGGCCGGTGACGGTGTAAGCGCCAGCGTCCGCCGCAACTGCCGGCGAAGTGGCTTCATAGATAAAATCAACGTCGGAGCCGGTGACAACGTAGGCCCCTTCGACGGCTGGGGTAACGTCACGAGCATAATAGAGGGCCGCGACCTGTCCGCTGACAAGATAAGAGCCCGCTGCTCCCGTAACAAACTTGCCGGCTTTAAGGCTCGCCGCAGTGCCCGTAACGGCATACGACCCGGCATCGGCACTGACCGAATATGCTCCAGCCGACGTGACCTGAAGTGTCGCGGCAGAGCCGGTACTGGCGTAGGAGCCGCTACCAGCGGCAACGACGCTTCCCCGCTTAACGGATCCTGCTTGGCCCGTAACCGCGTAGGAACCGGCCCCCGCCGCAGCAATCCACGTCTTGGGAAACGTGATCGCTTGGCCGGTGACGGCATAAGAGCCCGCCCCTGCGGACGCCTTTCTCCCATATTTGAGCGCCGCAGCCGCGCCTGTGACCGCATACGAACCGGCGGCGGCCGCATCAACGTATCCGCGCTTGAGAGACGCGGCAGTGCCGGTGACGGTGTATGACCCGGCATCAGCGGAGACGCTATAGGCAGCCGCTGTGCCGGAGACATCCCCGAAGAATATGCGGAAGCGGCTCATCCGACCGCCTCCTTAAGCCGTCGTGGGAATGCTCAGGATAAAGTCCGCCCACTCCTTCGGGCTGGTCTGGTCGACGCACTGCAGCGTCACGACATCGGCATTCATTTCAGTCGACGACAGCGTGATCTTCACCAGCCGCGAGGACGCCGGGTCAACCGAGGGCAACGTCGAGAGGTTGGTCAGCCCGCCACCGTCCTTGTCTACCTTGAAGTCGCCCGAGGCGATCGTCGGGCTGCTCTTGAAGCTGCCTGGCGTGCTCATATCCGCGAGCGAGATGCGGATGATGAAGTCTTCACCCTTCTTGGGCGGGTTGTACGGGGCAGCCACTTTTCACATCCCCACTGCGTAGGTCGGCCACACGCCGTGTTCAAACCCACTGAGCAAAAGCCCAATGTAGTAGTGATCGAGGCTGCTGTTCGCGTCGGCGAAAGCGCCAGATGAGCGACTTACGCCGTAGCTGCTTGTTCCACTGGAGTCTGTGACCCGATGAGTGGCGCTGCCGAGTGTCTTGAGGTAGGCGCTGATATTCGATGCGCCCGGCTTGAAGACTGCGGCAATCGGCGTGTTGGCCGCTACATCATAGTAAGACGGGAAAAGCGCCCAAAATCTGCGCGGCGTACTCGTTGCTCCAGTGTTGGCGTCCAGCGATACCGTCTTCTGCGCAGATGGCGTCCCCAGCGGGTCGGAATAGAGAACGAAATCGCAGTCGGCATCGGGATCAATCCACCCGAACACGCCCGAGATACGCGCCGGAAACGGCAATGAATAGAGCTGTCCGTACTCGTTGGGCGACGAGCCGCTGTTAAAAGTGCGGGTGGTGAAAGACGACGCGACTTCGGCCGTGTAAAACCAACCCAAGGTGCCGTCCGAAAACACAATGATGACCGAGGGCGACATTTGCCCCGTCGCGTAAGACCCGCCGGTGTAGTTGGTGGCCCCCGGAAGATGCCAGTTGTTGCCTTGAATGGTGCCGGCATGGATTACCGAGTCCGCCCCGCCGCGTGTCGTCATCTGGACAGCGAAAGCGAGATAATCGCCGTTCGCAATCGTCTTGCTTCCCGACGTGGGAACGTTCGTCTGCCAGGCGTTCGCAGTGATGCCGCCGCCACCGCCTGTAATCGAACGGGAAACATCGAAGGTAATGGTGTCAGTTGAATTCACCGCGCGGCCCGGCGGGCCAGTAGACGTATCCATTGCCGCCAGTCCGACAACGACCGTCGTCCCAGCGTTGGCGAACGTTACGGCGGCAGTTCTCCACTGAAGCGACGAGGAGCCGCTCGTGTCGATCGTATGCGATCCGCCGTCAGCAGTAACAACGTGCCCGTAAACGATGGAAGCTTCTTTCGCCGCATCCAAGGTTACAGAGGACGTGCCCGGATTGCTCGTTCCGGTGTAATTGACGCCAATGCCGTAGGGCACAGGAGCACTCAATGCGACAAGCGTCATATCGTTACCGTGAAGCCTGCCAGCATGTCGGAGCGAACTTCCGCATTCGTCTTGCCCAGAGCCCTCACCCGCGCGACGCCCCTGATGATGACATCGCGGTCCTCATCAGAAATTGTCGACCGAAGGTCCACGCGACTGAAGGTTGTCGTCGCCACCACCGAGCCGTTGACGGAAATCTCCGACGTAAAATGATCCCCGCCCGCGCACACAGTCGCGGGCGCAAAAGTCACCGTTGCCATCAGCGGACTTCCCAATACGGACGCGCCTCATTGCCCATACAGGAACGCGGGTGAACTCGCCCACACACGTTACAGAAGAACTTGTAGAGGTCAGGAATGCCGTCCACCGCCAGGTCAGGGCGCGAGTAGTAGGCTTCGACCTTCAGGTTATTCAGATCGCGGCAGTGGCTCAGCAGCGACGTATTATCGACGATCGAGTCGATGAAGCTGTCCGGCAGTTTGTTGGCGATGTTCGCCGCCGGCACCCGCGCGCATGCGGTGATGTGCCCTGAAAAGATGTTCTGGAAGAAGGCTATCCGGTTCGGGATCTGCGCTCTGATCGCCGCAAGGTCGGGCTCCATTCGTTCTGGATGAAGCATGTCCGTATAGGCAAACAACGCCGATTCGGCAAAATCCTCCTGATCGGCCGTAGAGGCATATTCCGTGATGTAAGCGCCGTCCGCGTCTTTCGCTGCCGCCCATTCCGGCGTGTCAATGTAGTTCACTCCCTTGCCGCTGGCGGCCGACTGCAGCGCAGCGTGCGTCCCCTCATGGAAGCAGCTCTCTTCAAAGTCATTGTTGGAAATGCGCGTCGTGATCCTGTCAGCGTAGAATACGCAGAAGTGCCCAGAATCCTCGGAAGTGAACGTGTCGTCGCCCGGATGGACGATGATATAGTTGATATTGACCCTGTAGAGGCGCGGGAGCTTGCCGAGCCTCGGCCCCAGGCGCTCCATCTGGAAATGCGCCTCTGCCTGGCTGAAGCCCGGATAGTCCATCGCCACCCGAAACAACTCATATTTCGCCACCACCGACGAGCCACCGCCGGTCGTGGTTGAAGTGGCGTTCGAGCTGTGGGTAATGTCGTAGGTATCGTCGCTGACGTAGGTAAGCCTGTAGGTGCCGCTAACCTGAAAGCCCCCCGCAGAGGACGCGCCTGAGAAAGTAACGTGGTCTCCTGTAACGTGGCCGTGTGCGGTATGCGTCACCCGCACCACGGCGCTGCCATTGGTCATCGAAAACGGGTTACTGCCCAGTGTCGCGCTTCCAGCCTTTACGTCGCGGAAGAACACCTGGAACACGTGCGTCGGCAGGCTGGTCGCCGGATAAATCTCGAAGGTCTGGAGTCCCAGATAGTCAAAACGCTCGAACTGGTCCGGGTCGGTCGTGTGAATGTAGTCGAATGGGTTTTGAGCGATCGAGTTTTCGTAAAGCGGCGGCTTCAGCTTCGTAAGGGAAACTGTCTGGCCTGTAACTGTGTAGGCCCCCGCCGAAGCGGTGACTATGCCGGTAGGCTGAAAGAGGTTAAGCGAAGCGGCGGCGCCGCTGACAGCATAGGAACCAGCCGCTGCAACTGCCCCCCGCCCCGAGCGAATGATGAGGTAGTTGATGGCAAAGTCGTGAGCAGCGCTCGTCGTCGGGTTGAACGTCTGCCCTGCCGTTGCGGAGACCGCCTTGTCCTGGATGAGGACGTGTGCGGCTGTCGCTCCCGACCCGACCGATGCTTCGTACTTAGCGCTCCATGACCCGTTCGACGTATCCGTGTCGTCAGTTATGGTAGTGGCGGCTTCCTCGGCAATGGCCCCGACGATCATGTCGCCATTGTTGACGGAGGTCGCCGTGATGGACGGCGTGGCGCTGCTGCCGGTTGCGCCGGCACCAACTCCGACGAAGCTCGCGATCTCCCCCGAGGCTGGCCGGTAGCGCTTCACCAGCATCGCGCAGCCCTGTGCGCAATCGGGTGAGAAGCTGACTGTCACGGTGCCGCTGCTGAGAGCAACCGTCAGAACCGTCGTGAACACGAAAAGGGTAATGCCATCGTCGGCCACCCCCGCCGTGTTGTTGGTCTCTATCCTCTTCGTGTAGGTGTTGCCGGCGCTATCCGCGCATGTTGCGGTAACGGCAGCGCCGCTAGAACCGGAATTTGCGGCGGCGACTGCTACAACCAGCAAGTCTCCGACCGACGCCGTGACCGTCGCGGCAGCAAGCGACGACGCCGGCCCCGTCGATGTCTGGGTCCGAAGGTTGCTGAGCGTAAAGGCCATTCACCGAACGTCCCAGAATGGCCTCACGTCTCCGCCTCCGACACAAAAGCGGGTGTGGACGCGCCCACAAGTGCAATGGAACTTGTAAATGTCAGGAACACCCATTTGGGCGTCCTTCTCACTCGAAAACCACGCCTCTACATCGTGGTTTTCAGGATGCCTGCAGCACGAAGCGAGTTGCTGATTCTGCTCCAATGCCTCGGGGTAGTGACGCGGCAACAGCCCCCAGACCTTTTTTGCTTCGATACGCCGGCATGCCAGGATGTGCCGGCTGTCCTCCTCACGCATTCGTCCTCAGACGCCTGCCGCGCGGCTGGGCAACGAGTTCGTCGTCATCGTCCACGACCTCGCCCACGATCGCATTGCCATCACGCCCGATTGGCTTTGCGTTGTAGCAACAGCCATAAAGCGCATTCACATAGTTCTGCTGCTCGTTGGGATCGCCGGCAACCGCTACCCGGCGACCGGCGGCTTTCGTCTGCGGCAGATCCGAGAACGAACGCCATTGCTCGAACGCCTCGCTGACACGGGCGGCGACGGCATCCCGCGCGGCTGCGGACTTCACAGGAAGATGCTCCTGAAGAAAGCTATCCGGTTCGGAATCTGCGCCTCGATCTTCGCCTTGTCGGCCGCCGGGAAGCGATCCGGGTGCTTGATGATGATGTAGGCGAACAGCGCGGACTCGGCGAAGTCCTCCTGTGCGCTTGCAGTCTTCGCGTACTCGGTAATGTAGGCGTTGTCGGCAGCCTTCGCCGCGAGCCATGCGGGCGAGTTCAGGTAATCGACCTGGATCGAGCTGTGCGACGCCTCATGGAAGAACGTGTCCTCCAGATCGTGCGTGGAAATGCGCTTCGACAGGTTGTCCGAGTAGGTCGCGAAGAAGTGCCCCCTGTCCTCCGCAAACGATGTGGTGTCGGCGCCGCCCTTGTGGACGACCATGTGCTTGATCTTGGAGCGATAGAGCAGCGGCAGGATGCCCAGCGCGCGGGTGTAGCGCAGTGCGTCAGCCTCGGCCGCTTCCTTGCTGCCGAACTCTTTCGACTCCGCAATCAGCATCGAAGTGCCGTCATTGAACGCGCAGTTGAAGACGTAAGCGTCCTGCACCAGTGCGGGCTTCGGAGAGAGCGCCCGCTTGTCTGGCATTTCGAATTTCTGGAAACCAACATAGGTGAGCGACTGAAACGCGCTCGGGTCGGTGTCCATGTTGAACTCAAAGTCCGTGCCGGTGACGGACGATGAATAGAGCGGCGGCTTCTCTGTTGCCGGCGGAGGAGTGGTAGGCGGTGGGGTCGTCGTGGGAGGCGTAGTGGTGCCGTCGACCAGCTCAAGAAACACATCGCCGCTGAGTTTGTATTTCGTGGCCATGACCAAAACTCCGCCTTTAGAGGAAGCTTTCCTGCTTCAGATTGGCTGCAGCCTCCGCAGCCGCCCTATGTCTGTAGTAAGTGCCGTTCTTGCCGGTGCGCTTTCGATATTCCCGCATCCAGCATGCGTTGCAGAGTCCGTTGCCCTGCCTTGGTCTGTCAGGATGGCATATCGCCATAAAACGCCGGCCGCGCGGTGCGCGCGGCATGGCCTTTGACGCTTTCCACTGATCCAGGACTTCTCGGATTTTCGTTTGGCGACGTTCGCCCATGAGCGAGTACAGCGTCATCATCCACGAAATCGCCCGAGTGCCATGCACCGCGAGACGCCACACAGGTTTGTAGGTATCCTTCCCACGCGGCTTGCACGGAGAGTCATGAAATTTGGTGCTTAGAACTTCTGTCGCCCGCCTAATGACATCCTTGTCCGTCGACTGCATTTGAAGATGCGCGCAGCCGTCCTTGATATGAAAAGATCCCTCGCCCTCAAGTAGGCCAGCGAGCCACGCAATTTCTCTGACCGTCAGCATTTGAAGATCCTATGGTTTGGACTCCCGTAGTATACCGAAGCCCCAACCATAGGTAAACTATTTATTGCTCAAGCATACGTCGCCACGGAGGCCCCAAAATCTAAAGTAAAGGTCTCGCCGTTACCTAAAGTAAAGTTGCTCCCATAATCCCAGTAATTGATGAGGGGATCGCCGCTAACGGTATCGTCGTATCTTGACACATACCTGCCGGCCACCCAGTCCCCAGCGCTGGCAGTCCATACGATATCGACTGCCGTTTCGGTGACGGTGCCGCCGCTTCGGGTCGAGTCGTTCTGCGTGTCCTCGCCGCCAGACGTGTAACCGGTGCCGGTGACCTGCGTCAGATCGGCAAGCTCGTCGTCAGTGGCCACAGTGGGCGCATCGGAATGGATGACCGCCTTGACGGTTTCGGTGGTGCCGAACAGATCAAGGTCACCGTTCACCAGCTTCTGGATGAAGGGTTCATATTTCACGTACGAGGCCATGAATGGCTCCTCTGACTAGCGAGATAGCCGGCGCTTCACAGCGCGGGCGGACTGGGGATTAAGTGAACCTGCCAACCGCAATGGCAGATACGTTACTTCCAGTGGTTACTTTCCAAACCGAAGTGCAATTCGCGCCAACAGGCACAAAGAACGGCTTCAGATCCGCCACGCTGGATGAGCCGCCGGCAAATATCGTGATGGACGTAGAGCCGTCCAGGATTGCTACCGCCCCCGGCGAAGTCGTCGCCGGAACGATGAGAACGCCGTCCAGAAAATCTAGCGCAGCGCCCGCTCCGCCCAACACCTGGGCTGTCTGGCCCGCGGCAACGGTTTCATAGCCGCCCTTGCCGGCGATCTCGACTGCATTAGCCATTCAAATCTCCCGAAGAAATGTACCGGAAATGTACCGGCGGTAGAATTCCCGACTTGCGCGGATTGCCGGCCTCAAATGATGTCTGCCGGGGGCGGCCGACCGTTCTCAGCGATGATCCTGCGCCTTGGTCTCTCCACCCTGTCGGGATGGGCCGTGGAGGGGAATGCCCCCTATTTCAGAATTATTGCATCCCCCCGCCATTCATCATCGGCGGTGGCATCTGTGGCGGCGGCTGCATCATTCCCGGCCCCTGCATGGGCACAGGCGCGTTTTGCGGGGCAGGCTGGCCCTGAGCCCCGTCCATCGACTCCAGCCCGTGCTGCGTGGCCTGTGTGTGTGCCAGTTCGAGGTCGGCAAGCTGCAACTGCATGTCGATTCCGAGTTCCGTCCAGTTGATATGGGCGTCCGACATGATCTTGAAGCGCTCGCTCTCCGCCTTGAAGGCCGCGATCTTCACGTTCGCCGCATCGATCTTCATCTGCAGCGCCTTGATGAGCGCATTGGCCTGTTCGGACTGGTTGCTCGCCTGAGCCTTCTGCAATGCCTGCTGAATCTGGTCGCGTTCCGCCTTCAGCTTCTCGAAGGCCTCCCTTGCCTGCGCCATCTGCTTCTGGATTTCAGGCGGCGGGCCGTTGTTCGGCTTCGGGGCCATCGCGTCCATCTTCTGAGCGATCTCGTCGGCTCCCGGAAGGTCCAGGTTCTTGAAGATTTCCGGCAAAAGGATCGGTGCCGCCTGCGGAATGCTCCGCATGGCTTCCGTGAGCTGCGTCGCCGCTTCCTCTCTCCGTGTCGTGAAGCTCGGGCCGGTCTTGACGACCAGATCGTATTTCCCAGCCGTCAGGTCATAGACCTTCGTGACCGGCACCATGACCGGCTCCATCGCCGGCATCGGCCCATTCGGGCCCGGCTGCATCACAGGTCCGTTCGGCCCCATCGCGGGGCGCGTGACCGGGCGGCCATCCGGCCCCATCATCGGCTGCATCTGCGGCTTGCCGTCAGGCCCCAACTGCGGCACCGGCTGCTTCAGCGGCACCATGCGGTGGCTGCCGTCCTCGCCGAGCACCCGAATGATCCGTTCCTTGTTGTAGACGTGCGGGATAAGGTCGATCAGCACGCGCCCGGTGTGGCGGATGGCCCTTCCTAAATTGTCGATGAAATGGAAGGTCGAGACGTCGCCTTCCCGCTGGCGGGCCATGATGGCCTTGCCCGACGTTTCATTCGAGCGGGCACCGAGCGAGGCGTCGTAAATGCCGGTGATGCGCTTGACATCATCCGAGGCGTTCAGCGCTTCCTGCAAAGCGCCCGCCGCGGCTCCCACATCAAGCGGCTGGCGCTGCGGCGCAACCCACTGCCCATCTTCCGTCGGGCCATATTCAAGCTTGGCAAGGTTGGGATTGTTCGCGTTCCCCCAATTCGGGTCTGCCGCAAACGCTCCCACCGGGCCGATGAAGGGAACGCGGGGCGCCAAAGCCACAAGCTCGGTCGCTACAGTGCGCCAGTAGTTGAAATTCCGCTGCGCGTCCTGCGCGTCCCTGGTCAGCGAGCGAAAATAGCGCTTGCCTTCAGAAAAAACCTCGTCGCCGTAGACGGGGATGATCGGGATGTACTTCCCCGGCCAGTCGCGCTCGCTCAGCACCTCCGCGCCGGTCAGCTTGTACTGCTTGACCTTCCACGATTTCGCGGTGCGCTCGTCCTTGATCGTGATGCCCTGCGATTTGAGCCAATCGCCATACGGCACGCCCTCCGTCGCATACTCCAGATCGGCCTTGGAAATGACCGAGCCGTCGCTCAGCAAGCAGATCGGCCGTTCAATTTCCTCCCGCGTCCAGTATTCCGCGACCAGAACGCCGTCGTCACCAAACCACTTGTCGCTGAGCCTTGAATACCCAGCGACATCCCAGTCCACCTTGCCGGCGTCGCCATATTCGGCTTCAAACTTCTCCTTGGAAACACGATCGACGATGAACGCCCGGTTCCAGTCAGCCGAATCCGCCCCCAAGGAGTCCGGATCGCCATAGACAGACAGCGGGTCAAGCACCCGGTCAATCGTGATATCGAGGTCGAACGTATCGTCGTGGGCGTAGTCCAGCCCAACCCTGATATACCCGAATCCGTTCGTGACCGCGCATTCAATCGCGGTGTCGTACGCGACGTCGGCATTCGAGGTCGACTCGATGTTGCGGATCAGGTCGGAGTAGATGTCCGCCGTCTCGGGGTCGCTCCCACTGTCGACCGGGCCTACCTTGATCTGCGGCTTGTTCTGCCGCGCGTCGTTGACCACCTGCCGGATGACGGGCGCCAGAATAGGAATGCTCAAGCACGGCCGCGGCGGAATCGCGCTCTCCCGCTGCGCCCGGATAGCCTTGGGCCAATGCTCGTTGAGACGGGCGAACTTGATATCCTCCTCCGCCGCAGAGCGGTTGTGCGACTCGTTCTCGTCAGCCAGGTCGAAGTCGTCCTTGGCCTGCTGGAGAATGTCGTCGTCATCGGAGGTGTCGCGGTCGGATGAGCGGTCAGCCATCAGGCGGCCTCTGATTCAGTGCGCGGCCATCCCAAGCCACGGCTGTTTGTCAACAAGCCAAGGCTGTTTGTCACCTTGGCTTGCCCGTCATGGGTCAGATGAACATGAGTGGATGGCGCGTCCCAGCCGCTCTTGTGCGTAGCGGAGACGCGCACAGAAACCCGAACGTCAAGGTCCTGAATCTTGAGACCAGCAGGTGCTTCCGCCAAAGCACGCTCCAGGCTCTGAACGGCCTTTTCAGAGAGGAGGTCGAGGCCCCGCTTTGTGGAGGACAAGCGGGAAGTCAGCACTTCTTGCCGCCCTTGCCTTTGCTGCCCTTCTTTTTCGACATGTCAGTCTCCTTGCGTGTTTAGGCTAAACGGTTTAGGCTAAACTGAATGAAAGCCCCGAAATGCAAACTGTGTGGAGAACACCACTATGGTCTTTGTGCTCATCGCGCTCACCCTGATGGCGGCATCCGTGGCCGCGATGATGGGCATCCGCATGATCGTGGAGGGAATCAAAGAACGCCCCATGGAGGGGCTGTTTGCCCCGATGTATATCGGGCTGGTTCAAATCTCGATCGCCGCCGCTCTCGCTCTGATGGGCCTTCTCCTGATCCAGTTATAGCCGCAAAGCCCAAATTCGACCGTGACGCCTACCACCGGGAATACATGAAGCACTGGATGCGCGAGTACCGGCGGAAACTGAAGCAAGCTAAGGAATGACCCGCCAGACCGACGCGGAGGAATGAAATGGACGTCATCGCCTCAAATGGCAGCTTCGGAGTCGGCCTGCTCCAGCGCTTCGAGTTCAAGTGGCACAAGGACGAAACCCTGTCTGCGCGCAGCAAGAATGGCGACGTCCTCACAGTCACCACGGGCCGCGGTGACTTCATCGAGGTTCTTAACAAGGCCGGCGACGTAACCCAGACCGGCGGCGACGGCGAGTGGCTCACCATTCGCGTGCCAAAGAATGCGCCAGTCCGCCTGCGCTTTAAGGAGCTTCCTGACCCGCGACTATCCCCCGAGGAGCTTCAGGCGCAGCGAAAGGTCGTCACGCGCTATCTCCTCTCGGGCATGCCATACACTGCGGGCATCCCAAGCAGCCTCCCAGAGGCGATTAAGTGGCTACAGGAGAAGCTGGTAGAAATACCGGAAGCTTGCCGCAACTCCGCTCAACTCGATCTCGACACCCAGAATTCCTACGGCGAGACATACCCAAACATTGAAATCCGCTACTCAGAGCCGGAGTCCGATGCGGAAGTTGTCCGCCGAGTGCAGATTGAGCGCGAGCGCGCAAGGATCGCCGAAGAGGCCGACAAAGCTAAATACGAGGCCCTGAAACAGAAGTTTCAGGCCGCGTAAATTGGATGCGCGAGTACCGGCGCAAGAAGCGCGAGGAGGAGAAGGAATGATGAGCGGTGCTATCAGCCTTGAAGATACCGCGATCGGTCAATGGATGCTCAGCGGCCACAGGCGAGACGAGACGTTTGTCCGCGCCGACATAATCGTGCGCCGGATCACGTCCACCATACGCCTCCGGAGCTTTGGATATGGACCCGAGATAGAGGCGGAGCAGAGCATCGTGGTCGATACCGCAGCACTCATGAGATTTCTCGATACGGTCGGCTCAGAGGCTAGGGCGAAGGCTGAAGCTCTTGGCATTTCAGAGCTTGGCATCAATGCCGCTGCCCGCAAGAAGCTTGAGGATGCCAAGGAATGAGCGAGATTTGGGAAGCGTGCAGCAGCGCCGGATATGATTGGCTGTTAGCTATCGTTCTGTTCCTCGTATCCTTTCTCACCACATCCATCATCAGCCTTCTAATTGACAAGCGGGGCGCTCGCCTATCCAAGCCCCGATCACATTTCCCGGAATAGGAGAAGGCAGGAATGACTTGGACCAAGTTCTTCGCCTCAGACTACTTCTTAGGGCTTCTCACTGGCCTTAGCCTCGGCTTTGTCATCGGTGGATTGTGCTATTTGCCACGCCGGAAGCCGGCCGCCAGATCGGACAGCCCGAGTTTCCGTGAATTGACGCCGATGCAACGCCTTGTTCTCGCGATGAAGTTAGCGGAAGCAGGAGTAAGCCTCAAACCAGCCCCAGCGGCTGATACAGCAGCTACCGCGCAGGAGAAGAAATGAGTGACTTAAAATGGACTCTTGCCCCCAAGGAGCCAACCGATGAAATGGTCGCCGCTGGCGTTGCCGCATTCACTAATGTCCGGGACATCTACAAAGCCATGCTGGCGGCGCGCCCAGAATTGGATGACGACACGTTCAACCAAATAGCCGATGCGGTTTGGGAAGAAACACTTTGGTCTTTTTACCACGACCCTACCCCATCCACCCCTCAGAGCCCCGAGAAACAGGCACAATAGCGGGCTTGGGCATCTGCCGCGTCGTCAGCCCTGGGAACAGCAGCGTCAAGCCCCAGATCATCGCATCAGCCCGGTCGGGCGAACGGTCGCCCATGTAGCCAGCCGTGGTAAAGGCACACAGCTGGTCTTCCAGCTTGGGATGCGAACCGACGTGGTGGATCTTGTTCTGCTCGTAGAGGCTCGAAACCGGCTCTGCCCGCACTACTTTCCCCCGGCTGGCCGTCACTTCCCGGTAAGGAATGCTCAGGTTCAGGTTCGATGCCGCCGTCTTCACGACATGCTCGACCATCGCCCCGCCGTAGTTCGTCTCCCCAACCACACAATCAGCCTTGTGCCGGTCGTATGCCGTCGCCACCACCCTGCCCCAGACCGCCGGCGGCGCCTTGCAGGTCAGATCCTCCAGGACGTATCCTTGGCCGTCCAGCCCCAGCCCAACCACGGAGATTCCAACGTAGTCCGAGCGCTCGTCTTCCGGCCCTTTCGTGCCGCTCGGGTCGACCGAAACCACGATCCTTTGCAGATCGGGATGTTTTGACACCCGGTTCCGCTCGATGACCTCGTAAGTCCAGAGCGCGCCTTCGGCCGCGTCCCCGAACTTCCCTTCCCAGAACCGCAGCTTGGCCCGCGCCCCAAGCGACTGCAGCTCCCTGATGAACTGCTCGGGAAGATTGGCTTCGTTGTCCTTCGGGTTTATCGTGAGGGCGGCGTATTCTTCCGGGTTGTCCAGCCTCGCATACGGCGGCTCGGCGTGGACTTTCTCGACGAACAGCCGGTGCGTCCAGTGCGTCCGCATCGGCGGGTTTTCATCGTAGTAGAGCTTGAGCTTCAGCCCTTCCGCCTTCTGCGCCAGGCGGGTGCGAACCAGTTCCCGAGAGGCGAAGCTGATCTGCGAACACTCGTTCAGGAAGATGGTCGAAAACTCCAGCCCGAGGATCTTCTCCGTCCGCTCCTTCTCGTCCAGCCCGCCGAACCACACCTCCGAGCCGTTCGGCAGGGTGATGAACCAATCGCTCTTGTCCGTTTTGTAGGTGACTTCCGGGAAGCAGAGCCGCATCATCTTCGGCCAGGTGTCGTACCAGACCGCCTGCTTCACCGCATTGAAGCGGTAGCGCAGGATGGCATGACGGCTGCCGGGGGCCTTCAGAGCCCGTATCGCGGTCGCCCGCGTGAGCAACAGCGTCTTGCCCGACCTCGCCCCGCCGAACAGCATGCAGTGGGTCGCAGGCCCCGCCAGAAGCGCGTTTGCCTCCTGCTGCTTGGTGGTGAGCGAGAATGTCACCTGTTCACGAGTGCGTGAATGCGTATTTTGGTGCTTGCATTAGATGCGCGTTTGCGTATATTCACATCATCAGCAAGGGAGAGAGAAATGACCCGCAAGTTCCAGACCATCAACCAAGTCCGCAAGTTCCTCGCAGATAACAACTGCCAGTATCGCGGCATCTATGGCCACGTTTACACTCTCGCTAACGGCAGCCGCGTGAAGTTCATCGACCGCTCCACCAAGAACACCTGGCACATCTCAAACGAGGCCACAGAGATGGTCGAGGCGGGGGAATGACCCCCGCCGATCTTGAGTCCTTCCGCGCCCGCATGAACTGGACGAGGCGCACCCTCGGATCTGAACTAGACATATCGCAGGACCGCTTGCGGCGGCTGCTGGAGGGCTCAGTTCGCATCCCGCTTTCCAGCACAGTGGGATCCGAAGCTTGGAATTCACGTGACTTGAAGTCGCGGC
>JADMIO011331817.1_pt1 | contig 63359 bp, 47 predicted proteins | sample 8958161 | NCBI WGS metagenome assembly JADMIO01 (sample SAMN16585339, study PRJNA669376) | soil metagenome | isolation source: Crop rotation soil | place: USA: Cullars Rotation, Alabama | collected 2011
CGCGACTTCAAGTCACGTGAATTCCAAGCTTCGGATCCCACTGTGCTGGAAAGGCCGTTTATTACGACACTCCGGACGACTTTCCATCAGTCTTGAAAAGGATGCTGGACGATCCCACCGCCACGCGAGCGATCGCGGAAGCCGGACATAAGGCCTGCATGACGAGGCATCTTTCCCTCCATCGGGCCCGGACGATTGCAGAATGCCTGGGATGAGGGACCTCCATGAAGCTCGACATCATCATCGTTGCCTACCATGGTAAAGCTGCGCTGGCGGATACTCTGGCGAGCATCGCGCTTCATTCCCGGGTCGGTTACCGGCTTACCGTGGTCGAGAACGGAGAAAAGAACTATCCGTTGGGCTGGATCTGGAACCAGTTCATCGCGCAGAGCCGCCGGGACCTGATCGCGGTCCTGAATCCGGACATCATCGTCGGTCCCGGATGGGACACGGAAGCCGAGGCCTGTCTCCTTCAGCATCCGGAATGTGGGGTCGCAAGCCCGCTGACGAATCATCCCCCTCAGCAGGAGATTCTCCCCCCACTCATCCCGCATTCCCTTTCGCTGGGCGACGTCGCGGCAACAACGGACTTGATCCGTACCCGGTTTGCGGAGAGGCGATTCGTCTTCACGAAGGACCAGCGGATGACGCCGCACCACTGCGTGCTCTTCCGGAGGGATTCCTGGAGCCGGATCCAGGGATATAACGAACGCGTCCCCTTCGGCGGGAATGACTACAACTTCAACGAGCGGATCGTCCGGGCGGGGATGCAACTGGCCATCTGCACCCACGCCTTCTCGTTCCATCGAGGCCGGGTCAGCACCGGTGATGCGATCAAGCTGGGCACGTTCAACGTCGAAGCCAACTGTCCCCGCTTCCAGCCTCCTCCTTCGGGCGCGTCCTTCGTATCCATCTGAGCGCCCGCTGGTCCGAAATGCGGATCCAAGCTCTGAGAGGGCAGCGGTTGGCTGGATGTTGAACTTGCGTATGGTATCATGGGCGTCTCAAGCTCCGGACGGCCGTCCGGCGAAAGTTGAGGGCAATATATGAACCTCTTACGTCTCCTCATCTCTTGCCTGGCGCTCGGGCAACAGGTCACCGGTCAGGACTTGGACTCCGTTCTTGATCGGGCGGACAAACTGCTCGAGGAGGCCAAGGCGGCCTATGAAGATGCTTCCGCAAAGAGCGCAGCGCCAGGATTCATCGATGCCGGCTTTCGGCTTGAGGAAGCCAGGATCAAGTATCTGGTGCTCCAGGAGATCGGCTCGCCGGACAAGCAGAAGACCGCCATCGATCGCCTGCGAGCGGTCAATCAGTTGAGCAAGCTGATCCACGACGGAAAGGTAGCCGTCAGCGGAGCTCCTGCGGACCCGTCGTCGGCTCCGAAGCCGAAAAGTCCTGCCGAACCCGCGGCCCCTCCCGGCCCAGCGGAGAAGGCGGTCGTCCCTCCGGCCAAGCCTCCGGTCGATGTCACGAGGAGAGCCGCCGTCCCGGAGGCTGCCAAGCAGCGGGAGGCCGAAAAACTGGTGAAGGATCTCTTCAAGGATCAGTATGCGAAGAAGACGCCGGCCGATCGAAAGGGCCTCGGACGCCTGCTTCTGGATCAGGCGGCGAAGAGCGCGGACGACGCGACGGCCCAGTGGGTGCTCTGGAGGGAAGCTCAGGACATCGGCATCCAGTCTTGCGATCCCAAAACGCTGGTCGAGGCGATCGAGTCGGCAGCCCGGGTGTTCGATATCGACACCCTGGCGATGAAGAATGCCGCGCTGTCTGCCGCCGGGAAGAACGCGAAGACCCCGGAGGAATCCTACGCGATTGCAAGCGCTCTACTGAAGCTGATCGACGAACTGGTCGTCGCCGATCAGTACGATCCGGCGGAAAAGGCCGCCGCTTCCGCGCTCCAGTATGCCCGGAGGTCGAATGACGCCAATCTGACGAGCTTCTCTCAGACCCGCAGCAAGGAGGTCGGAGAGATGAAGACGCTGTACCAAGCCATGAAGGGCACTCTCGAAATCCTCGCCAAGACGCCGGATCAGCCCGGGGCGAACCTCGAGATGGGGAAATTCCTCTGCTTCGTGAAGGGCATTTGGGATCTGGGGTTGCGCTTTGTGGTGAAGGGCTCGGATCCCGCTCTCAAGTCTCTTGCCGAGAAGGAAATGGCCCTCCCGACCCAAGTCGGGGACCTGGTGGGAATTGCCGACGGATGGTGGGATCTCGCGGACAAGGAGAAGAGTCCTCTTCGCCGGGGACAGATGATTCTCCACGCGAAATCGCTGTATGAGATCGCGCTGCCGGAGTCGACGGCCCTGGTTCGGGCGAAGATCGAGAAGCGACTCAGTTGCGAGGCCATTCCGAAACCCGGGGCCGGCCCGGAGGATCCCACGATCGAATTTGTCGCCGGAGAGGCACCCAAAGGGCTCGCCATCGGCATCATCCGCAGCGTGCGGGACGGGGCCTGTGCCGACGCCGTTCAACTGGGGAAGCCCGTCATCAAGACCGCCGGCAAGATGGTGACCAACTGTCTCTACTTTGATGTGGCCGACCGCTGGACGCCCCAGGGGATGATCGAGATCAGCGTGGTCTATCTCGATCAGACGGGGACGGTCTACATCGACTACAACGAGAAGGACGCCCAGGGTACGCTGAAGGGAGTCCAGGCATGCACTCCCTTCGCCATGACGAACTCCGGGGGCTGGAAGACGTTCACGGCGAAAATGCCCAGCGCCCGGTTGAACAATCTGATGCACGGGGCAGATTTCCGGGTGGTGGTGAACGGCCCGGAACTGAGCATCCAGCGGATCACTCTAAAGTGTCTCAAGCAGTAGGCTGCTGAACGACGGGATCCTTCGTGGATCCGGCGATCCGGTTGTAGCGGGGCTGGGCTCTCACCCAAGCCCTCTCCGAATCAGACAGCTCGTGCCAGCGCTTCAGCGAGCCATCCCTCAGAGGCTTCATGACCTGTCCGATCCGGACATACTCCTCATGAAGGTGGATCTCCCCTTTTTCACAGGCGCGCTTGGTCGAAAGACTGCCGCCGTGCCAGAAGGGAACGGACAGCTGAGTGCCGGAGTGCAGACCGGCAACCCGTAGTCGATCCTGCATGTCATGATCCTGGCCATACAGCGTGAATCTCTCGTCGAATCCCCGGAGCGACTCAAAGGTGGAACGTCGCATCACGACCGCATAGTAGGCGCAGGGATCCGTGGCACAGTATGTGTACACGTCATCGGACTCGCCCAAGGCGTTCTTGATCTGGGCCATGTCTTTCTGAGTCGGCGGGTCCGGCCAATCGCCGGGAATCGTCCTTCCGAATGACACGACCGGGCGCTCCGAACCGATGGGCGTCGGCAGGATGGCTCCGAGATCCGGTCTATTCTCCATCGTGGAAATGAGCAGCTTGTCCCACCCCGGGCAAATGACGATGTCCGGATTGAAGAACGCGATATAGTCCCCGCTGCCTTGGGCAGCCAGGTCATTCCAGGCGATCGTCAATGTCTTCGGATTGCCGTCGTTATTGAAAAGATGAAGGGTGTAGGGAAAGGTCGTCGAAGTCTTGAGGTCCTCCGTGAGCCTCTTGACTTCCTGTTCGGTACGGTACGATACGACCACTACGTCGACGTGCGTCATCAGGTCTGGCTCCCCTAGAGATCCACCGAACGATCCGTTCTCATTTCACGACTGAGCGGCCGGGACTCCATACCCATCGCTGTTCCGAGCGGTGTCCTCCGGACGGGATTCAGCAAGATCTGCTCCTGTGGATGAGTGGAACCTGGATACGGCGAGCGGTTGAAGGGGGATGAGCCAGTGTGCAGACCAGATCCTACCGGAAGGCCATGCAGTGATTCCATCTTTTTCCCAGAAGTCCTTTCGAAGGCGGAGCGGGTACGGCACGAGCCCTGATTGACAGTGGTCGAACCGTCAAGTAGATTGCCAAGGCACACAGACACCTCATCCTCCGGGTCGCGGCCGGAGATCTGCACCCGAGTCGGGATTCCTCCCAGGCCTCGTCGGATTTCCAAGACCTTCCGGACGACGCCATGAGAATGGATCTTGAATCAGTCCTGAACCGAATGGATACGGTCGACGGGTGGTTCGCAAGGGAGGAAGGCGCGCTTCTCTTCAGGATGGCGGAACAGGCGCTTCAAGGCGGACGTGTCGGAACCCTCGTTGAGATCGGAAGTTACTGCGGCCGGTCGACCGTTGTTCTGGGAAGTGCGGTTCTGGCGTACCGGCCCTCGGCGAAGGTCCATGCGATCGATCCCCACGAAGGGATGCTGAGCACGCCGGAGGGAACGGCGGCGGGGCTCCCGTCCTTCGAGCGCTTCAATCGGAATATCGACGCCGCAGGGCTTCGGGAAGTGATCGTCACCGTCAGTCAACGATCGGACGATGTTCCCTGGAGCCTCCCGATTGCGCTGCTCCTCATCGACGGCCTCCATGACTACAACAGTGTCCGCCGGGACTTCCATCACTTTGGACCGTGGGTGGAACCGGGCGGGTTCATCGCTTTCCACGACTTCCGGAATGCCGGCTTCACCGGCGTTGAACGCTGCGTCAACGAGATCCTGGCCTTGCCGGCATATGGGGACGTCGCCCTGGTGGGCAGCCTCAAGGTCATCCAGAAAAGGGGAGTCTGATCGCTTGGACCGGGATTCGCGTCGCGGACCGCTCGTACGGATCCTTCTCAGAAGGGGATGAGATGCACTACCTCAGCTTGTGCTTGTTCATCAAGGACGAGAATCAGTATCTCCCGGAATGGGTCGAATTCCACAAGCTGGTCGGAGTGGAGCACTTCTTCATCTACGACAATGACAGCCGGATCCCCGTCAGCCGCACCCTGGAAGAGGACGTTCGGGAGGGAACCGTCACCGTGACGCGGTTCCCCGGGTCTGCCCAGCACATCCCTGCCTATTCTTCTTGCCTGCAGTCCTTCGGGAAAGCGTCGCGATGGATCGGTTTCATCGATGGGGACGAGTTCCTCTGCCCGTCCGTCGGGAATGATCTGAAAGCCATACTCCAGGCATTCGAGCCCTACGGGGGGCTGGGGGTGAATTGGGTCATGTTTGGAAGCTCGGGCCACCAGACCCGGCCTCCCGGTCTCCAGATCGATGGATTCACGCTCCGACCGCCTGACGATTACCCGCCGAACACCCACATCAAGTCGATCGTCCAGCCTCGGTACGTGAGGCGGGTTCTCGGGACCCACACGTTCGAGCCTGCGCCGGGTACTCCGATCGTGAACGAGCGGTTCCAGAAAGTGGATGGCCCTTTCAGCCCCTTCTCTGTGGAAAAGATCCGCCTGAACCACTACTGGACCCGGTCCCGCGGGGAATTTGCGGACAAGATCCGGAGAGGCACCTCGGACGGACATCCGCCCAGGGTCATGGAGGACTGCGACAGGTTGGAAATCGCTTCGACGATGCCGGATCATACGATCCGACGCTTTTCCGATGCCTTGAAAGCGCGGCTGGCAGGAAGAGCACCGCTCCCTGCGGAGTAAGGGGGCGCGTGGGCCGGGGCCTACTCTCTGAGGGGCCTGGCCTTGCCCGCCCGGTGGACGTCGATGATCCGCTGCAGGTTCAACGAGTGGATCCTCTTGACCGCCGCATAGGCGTCGATGGGGAAGAAGAGATACTGTGACGCCAGCCGGTTCCAGAAATAGCCGTCCGGTGAATTGATCGCAGCCCACTCCGGGGACTCGTCCCAGAAGATGGGGGCGGAAAAGCGGCGGTGCATGACCTGGTTGTGATCCAGCTGATGAAAGGGTTCCCGAACGGGGTGGGGGAAGAATCGCACGTTCTCGCGATCGTAGGAGAACAACATGTCGGTGCCATGGTGGTAGGAAAGCTTCCCGAAGGCCACCGTGATGCCCGGGTTTGAGGTGAAGTACGCGGCCGCTTCCTTGAACCAATCGGAATAGTAGTAGTCATCGTCGCACAAATAACAGATGAGGTCGCCGGTCGCCTTCCGAAGACCGGCATTGCAGTTGATGGCCACCCGGTTCTGCCGTGCGACGTCCTGGGGGGATACGGAATTGTGAATCACCGAGAAGTCCGCGAAGCCGAATTCCTCCACCACCGGACGGATATCGAATTGGTCGCTGTCATCGACGACGATCACTTCGTAGTCCCGGTGGGTCTGGTCCGAGATGCTCTTGAGCGCGTCGCGAACCATCCGCGGCCGATTGTAACTGGACAGGATGCAGGTGATCTTCATGAGGTCTTCTCGGAGAGGGAGAAGAGGATGGCAAACGCGGGCCCGGCATGGCCCGGCCGGCCGGTCAGGAACACCGTCCCCGTCGGGATGAAGCTCATAGCTGCGCGATCAGATCCTGGAATCTCTGACGATTGACCGTCCAATCGGTGGCGGCGAGCATCCGTCTTCTCCCCTCGCTCCCGATGGATCGGTTGAGCTCCGGATCGCGCAGCCGCTCGGCGACTTCCACGACCCGCTCCGCGTCCGTCGGCACGATGAAGCAAGATCGTCCGTCCTCGAAGAGCTCCTCCGATCCGGTCAAGCGGACCCAGTCGTGAGGAAAGAGAATCGGCACGCCTTGCAGGGCAGCCTCCATGACGGCGAGGCCCGGGGTATCGAAGGGCTTCAGGTGATACATCGCGAGCGAACCGCGTATCCGGGCGAAGAGCGCGTCCTGGGGAATCTTGCGGGACCAGTCCGGAGGGCCTCCTCCGTAGAGCTCCAGCCGGGTTCTGGGATGATCCCGCAGATTGCGGAGAACCCCCGGATTGCTCCAGCCGTCGGCGTTCTCCACGATGGTGATCAGCCAGTCCCCGACGGTCGACCTCTGCGTCTGGTCGAGCGCAATTCCACAGTAGGGAGGCCAAAAGTGATCGTTAGGACAGATATTCATCCGGGCTACTTCGCGCCCGACCGAGGTGGACCACCCCAGAGACCCCACTCGTGAGGAGGGCTTGAGGTTCTCCCGGACCCAATCCGGCCCGACAGGCATTTGCCAGACCAGCAGGATGGGACCGTTCCACCCCCGGCTGCGAAGGGCTGCCACGGCGTCCGGATGGGTATCCACGAGGAGCGCATCCGGAGGCAGGTGTTTGAACTCAATGCTGCCGCGACAGATGTCCTTGGGATGCCTCGAATGGTCGGTGTGATAGAGAGGCATGATCCCTCGGAAGGAGGGACCCGAGCAGCAGACCGTGAACCCGATGGACTGGAGCATCCAGCCCAGGATCTTCACCGACACGGAATGGACTTCATTGATGACGGCGATTCGTGCGCTCATAGGAGCCCCTGAGGAAGCATTTCGAACGACCGGCACGCCAGGGAGAGAGGGTGGGGGTGGAGGGGAAGATCCGGGGTGCCGTGTGCAGATGAAATCGTATCCGCCGATCACCCGGTGTCAACGGATATCCCCGGCAGCGCGGGCTGCCTCGGCCGGAATCAGATTCCCTACGACGCGGACCGCCTCTGGATCCGCGGAGGCTTTTCGAAATCGCTCCCGAAAGAGCTGCTCCGTTCCGCCCCGGTACTGAACCCCCCACTCATGTCTCTGATTCTCCTCCGAGAGGCGCTGTGTCCGACTCATGCAACGTCTGACGTACAGTTCCTCGTCGATCCCCGTGTAGTGCAGCAGGAGGAAGAAGGTCGGCGAGGGCGGCTTGAGCGAATCATTCTCCCGGTTTCTCAGCCGGTGGAATCCGGTGACGAACTCCGCAGAACTCTCCGGGCGGACGATGATCGGCTTCGAATACGCCTCTTTCGACTCCACGCCCCATTGTCGCTGGTAGAGGAGCGGTATCGAGGGGTTGTAGGGGCGCTCCAAGGGTCCCTGGAACATGTTGAACCCGTGAGTCCCGAAGATCTCCCTTTCCTCCAGTCCGGAAAGAGTCTGGCGTAGGCTGCCGCCGCCCTTCGGGACCACGAATTCGTCGGCATCGACCAGGAGGACGTAGTCATACTTTCCGATGCAGGCTCTCTTCAGAGCCATCTTGACCTTCATCTGGGTGGCGTCATTCAACGTGCCGCCGGTGCTGATGGTGGAAATTTCGACATTGGAGTACGAGGACGTCCCGGCGATCGACCCGTCGTCGGATTCGTTGTCCAAGAGGAAGATGGTGTCCACCTGCGGAGCGTAGTGTCGCAGGAACTGTGGAAGGAGAATCTTCTCGTTGTAAACCATCGTGATCACCGCCAATCGCGGGCGTCTCGGCTCGTTCATTCGGGCCTCAGAAGATGATTCCTCGCACGAGCTTGTTCCACTGGGCGCCGAGCGAGTTCCAGGAGTAATGTTCCTCGACGCGTCTTCGGGCCCGGGTGGACAGGTCGCCGATGTCGCGGCCGAAGACGGATTTCACGCGATCGGCCAGGGACTGGATGTCGGCGATGGAACTGGCGACGGGTTTCCCCATGATGGAAACCGAGGTCTCTCCTCCCACTGAAACCAGGAGATCCGGCGCTACGGATCTCATCGGCTCCGCGTCGACCGTGATTACCGGAACACCGCAGGCCTGCGCTTCCAGGAGGGAAAGTCCGACTCCTTCGAAGCGGGAGGGCTGAACCGCGATGTCCGCCTCTGCGAAGAGGTCCGCAGGGTCGGTCCTGTTATTCACCTCGACCCGGAAGTATTTCCGGTGCTCGGGAGTGAGCTCCGTGGGCATGGCCTGGGAGCGGAGGACGAGAGGCGGAAGGCTGGGGCAGGATCCGCTACAGCGGGCCCAGGCCTCCGCCAATTCCGGCAGTCCCCGGCGATTGCCGATTCCTCCGAAGCCATAGACGGAGACAAAACGCAGGGCCCGCTTTCTCGGGCGAAACGCGAAGCGGGACGTGTCCACCGGCACGGGAAGAACGGTCGAGTGGAGCCCCATTCGCGCCAGCCCTGCGCGGCACATCTCGTTCGGGGCGATCAGCTCGGCGTGCTTCCAGAGGTCCTGGTGCTCCGATGCAAACCAATCCCAGTGGACGACCGAGAGCCACCGTATCCCGCGTCGCTTCCAGAGTGCCGGGAAGGACCAGGACCCCGGCACTTCCCAGGTCAGAATCGTATCAGGCTTGAACTCGGCGATGAACCTCTCCATCTGGAGATCCAGGGCTCCCTCGCGCGCCAGCACATGGGGAGTTCGCCGGAGCACCTCGTGCTTCGTCGGCTTGGACGCGTTATGGAGAACAAAGGCCGAGCTCACGGGAAGATGGTCGAGCGCGTCCGTAAACTCCCTCCCTACACCCGAATCATTCGCCCAGCCCACAATCGCCAAGCGACGGGGGACCTGCGCCGTTTCGTGGAGCGCCTGGAGCCCGTACGCTCCCGTCGCCCGGTGGAAGGAGGGAACGACTCTCCGCCTGCGCGGTGCGGGGGAGGACCCGAGCATACGGAGAAGTTCTCTCGCTCTTACAGCCCAGGAGTGGTTTCGGCGTACATGGAGGTATCCCGCTCGGCGAATCCGCTCCCGCTCCACATCTCGGGACAGCCAATGGGCGATCGCCCCCGGGAGATCGTTCACGGACCCGTAGACGGCGAGGTGACGATCCAAGCGGAACTGGGAGTCCAGACCTGGAACCCGCGCCGTCAGGAGGAATCCTCCCAGGCCCGGGATGATGTAGTTTCGGGATGACCAGTATCCCGGCACGTCGTTCCGGGCGTTGTCGCCGACGATGATCTTCGTCCCCTGCACGAACCGTGCAAGCGCATTTCCGTAGAGCCACTCCGCCGTGGAACATCGCAATTCGCCGCCGAAGGATCGAATCACCTCCGCGATGGCTTTCCTGCGGGGGCTGTACAGCGACCCCAGGAAGGCGCAGGCGAGGCGCGGATTGGGCCGGAAGGGCGCCGTCACGCGCTCGCAGGCCGCCGGGAGGTACCGGTGATGGGAGAGTCCGGCGCTTGCCTTCCAGTCGAATTGGTCCGAGCTGATGAACAGCGTGGCTTGTCTCGCGGCATCCACGATGGCTGCTCGGTCTTTGTAGTCCGGGAGCCAATCGAGCGTCCACAGGACAGTCTTGAAGAAGCGCGTCATCCCCGGAAGATGGACGTAGGATCCCGGATGTCCGGTGAAGATCACCCAGTCGGCCGGCGGAAGCATCTGGCATGATTCTTCCTGCTCGATGCAATAGACGTCGGCGCCGCATTCGGAGAGGCTGCTGGCGAGATAGGCTTCGTCGGGATACTGCCCCCAGGTCCATCTCCGGAAGTGACCGACCACGGCGATCCGGAGCGGGCGGCGGAGACCTGTGACTTTGCGACCGGAATCGAGAGCTCCCTCGCGCTCCACGATGAGTTCCCAGGCTTGGGGTGGATCCGAAGGGCCCGCGATCAGCTCGGACGTGCCGTTGGAGAAAGCGGGATCTGCCGATGCGACCGTCGAACGCGCGGACGCCTCTTCCCATCGTCCCTCGACCCCGAGATACTCCCGCTCCGCTTGATGCTTCGCTAGGCGCAGGTTGGGATGCACGGTCCGGGTGAGCACCTCCCACCGGGTGCCGCATCCAAGGAGGGCCACGCCTCCTGGAGTTTCGCAGAGGGCAAGGGCGCGGACGTTTGCCGACGAGGTCTCCGCTCCGACATGAAGACAGGCTCCCGTGCGCCGGCAACCCGGATCGAGGCGGGCCGTGAGCAGCACCTGCATCGCCTCGAGGGTGGGAGGAGGCCGGGTCGCTTTCAGCCTGGACGTTGCAGAGGTTCGGGGAGGGGAGCCCGTGTTCATGCTGGCATCACCGCAGTCCAAAATGCCCAGGGAAATCGGAAGTCACGCTTGGCGGAGTGGAGCACGGAAGGAAGGTGAGCCAGTGTGCGCCAACCATGGTACCGGGGACGGGCGCCGGGAATCCATTCTTATTTGTGATCACCCAGCGCGGCACCCGAGGAGGAAATTGTCTTGACTGATGCGCGCGGCCGGGTACGGTAGAGACGCACACTGGCCCTCCGAAGCGATCCGCATTGTTCGCTCCCCCCTCCAGATCAAGTCCCATGGATGCTGATTTCCGGACCGCACGTGAATCGCCTATGGATCTCGAAGAAACGACCCAGGGACCCATCGGGGTCCTGGAATCCGGCCAGCCGGTCGTCCTGAGTGCCGGAGGGATGTCGTCCGCCGGGAAGGCCGCGCTTCAGTGGAGCTACTCCATCAACGGCGCCCCGCCCGTCATCTTTCAGAAGGGAGGCGCCTATGCGGTCTTCATCGCCCCGCCCCAGGGCACAGCGCATGACGCGGCGGACCTCACGATCTCGTGCGAGGATGTCCTGTCGAGCGAAGGCTTTCCGGGGCGCACCTCGTCCCTCCGTACGTACCAGCTCGTCGGACCCTCGCCGCTGGCAGTACCCCCTGCGCTCTCGAGAAGTTCCTCCACGGACAATCCGCAGGGAAACCACGGCCCGAAGGTGTTCGGACTGGGCTTTCCAAGGACGGGGCTTGGAAGCCTGGGAAAGGCACTCGCAACGCTGGGCTGTGAGCCTGCCGCGTGGCCGTTCACCTGGGAACGGTTGGCGGGAGTCCGGGGAGCAGTCTCCAGCGTCTTCTGCTCCCGCTACAGGGAATTGGACCAGCGCTTTCCCGGATCCAAGTTCATCCTGACGGTTCGTGAGGAAGAGAGTCTTTTGAGGTCCTGCGAGAAGCGCTACAACCGGGCCCGCGGCCGGCGGGCCGGCATGGCGGCACCGGCGTTTGATCCCGACTCGGTCCTGCTGGCGTATCGCACTCAGGTGAGCCAGGTGAAACGATACTTTGAAGGCCGGCCGCAGGATCTCCTCGTCCTGGACATCGCGGCGGGCCAGGGATGGAAGGAACTGGGGACCTTTCTGTCGCTGTCTCCTCAGTCGAGCGAATTCCCGTGGATCAATCGCGGGTCCTCGGACATGTCCGAGGGGCTGGGCGGGGCCCCCGACTGGCACCTGACCCTGGCACACGAGGCCGCCCGACAGATCCTTCGGGAGTCGCCTGTTCCCTTCCAGGATCTCTTCGAACCCTTCGTTTCGAAGGAGACTTACGACTCCATGGCCGGAACTTCCGAGGGCCACAACGATCTTCGGTTTCTCTTGTACCTGAACGCCCTGGCCCGGGCGATCAAGCCCCGGAAGGTGCTCGTGCTCGGCACAGCAGAGGGGGCTCCCGCGCTCTTCATGCTTCTGGGCATGCCGGAGCAGAGCGTGCTCTATGCGATCGATGCGCCCCAGAACGAGCCGGTCTATCTGAAGAAAGGGAACTGGGGCAACCGGGCAGTCCTGGTTCAGGGCGATCCTTTGAGCCCCGCGCATCAAAGCACGCTGGACCTTAGAGGAATCGACCTTCTCTTCATCGATCTGCGTGCGACGGAACGGGCCCTCAGCGCCTATCGGGGGTGTCTCTCCCCCGATGCCATCGTGGTCATGGACGATATCCATCTCAATGCCGAGATGGACCGCTTCTGGACCCGATTGACGGCGCCCAAGCTCGATACCGGCAAAGAATTTCATTGGAGCGGATTCGGACTCGTTCATTTCAGGGCGGACTACTGAGGCGTTTCCGGAGGATGCCCGGATCGGAAGGAAGGCGACGCGGAGGAACGGAATGGACGCGCTACTGGAGATGTTCTTCCGGGGGATGGACGGAGGCGCCAAGGCACGGGGATCGGAAATATCCGCCCACATGCCGACCTTGCACATGCTCGCGAAGCATTGGTCCTTTGCACCCGCCGTCGAGTGCGGGGTCGGGCAGGGATTCTCGACGCTGGCTCTTCTGACGGGCGTGCTGGAAGGAGGAGGGAGGCTGACGAGCTACGATACCAATCCCTCCTGCCGCCAGAGCGCTCTCGCAAACGCGGGGCTTCCGGCCGATGATGTTCGTCTTGGCTCGTGGACCTTCGTGAACGACCACAGCGTCACGGCTGCTGGCCTTTGGCCGGACCGGAGCGTGGGGCTCTTCTTCCTGGATACCTCCCATTCGCTCGAGGATACGCGACGCGAACTTGCGGCGTGGCTCCCCAAGATGCATCCACCGGGGCTGATGTGCGGCCACGACTATTTTCTCGAACAGGCTCACGGCATGACCTTCAATGTGCGGCAGGCCGTGGATGAATTCGCCCGGGAGCACTTTGACAGATTCCGGCTGCAGATCTTCAGATACGATCAGGGACTCTTCGTCCTGTGGCCGCTGGCCTGCTAGGACCGGAAGAGCGGCACTGATGAAAACAGCCATCACGACCTGCGCCTTCGGAGGCGTCTACCAGGATATTGCCCGCGTGACGTATCCGACCTTGCGCAGCTACGCCAGAAGGATCGGGGCCGACTTCGTCCCCTTCGAGACCCGCCGGCAGCCGGCGGAACGGGTTGTCTTCGAGAAGCTGCAGATCCGTGATCTCCTCCTGGGGTCCTACGACAGGGTTCTTTGGCTGGACTCCGATATCATCGTGCGGTCGGATGCAGAAAGTCTCTTCGATCTGGTGCCCCAAGGCACCTTCGGGGCGTGGGATGAAGCGCCTTCCTCCTTCCTTTTTGACGAGATCTCCCGCCGGCAGCACAACGACTATGCCAAGATCCTGAGAGACACCTGTGCCTGCTTGCGTCTTCCAGAGACCGCCTGGGACGGCAAGTGGTTCTGTACGGGAGTCTTTGTGGTGGATCGGACGCACCTGCAGCTCCTCCAGGAGCCGTCGCAGTATCCGCCGGGCTGGCTTGGAGAGCAGAACTATCTGAACGCGATGGTTCAGGTTCTGAAGCTCCCGGTCACCGTGCTCGAATCGGACTATCATCTCATGTTCATGTCCAAGAAGCCGAGACTTGAGGCCTATATCGTCCACTACGCGGGAATGACCCGTGGGGCAGGCTGGACGGATTGGCTGGGCAAGGGGCTGGGCGTCGCCGATGTCATCCGGCGGGATTTGGACACTTGGCGGGATCAGGGGCTATGGATTCCAGACGCCTAAGCCACACCCGGCGCAACCTCCGTCCGGGCCAAGGGGTTCTATTTGCACCGGGGGGCCGGCGGTCCCCGTCGTTTATTGAAGTGACTATGAACAATACACGCTGGCTGGTCCTTCTCTTCGTAACCCTGGCCGTTTCCGGCGATCCCGCGCGCGCTTCCCAGCAGGTCACGCCGCAGGATCTGGAGACGGTGCTCTCGAAGGCCGACGCCCTGCTGGAGGCTTCGAAAGCCGCCTACGAGAATGCGCGAGCCGGCAGTTCTCCCGAGGGCTTCATCGATGCCGGCTTCAAGCTCGAAGAGGCCCGCATCAAGTACCTCGTGCTCCAGGAAATGGGATCGGGCGAACGGCAGAAGACGGCTGCGGACCGCTTGAGGGCGGTCAATCAGTTGAGCAAGCTGATCCACGATGGGAAAGTCGCGGTTTCGGGCGCGCCCGCGGACGGACCGGGGGCGGCTCCTCCGGCGAAAGCGCCGGCCAATCCTCCTCCCAATACTCCTCCCGCTCCTGAGGCAACGCCGGCGACCTCTCCGGACGTCACTAAACGCGCCGCAGTTCCCGAGGCCTCGAAGCAGAAGGAGCCGGAACGCCTGATCCGGGAGCTCTTCAAGGAACAGTACGCGAAGAAGGCTCCGGCAGACCGGAGGCTGCTGGGCCGGATGCTGATCGACCAGGCTGGGAGAAGCAGGGACGATCTCGCTTCCGTGTGGGTGCTTCTTCGCGAGGCTCAGGAGATATCCGCCCAGGTCTGCGCTGTTGCGACCGCGTTCGAGGCGATCGAGCTGGCGTCGGCCCTCTTCGACATCGACCCCGTCGCCGCCAAGAATGCGGCGATTGCCGCTCTTGCGAAGTCGGCAAAGGCGCCGGACGACTATTCGGACCTCGCGGAAGCGGCGGGATTCCTCATCGAAGACATGATCACCGTCGATCAGTTCGACCAGGCGGATAAGCTGGCGGCCTCCGCACTATCCTTCGCGCGGAAAGCCGGAAACGTGGGTCTGGTCGCGAGATTCACGGCGCGTTCGAAAGAGGTCGCCGAAGCCAAGATCCTCTATCAGGCGATGAAAGGAACCCTGGAAACCCTGGCACGCACTCCGGACGATCCTGCCGCGAACCTCGAGATGGGCCGCTTTCTCTGCTACGTGAAAGGAACCTGGGACCTGGGTCTCCGGTTCATGATGAAGGGCTCGGATCCGGCCCTGAAAGCGCTGGCCGAGAAGGAGCTCGCGGGTGTTCTTCAAGCTTCCGATCGGGTGCTCCTCGGCGACGCCTGGTTCGACTTGGCGGAGAAGGAGAAGAGCACCCTGCGGAAGAATCAATTGCAGTTGCACGCGAGAGCCGTCTACGAAACGGCACTACCGGAAACCGCCGGACTCGTTCGAGCCAGGATCGAGAAACGCATCGCCGATCTTGGATCGGCCGTGCCGCCGGGACCCTTGGATCTGCTCAAGCGCATTGACCTCTCGAAGGACACGGTGGCGGGCTCGTGGAAACTGGACTCGAAGGGTCTGACCTCGCCGATCGTCGAGAACTTCGCCAGGATTCACCTTCCCTATCAGCCTCCGGAGGAGTACGACCTGAGGATCACGCTCGAACGCCGGGAGAAGGGGGGCCATCCTGCTGCGGGCGGCTTCTACCTGGGCCTGGTAAAAGGAGACAGGCAGATCGGAGTGGAGTTGGACTCGTCGGGTACGACCAGCCGGGTGTTTGTTCAGCCGACGCTGCCGGGCTCCGAGTACCGTGGAGCCCTCCTCGCGGATTCGCGGACCCATGTCCTTCTTTGCAAGATGCGGAAGACCAAGCTCGAAGTGCGGATGGACGATAAAGTGATTCTGGACTGGACGATCGATCTCCCCAAAACGTTCATTTTTGAGGGCTGGAAACCTGCAGATCCGAAGCTGCTCCTCCTCGGAGCGGTCTTCTCGACCTACCAGGTGAAACAGCTGACCGTGAATCCCGTCTCCGGACCCGGGAAACTGATTCGCTGACGCGTCCTACGAGGGGCACCGGTCCCGGGAATAGTCTTGACTCGTTTCAAGAACCGGCTACTCTCAAGGTGCACACTGACTTCATCGTCATCCCCTTGGCCATCCACGCACCCGGGACCTGGGTCCTTCAGAATCCGCCGCAAGACGGAAGGATCGGGAAACATGGTCGTCGGATTCGCTGACGCGAGTGCGACCGCTCACCGGGGGGCTCATTCTGGAACGTCGCAACAGTGTCCACCACGAAGCCAAGGGGGGCTGGATGGCCGTTCTCATCCCGAAGATACTTCACCGCATCTGGCTCGGTCCCGAGCCCATGCCCCCTCTCTTTGAGGAGTGGGGGCGAACGTGGCGCGACCACCATCCCGGATGGGAGATGAAGTTATGGACCGAGGACAACCTCGTCCCGTCCCGCTGGAAACACCTTGTTCAGGATTGCCGCCTATACCGCCACCAGGCCAATCTCTACCGGTACGAGATCCTTCACCGGGAAGGCGGCATCTATGTGGACACGGACTTCCAGTGTCTTCGGAGCCTGGAACCGCTGATCCATGGCCTGGAATCCTTCGCCGTCTACCAGTGCGATGATCCGGCCGACAGGCTGGCCGTCAACAACGCGCTCTTCGGAGCTGTGCCCGGACATCCGTTCCTCACGGAGCTGATCGAGAACATCCCCGCGCACTTCGATCGCGAGTTGTGGATCAACTGCGGCCCGATCTTCTTCACCGAAATGGTCCGACGGCATCCTGACGTCCATCTCTTCCCGAGGAAGCTCTTCTATCCGTATTTGTGGAATGAGCTCCATCGGCGGGACGAGAGCTTCCCCTCGGCCTATGCCGTCCACCATTGGGCTTCCATGTGGCTCGACAAAGTGGGGCTGACGGGCGTGGTCGGGGAGCCCAAGCCTTAAGCTTGTTCTTGCCGCTCGATGTTCTGGGCAGCGCGACTTTTCGCCGCGTCGACGTCATTCGCCGGACCGCTCGGATTTTTCGTTCCACAGGAGAGGTTCTTTGAAAGGTCGCATTGATCTTGATATCACGGGATCCCGGGCTAGACTGAACCTCGCACATTGACGTTCTCCTTGTAACTCCTTCCACTCGCCCGATTGTTTTTCGGTTTCAGAGAGGGAAGGACTTATGGTCACCATCGTTTCCCCCGCTCCGGGCTCGGTCTACGCTTTCGGACAGAAGGTCTGCTGCGAAGCGTCCTCCCAGGACATGTGATCGGACAGGGGTGTGTTTGCGACAGGCGCAGATCGGACCGACGGCGGCAACTTTCTTGACACCAGCGAGCCGGGCGTGCTCCCGGGTCAGGATGCCCATCAGGAGATTGTCATAGAAAAAGCGGCCCGGGTTGGTGCGATTTGCTCCAATGCCGCCGAGTACGGTCGCGGCATGAATGACGACCTCGGGTGCAGTATCTTTGAACGGCCGCTGGACGGCAGCGGCATCAGTCAGGCCGTAGTCCTTGCTCCTGAGGGTAACGACGGTATCGCCACCCGCCTCCAGCCGCCTGCAGATCCGGGAGCCCAAGAAGCCGGCGCCGCAGGTGACGACAACGCTCCCGTTTGAGTGAGTTCGGTCCATGATGTGTCCTCCTGTTGTTGCCGATGTCGACTCGAACAGACTTTCTCATCGGAGAGCTTGCGGTGAGAAAAGGCCCTTATCCGCAGACAACGGGAGGAATGGTCAGTGTGCAATGTGACCACAGCTTGCCGGAGTCACACCCGTCAAGAAGATGGCAATAATGGGATTGCCTGGGGCAGCGGTTTGAAGGGAAACATCGCCTGTTAGTGCCGTACTCTTGGGGCATTGTTATGCGCCAGCCCCGTCGAGCATCCTAGAAGTCAGCGCGATTGATCTGTGATCTGGCCGCTGGACTGCAATTCTCTTGACTCCGTTACGTTTCCGAGTATTCTCGAGCTTGCACACTGACTCATCGGCGTAATCATTCTCTTCCACCTTCCGGGTTGATGTATCAAGACCGCAGCTTCGTGATGCCCAACTATGGCATCCTGCACTGCGGGTATCGGTAGGAGGGAATGGGGCATGTCTTCCGTCACGATTGTCGAGCCGAATGCGAATCCGGTCATTCCGCACTATGCTCCGGGCGAGCCGGTCACCTGCAAGGCGACCGCGGATCCCTGCATCGATATCACCCAGGTGACGTGGAGCGACAACGTGGGCGGCACCTTCCCGGGCGGCAATACGGGCGCCGAAGTCACGTACATCCCGCCCGACGGTGTCTATGACACCGACGGCAAGGGCAACAAGGTTGCCAAGCAGATCCATCTGACGTGCACGCCGGCGGGAACCCTCTGCCCGCACGATATTCCCAATCCCGCCACGACCTACATCTACGTCAATCACGACCCCAAGCATAACTGCAACTGCTACTGTGCCTGCCTGATCGACAGCCAGTCCGAAAGCGATCCCGATAAATGCGGTTGCAACTGCGATGAGGGCGAGTCGGGGGGCATGTCCGACACCAAGCAGCCCTGCAACTGGGTGCCGTGCGACGAAGAGGAGGCCGAGTACTATTGCCGGCATAGCTGCGGGGATGACGAGTCCAAGAACGAGGAGAAGCAGTGCAAGTGCTGCTGCGATAACGATCCGCCGCCCTCTGGGAACACCTCGTATCCTCCCGACGGGGAAGGGCAGGACGGTAGTGAAGAGGATTGCACGTACGCGAAGGCGGCCGGCATGAGCCGGATCAGCCGATCGCTTTACGGCCGTCTCAAGATCAAGACCGGCTGCGGGAAGCTCCCGGTTCGCGGCCGCCGCTCGCTCGACTTGGGGGTCTACTTCCTGAGCATTTCCGACGGCCTGGTGAGCGACGAGCTGGTCGCCGGGCAGCGGCGGACCTTCGCCTGGCAGGTGAGGCTCGTCTATGACCTGAACAAGAATGCCACCATCTACTGGGGCGACGGATCGGCGGAGACCTGGATCACCGGAGATGGCGGCGTCAATTACACCCCGCCGCCGGGCCGTTTCGGATCGCTCTTCCGCAATGCCGGAGACGGCAGCTATACCCGCCTCAAGAACAACGGCATCTACTACGACTTCGACTCCGGCGGCTTCGTGAGGCGCATCCACGACCGGTCGATCGACGGGAATTACGTCTATTACAACTACGACGCCTCGTTCAAGGTGAAGTCGATCTCGGGGCCCGCTTTGGGGATGAACGCCTACTTCACCTATGATGCCACCAACACCGTCATCACGAAGATGACCCTGCAGGCGCCCAATCCCGCCGAGAACCGCGTCACGTACTACAACTACGCTGCCGGCGTCGCGCCCCAGCCCATGACCTCGATCGTGGGGCCGGCGGGATGCACCACGTACTTCGCGGTGGACGGGAACAAGAACCTGATCCAGGAGACGAATTCCGACAACTACATCGCCTACTTCACGTGGACCACGCACCTGGTCCCCAGGATCAAAGCGATCGACCTGCCGGAGAACCAGCACCTGAAATACGACTACAACGACAACGTGAAGGCGTCCGCCGGCGGGCCTCTGTCGGTCGCGCAGCAGGTGGGAGGCCGGACCGATTACTTCCAGTATCCCCACGGGTCGCGCTCCGAGAAGAGCACGTCGATCCCCGGAACCCTCTCGGCGACGTTTGCCTACGATTTCAACGGGAAGACCACGATCGCGACCGGCCCCGATGGTGCGACCACGTATTACGAATGGGATGCCTTCGCGCATCTGAAATCGGTCAAGTTCGCCGACGGGTCGATGAACTACTTCACCTACGCCTCGAACAACCGGAAGAGCAGCTCGAAGGACGAGCTGGGGAAGGTGACGTATTACAACTACGATGCCCAGGGCTACCAGATCAACTGGATCGATCCGCTGGGGAAGACGACGTACTTCACGCGCGACAGCTTCGGGAACCTGCTCTCCAAGAAGGACCGGCGGGGGAACGTCACCTACTACACGTACAGCTCGGCCGGCAACCATACGTCCACCAAGTGGCCCGACGGGAGCGTGCGGTACTACGACTACAATGCTGCGGGAAACATGACGCTCATCATCGATGAGCTCAAGAACGTCAGCTACTATGACCACGACCTGCGGGGGCGCACGACGAAGTGGAAGGATGCCCTAGGTCAGGTCACCCAGTACGGCTATGACAACCGCTCCAACAAGACGGTCGAGATCGACCGCAGGGGCTTTGCCCGGTACTGGCAGTATGATGGGGTCTCCCGCAAGGTCGCTCAGCGGACGGCGCTTGGGAATACCACGTACTTCAACTACAGCACCCTAAATCTCCTCTCCAATACCATCGACCCTCGAGGCAATAGGACCACGTTCGCCTATAACGACTACAAGCAGAAGATCTCCGTCACGGATGCCCTCAACAAGTCCACCTATTACGACTATTACCCCGCTGGCGAGGTGAAATCGATCAAGGACCCCCGGGGCGCGGTCACGACCTTCTTTTATGATCTTCGGGACCGTCTCGGCACGACCACGGACCCTCTCAATAAACAAAGTACCTGGCTCTTGGACCTCGTCGGTAATCGGACCGCTCATACGGATGAGCGCGGCAATACCACCTACTTCTATTTTGACGCCCTTCGTCGCAAGACCGCTGCACGCGACCCCCTGAACCAGCTCAACTACTTCTACTACGATGCGGTGGGGAACATCATCGCCAGGGAGGACGCGTTCAAGAACCGCACCTACTTCTACTTCGACAGCCGTGACCGGAACTTCTGCATCGAAGACGCGCAGAAGAACCGCACCTATTTCACGTACGATCAGCGGAATCTGAAAAGCAGCCAGAAGGACGCGCTGGGAAATACCACCTACTTCTATCAGGACAAGCTGGGCAGGCAGTTCGCGTCGAAGGATCCGAGGCTTTCAACAACGTACATCGAGTACAATCCCGAGAGCGATGTTCTCTCCCGGAAGTCACCGCGAGGGTTTACCATCTACTTCACGTATGATGGCGACCGTCGTCAGCTCTCCATGAAGACCGGCTTGTCCGAAGTAACCTACTACAGCTACGACGCCGACGCAAATCAGATCTCCGTCAAGGACCCCCGAGGGAATATCTCTTACCTGTATTATGACGCCCTGAACCGGCCTCTTTCCGCCGAGGACCCCAAGAAGGCCCGCACCTACTACACTTATGACGCCTCGGGAAATCAGGACTCACAGAAGGATCCGCTGGGCCGAGTTACCTATTTCGCCTTCGACCTGAAGAATCGGCGCATCGGCATCGTCGATGCGGCCAAAGGGCTGACCTACTTCACGTTCGATCCGACCTCCAATCAGGATAGCACGAAGGATCAAAGGGGGAATGTCACCTACTTCTACTTTGACAAACTCAATCGTAACTTCGGCACGCGCAATGCCGCCGGCGCTCTGACCTATTTCGCCTTCGACTTGGTCGGGAATCGTGTATCCGTAAAGGATCCGGTCAGCCGGGCGGCTTACTATTACTACGATACTCTCAATCGGGTGACCGCGATCGAAGATGGGTTGGGCCGGCGCACCTATTACACCTACGATGCAGTAGGAAATGTCCTATCGCTCAAGAACCCGCGTCGGGCGACGGTAACTCCTGCTGAGGTGGGCATTCAGTACTTCACCTACGACGCGGTCAACCGCAAGGTTTCATTCAAGAACGAAGTGGCTCAGGTGTGGTACTACGATTACGACCCGACTTCGAGCCTGGTCGTTCAGGTCAATCCGCTGGGCGCGCTGACGTACTGGACCTACGACGGAGACAATCGAAAGCAGTCCCAGAAGGACGCGCTGGGGCGTGCGCTGTACTGGACGTACGACCCCATGGGAAATCTCAACTCCATGAAGGACGGGAATGGCCTAACGACCTATTACCAATACGACTCGGCTAATCTGCTGAGCCGAATTGACTATCCTGATCTGACGAAACATTACTTCGAATACGACCTGGCCGGACAAAGACTGGCGGCCGCGGATCCGTCGGGCCGGACTACCCAAGGCTATGACGCGCTGGGTCGTATGATCGTACGTTCCAATCCCGGCGCTCAGAACCTGTACTATCGATATGACGGCGTTGGGAACTGCACGCACCTCACCGACCCCGACAATGTCACCACCTATTATGTGTTCGATAAGGTCAACCGGCTCGACCACCTAGAGAACCCGACCTACGGGGGTGCGATCACGTACTACGAGTACACCCCGGCAAACGAACTGGTGACCGAACGTCGCCGGAATGGCACGGTGACATACTATCGTTTCGACAAGGCCGGTCGACTCTCGCTGATTGACCACGAGAAGACCGGTCTCGTCCTTGTCGAAAAGTACACTTACACCCGCGATGAGGCAGGCAATATTCTTCAGGTCGTGCGCGCTTCGGACTCGATGAGCACCTACTTCAACTATGACGCGGCCAACCGTGTGAGCAAGGAGGCTTGGAGGACCGTCGGCGGAGTTGATGTCTACGGCTTCGCGTACAGCTATGACGCAGCGGGGAACCGTGCAACCAAGCAGCAGCTCGTGGGCTCGGCCTCGACCTTTTATTGGCAGTACGATCTGGCCGACCAGTTGACCCAGCAACGCTCGGGATCGGTGGTGGGAGTGTACTTCACTTACGATCGGAACGGCAACGTTTCCATCGAGCATGACACGAACGCCTCGGCGGGGAGGACCTACTATAGCTACGATCCCCGAAACCTGCTTGCTTTGATCGACTTCCCGGGGTCGACGGCGACCAACTATTTCGTCTACAATGCCTATGGAGAGCGGATCCGAAAGGACGACTCGACAGGAGGGAAGAAGTACACCTGGGACGGCTTAATCCCCATTCTGGAAAAGAACCTCTCCAATACCACCCAGCAGCGCATGGTGAAGGGCTACTCCCAGATTGCCGGGATTGGAGATTTCGCTCTTCAGGACGTAGGCGGGACGGTGATCTACCCGCACAAAAACCAAGTGGGGACTACTCAGCGTCACACGGATACGACAGGGGCCGTAAAGAACTACTACGAGTACGACGCCTGGGGCCAGCCGCTCGCGGTCCAGCAGGCCACCGCACAACAGTACCGTTTCACGGGGAAGGAGCTCGATCCGGACTTCATCGACTTCAATTCGGTGAATCGCCGCTATCACTTCCCTGCGCGGTTTCATGTGCCATTCCGGGGGGCGTTCGGTCAGAAGGATCCCCTGGCCCTTGGGAAGATGTACGTGGCCCCGGGCGTCGTCGGCGCTGATCCCCGGAACTATCGTCCGTCCCCGGCGCCACTCTTGGCGAGCTTGCAGATCCGCCCGGTGGACAACGTCATACGCAATGCGACGGACAAGCTCTATGGCTACGCCCGAAATAGGCCGACCAGGCTGGTGGATCCTGCAGGACTCGATTGCCCAGGCTGCGACTTGCCGACCGACTTGTTCAGCTATTACATCTGGATGGGAGTTCCGGTCTTCAAGGGCATCAATGTCAAACAGCTCCTGGAGTCGTCGTGCGTCCGGAAGTGCTGTGCGCGGCACGATGAGTGTTACGCCCAAAACAAGTGCACCCAGGACTCATGGCTGCCGACTTTTGGTCTCCTCGCTTTGTCTTACACCGGCCTCGGACCCATCATCGGTGTCGGTAGCACCATGGCGAATTCCTGTGCCAAGTGCAACTTTGACGTGGCGATCTGTATTCTCACCTGTAAGACCAGTCTCGGATATGACGGTCCTCCCAATAAGGAGTATTATTGTCCCAACCAGATGCAGTACGTCACCATCGGCGGCCCGGGGGCGGACTTTCCGAACATTGACGCCGCCAAGGCGGCCTGTTGCTCAAACCCCAAGTGCGCCGAGCCTGATTATCCTCCGGATGTGCCGACGCCGGAGCAGCTGAGACAGCTGGAGAACGCTGCGAATGAGTTTGGCTTCTAAGGTCCACTAGGGAAGGGCTTCCGGCTCTTCGGAGAATGAGGAGGGCATCCTGGTCTGATCGTCCAGGACAGGGCCAAGGTCCCACGATTAGGGCTACCTCAGTCAGACCCGCTTTATATTGGGCTAGCGACGGCTCCGTTATCCGGGTATACCCATAGATACTCGAGATGACGGATATGAGTGAAGCAAGCCTCCGGCTCCATCACCCAGCTCGTCACCGCTATCCTGTTCGGTCGATCTGCCTCTGCCTCTCGACGATCATTCTGGCCTCTGGATGCGGGAAGGGGCAGTCCGATAAATGGGGCGCCAGCGTCGAATCTGCCCGGGACATCGGAGAACTGGATCCCTCCCGAACGACTTCCGTGAGAGCAAGGGGGCTCCCCGACAAGGATATCCCAAGCTTGGCCCTACTCCCGAATCTCGAGTACCTCGACTTTTGTGGGGGGTGGAAGCAATATGAGGCCAAGACCACCGACAGCGGTCTTCGAGCCTTATCACACTTGGAACTGCCTCACCTGAAAAGTCTCATCCTGGGCTTTACGGACCGTGTGACCGATACCGGCATTAAAGACGTCGCGCAAATCGGCACCCTAAGGATTCTCGGGCTCCTCAACTGTCCCAAGGTCACCAACCAGGGCCTTTCCGAAGTGGTTCGGATGTCATCGCTTGAACGTCTCGATTTGCGCGCATCACCCTGGATCACGGATGAGAGCCTATCCATTCTGGAACATGGGAAGGGCCTGAAGACCATTCTTTTAAATGGCTGCAAGAATTACTCTGTCTCGGCTTTGACACACCTTCAGAAGGCGCTGCCGGAATGCAGAATCCTGACTGAGGATGACAATGATCCGACGCGGTAAGTCAACGCGTTGCTTTGCTTAAGGAGAGTTCCCACTTTCTTGAGATGCCTCGCGCATTCGCGAGGGCCGCAAGGCAAGGCCGTTTCGCCTCGAGGTGAAACGTGGCTGAACTCGGGTGCGAGGAATTATGCTTCCGAAGGAGGCGTGCGAAGAATTCTGACCGGCTGAATGCAAACCTACAACAGAATCCCGTCTCGCGCTCACTTAGTCCTGCAATCCCCCGTTCCGCATTCTCAATCTCTCGGCGTCCATCCGGGAGAAGGGCAGTGCGCCTGAAGGTGAGCTCAGTTACGACCGCATGCTCCGCAAGAAATAGGGGAGGGTGATACTACGTCCGACGGGGTCCTGACCGGCTGTTTGTAAAAACTCCAATAGGGCCCCGACTCGACGTCTCCGAAGTCTGAAATCCCCGTCTCGCAATCCACTCTCATGCCTCGTCCGACATTCTTAGGCAGGGAGGGCGCCCTGACTTTGAGCACAAGTACGACTGCATAAACCGGAAGTGAATAGGGGAGGGTGACACTTTGAATACCTGCTGCTTCTAAAGCAGGACCGTTGTGCGAAACATCAAGCCAAGCATGAGTTAGGGGCAGAGAGCGTCTTCTTGGGCATTTGCGAAGGCCAGGTCCTTACAAGGTGGGGTCCTGTGCGGGTAATTGAATAAAGTGCAAGGAAACCCCGACCCTCAATCTGCCTGACTTACCCTGCACTCCAATTCTCGAACGGGGAAGGGCGCTCTCGCGCCGGAATATGTCCGGAATTGATTCCGCCTCTATGGGAAGCAATTAGCGGCGGGTGACAGCGTTACATTTCCTCGGGGTGTTACCCTCGCGTATTGCCGTCCTGATAATCCGAGGATAATAGTGCGGTCTTTTCTTCCTTGAAGCCTGCGGCTGTGTGGTGAAACAAGGGAAGTTGGGCAACGTCATATAGATAGAGGCAAAACATGACGTTCTATGCGGCCGGCCCTTCCGGAGCGGACCTCGCACTGATCGTGTGTGCCGTGATCGTAGCGATCAGCGTGCTGGCCTCGAGCTTATCCAAATATTCGCGGCGCACCGCAACCCTAGCCGCTCTGGCTAAGCGTTTTGGCGGGGTTGTCGTTGAATCCGCGTGGGGGAATGATCGGGTCAGCTTCGCCGTCGACGGCGTACAGGCCGAATTGACTTATGACGCGGGGAACCGGAACAGATCGCCCTATACCATGCTGCGGTTCCAGCACGTGCCCCCAGGGGTCCTTAGACTCATTCCCGACGGAGTGTATGCATCGCTTCGAAGAATATTTGGGACTCAAGACCTCAAGACAGGTGACGCCGCATTCGATCGAGTATTCTTCGTTCAAGGATGTCCGGAGGATTGGGTTAGAACCGTCCTCGGCCCCGAGACGAGACACCAACTCACGGAGCTTGCCTCCTTGGGTACTTCCATGTGGCGTGAAGGTGAAGCCAGTCTTGATGCCGGACGCACAGGGGTTACGATCCGAGTCGATCGTAATCTCCTCGATGATGGCAGGCGCATAGAAGCGTTCATGGGCCAGGCAATTGCGGTCTTCAAAGCACTTCGCACTCAGGGTGGACGCGCCGTCACGGTTATATCGGTCGAGCAGCAGGGTGCGACTGGTTCTTGCCCGGTATGCGCAAACCCGCTGGATACGGAGAGTCGACGCTGCCCGGGTTGTGGAACGCTGCACCACTCCGACTGCTGGGACTATTTTGGCGGCTGCGCGATTTATGCGTGTACGCAGCGCGGCAGTCCAAAAGCGTGATCTTGGGGCTCAACTCCCAGCGTTCGGCGCGTGAACTCTGAGCTCGTTTCTTAGCTGCGTGCCTTTAGCAACCCCTCTTGCTTACAGGCCTTCCGCGGAAACGGGGCTGGCTTTGATCGGCGATACTTAACGGGAAACGGGGAAGTCCAACCGTGGAGTGAAGCTTCCGCTTCACTCCATACGGCCACTGCATCCTTCTGCCTTGCCCGCTACGCAATAAGGAAAGACTGCTCTTCATGTGATCTAGCCGATCAACCGGCCAGTTCTTTCCCGCCTCCCTTAGTTACTTGAACGTCCCAGGCACGAGGCCGTTCACCATTGCCTTGAACAGCGAGAACGCACAAGCGATCCCCGCCCCTGTCTGGTAACAATGTCCCCTATGGATCGGGTCCCAGAAATACCAGGAGCACACGTCGTACCAATGGAAGCAACAAGGGCATTCTTTGTTCATGCAAGCCTCAATGATAGGCTTGGTCATCGTTCCTTGCATGTTAGCGCTGACCGGCAGCGGTCCTTTGGGGACATAACCAATTCCGCCATGCAACACGGGAACCACCGTTCCGTCGCTCTGATTAGATCCGCCAGCGCCGAACTCAACAGGACCGAGGCTGACATTCATTTCGCCACCGGCTCCCATCAGTTGACTGACGCACGTGCCCGACGCCATCCCCTGTTTTCCATTCACGAGCTTATTCAAAAGGTCGGGCGCCCAGTCCACCCCCAGCGAGAAGCCCGCACCCACTCCAAACCCGATCCCTTCGGTCGGAAGTTTGTTCGGAAATTTGGCCTTGTCACGCCTGGTGTACTGGTAAGCAAGGGCCGCGTTGTAGCAGTCATCCCAGCAGAACTTGATCGAAATGCTGAAAATGACGCCGGCCATCATTGTAAATCCTCCGGTAATGCACCACGCTTCGGTCCCCATTGGATCTACGAATGACGTGGGATCACCGCCCGTGTAGTCGTAGGTAGTTCTAAGAGCCGCCTGCATCTCGTAGGGGTCACGGCTCAGGAGGAGGGGATCCCTCTGCCCGAACGAGCCCCGGAAGGGGACATAGAAACGCAGGGGGAAGTGATACCGGCGATTGGCGACGTTGAAGTCGACAAAGTTGGGGTCGAGCTCTTTTCCGGTGTAACGATATTGCTGGGCGGTGGCTTCCTGGGCCACAAAGGGCTGCCCCCACGCGTCGTACTCGTAGTAGTTCTTGACTGCCCCCGTGGTATCCGTGTGCCGCTGTGTCGTCCCCACCTGGTTCTTATGCGGATAAATGACCGTACCACCAAGATCCTGTAGGGCGTACTCTCCGATCCCCGCTATGGGCGTATACCCCTTCAACATTCGCTGCAAGGTGGTATTGGAGAGGTTTTTTTCCATCGCGGGCATCAAGCCATCCCAGATATACTTCTTTTGCGACGTCGAATCGTCCTTCCGAATACGCTCTCCTGGGGCGTTGTAGGTGAAGTAGTTGGTTGCCGTGGCTCCAGGGAAATCCACCAGAGTCAGAAGATTCCTGGGATCGTAGGCGTAGTACGTCCTTCCGGCCGAGGCGTTCGTATCATGTTCGATAGACACATTGCCGTTCATGTCGTAGCTGAAGTACACCCCGACTACGGAGCCAAGCCGCTGCTGGGTCACTTGGTCGGCTAGGTCGTACTGCCAGTAGAACGTGGTTGCCGAGCCGACCAGCTGCTGCTTGGTAAGACGGTTCCCCGCCGCGTCGTAGCTGTACGCAAAGCCGTACACGTTTACCCCGCCCGAAGTCCTCCAGGCCTCCTTGATCACTCGATTAGCAGGGTCGTAGCTGAAGTAGGTGCTCATGGAGTCCGAGCCACGGACCACCTGCAAGATGTTTCCTGCCTCGTCGCGCGTGTAGGTGTACTTTTCGATGATGACCAAGCCGGTCTTTTCGTGGTCCAGAAGGGAGAGACGTCCCGCTTTGTCGTAGCGGTAGTACGTCACCGTCCCGTTGCGGCGGCGTTCCGTGACCAGCTCGTCGGCGAGAGTGTACTCGTAATACGTTATGGCACCGCCGTACGTCGGCGCCTGAAGATTGGTGATGCGATTGGCGTTGTCGTAGACGTAATACGTGGGGACGTTATCCGGATCGACGAAGCTGGTTCTATTTCCGACGGCATCGTAGCGGAAATACAGATTCTGGCTGCCCGGATTCGAACGAACGATCATGCGACCCAATGGATCGTAGCCTACCGTCGTCCTGCCGGAGGGATCAGCGAAGGCGATCTGCTGACGCGCTGAGTCGTATTCGAAGTAGTGGTGAGTGGCGTCAGGATAATCTATCCGGGTCTGGAGATTGACCACGTCGTACTGGTAGTAGGTGGTCTGGGAGAGCCCATCCCGCATCGAGGACGCATTGGCCGCCGGATCATACGTCCAGTACCAGGTGCGGCCCAAGGGGTTTTTTTGCGACTGTCTCCGGCCATCCGCGTCGTAAGTCCAGTATGTGAGAGCTCCCAGAGGATTGCGCTGGACGAATAGATTGGAGTCGGGGTCATAGTCGTAGTACCACGTTTGCCCCACTTCGTCCTTGAAAGAGTTCGTGTGATTCAAGGCGTCGTAGGTGAAGTACTGCATTCCGACTTCAGGCGGTGAAACCGTGGCGCGCCGCGGGTTCCTGATTGCGACGCGATTGCCGACGGCGTCATAGGAGTAGTACGAGAGGAATCGTAAACCATCCTCTACCGCGCTGAGACGGTTCAGAGAATCAAAGTAGAAGTAATTGAATCTTCCGACGGGGTCCTGAACGGAACTCTGAGTCCCGACCGCATTGTAAGTGAAATACGTGAGCGCGTTTAGAGGATTGCGGCGGCCGAATGCCCGATTGAGTTTATCGTAATAAACGTAGCTCACATTGCTACGCTCGTCCTTGACGCTATCCAGGTTGGATGCCGGGTCGTATGTAAAGTACTGCAAGCCTCCTGCGGGATTCCTGGACGATATCCTTTGGTTCCGACTGTCGTAACCGAAGTAGGTGACCCGGGCAAGTGGATCCTGCGTTGAGGTCTGGTTGCCGAGCGCATCGAACGTGTAGTACGTCCGCGCGCGCTTGGCATCTTCTGCGCAGAAAGTTCGATTGAGGTCGTCAATGTAGAAGTAGGACGGATTACCCCGGGGATCTACAGTGCTGATGCGGTTGGCAGACGCATCATATCGGAAGTACGAGGCCTCCCCGAGTGGGGTGAGAGTGGTGGTTTGACGTCGATCGGCATCAAAGGCGTAGTAGGTCGTAAACCCACGGGGAGTCTTGGTGGAAGTGATATTACCTTCCGAATCGTAGCCAAAATATTGGACATTATTTCGAGCGTCCCGAACGGCAAACTTGCGCAATAGCGAATCGGGGTAGAAGTAAGTGACACTGCTCCTCGCATCTTTTTGGCTGTCTTTGAAATTGCGCGGATCGTACGTGTAGTAGGTTCTGTTCTTGCCGGCATCTTCAACGCAATACTGCCGGTTGCGACTGTCGTAGTAAAAATACGACCGGCGTTGCAACGCATCCTCTTGTGCCGTGAGATTGCCCACGTTGTCGTAATAGAAGTAATTCAGCTGATTTAGGGCATTCCGCTTCGCCGTCTGGCGATGATTCGCATCGAAGTAGAAGTAGGTGGTATTACCTCTCTGGTCGGTGTACGCGATCTGCCTTCCGGTCCGATCCAGTGTACGGACAGTGAGGAAACCGCGAGGATCCTGGGTAGAAGTTAGTCTTCCACGAATGTCGTAGAAGAGAGTGGTAACGAATCCCCTGGCGTCCTTGACGGTATTGATCTCACCACCCGGGTAATAGGTAAAGTAGGTTGTTTGATTCAGTGGGTTGGTAACAGCGAGCTTCTGCTTGTAGTCCGTATAGGTGTAGATTGTTTTCTTGCCCCGCGGATCGATCGTATTCGTCAGCAGGTTGAGGGTGTTGTAGTTAAAGTACGTGGTATTCCCCAGTGCCGTCCTTTGTGCGATCTTCCGGGCGAGGCCGTCATACTGCCAGTACCAGGCGAAGCCTCGGCGATCGATCTCGACGGTCTTGTTGGAGCGGTTGTTGTAGCCGTACTGGGTGACCTGGTTGAGCGCATCCTTCCACTTCGTCACCCGTCCCCGCAGGTCGTAGTCGTAGTAGCTCGCGCTTTTCAGTTCGTCGACGATCAGCTCGAGATTCCCGGCCGCGTTGTAGTCATAGTACCGCACGCTCCTATCGGCCCATTTGGTCGACGTATGATTCCCGCGGCTGTCATAAGTGTAATAAGTCAGATTCCCCTGTCGGTCCTTCTTCGAGACAAGGTTTCCGAAGTTGTCCCGCGTGAAGTAGGTGGCCTTCCCGAGCGCATCGATCCAGTTGATTTGGTAGCCCTGGGCATCGAAATTGTAGTACGTCGTCTTCCCCAACTCATCCTGCACGCTGCTCTTGCGATTGTTCGAGGCATACGTGAAGTAGTTCATCGACCCGTCGGCCCACTTGACCGACTTCAAGTGGGCGAAGGCGTCCCACTCATAGTAGGTGGTGGCGCCGTCAGGGCCCATGGCGATCGTGGTCTTCCCGTTGAAGTCATAGGCGAACGTGGCCGAGAGCGTCCCGGGGATTGAAGTGCTTTTTCCGGAGCGTGAGCCGTTGGGATACTGGAAGTAATCGGTACGACCACCCACCTGCTGCACGACCGAGAGGGGACCGCCATTGGATGCTTTTACGGTATCGTTGTAGTCGAACTTGAGATGCTGGTTCTCCGGCAGATCAATGGTTTTGATCCGGGGCACAAGGTGCGTGGTCCAGGAGAAATAGGCAGTGTAGTTGTCGGAGTTGGTTTCTTGGATCAGGTTCTTGTTGGCGTCGTATGCGAAATAGGTGGTGCAGCCTGCAGGACCGATGATCGAGGTCATGGGCTGGGGCGCGGTGCCCGCCTGGTAGTTGTAGTAAGTCACCCGGTTTTGGGCCGGGTTGGGAGCTTGCAGGGTCAGCTTCGTGATGACGGTGTTGGTGGCATCGTAGGTGAAGTAGGCATTCATCCCCATGCCCGGCCCGGAGATGGACTTCACTTTGGAGAAGGCGTCGTAATTGTAATAGACGTAGTTTCCGTCGATCGAGCGGTCGTGGATGCGCTTGATGAAGCCACTGGGGTCAAAGTCGTAGTAGATCCCGCTGTTCTTGACGCGGGTGTAGCTGCCGTCGACGGAATTGCGGAACAGGGTACCGAACCGGCCGGGCGGATTCGTGTAGCTTAGCCCGCCATTGCCGGTGATCCACGTCTCCGTCGTGCCGTCCCCCCAGTAAATGGTCGCGTTCTTATTGGCGTCATAAACAAGCCGCACCTGCCACGCAAACGTACGCCTGTTTCCGGCAACCAACTCATCGTTCACTAAGCCGTCGGAAATGCTCAGGAAGTAGAGTCCGAAATCCACCGAGCGACGGCCGCGGACAGGGAGCTTTCCGCAACCGGTCTTTACCTTGAGGCGGCCGTAAAGCGAGCGGCTGACTCGGCTAAAGCCCGCCATCTTCGCGTAGGTGCAGTCTTCGTCGCTGCTGTCCTGCCCATCCCCGCTGGGGGGGTAGGAGGTATTCCCCGAGGGAGGCGGATCATTGTCGCAGCAGCACTTGCACTGCTTCTCCTCGTTCTTAGATTCGTCGTCGCCGCAGCTGTGGCGACAATAGTACTCAGCTTCCTCCTCGTCGCACGGCACCCAGTCGCAGGGCTGCTTCGTATCGGACATGCCGCCAGACTCTGCATCGCTGCAGTTGCAGCCGCACTTGTTCGGATCGCTTTCGGATTGATTGTCGATCAGGCAGGCGCAATAGCAGTTGCAGTTATGCTTAGGATCGCGATTGACGTAGATGTAGGTCGTGGCCGCGTTGGGAATGTCGTGCGGGCAGAGGGTGCCGGCCGGCGTGCAGGTGAGCTGGATCTGTTTGGCGACTTTGTTGCCCTTACCGTCGGTGTCATAGACGCCGTCCGGGGGGTTGTACGTCACTTGGGCGCCAGTGTTGCCACCGGGGAAGGTGCCTCCCACGTTGTCGGACCAGACCACCTGGGAAAGGTCAATGCAGGCATCGGCGCTCGCGATGCACGTAACCGGCTCGCCGGGTGCGAAATGCGGAATTGTCGGATTGGCGGATGGGGAATCGATATGGACCGAGGACATTGTACGTTCCCTCCCACCTGGTCCGCAGATCGGGACGCCTGACCGTGGGCGGCACGATGCTGCGGACGAAAGCCAGTAACCGGGCAGGTGGTGAGAGAAAAATGTGCCGGTGGGCCAGTGTGCAGCAGTAAGAATATCCGAGAAACCAATGCCGTCAAGTAAACTAGCATTTCTGTCTCTGACATTGTTTCCCCCTTCTTCTTTCCGGAGACGGCTCGTTCCCTGTGGACCGCCTCTAAAATCGGCGCCGAAGGAATTCTTCTGGACTAGGAGCTGGATCCTTCCAAGAAGAATTTCATCACCGACCAGAATGAGACAAAAACCCGCAATCTAAAGATCTGAATTCCTTCCGGAACTGGCCCCAGCCTTCAATTCCCCGGTTGACGGCCGCCCCTCGGCGGCGTATCATATCTGAGACTGAGTCTCAGTCTCACTTATGGCCGACCAGCTGAAGGCGATCGAGGAGTTCATGCGGTCCCGCGGGCTCAAGCTCACGGGGCCCCGCCGGCGCGTGGTCCAGAAACTCCTCAGCGTGAAAGGCCACGTCGCCGCCGACGACCTCATCGAGCTCCTCCGCAAGGACAAAACCCCCGTCTCCAAAGCCACCGTCTACCGCACCCTCAGCCTCGTCAGCCAGTCGGGACTCATCGACGGACACGACTTCGACCGCGGCAAGCGCCTCTACGAGCCCATGGTCGGGCGCGCCCACCACGACCACCTCTGCTGCATCTCCTGCCGCAAGGTCATCGAGTTCGAGGACGAGGGCATCGAGAGGCTCCAGGACGACGTCGTCCGCCGCCATCAGTTCGTCCCCGTCTACCACAGCCACAAGATCTTCGGGTACTGCTCGGCCTGCTCGAAGAAGGCGCCCCTGAAATGAAAATGAATCCCAACGGCGCGGCTTCAGGCGGCGTAAAGAAGGTTGAAACTCAGTCTCAAGAGTAGCACCATGCTGGAAGCCTTCGTCGTCACGCTGCGGGAAGGGGTCGAGGCCGCCCTCGTGGTCGGGCTCGCCCTCGCGTACCTCCGCAAGATCGGCCGGCCCGACCTCGGCCGCAGCGTCTGGGCCGGCGTCGTTCTCGCCGCCGTCCTCTCGATCGCCGCCGGCGCCGCCCTCAAGCTCACCGGCTTCAGCACCGAAGGCGCCGTCGAAGGCGTCGTCCTCCTGATCTCCTCCGCCCTGGTCGCCTGGCTCGTCCTCTGGATGCACCGCCACGGCAAGTCGATGAAGACCCAGACCGAGGCCCGGCTCCAGCAGCTCAGCGGCGGGCCGAAATTCGGCGTCTTCCTCTTCGCCTTCCTCATGGTCCTCCGCGAGGGCGCCGAAACCGTCCTCATGCTCGCGGGCGTCGACTTCACCACCGACTCGGTCCTGTCCGCCGCGGGGGCGATCGGCGGCATCGTCGTCGCCGTCGCGATCGGCGTCGCCTTCACCAAGGGCTCCCTGCGCGTCGACCTCCGCAAGTTCTTCTCCGTCACGACGATCATCCTCGTCCTCTTCGCCGCCCAGCTCTTCGTCGCCGGCCTCCACGAGTTCGCCGAGGCGGGCTTCCTGCCGGCCGGCGAAACCTATATGCGCCTCGTCGGCCCCCTCATGAAGCACAGCACCCTCTTCGTCGTGGCCGTTCTCATCCTGCCCTTCGCCTTCATGCTGAAGGGCGGACCGGCGCCCGCGTCGACGGGCAACGAGGCCGAGGACCGCAAGCTCCGCGCCCAGGCCCGCAGCGAGGGCCTCGCCAAGAAAGCCTTCGCCGTCCTCGCGATCCTCGCCGTCGTCGCGGTCGGCGTCACCTACGCCCGCGAGACCCGCGAGCTCGTCCTCAGCGAGCCGGAGTTCATCTACGAGGCCGCGCCCGAGATCGTCGTCCCCGTCGCCTCCGTCGCCGACGACAAGCTCCACCGCTTCGGCCTCAAGGCGGACGGGAAGCTGCTGCGCTTCCTCGTGCTGCGCAAGGACGGGAAGAAGGACGAGTACGCGACGACGATGGACGCCTGCACGATCTGCAACGATTGGGGCTACGTCCAGCTCGGCGAACGGATGCTCTGCCGCAACTGCGTCGCCGAGATCAACCGCGACTCGATCGGGGAGGCCGGCGGCTGCAATCCGATCCCGATCCAGCACGAGCGCCGCGGCGGCGACCTCGTCATCAAGCTCGACGCCCTGACCGCGCACGCGGCGTTCTTCAAGACGGGGCAGGCCGTGACCGTGACCTGCGGCGTCTGCGGGATGAAGGTCGAGGCCGACAAGGCCGGCCGCCTGAACGGCAAGTACTACTGCGACATGGAAGGCCTCCCCTGCAAGAAGAAGCTGGAGGAGAAGCCCTGATGGTCGCGCGCATGATCCTGGAGTCCGTGCGCCGCCGCGTGAAATCGCGCGCCGCCGCGCTCCTCTCGATCGCCCTCGGCGCGGGCGCGGCCAGCGGCCTCGTTCTCCTCCTGATCGGCGTCGGCGACCGCGTCTCCGAGGAATTGCGTCGCCACGACGCCAACATCGAGATCCGCCCCGATAAGGAAGCTCTGCACGAAGCCGACCTCGCCCGGCTGAAGGACGGCCGCTGGAAGAACCAGCTGACCTTCGTCATCCCCGAGCTTCGCGTGGAGAAGTCCGGATACGTCCTCGTCGGCCGCGACCCCGACCCGCGCTGGACCGTCGACGGCAAGCCAGGCGTCCTGGCCGGCGTCTCGCTCGGCCTGCCGGTGGGCTCGACGGTCGACGTCGGCCGCCCGCTACTCGTGACGGGCGTCGTCTCGACCGGCGGGGAGGAGGACTCGCAGATCCTGATTCCCCTGCGGACCGCGCAGGAGATCGCCGGCGCGCCGGGCCTCGTCTCGCGCTTCCTCGTCAGCGCGGTGACCACGCCGGAGACCGACGAGTTTCGCCGCTTCAGCAAACAGGAAAAGAAGTTCAACGAGAAGCAGATCGAAGCCATGATGTGCACGCCGTTCCCGACGAACGTCGCGCGCGACTTCGGCGCGGCGATGGACGCCGACGCGCGCGTGATCCGCGACGTCGCGGACGGGGAGGGCGCCGTCCTCAAGAAGATCGACGGCGTCGTCGGCATCCTCGCGGCCGCGGCGATCCTCGCGGCCTGCCTCTCGGTGCTCGCGACCATGACCGCGTCGGTGGTCGACCGCCGCAAGGAAATCGGACTGCTCAAGGCGCTCGGCGCGACCAACGGCGCGGTGGCCTCGCTGTTCATCGGCGAGGCGCTGCTGCTCGCGATCCCGGGCAGCCTGCTCGGCTACGGGATCGGACTGCTCGCGGCGAAGTCGATGAGCTCGGCGCTCTTCGGCAGCGCGGTGCCCGGGTCGGCGGTCGTATACGTGGTGACCCTCGCGACGGCCCTCATGATCACGGCGCTCGGCGTCGCATGGCCGCTGCGGCGCGCGGTCGCGCTCGAACCCCAGCGTGTCCTTCACGAGGTCTGACGTGCTGCTTCGCATGGTGTGGAAGTCCCTGGTCGTGGCCCGCGGGCGCTCCCTGGTCGCGCTCGCCGCGGTCCTCGTCCCGGCCGCGCTCGTCACCGCGTCGGCCAATTTCGCCCTCGACGCGGAAAGCAAGATGACGACCGAGCTCCGGAAGCAGGGGCCCAACGTCATCCTGGAGGTCAAGCGCGGCGTGCCTGCGATGGAGGCGGCCGAGGTCGACGCCGCCCTGGCGAAGTTCCCGGGCGTGATCTCGAAGGGTCCGGTCCAGCGGGCCGACCGGGTCGAGGTCGCGGTCTCGGGGACCTTCGAGCAGATCGACACCGCCGTGCGCTCGATCGGGGCCGGCGCCCGGACCCTGCAGGCGCGGACGATCCCGGTGCTCGCGGCCCGCGAAGGCGCCTTGATGGTCAAGTTGCGCAGCCTCTTCGAGCTGATGGCGCTGCTGATCCTGGGATCGAGCGGCCTCGCCATGATGATGGCGCTGACCTCGAGCGTCGCCGAGCGCCGCACCGAGATCGGCCTCCTGAAGGCGCTGGGGTCGACGCCGTCGATCGTGTTCCGCTTCTTCGCCGCCCAGGTCGGCATCCTTCTGGTGATCGGCGTGGGCCTGGGCGCGGTCGCGGGTCTGGCCCTCTCGGACGTCATGAGCCGCGGGGTCTTCGGCCTCTCGACGGACGTGCGTCCCGGCGCGGTGGTGGCCTCGGCGGGGGCCTGCGCTCTGATGTCCTTCCTGGCGTCCATCGTCCCGGCGCGCCGCGCGTTCGCGGTCGAGCCCGCCCGCGTGCTGAAAGGCGAATAATGAGCTTCATCGACGTCCGGAACCTGTCGAAGCGCTACGGCGACCTGCGCGCCCTGCACGACGTCTCGTTCTCCATCGAGTCCGGCGAGTGGATCGCGATCACGGGTCCCTCGGGCTCCGGCAAGAGCACGCTGGTGAATCTGCTGGGCTGCATGGACACGCCGACCGCCGGCGAGGTCGTCATCAACGGCCAGGACATCGGCAAGCTGGGACCCGCGGAGCTCGCCGTCTACCGCCGCGAGAACGTCGGCCTCGTCTTCCAGCAGTTCCACCTGGTCCCGTACCTCTCCGCGCTGGAGAACGTCATGCTCGCGCAGTACCTCCACTCGATGGAGGACCGCGCCGAGGCGACGCGGGCGCTGGAGCGCGTCGGCCTGGGCGAGCGCCTGCACCATCGGCCCGGCCAGCTGTCGGGCGGCGAGCAGCAGCGGGTCTGCGTCGCCCGCGCGCTGATCAACCATCCGAAGCTGATCCTCGCGGACGAGCCGACCGGCAACCTCGACGAGGAGAACGCGGCGCTGGTGCTCGGTCTCTTCACGAAGCTGCACAACGAAGGCCACACGATCGTGATGGTGACGCACGCGCCGGAAATCGCGCGCCTCGCCAACCGCCGCTTCGAGCTGCGCCACGGCGCCGTCAAGACGGAAGTCCGCACGAGCAAGGAGGAGGAGGAGCTGTTCGACGACGTCCTCCAGCAGCTCTGGGAGCGCGTCGAATCGGGCAGCGCGCCGAACATCTGCGCGGACGGCCCGAGCCTGCTCGAGAACCGCAGCCTGCTGCTCTCGATGGAGCGGCGGCAGCTCGTGACGGCCGACGCCGGCGGCTTCGTCCTGACGGAGAAGGGGAGGCTGCGGGCGAGCGACATCATCCGGCGCCACCGCCTGGCGGAGTGCCTCTTCCGCGACACGTTCGAGATCCGCTCGAACGAGCAGATCGAGTCGAATGCCTGCGTGCTGGAGCACGTGCTCTCGGCGGAGGTGACGGAGTCGATCTGCAAGTTCCTGAAGCATCCGACGCAGTGCCCGCACGGCCGCCCGATCCCGCGCGGCTCGTGCTGCGAGAAGTCCGGCCAGTTCCGGGTGGTGGCCGCCCCGTGAATTCCATTTTTCTTCAGGATTGAAACTGAGACTCAGTTGCAATAGCCCCTGGAACGTCCTATACTGACCCCGCCTGATTGGAGATCCCGATGCGCCTGACCCGGATCGTGCCGTGCCTGACCGCCGTCCTCCTCGCCGCCCTGGCCGTCCCCGCCTCCGCCGATGAGCGGCGCTTCACCTACAGCGAGGAGGCCAAGACCCTCCCCCAGGGCAGTTTCGAGTTCGAGCAGTGGGCCACGCACGGCTGGAGCCGCGACCAGGGCAAGTTCTGGTTCCTCTCCTTCCGCGAGGAATTGGAATACGGTATCACCGACCGCCTCAGCGCCTCCGTCTACCTCAATTTCGAGATCCAGCACGCGGACGGCGTCCCCGGCCTCAAGGACGACACGATCTTCGAGTTCGAGGGCGTGTCGCTCGAGGGCAAGTACCGGCTCCTGGATCCCTCGGCGGACGTCATCGGCCTCCTCGGCTACGTCGAGGTCGGCTTCGGCGAAGAGACCGAGGTCGAGCTGAAGCTCGTCGCGAGCAAGGACGTGGGCCAGTTCGTCTTCGCGTACAACTTCATCTGGGAGTACGAGGACGCCGAAAACGAGCTGGGCGTCGCGGGCACGCCCTCGCGCATCAAGGGCTACCTGATCGAGAACACGCTCGGCGCGTCGATGACGCTCGACAAGGGCTGGGCGGTCGGCGCCGAGTTCCTGGCGCGCACGGCCTTCGACGAGGACTTCGACAAGGTCGGCACCGGCTACTTCATCGGGCCGAACGCGCACTACGCCGCCAAGGAGTGGTGGGTCACGATGACCTTCCTGGTCCGCACCAACCGCGAGGACGCCTTCGAGAAGTACGAGGCGCGGGTCATCCTGGGGATCAACTTCTGAAGACCCGCGTCGCCGTCCTGACCCTCGCCCTCGCGGCCCTCGCCGGCTGCGTGGTCTACCTCCCGGAGCCCGACGCGCTCATGGCGGGCGGCGACGAGGCCCGCCTCTCCGGGCTCCGCGCCGGCCGGGATCTCTATATCAACAAGTGCTCGGGCTGCCACGCGCTGATCCCCGTCGACCGGTTCGACGACGCGCGCTGGACGGCGGAGGTCGACGAGATGGTCAAACTGAAGAAGGTCCGGCTGACCGACGAGGACCGCGCCCAGCTCCTCCTCTACCTCACGACCGCCAACGACCGCCCCCGCTAGCCATTCGGGATTCTCTAATCTCCATTCTTGCCCTATACTGGGGCTATGTCGTCCTTCCGCGTGCTGGCCTATCTCTCGCCGCTGCTTCTGGGCATCGCCCTTCCGACCGCGCTGGCGTATACGTCGGGCCGCCCCCTGAAGCACCGGCTGATCGCGTCGGCGTCGGTGACCGTCGGGCTCCTCGCGCTGCTGCTGCTCGCCTCCTTCGGCGAGTCGCCGCGGGCCTGGTTCCCGGTCGCCGTGCTGCTGCTCTCGCTGGGACTGTTCCTCGCGGGGATCTTCCTCGTCGCCGAATCTGCGCGCGCCCCGCGTGAGGTCTGCCAGGGTCTGGCCGCCCTGACCGCCTGCCTGTTGATGTCGACGCTGTTCTGGATCGGCCCCATCATCCGGTCCCTGGCCGAGCGTTCGTCCGGGCCGGACACCGTCTACCGCCGCATCACGTTCCTGATGGACGTCAATCCGTTCTTCGTGATGGCGCACTCGATCTTCGACACCGACCTGCTGCACACGCCGTTCTTCTACCGCATGGGCCTCGCGGACTATGCCAGCGGGACGCCCTCGTGGGGCCCGTCGTCCGCGGGGTTCGCCGTCGCGGGACTCGTCCTGGCCGCCGTCGCGACCGGCCTGCGCCGCGTTCTCAAGCCATGAGCCGCTACTCGAAGCAGATCCTCTTCGCGCCGATCGGGAAGGAAGGCCAGGAGCGCCTCGGCCGGTCGCGCGTCACGCTCGTCGGGCTGGGCGCGCTCGGGTCGACGATCGCCTCCCACCTCGTCCGCGCCGGCGTCGGTTTCGTCCGCCTCTGCGACCGCGACTTCATCGAGCTCGACAACCTCCAGCGCCAGATCCTGTACGACGAGGACGACGTCAAGGCCGCGCTGCCGAAGGCCGCGGCCGCGGCGGCGAAGCTCGCACGCATCAATTCGGAGGTAAAGACCGAGGCCCGCGTTTGCGACGTGAACTACGCCAACGCGGAGGAGCTCGTGAAGGACGTGGACCTCGTGCTCGACGGGACGGACAACTTCGAGACGCGCTTCATCCTGAACGACGCCTGCGTGAAGCACGGCCGGCCGTGGATCTACGGCGGCTGCGTCGGCAGTTACGGCATGGTGATGACGGTGCAGCCGGGGAAGGGGCCCTGCTTCGCGTGCCTCGTGGGCGGCCTGCCGGCGCCGGGCAGCTCGCCGACCTGCGACACGGCCGGCGTCCTGAATACCGCGGTGGGCACGGTCGCGTCGCTCCAGGCGACCGAGGCGCTCAAGCTGCTGAGCGGCCACGGAGACGCGCTGCTGGGCGGGCTGCAGACGCTCGACCTCTGGCACAACACCTCGCAGCTCGTCCGCGTGCCGCGGTCCGAGGCGTGCACCGTCTGTGCGAAGCGGGAGTTCCGGCATCTCGAGGCGAACCCGTCGTCCGCCGCGTCGCTCTGCGGGCGCAACGCGGTGCAGATCACGCCGCCGCCGGGGTCGACGCTCGACCTGGCCGACGCGGAGCGGCGGTTGTCGGCCCTGGGCCGGGTCCGCCGCAACGCGTACCTGCTGAAGTTTGCGGCGGACGGCTGCGAGCTGACGCTGTTCCCGGACGCGCGGGCGATCGTGCAGGGGACCGACGACGTGGCGCGGGCCCGCTCCCTCTACGCCCGCTACGTCGGCGCCTGACTCCGCAAAACAACCTGGTTACTTTGCGGAAGAATTCCGCAAAGTAACCAGGTTGTTTTGCGGAGATTCGTGCCCGGACCGGCGAGGGGGGGCCGTCTCTATAGAAGGGATTCGAAATCGTTGACGCTCGGGGGACGCCGGGCTACAGTGAATCCTCTTGGAGGCGATCATGAAATACCTTCCGTTCCTGGCGCTGCTCTGCTGCACGGCCGGCTGCGGCCTGTTCGGATCGTCCGAGCCGGAGGCCCGCAAGGCCACGGATCCCGCCGAGGCGAAGCGCGCCGAGACCCGCTCGCGGCTCAACGCCCGCCAGCAGGAGCTCAACCAGGCCGAGTCCGACCTGTCCAACGTCGCCACCGAGCGCGAGAAGCTGGGCAAGGAGGAGGCGTCGGAGAAGAAGACCAACCGCCTCATCGAGCTCGCCCGCCTCGAGTCCGACCTCAAGCAGCGCAAGGCGTCCCTGAACGACGAGATCGCGCAGCTGCACCAGGAACTCGACGGAACGGCGCCCGCGCCCGCCGCAAAGAAGCCCGAGAAGGCCGGCGACGCCCTCGACGACCTGCTCGCCTCCAACGAGAACAAGGAGAAGGAAGACGCCGAACGCCGCAAGAAGAAGGCCGAGGAAGAGGCGGCCGCCGACAAGAGCCGCATCGCCCAGGCCGAGACCGCCCGCAAGGCCGAGCTCGACGAGCGCGAGAAGCAGAAGGTCGAAGGCGGCCGCGCCTCCGCCGGCGCCGAGGGCCCCGGCTACGAGGAGCGCTGGGCGGACGTCATCCAGAAGGTCCGCGAGGAGATCCAAAAGTTCAAGCGGTTCTAAGGAACCCTTCGCCGTCCCTGATCCGCAGAACATAAAAAAGCCCGGCCTGACGGCCGGGCTTTTTTTTTGGTGCGGGCGGGGGTTGCCGGTCTGCCGACTACTGCTTCTCGGGATCGTATTCCGATCCGTACATCTTTTTGTAGAGGTCCCGCATCTGGGCGTAGCGGTTCTTCTTCTCCTCGAGCGCCGTGCGGACCCGGTCCAGATCCTTCTGCTGCTCGGGCGTGGCGGCGACGCTGCTCTGCTTCAGGTCGCGCTCCCCGCGCTTGATCTCGGCAAACAGGTTGCTGATCTTGTCGCCGTCCTTCTTCTGCTGGTCGGGGTCGGCCTTGGGCGCTTCCTCCTTGACCGGCTCGGGGGGCGGCGGGGGAGGAGGAGGCGGCGGGGGCGGCGGCTCGGCCTTGGGCGGGAAGAGCGACGCGTGCAGGACCTCCAGGCCCTTGGTGAAGCGCGGGGCGAATTTCTTGATCAGGTCGTTCTTGGCGACCTCCGGCGACGCGAGCAGTCCGGCGCCGGCGGCGACGGGCAGCAGCGCGAGGATGAGCGCGAAGAAGACCTTGCCGCCTCCGGTCGGGGCGCCCGACGCGACGGGTTCGGGCGCGGGAGCCGCGGCCGCGCGGCGCTCGCCGCTGGGAAGCCGTCCGGCCCGGGGTCCCGGGGGCGGCGGCGGTGGAGGCGGCGGGGGCGGCGGCGGATCGGGCAACAGGTCGGGCTCGGGCTCCGGCGGCGCGACCGACGCGGGAGGACGACCCGAGGAAATCGTGGGCAGCTTGGCGGCAATCGGCGCCCGGCCGCGCACGGGCGGAGGCGGCGGGGGAGGAGGCGGCGGTTCGACCAGGTCGATCGGCACCTCGTCCGGCGCATCCTTCTTGACGTCGACCGCGTCCAGGCCGGTGTCCGTCTCGGGCACGGGCTTGACGGCGGGGCTTTCCTTCTTGCTGTCGTCCAGCCAGCCCGGGAGGTTGCCGGTCTCGCCCTCGGGCTCGGTCTCGTCGGGGGCGCGAAGGGCGGCGGGCTCCTTGCGGGGAGCGCCGCGGGCCGGATCGATCTTGGCGGCGGGCGGCGCGGCGGCATACTTCTTCACGAGCATCCGCGTGTTGGACTCCTTGGCCGCGGGCGCCTCGGGAGCGGGCTCGAGGTCGGGTTCGGGGGCGGCCGGCGCGGGCTGGTCGGCGCTCCACGTGTTCAGATCGAATCCGGCGGCCGGCTTGATGTCGCCGTTGGGGAGCAGGATGAGCTCCTTCTGGCAGACGGGGCACGAGCCGCGGGCCGGCTTCGTGGGGACGCGGCCGTTGAACGACGCCTTGCAGTAGGGGCACAGCACGCGGACCGTCGCGGGCTTCGCCGCGCCCACGCTGGGCGCCGCGGGCTCCGACTTGGTGTTCATGGAGACGGGCGACGGCGTCGGGTTCTTCAGGGCCGGCGCGGGGGCGGGCGAGCCGCCGCCTTCCTGGCCCTTCATCGCCGTCGTGCAGCGCTGGCAATAGAAGGGATTCGTCCCGGCCTGACTCTCATCGATCAGGACCTTCAGGCCGCACTTCTGGCAGAGGCGGATCGGCATGGCCTAGGCGCCCTTCAGAAATGCGAAGACGCCGATCCCGACGCCCCCCAGATACACGAGGGCGCCGAACGCCAGCGACGCGATCCCTTTGGGACGCTCGGTCAGGGACAGGAAGAGCAGGATGAGGCCGACGACGGCCTGGATGGCCGCGACGACGCCGAAGATCATGACGGTGACCGGGTCCTTATGGGCCTTCGCGCCGAAGCCGGCGATCACCAGCGACGACACGAGCAGGAGGGCGTTCAGGAGCATGACCCGGGCGACGCGGCCGCCGCGGAGCGCCGCCTGGGCCTCGTCGGCGCCGGTGATGACGAACCAGAATCCGAGGATGAAGCCCCACGCCGCGCCGGCGAGGAGCAGGGCGTCCAGGGGATAGTCCATGCCCATGAACATCAGGGGCAGGGAGGCCGAATAGGCGCTGCCCAGCTCGGCGCGCCCGTTGAACATGGCCCGGGTCGCGCTCAGGTAGAGGCACGCGGCCCCCGCGAGCATCAGAACGCCGCCAAAGATGCGCTTCATGAGCAGGACAGTTTAAAGCAGGCCCGCGGTTAATTCAATGTTTAGATACAGGGCTCAATCCGCCACGGGCGGAAAGACCAGCGTGAACGTCGTTCCCACGTCGGGGGCGCTCTCCACCTGGATGCGGCCGCCCAGCGCCTCGGTGAACGATTTCGCGATCGCCAGCCCCAGACCCGCGCCGCCCGTCTCGCGCGAGCGGGCCTTGTCCGTCCGGTAGAAGCGGCGGAACAGCTTCGGCAGGTGCTCCGGCTCGATGCCGATCCCGGTGTCGGCGACCGAGACCCGGACCGAGTCGGGGTCGCGTCGCAGCGAGAGCGTGACCCGGCCGCCTTCCTTGTTGTACTTCACCGCGTTCTCGACGAGGTTCATGAAGATGCGTGCGACGGCCGACGGGTCCCCCTGGATGGGGGCTTCGGCGCCCTCGAGCAGGATCTGGATGCGCCGGCGCTCCGCGGCGGCGGACCAGGTCTCGCGCGCCTCCTCGAGGAGGGGGCGCAGGTCGATGCGCCGCTTCTCCAGCGCGTGCTGCCGCAGGTCCATGCGCGCCAGGGTGAAGAGGTCGGAGACGATGCGCGTCATGCGCGCGACTTCGTCGGCGACGCTCATCAGGACCTGCTCGTGTTCCTCGGGGCTGTGCGGTTCCTGGACCGCGGTGTCGATTTCGGCCCGCAGGTTGGCGAGCGGCGTGCGCAGTTCGTGGGCGGCATCGGCGGCGAGATTGCGCAGGTCGTCGACGGCGGCTTCCAGCCGGTCGAGCATCTCGTTGAAGGTGCGGGCCAGGTCGTGGATCTCGTCGGAGGAGGAGGGGAGGGGAACGCGCTCGGACAGGTTCATGCGGGTGATGCGTTCCGCCTGACGGCGGATCTCCTCGACCGGCCGCAGCGCGCGGCGGGCCAGGAAGTAGCCGATGAGCGCGGAGATCCCGAGGCCGGGCACGCAGAAAAGGCCGTAATAAAGGCGGAGCTGGCGGAGCTGCTCGCGGTGTGCCGTGTCGGGGATCGCGAAGTCGGCGTCGAACGTCTCGCCCGAGACCGCGCGGAGCCGTCCGCGCCGGTAATGGTACCCCGGGAGCTGCTCCGAGAATCCGGGCGAGCGGTAGAGGACCGTGCCGTCCTTCCGGCGGATCTCGGCGGCCGCGGCGCTGGTGCCGAGGAAGCTGCGCAGCTCGCCGAGGAGCTCCTCGCCGGTACCGCCGGACTCGGCCGTGAAGCGCTCCTGGAAGAGGGCGAACTGCAGGCCGAGCTCGCGTTCGAGCGTCGCGGCGAGACCCTGCTCCACCCAGACGTAGAGACTCGCGGCGAAGACGGCCAGGAGGATGCCCGAGATCGACGCGAACAGCAGGGTCAGGCGGGCGCTAGTCGACCGCATCGTTCCCTTCCTTCAGGACGTAGCCGACGCCGCGGAGCGTATGGATCAGCCGCGGCTCGCCCTTCTCCTCGGTCTTGCGGCGGACGCCGTTGACGAAGACGTCGACCACGTTGGATTGCCAGTCGAAGTTGTAGTCCCAGACATGCTCGGCGATCGAGGTCCGCGTGAGCACCCGCCGCGGATTGCGGAGGAAGTATTCCATCAGCGAGAATTCGCGGGGCGTCATCTCGATCGGTCGGCGGCCGCGCGTCACGCTGCGCTCCACCAGGTCCATCGAGAGATCCGCGAACTTCAGCACGGTCGAGACGCCGCCCTTGCCGCGGCGCAGGAGCGCCCGGAGCCGGGCGCGCAGCTCGTCCAGCGCAAAGGGCTTGGTCAGGTAGTCGTCGGCGCCCCGGTCCAGGCCCGTGATGCGGTCCTGGAGGGAGTCGCGGGCCGTCAGGATGAGCACCGGCTCGGAGCGGCCCTTCTCGCGGATCGACCGCAGGATTTCCAGCCCGCCGCGCCCCGGCAGCATCAGGTCGAGGATCACCGCGTCGTAGGGCTCGGAGGTCGCCCGGTGCATGCCCGAGTCGCCGTCGTTGCAGACGTCGACGGCATGGCCGTCCTCCTTCAGGGCCCGGCGGATGAATCCGGCGAGCTTCTTTTCATCTTCGACGACCAGTACTCTCATGGATACCGGCATTATAAGGCCGCGGCCGCCCGGGATGCAAAAGGGCCTTCTTGTCTCCCTCGAGGGCATCCCTTACAATGGGCGGGTCGAGGGCTCCATGGTCGACGTCCGCCGCGCCTATCGCCGCTGGTTCTGGCGGCGCATGTCCTGGCTGTGTCCGGGTCTGGCCGCCGCCCTCGTCGTCTTCGTGCGGCTCGCGCTGGACGACACCCTCGACCTGTGGCTGAGGCTTCCCGCGCTGGCGATTTCCGGCGGCGTCACGCTGCTTTTCGTGGGGCTGACGATCCTTCCGGGCCTCGTCCTGGCGGCGGGGCGGAGGTGCGAGTCGCGTCGCGCCCAGCTGCTGCGGCGCGAGTTCCGGTCCTACCCGACCCTGGCCCTGCTCTCGCTCAGCCTCGCCTTCATGCTTCTGGCCGTGCCGCTGCTCTTCGGTCCGGCCGAGCCGATCGTCGCCCCCGTCCCGCGCACCGCGGCGGGACCCCGCAGCCATCACCCGGCCGCCCCGGTGCCCGACCCCGTCCGAGCCGAGCCCGAGCCCGTCGCCCGGATTCCGGAGGCTCCGGTGGCCCCCGTTCCGCCTCCCCCCGCGCCGCCGGTCGAGGACCCGGTCGCGGCGGCCCCCGCGCAGGAACCCCTGCCGCTGCCCGACAAAGCCCCCTCGCCGGCGCCGGCTCCAACCCCGCCCGCGTCCGTGGAACTGCCCTCCGGCCAGGAGCTCTTCACGCTGCGCTTCAGACCGGACGGCGACGATTGGTCCCTTCTGAGCCCGTCCGGGCCGAAGCTCAAGGGACTCGACCGCGGTGGGCTTCCCGACGAACGCAATCCCGAGGACCAGCCCCTCCCGCGGCTGACCCTGGACCTGACCATCGTGCCGCAGTCCCGCGGCTGGTACGGCGCGATCTATGAGGCGGGGATCGACGTCCCGGCCTGGCAGGACGGCTCGATTCGTGGAGAGTACTTCATCGGCTCCTTCAGCGACGAGGCGGGGGAAGTCGAATTGGAAGCCAGCATGGCCTGGCATCGCGCGACGGTCGAGGTGGAACAGCGGCTGGCCGGCTACACGCGCCATGCGACCTTCGATTTCGCCGTCCGGGCCGGTTTGTCGGTGGACCGCATCGCCAGCCACGACTCGGGCATCGCGGTCGACGCGTCGCCGCGAGTCTCGCCCCGGATCGCCGTTGAAGTGGCGATCTGGGAACAGGACGGCCTGGGCCTGGTGACGCAGGCGTCGCATACGTTCGCGGTGCGCATCAACGGCGCCGCGTCGAGCGTCACCGATCTCAAGATCCAGTTGCACATCGATCTCTCGGAGCACACGACCTTCGAGCTCGGATACCGCTACGTGGCGTTGCGCGCCCATGACCGGGGCGCCGGTCTCGACGAACTGGAGCACTCCTTCTCGGGTCCCGTGGCGGGTTTGTCCGTCACGTTCTGACCCCGGCAAGGTTCATTAATTAATATTCATGAACCTTTCACGGCCGGCTCATGGCGTCCGGCCAGACTTGATGCATGAGCGCCGCAGAACTCGTCCAACGCGCATCGCCTCGCGTTTTGACGGCGCCCGGCGTTGAAACCGCCGACTCCAACCGGCTGCCGCACTGGGCGTCCTGCGTGGCGCTGACCGCCGCGCTTCGGCTGGTCGCCGCGGTCGTCATCCCCGTCCTCCCGGAGGAGGCCTATCACTGGCTCTACGCGCGCCACCTGGACATCGGCTACTACGATCATCCGCCCATGATCGCCTGGATGATCGCGCTGGGAAGGATGCTGTTCGGGGACGGCACCCTCGGCATCCGCCTGCTGCCCTGGCTCTGCTCGGTGGGCACCAGCGTCGCGGCGGCGAAAACCGCGCAACGGCTTCTGGGCGAGACGGCCGCCTCGTGGACCGCGCTGCTGCTGGCGTTCCAGCCTGCGGCCTTCATAGCGTCGGGCTTCGCGTTTCCGGATGCGCCGCTCCTGCTCTTCTGGAGTCTCGCGCTTCTGGCACTGGTTCGGGCGCTCGAGGAGCGCCGGGGATCCTGGTGGCTGATGGCCGGCCTCTTCCAGGGCGCGGCGCTGCTGTCGAAGTACACCTCCGGTTTCCTCGCGCTCTCGATGCTGCTGTTCCTGGCGCTCACCCCGAAGCAGCGCTTCTGGCTGAAGACGCCGTGGCCCTATGCGGCGGTCCTGGTCGCCACCGCGGTCTTCTCCCCGGTGCTCTACTGGAATGCCACGCACGACTGGGCCTCGTTGAAGTTCCAGAGCGTGGGGCGCCTGGAGGAGGGCCGGGGAGGCGGCATCGGCTCGGCGCTGGCCTACGTGCTGCTCCAGGCGGGCGCCATCGTCCCGCTCCTGGTTCCCGCCGCGGCGGGGGCCCTCGTCTCCGCGCTGCGGACCCGGACGGACGTGAACCGCTTCCTCCTGTTCCTGGGCCTTCCCCTCCTGGGATTCTTTTTCCTGGTCGGCATTACGCGTTCGACCCATGCCTTCTGGCCGCTGCCCGCATGGATCGCGCTTTCCATGCTGATGGCGGACTACCTCTCGCGCGACGGGGGCCGGATTGCGGCGTTCTATCGACGCCACTGGCGGGATGTCGCGGCGGTGTCGATCGTCGCGCTCGGGGTCGGCATGGCGCATGCGGTGAAGCCCCTGCCCGGACTGGCCCCCATCCGGAGCCTGCACGGGTGGGCGGGGATCTCCGCACGCGCGGCGGCGCTGCGGAAGGACCTTCCGGCGGATGGATTCTATCTGGGAATCGGCCGGCGCTACCTCACGCCGTCCCTCCTCGCGTATCATCTTGGGGCCCCCGGGGCCGTTCACTCCAAAAATCTCTTGGGGGAAGAGGGACTTCAGTTTACATATTGGGCGGATCCGGACGCCCTGCGGGGGAAGGACGCCGTCGTCGTCGCGGAGGCGGACTGGTCCCCGCGGCTCCCGGACCTGCTGCATCGTTGCTTCGACCTCGTCGAGCCCGCAGGAGATCCACTGGTAGTGCAGGGATCCAGCCTCTATAAGGGTGTCAAAGAGGAACGGTATTTTTTCTATATCGGACATGGATATCATCGACCCGCCGGTGCCCCGTGAGGACCCTTCCATGACGGCCTTGACTCAGAAGGAGTCCGCGGTCGTCGTCAGCGTGATCGTTCCCACCTACAACGAGGCCGGCAATCTGCCGGAACTCGTCAAGCGCATCACCGGCGCCGTTCCGGGCGTGGAGATCGTCGTCGTCGACGACGCCTCGACGGACGGGACCGCCGACGTGGCGCGCCGCCTGGGGACGGCCGCCCCGGTCCGGATCGTCGAACGCGTGAACGAACGGGGCCTCTCCACCGCCGTATTGCGCGGCCTCCAGGAAGCGCGGACCGACGTCTGCGTCGTCATGGACGCCGACCTCAGCCATCCGCCGGAGTCGATCCCGCTGATGATCAAGGCGGTGACGGACGGCGCGGACATCGCGGTGGGGAGCCGCTACGTCCGCGGCGGGGCGATCGACGACTGGCCGCTGATCCGCCGGCTCACGTCGCGGCTGGGGACGCTGCTGGCCCGGCCGCTGACCGCCGTCCGCGATCCCATGGCGGGCTTCTTCTGCCTGCGTCGGGGCCTGCTCGACAGCGTCGCGCTCAAGCCCCGCGGCTTCAAGATCCTGCTGGAGATCCTCGCGCGGACGGGGACGCAAAAGACGGCGGAGATTCCGATCCGGTTCGAGGATCGGTCCGCGGGCGCGAGCAAGTTCGGCCCGAAGCAGCGGCGGGAATACCTGAAGCAGCTGTGGGACCTTTACCGGGACCTGAACGCCTGGCCGCTGCGGGTGGGGAAGTTCCTGCTGACCGGGGCGATCGGGGTGATTCCGAACCTGGGCGTGCTCAATCTGGTCGTGCGCGTCTTTCACGGCAGCCAGGACGCCGGGACCGCCGCAGGGTGGTTCGTGGCGATGACGTCGAACTATATTCTCAACCGCGAATGGACGTTCCGGGCGGGCGGCATGGCCGTCGTTCCGTCCTACGTGAAATACGCGCTGGGTTCGCTGGGCGGCCTGGGCGTGCAGGCGGCGGTGATGCATGCGCTGCCGTCGATGCAGTACTCGCTGAGCGCGCTCCTGGGGATCGCGGCCGGCACGATCTTCAACTACCTCGCCAGCCAGCTCTGGGCCTTCGCCCGCAAGTAGCCCTCCCCGCGTGGTGCGAAAAATGTCCAGGACCGATTTCACCGGCCGGTGAAATTGGTCCTGGATATTTTTCGCACAATAGCCGGGCGGCGGCCTCCGTTGTGCAGGACGGAAGGAGACCCCCCCATGAACAGACGCGAGATGCTGGCCGCGATGGCGGCCGCCCTGCTGGCCGGGCCCGCCCTGGCCCAGGACAACCCCGGCAAGAAGCCCGAAGGGGACCGCCCCCGCGGCGATCAGGGCGACAAGGGCGAGCGCGGACCGCGGCGCGACGGTGACAAGCCCTGCTGCGACTGCCCGCGCCCCAAGCCGCCGCCTCCGCCGAAAGAGGGGGAGGGCGAAGCCCGGCGCCCCAAAGGCCCGCCGCCGCCTCCGCCGGCCGTGAACGGCTGCAAGTGCGAATGCCATCACCGCCCGCCGCCGCCTCCGCCGCCCCGCGACGGGGAAGGAGAGGGACGGCGTCGGGGTCCCCGCGACGGAGAAGGAGAGCGCAAGGGACCGCGCGACGGGGAACAGCCCAAGAAGGGCGACGGCGACAAGCAGTAACCCGGGAAGGATTTCACGAGGGCACGGGACGCGCCGCGTTCCGTGCCCTTTTTCCTTAGAGGGAGCCTTCGAGCCGGCGTTTGAGCTCGATCAGCGGCCGCACCGCGTCGGGCTGCACGGGCAGATCGACCTGGACCCTCGACGCGCCCGGCACCGCGAGGACCGTGCCTTTCAGGCCCGCCTGTTGAAGCGCCCGCTTCACCGTGTCGGGCGGCGCGGCGATCACGATGTCCACCGTCATCACGTCGGTGGTCGGCGCCTTCATCGTCTGCCCCGTGTACTCCGCGTAGGCGAGATTCGTGAGGCGGTCGGCCTCGCTGTTCCGCTCGCGCTGGATCCACTCGAAGCGGACGTCGGACAGCTTCTCGGCGAGCTCCTGCACGCGGCCGTGCAGCGGCGCGAGCAGGCCCGATTTCACCTTGTACTCCCCCTTCACCTGCTTGATGACGAGGTCGCTGTCGCCGCGGATGATCACGGGTTCCTTCGTCTTGTGGGCGATCAGCCACTCGAGGGCTTTGACGAGACCGGTATATTCGGCGACGTTGTTGGTCGCCTGGGGGGTTTTCGGGGTGCCCGCAAGGCCGTGGCCCTCGTCGACCTTCTTGCCGTCCCGCTTGATGACGAAGCCGTAGGTGGCCACGCCGCCGGGGTTCGGGTCGCACAGTCCGTCAAAATATGCTTCGATCATGAACTCGAGTCCCCCCTCCTGCGTCCAAGGGGTATGATTTTACCAGATCGAGGAACCTTTATGACGCGGCAATCTCCATCCCTGCCCGGATTCCTGGCCGTTGCCTTCCTCCTGCTCGCGCTGCCCTCCTTCGCGGCCTGGACCCAGGAGCGCAAGCGCGACTTGCCCCAGGACGAGCAGAAGCTCCTCGAGTATGCCCAGAACCACATGAATTCGGGCAACTGGCGGGAATCCGACCGAGCCTACAAGGCCTTCCTCGACAAGTTCCCCGACTCCAAGAATGCGGAGCAGGCCTACGTCCAGCTCGGCAACCTGCATCACTGGTACAGCAACCAGTACGCGGCCTCGCGCGAGTGGTACCTCAAGGCCTGCGAGAAGTTCCCCAAGAGCCCGAACTACTGGAACTACCGCTTCCAGGCGGCCCAGACCTGGCAGAACCAGAATCTGAACCAGAAAGCCCTCGAAGAGTACCGCAAGATCGCCAAGGAGGCGCCCGATGCCGGCGTGCGCACCAGCGCCATCCAGCAGGCCTGGAACGTCGAAGGCAAGTACTTCTACATGCACGTCAATCAGTCGTTCACGGCGGGCCAGGAACCCCTGGTGTACGTGCAGCTGGCGAAGATCGACAAGATCACGTTCCGCGCGGAACACATCAAGTTCGACGCCGTCCTGGAAAAGCTGGGCAGCAGCGCGGGGGCCAACCTCCAGGACGCGATCTCGAAGGTCGGCAAGGAGGGGCGCCGCGAACTGAAGGAGTGGACCGCCACCTACACCTACGAGAAGAACAACTACTGGCGCAACGAGCAGGTGAAGGTGCCGTCGACGGAGAGCGGCGTCTACGTCGTCAGCGGCGAGCACGACGGCATCGTCATGACCGTCACCCTCTTCGTCTCGCAGTACGGCCTCATCACGAAGTCGTCGGCCGGGAAGCTGCTCTGCTTCGCCCAGGACCGGGCGACCTCGAAGCCCGTCGAGGGCATGGTCATCCGCACGCTGCATGCCGAGAAGCCGCTGACCGGCGTCACCGACGCGAACGGGCTGTTCGTGGCCGACAACTTCCAGGGCGGCGTGGTCATCGGCGTGAAGGGGAGCGACCTGGTCACGACCGAGTCCCATTACGGCGGCATCCAGGGCGAACACCCGCTGGTCTACGTCACGACCGACCGTCCGATCTACCGGCCGAACCACACGGTGCAGTTCCGCGTCGTGCATCGCTCGGAGCTCGGACAGAACCTGTTCGTGAAGCCCGGCCAGAAGCTGGTCGTCGAGATCCGCGATCCCAAGGGCAATAAGGTGTACGAGAAGCTGCACACCGTGGGCGACTTCGGTTCGATCTCGGGCCAGATGCTGCTGGGCGACGAACCCGCGCTCGGCGAGTACACGATCCTGACCCGCGAGGAGAAAGAGGACGCCAACCTCCACCAGTGGAACTGGCAGTGGATGGGCCGCTGGGGCAACCAGCCCTGGAACGGCGTCCGCTTCCGCGTCGACGAGTACCGGAAGCCGGAGTACAAAGTCGACGTCCGCTTCGACAAGAAGACCGTGCTTCAGGGCGAGGAGATCCTCGCGACGGTCGACTCCCGGTACTACTTCGGCTCGCCGGTGGCGGACGCCAACGTGACGTACACCGTGACGCGCCGCGGCTACTGGTACTACTGGCGCTGCTGGGACTTCTACTACGACTGGTACGTCGAGGACGAGAACGAGAACGACGGCGACGGGATCTACGAGGGCAAGCGCGCCCGCCGGCCGGGGCGAGGCCACTACGGCGGCGAGCAGGTCCTGCAGGGCACGGGGAAGACCGACAAGGACGGCAGGTTCGTGATCCCGTTCACGAGCCAGAAGTGGGACCACGACGCCATCTACGACGTGCACGCCCAGGTGACCGACCTGTCGCGCCGCGTGGTCGAGGGCGGCGGCACCTGCAAGGCGACGCGCGCCGAGTTCGGGCTCGCGATGTCGCTGAACAAGTACGTCTACAAGCCCGGCGACAAGGTGAACGCCCGGGTGCGCGCGACCACGGCCGACGACAAGGAGGTCGCCGACCAGAAGATCACGATCAAGGCCTACGACCGCCGCTGGACGCGCGAGCGGTACGACGACGCCCTCCTGTTCGAGGCGTCGGCCAAGACCGACGCCCACGGCATCGCGGAATTCAACTTCACCCCGGAGCGCGAGGGCGGCTACCTCTGGCTGGTCGCCGAGGCGAGCGATCGCCTGAACAACAAGGTCAGCACCGAGCACTGGGTCTGGCTCTGCGGCGACGGCTGGTACGGGGATACGGTCAACCTGAACGGACTGGACCTGATCCTCGACAAGAAGACCTACGATATCGGCGACACCGCCCACGTCCTGGTCACGAGCCAGCACAAGAACATCACGTTCCTCTTCACGGTCGAGGGGAAGGAGATCCACCAGCAGCAGGTGGTGGCGCTCAAGGGCCACACCAAGATGATCGACTTCAAGATCGACCAGGCCTATTTCGCGCCCAACGTCTACATCAGCATCGCCGCGATCAAGGAGAACGCCTTCATCCAGAAGCAGAAGATGATCGTGGTGAACCCCTCCGCGAAGTTCGTCAAGGTCGAGATCAAGCCCGACAAGACCCAGTACCGCCCTCGCAACAAGGCGGCCTACGAGATCGTGACGACGGGGGCCGACGGAAAGCCGGTCGCGGCCGAAGTCGCCTTTGGCATCGTCGACGACGCGATCTACGCGCTGCAGGACGAGTACGCGCCGGACGTCCGCAAGTTCTTCATCCACCGGCGGGGCATTGAAGTGGCGACGTCGAACTCGCTGCAGTACTACGACTACGGCCATGCCAACGAGAAGCGGAAGGCCGGAGCTCTGGGCGCAGCGAAGGAAATGGACGCCGCCGCGCCGGCGGCCGCCCCGATGGCGAAGGCGGAAGCCGGGGGCGCCCGCGACGACAAGGACCGCGGCGCCGCGACCTATGCCGCGACCGAGATCCGCTCGAACTTCGCGGACACCATGATCTGGAAGACGGTGACGACCGGCGCGGACGGCCGCACGGTGGTGGAGGTCGACGTCCCGGACAACCTCACGACCTGGCGGGCGACGGCGCGCGCGATGACCTCCGATTCGCGCTTCGGCCAGGAGTCGAACTCGGTGGTCTGCCGCAAGGAGATGATCGTGCGGCTCGAGACGCCGCGCTTCTTCACGCAGAACGACGAGACGGTGATCTCGGCGATCGCCCACAACTATCTCGACGGCGAGAAGCAGGTGAAGATCGAACTCGACGCCGAGGGCCTCGAGGTGGCGGGGGAGAAGAGCCTGATCGTGACGGTCGAGTCGCAGGGCCAGAAGCGCATCGACTGGAAGGCGACGATCAAGAACGCCGGCCGCGCGCGGATCACGGTGAAGGCGCTCTCGGACCTCGATTCCGACGCGATGCTGCTCGTGATTCCGGTGCTTCCGCACGGCGCGATGAAGTGGGATTCCCGCGCCGGCATCGTGGACGGGAAGACGACGGAGACGATCGTGATCCCGGCGGGCGCCGTCAAGGGCGGCACCGAGATGCTGGTCTGCGTCTCCCCCACGCACGCGGCGATGGTGCTGGACGCGCTGGAGTACCTGGCGGGCTATCCCTACGGCTGCGTGGAGCAGACGATGTCGCGCTTCCTGCCGACCGTGGTGGTGAGCCAGGCGCTGCAGAAGCTGGGCATCGAGAAGCCGGAGCTCAAGGCGGAGCTGCCCGAGATGGTGGCCACGGGCCTGCAGCGCCTCTACAACTTCCAGCAGCAGGACGGCGGCTGGGGCTGGTGGCAGCACGACCAGTCGAATCCGTGGACGACGGCGTACGTCATGAGCGGCCTGGCGCTCGCGCGCGAGTCGGACTTCATGGTCTCGAACGAGGTGTTCAGCCGCGGCCTGCAGGCGCTGCAGGTCCACGTCCAGGACGGCAAGGACCCCAACGTCCAGACCTACGTGCTCTACGCGCTGCGGATGGCGGGGCAGAGCAACGACGTCGTCCGGTCGAGGCTGACGGACCGGCTGGGCGACCTGAACAGCTACTCCAAGGCGCTGCTGGCGCTGGTGCTGAAGAAGGACGGCCGGCCCTGTCAGGACGTGCTGGAATCGCTCGCGAAGAGCGCGACGGTGACCGGCGGCACGGCGCACTTCGAGGGCGGCGACCAGGGCCGCTGGATGGACCATCGCATCGAGGTGTCCGCGGCGGCCCTCCGGGCCTTCATCGCCTGCGAGCCGAAGCACGAGCTCGTGCCCAAGCTGGTGAGCTGGCTGTCCCTGACGCGCCAGGGCAACTACTGGGCGTCGACCAAGCAGACCGCGATGGTGATCTACGCCTTCACGGACTACCTGGCGCTGACGGGCGACCTGAACCCGGACATGACGGTGTCGATGTCGCTCAACGGAAAGCCGATCTTCAGCGAGCGGATCACGAAGGACAACTGGCAGAAGTTCGACGGCATGCGAAAGTTCTCCTCGGCGCAGCTCAACCCCGGCGAGAACGTGGTGACGATCGAGAAGACGGGCAACGGGTCGCCTTTCTACTCCGTCTACGCGAAGTACTACGCCGAGGCGGAGAACCTCCCGCCGTCCCAGGGCGGGATCCGCGTCGAACGCACGTATTACCGCGTGGTGCGGGAGAAGGGCGCCGAGACCCTGGTGAAGCTGGACAGCGGAGCGACGGTGAACAGCGGCGACGAGGTCGAGGTCGCGCTGCAGGTCGACGCGGACCGCGACTACGAGTGGCTGATGATGGACGATCCGCTTCCCAGCGGCTTCGAACCGATCCGGGAGTACTGGGGTCATTACGGCTGGTTCTGGAACTACTGGTACAGCCGCAAGGAGTTCCACGATCAGAAGGTGTCGATCGCGATGACGCACCTCTGGCACGGCCGCCACGACGCGCGCTACCGGATGCGGGCCGAGACGCCCGGCGACTTCCACGCGCTGCCGTCGCAGGTGTTCAACATGTACCAGCCCGAGATCGGCGCCAACAGCGCCGAGTTCCGCATCAAGGTGGTGGACAAGAATTAGGGCCGACCGCCGGCGTAATAGGTACGGATGACCTTTCCGTATCTCCTCGCGCTCCTGTTCGCCCTTCAGGCGGAGAAGTTCCCTCCTTTCCAGGCGGGCGCCGGCGACGTCACCTTCGAGAAGTCGCCGCCGCACAGCGACGCGGAGGAGCTGAAGGCGCGCTTCCGTTCGAAGGAGGACGCCGGCCCTTACGACGTCACGAAGGAGAAATTCCGGCTGCTCGTGCCGAAGTCGTATGCTCATGCGGCGAAGTGGGGTCTCTTCGTCTACGTGAACGCGGGGGACGACCCGGGCCTGCCCGGGGACTACGAGCCGATCCTGGAGAAGCACAAGCTGATCGCGGTGGCGGCGTACAAGTCGGGGAACGGGCGGAACGTGTTCGACCGGTTCCGGCTGGCGATCGACGCGACTTTTAATCTCCAGAACCGTTTCAACATCGACCCCAAAAGGATCTATGTTTCGGGATTTTCAGGGGGCGGGCGCGTCGCGAGCATGCTGGCGCTCGCCTACGCCGATCTCTTCACCGGGGCGATCCCGTTCTGCGGGGTGAACTTCTATACCGACATCCCCTCCGAGCCGGGGCGGATGTGGGCGCGCAACTTCATCCCCGTCGACGAATCCGTGCGCATCGGGAAGGCGACGGGACGCTACGCGCTGGTGACCGGCGAAAAGGACATGAATCTGAAAAACACGCGGGCGGTCTACGATTATGGTTTCAAGAAGGAAGGCTTCAAGCACGCGATCGTGCTCGAGGTGCCCGGCATGGGGCACGCGACGCCGCCCGCGGAGTGGTTCGACAAGGGCCTGACCTTCCTGGACAACCCGAAGTAGTCGACGGACGCATTTCGGGTCCCTCGTCCGGTAGGGGCGCGACATCGCTAGAGCGGGAGAAGTCGACCGAAAAGTCGGATCTTGTAATGGGGGCTACCTTCAGGTAGGCTCCGCAGGGCATAAAAGCAGCGTTATGGGTAGTTCCCCTTAGGGAGGAAAGCGCTTCCGGTTCCGGCATGCGACTTGCTGTTTTTCCCCTGGATGACCCGGCGGTGCCGGGCGACGGGGACCTGGGGCAGCAGGGGCTGCGGGGTTCCGCGCGGCACGGATCCGGGGCGATGCCAGGGCCGGGACCTCTTTTCCGGGGAGCCCGGCTTTTTTTGTTGGACGAATGAAAAGGCGACGTCGGTCCGATACGGGAGAGGGGATCGTGGGTGTCCGGCGCAAGCCCGGCACTCCCAGTCGTCCTCTGCCCGCCCATCCGAATCCCCCGCCGCCCCCCGCCCGGCCCGCGACGGAACCCCTCGAGGAGGACGGGGCCGGCGAACGCGACATGCGCCTGGGCCAGCTTCTCCTCGAAGCCGGCGCCGGCACGCCCGACCAGATCGACCAGTGCCTCCGCGTCCAGGACCAGATGATGGCGATGGGCATGGAGACCATCCCCAAACTCGGCGAGATCCTGGTGCGTCGCGGCTTCGCGAGCATCGCGCAAGTCGAACAGGCCCTCGAACTGCAGGAAGCCGTCGGCCGTACGTGCGCCTCCTGCGGGGAGTTCAGCCCCGCGCTGCTGCTCGACATGAACGACGGCGAGAAGTGCCCGCACTGCGGCGCCAAGTTCGGGCCGCGCGCCCGCGCCGTCGTCGTCCCGGCGGGCGATGAGTCCGACGCGGTCCCGGCCGTCACGCCCGGTCTTAAAGCGCATCTGAGCCAGGTGCCGGTCTCCCCGGACCTGAAGATCCTCGGCAAGTACGAGCTGCTCCGCGAGCTGGGCCGCGGATCCATGGGCGTCGTCTACGAGGCCCTCGACACTTCGTTGAACCGCCGGGTCGCGCTGAAGCTGCTGCACCCGCTCCCCGGCCCCGGGTTCCGCGAATCGAGCCAGGACGTGCAGCAGTTCATCAAGGAGGCGCAGCTCAGCGCCAATCTCCCCAAGCATCCGAACATCGTCACCGTCTACGAGGCCGGCCTCCTGGAGCACCGCCACTTCATCGCGATGGAACGCATCGAGGGAACGCCGCTGTCGTCCTGGCGGCGCAAGGGCTCGGTCGCGATCCGCATGCAGATCCGGATCCTGCGCGACGTGGCCCTGGCCATCCACCATGCGCACGAGAACGGCATCCTCCACTGCGACCTCAAGCCGCAGAACGTGATGATCGACGACCGCCGCCGGCCCTACGTGACGGACTTCGGCCTGGCGCGGCGCCCGGGGCGCGACACGTGGGCCGAGATGGAGGACGGGATGACGGCGGGTACGCCCGCCTATATGAGCCCGGAGCAGGCCCGCGGCCTCCTGCAGCTGGACCGTCGCACCGACATCTATTCCCTCGGCGTCATGCTCTACGAAATCTCCACGGGCCGCCTCCCGTTCCGCGCCCGGACGCCCGAGGAACTGCTCAACAAGACGGTGAAGGATCCCGTGCGGCCGCCGTCGAGCGTCGCCCGCTCCCTCTCGGCCATCGATCCCCGGAAGATTCTCGATCACGTGTGCCTCAAGGCCCTGGCCAAGAAACCCGCGCAGCGCTACGCCACCGCCCGCGCGCTCGCCGACGACCTGACCCGCTGGCTGCGCGGCGAGGCCGTGCAGGACCGGGCCGGGCGTAAACCGACGCGGTCGATCTGGATCCGCGCCGCCGCCGGCGTCGCGCTCGTCGCCGCCGCCTATGTCGCGCTGAAGACGTGGAGGGGCGACGATGCGGCCGAGGCGCCGCGGCCCGACGCGCTGCAGCAGGCGCGCCGCGAACTGGAGCAGGCCCGCCTCGCGCTGGAAGCGAAGGCGAAGGCCGACGCCGAGGCGCTGGCGGCCGAACGGCGCAAGCTCGACGAAGACCGGGCAAAGGACCGGGCGACTCTCGTCTCCGCGCCGGCCGGCGCGCACGACCCCATCGAGTGGCTCGTCGCCGGCCCGTTCGAAAACCGCGGCATCGACGACGTCCTCGCGCCGGAATACGCGATCAACACGTCGGCCGTGATGTCGGGGAAGGCCGCGATGATCCGCTGGCGCCGGGGTTTCCCGGAGCTGCGCGCCGCGGGCGGCGGTCGCGCGGCCGTCTTCGATTTCAATGCGCTCTTCACCCCGAACACCCAGGCCGTCGCGTACGCGCTGATGCACGTGCGGTCTCCCGGTTCGATGGACGCGCTGCTGCTCGTGGGCAGCGACGACGGCGTGAAGGTCTGGGCGAACGGCACGGTGATCCACCGGCACGACGAGGGCCGCGGCTTGAAAATCGACGAGGACTCCGTGCCCTTCCGTCTGATGAAAGGATGGAACCTGTTGCTCTTCAAGGTGACCCAGAGGACGCAGGGCTGGGGCCTGGCGGCCCGCATCACCGACACGGGCCGTCGCCCGATCGAAGGCCTGGAATACGACCCTCTGGGGGATCTGCCCCAGGGGCTGCCCGGACGCTGACCGGTTGGGAGGGATTGCCATGGAGTTCTTTTACTGCCGCTCCTGCGGAGTCCGGGTGACCGGGACCGAGCTTCAGAACGGGGAAGCCCGCCGTTCTCCCACGCAGATCCGCTGCGCCGACTGCATGAAGAAGGCGTCCAAGAACACCCGCCGGCTCATGGGCGTGGTCGAGCGCGCGCCCGGGCCGCCGTCGACCGGCGCAAATCTTTGACCCCCGGGGGGGCGTCGTGCTTAATACAGCGCGATGGAACCCTCCGAGCTCGAACGCCGGGTCCTGTCCAAGACCACCTGGCGGCTCGTGCCGTTCATGTGCCTCTGCTACCTCATCGCCTACCTCGACCGCGTCAACGTCGGCTACGCGGCCCTTCAGATGAAGGTCGACCTGAACTTCAGCGACGCCATCTACGGGTTCGGGTCGGGGATCTTCTTCGTCGGCTACTTCCTCTTCGAAGTGCCGAGCAACATCATGCTCGAACGCGTGGGCGCGCGGATGTGGATCGCGCGGATCATGATCGTCTGGGGGATCATCTCGGCCGGCATGCTCTTCGTGAAGAGCGCGTGGGTGTTCTATCTCCTGCGCTTCCTGCTCGGGGCGGGCGAGGCGGGATTCTTCCCGGGCATGATCCTCTACCTGACCTACTGGTTTCCGACGGCCTACCGGTCGCGGACGGTGGCGCTGTTCATGGCCGCGGCGGCCATGGCGGGCGTCGTGGGCAACCCGCTGTCGGGTCTCCTGCTCGACCATCACCCGGAGTGGCTGAAGGGCTGGCAGTGGCTGTTCCTCATCGAGGGCGTGCCCTCGATCGTGCTGGGCCTCGTGGTGCTGCTCTATCTCCCCAACGGCCCCAAGCACGTGCGCTGGCTCGACGCGGAGGAGCTCGGCTGGCTCACCGCGCGGCTGGACGGCGAGCGTGCCGCGCGCGAAGAGAAACACGCGATGTCGCTGTGGCAGGCGCTGTCCCATCCCCGGGTGCTGGTCCTCAGCCTGCTCTATTTCCTGATCGTGATCGGCGGCTACGGCCTCGATCTCTTCATGCCCCAGGTCCTCAGCGTCGCGTTTCCGCACGTGACGAAGACCCAGCTCGGCCTGCTCGGCGCCATCCCGCCGGCGATCACCGTGTTCGTCATGATCTTCTGGGGCCGTCGCTCGGACGCCCGGCGCGAGCGCCGCTGGCACGTCGCGCTCCCGTCGTGGTGGGCCGCGGCCGGCCTGCTGGTCGCCACGCTGCCGGTGCACCCGAGCATCTCGGTCGTCGCGCTGGTGTTCGCGGTGTCGGGCCGCTGGAGCTCGATCCCGCCGTTCTGGGGCCTGCCCACCGCGTTCCTGAGCGGGACCGCGGCCGCCGGCGGCATCGCGCTCATCAATTCGATCGGCAACCTGGGCGGTTTCGTCGGGCCGTACCTGATGGGGTGGTTCAAGGAACAGACCGGAAACTACAATCGCGGCCTGCAATATCTCGCCGGGGCGTTCATCGTGGGCGGCATCCTCTCGGTCTGCCTGAAGATCCGCGAGTCCGACGCTAGCGACTCTTCAGAATCTCCGTAAGGTCGTCGGCGAACGCCTTCGCCGTGAAGCGACGGCTGCCCAGCGCCTTCTCGAAGAACCCCCGCAGGGGGGCGTCCAGCCGCTTCGGCCACGATTCGGGCGCGCCTTTCGCCGGCGCCGCCCGGTCGGTCAGCAGTTCGTAGAGCGCCGCCCCGAGCGCGCGCACGTCTCCGGAGCCGGCGCCCCAGCCGGTGACGCGGACTTTTCCGTCGGCCGCCAAGACCAGCGTCTCCAGCGTGAGGCCGCCGTGGACGAGCTTCCGCGCGTGCAGCGCCGCGACCGCTTCGGCGGCGTCCCGCAGCGCCTCGATCAGCATCCGGGGATCGCTTCGCGGACTCGACGCGAGCGCCACGCCGGCGACGTGTTCGACCGCGACGTAGCTGCGCCCCTCCGACGCGCCCACCTCCATCCGGGCGAGGCGGGGGTGATCGACGGCGCTCCGGTCGCGCAGGGCGGCGGCGTCCGCGTCCGAGACGAACGTGAGCTCCGACCAGCCGCGCCGCGCGCTGTCCCAGGCCTTCCAGGTTTCGCCGCGGAGGTTGCCGACCAGGATATGGCGCCCGACGCGGTTGTCGGGGTCTTCCGCGGCCCGGGCGACGACGGAGCCTGCGAGCTGGGCGGGGGTCAGGATGCCCTGGTCGATCAGCAGCCGCGACAGGCTCGGGAAGGCTTTTCCGGTCGCATCCGCCGCGGCCAGGCAGCGGTCGATCTGCTCGCGGGTGGCCAGTCCCAGATCGACCAGGAGCGCCCCGTATTCCTCGTGCCGGCGCCGCAGCTCCCCGGGGGGCGGCGAGGCGTAGAGCTCGCCGAGCAGGGACAGCCACGGGCGCGGGGTGTTCATCACGCTATTGGAGATATCGCAGAAGACTCGAAATCTCTTCGTCGATTTCTTCCGCGCCGCAGTAATCGCGCATCAGGCGCTCGATCTCGGCCTTCAGCTTCTTCTTGGCCCGATGGATATGGTTGGTGACGTCGGTGGGGCTCTTCTTGAGCGTGGCGGAGATCTCCTGGTAGCTGCGCCCCTCGAGCTGAAGCCGGAGGGCGGTGACCGTGGCGTCGTCCTTCAGGTTCTGCAGCCCGAGGTCGACCAGGTTCTTCACCCAGAGGTCGTCGAAGTCGCCGTCGGGCGCGTGGTCCGCGGCGACGTCGAAGCCGTCGAGGGTGACGCTGCGGCGGCGGTCGCGGACGCCGGCGAGCTCGCGGCGATGGAACGAGGAGATCAGGTGGCGCGTCACCGCGAGGACGAGGGTGCGGAACTTGCCCTTTTTGGGATCGACGCGTTCCAGGAAGCCGTCGCGGCAGATCTGGGTGAAGACCTCCTGGGTGACGTCCTCGGAGTCCTCGTGGGAGAGGCCCTGGCGGCGGATGAAGTCGTAGACGGGCTGCCGGTAACGCCGGACGACGAGGTCGCGGACCCGGGTCGGATCCTTCCGGATCGACAGGATCGTGGTCCAGATGGAGCTGGGGAATTCAGCCATGGCGCGACTACTCCGGCAGCGGTTTCCCTTTGGTTTCGGGACAGAAGACGATCACGACGACGCCGAGGATATAGATGAGGCAGATGACGCTGCCCATCTTCGCGTAATCTCCGCCGAATTTCAGGAGCAGGCCGCCGCTGACGAGCGATCCGGCGGCGGCGAACACCCGCCCGAAGTTGAAGCAGAAGCCCGAGCCGGTGGCGCGGATGCGCGTCGGGAAGAGCTCCGGCAGGTAGAGCGGCAGCCAGCCGTAGAAGGACCCGGTGATCCCGTTGGCCAGGGTCGCCAGGAGCAGGAAGAGGAAGCCGAAGGGCGGCTTCATCAGGAACAGCGTCTCGCAGACCGCGATCGAGAGGATGCAGAGGGCGATATAGGTGCCCTTGCGGTTGAAGCGTCCGGCCAGCAGGGCCGTGACCAGCGGGAGAACGACGGCGCCCACCGCGGCGAACATCTGGGTGTACGCCGTCTTCGTCGGGCTGCCGGTCATCTGGCTGGCCCAGGGCGGGATCCACTGCACCGAGGCCCAGGTCCCGAGGAGCGCGACGCCGGCCAGCGTGGCCCCGAGGGCGGTGAACTTTCCGATGCCCGGCGCGAAGATGTCGGCCACGCGGGGTTTCGGTCCGCTGCTGGTCGCCGACTTCCACTTCTCCGACTCCGGCACGAAGATCCGGATGATGAAGGTCAGGAGCGCGGGCAGGGCGCCGGCGATGAAGAGCAGGCGCCACAGCGGGGCGTGGAACCTCTGGCTGACGTCGCTGCCGTACTTCATGAGCAGGAGCTGGGTGACGCCGACCAGGAAGAAGCCGACGTTCGCCGCGGCGCCGATCAGGCCGGAGAGGAGGGGGCGCGACTTCGCGGGCCAGATCTCGCTGACGAGCGACACGCCCAGCGCCCTTTCCAGCACATTGGGATCCTAAGCTTAGAATTCCACGTGGACAAGTTGTCGCG
>JADMIO011583378.1_pt1 | contig 63352 bp, 65 predicted proteins | sample 8958161 | NCBI WGS metagenome assembly JADMIO01 (sample SAMN16585339, study PRJNA669376) | soil metagenome | isolation source: Crop rotation soil | place: USA: Cullars Rotation, Alabama | collected 2011
GCGACAACTTGTCCACGTGGAATTCTAAGCTTAGGATCCCAATGTGCTGGAAAGGCGATATTATGGGTCTTCTCAACAGTTGGTTTATGGTGATCGATCGGGATGGCATTGATACCGAGGCCGGTTATCTCGCTTTGAAAGAAGTCTCACAACCTCACGATCCTTCATTCTTGCGAAAGATGGCGCATGTGATTCGCCATTTGGTCGGACAGGCGTCACCGGCTTTTCACAGCCTTCCCAAACATTTCAACAACGTGACCGCGGTGATGAGTATTTTTATTGCAGGCAGTCTCATTCGTCTGCGGCCTTACTGGTTGCCGAATCAGTGGGGTATCGGCCGCCAGGCTGGGGAACAACTCAATGAGCCGCACGCGGTTTTTCAGGTGAGGTTGAAGCAAAGTGAGATCTTGTCGCACATTAAATCCAGCCAACTCACGACCATCTTCCGGAAATTTAAAGGGGCAGACGGAAACCTTGAAGAGGACAACATTCCGCGGGCCATTAATCTCCACGTTCGCAATTTGATCAAGGAAATCTACCGCCGCGGCTGGCAAATTGTCGTGCAAAACAAAGGAACGGAATATCACGGCATTAATGCGCAAGAGGAGTTGGTCTCGTTTTATATCGCGCCGGCACCGCCCGAACTCCGTGGAGAGGTGGTTCCGGTTTCTATCGAGGACATGCAGGCGACACTTCCTGAACAATACGGTCTTAAATTGGAACGCCTGCCGCCGCATTTTGAGCCGGCGTTTGGAAACTTTATGTTTGTTGCGGGCCTGGACAAAGCTCCTGCTTGGATCCAGATCGCGGTCGTCATCGTAGCGGCCGCTTATATCGCATGGAAATATTTACACCGCAAAAAGCCGGCGCTTCCTTTTTACGATCTCGCGTCGCTTCATAACCATTCGCCGGTCGATAATGTTTTGATGCCGGCGCCGATAAAAAATGGAATCGCCGGAAAAATCAAATACGGCATCATGAATCATGCGCTACAAGCTCTTTTAAGTCGAGGGGAGCCGACAAGGGAGGCATTTGAGGCCACGGCAAAATTAATCGGACACAACAACGCGCTGGGCTCTCCCACGTTGGATCTCATCCAAACAGACACAATGGCCCACCTGCAATCTGTGGTTCTGGGAAAAATGGTCAAAAACACCGGTCTGTCGACTTCATTGACGCCCGTTAAATTCTTCTCGTGGATTGTCCAAACGACAGATGAAGACAAAAAGAAAGCTGCGACGGCAAAAATTGATCAACCGGCGCCCCAGGGGAAAGATGTTTTTGCCCAATATAGTTTTGAGGATTTTAAGATCGCTGCCACGGCCGGCGGACTTGAACAAGGGTTGAATGACTTAAGTCAATCTCTGCATGCGGTGCGGGCGGGCCGGCTCGGAGGAGTGGTGCTGACTTTCCAACCGGAAGACAAAAACAAATTCGAAACATGGCTGGGTGAGCGGATGCCCAACGACCGGGAGGTTTTGGGGTTGATCATTCCCGATCCCAGCGGCGTGGCCGATCCGGCCCAGGTTCAGCCGGCGCTCGTGCATGATTTGGAACTGCCCGCCAACTGGATTTTGGCGCGACCATTGGAAGCCGGGCTGAGAAACGAGATGTACGACACATGGAATTTTGAAAATTTGCCGCAAATGAATCCGGCGCGGGTGATCATCGATATGATTACCCTCAGCGGATTGGTGCGGATTGAAGTGGAAGGCGTGCTGTCGGTGGTGCGAGAGGCGCTGGAAGCGGCGTAATCGGTTAGTCTTTGGACATCCAGAGACCATCATTGGAGGCCTTGTGATTGGACTTCCAAAATTGAAAGAAAGCGCCCAATAAAATAAGGAAATCGCGGGCGAAAGTCAGCCACGTGGCTTTGGAGCCGCCGCTTTTAAAGCAGCCGCAAGAAATGTTCAATCCGCGCGCGAGCGCCGACGCCATGGCCACTTGAAAAATCCCCATCATCACCACGGCCCACAGGCTTGCGCCCTTAACCCCTTTGTTCAAAATCAATGCCAATCCGCAAAAAAGTTGCAGCCACGGCAGTGCAATGGCCGCCGGATTGATGCCCCACGTGGGCAGAATGTGATAGTTGTAAATTTCATGGGCGAACGCGCCTGGGGAAACGATTTTGTAGTAACTTGCGTAAATAAACACGGCGCCCAACGCCACGCGCAGGAAAACCCAGCCGTAACCCAGCCGCATCATCACGATCTTCATGGTGTTTTGTCCACCGGCAGCCCCGCCTTCGACCATTCCGGATAGCCGCCATAAAAAATCCGCACATGAGTAAAGCCGCCCGACACCAGTTCCCGCCCGAGAAAAAAACTCAGCTCACAGCCGATGCCTTCGCAATAAATGATGATCGGAGAATCGGCCGAAAGGCCATCGAGCGCGCTGTCTTTAAATTTTTGCAGATCGTAAAAGGGCAGGCTGCGCGCCCCTGGAATATGGCCCGCTTTGAATTCATCGTTGGTGCGGGCGTCCAAAAATGTGGCGGTTTTTTTTGATTGGATGTCGATTGCGTCTTCCAAGGAAATAAAAGCCGGGTCCCCTTCTTGGGCCATCATGCGGTAAGCGTTTTCGGCCGAGGTTTCTTCGGTGGGCCAACGACCCGTCCAGGAGATGCCGTGGGGAATGGTTTGTCTTAAACCTCCCGCGACAATGGAAAGAAGTAGAAGGCCAAAGGCCTGTTTAAACATTAGCGATTATTTGGACTTCTTGGCCGGAACCGGTTCAATCGGTTTCAGCTTCAGCGGATCGCTGGGGCCATTTCGTGGCACAGGATTGGTGGGTTTGAGCGGCACATATTCTTTTTCCGGCGCGCCGGTGCGGATGGCCAGTGTCACATGGTGATGCTGTTGTCCCTGCACAGCGTCCAGCGTCACCGATGTTTCGCGGGATTCACTAAAAGAACCGTTGACGGAAATTTGCACCCCGGTTTCGCCTTTGGCTTTGAGGATTTCGGAGCCGAGTTTCACTTTGGCCCATGAAGAGGGGGTTTGGAAAATGGTGAGCTTCATGTCGGAGTCGGTTTTGTTTTGCAGCGTGATTTTTTGCGTGCTGCTTTTGGTGCCGGGTTCAAACGCCGCAATGCCGGTTCCGACGGGCATCACCGGTGAGCCGGCGTCGGCCACATGGCCTTTTAAGTGAACCACGATGTTGTCGCTGCCCGATCCGGTCATCAGGTCGGCGGATTTGCTGAAAGGAAGACCTTTGTAACCGCGGGTGTTGAAGACCAGGCCAATCTGCGTGTCTTCGGCCGAGGCCAGGCTCATGGGGGAAAATTGGGCCGCGGTGCAGCCGCAGGACGGCCGCAGCGATTGCAGGTCCACCGCGCTGTTGCCCATGTTTTTGACCGTGAATTGGCAGGAAATCCGCGCGTTGTCGGGCGACCATCCGAAATCGAAAGTATCAGGGTCGGCTTTCAGCGATGCGCTGAAGGCGGGGGCGGCTGCCAAAAGAGTGATCAGTGCAAAAAGTTTGGTTCTCACGTTCATGTGTTCGGCTCCTTGGGAAAGATGGGTTTGATGACGGGGATTCTAGTAAAGATAAAAAGCGTGCGCTCCGTCGCGAAATGACTTTTGTTTCTCTTCATAGACTTTCAAAAGGGTTTCGGCGGTGTCTTTGTGATCGATGGTTTTCTTTAATTCATTGGAGCCGGTCACCACGCGGATTTCTTCCCACTCCGGTTTAAACTGAGTCGGATACGTTTTCATCAAATAAATGAATGTGTGAATGAAAACACTGAAAGGCCGCGCTTTGTTCCGGTCGGTGACCGTGAGCTTCACGCCCTGGCACAATTCGTTTTGATAGAGGTCCTTGCTTGGCGTGAATTGGGCCGCCTCCACCACAAAGCCCGGCAGGTTCTGAATGCGCAGATAGTCGGCCAAGGCCACGCCGTCGATCCAGGGTGCGCCGAAAAGTTCAAACGGCGTGCTTGTGCCGCGTCCGACTGAAATGTTGGTGGCCTCGAAGCAGCCGATGCCACTGTAGAGGAGTGCTGCGGTCAGCGTCGGAATATTTGGGGAAGTGGGACGAAAACGCAGTCCTGTTTGGTCAAACCACATATCCCGCGTCCAATTTTTGGCTTTGATCACGTCCACCCGCGCGCCCAAATGGCGGGTGTTGTTCATCCACAGGGCCAGTTCGCCTACCGTGAAAGCGTGGCGCGTCGGAATTTCAAAATAGCCGGTCATGCGCCGCACATCGGGATCCAGCACATCTCCTTCAATGATGTCTCCGCCAATGGGGTTGGGCCGGTCCAGCACCACAAAACGGATTTTCCGTTTGGCGGCTTCTTCCAACGCCTGGCCCAAGGTCGCAATGTAGGTATAAAAGCGGGTGCCGATGTCTTGGATATCAAAAACCACGGTGTCGACATTTTTCAGCATGGCGTCGGTGGGCCTGGTTGTGGCGCCATAGAGGCTGTACACGCGCACGCCGGTGACCGGGTCGGTGCTGTCGGCCACGTTTTCACCGTCTTTGGCCGCGCCGCCATAGCCATGTTCCGGGCTCATGATGCAAATCAAATGCACGCCGTTTTCGGAAGCCTTTTTTAAAAGTTCGGCGGTGTTCTGGCCTTCGTGGTCGACGCCGGTTTGGTTGGTAATAAGAGCGACGCGGTCACCTTTGAGCGGAATGAATTCGTCTTCTTCGAGAACGTCGATGCCGAGTTTAACGTGGGCTGAGACGGGAAACGCCGCGCCGAGCGCGAGCACAAAGAGAAGAACCCGTTTCATGCGGGTTGGATATTTTTATCGAGCACGGGACCCAAAAAATAGCCGATGACCATGGTGCCGAAAGTGCCGAAGAGAACCAGCCACGTCCAGCCCACCTCAAAGATGTGGTACTCGGTCAAGACCAACAGAACCACATTGATCAGCGCGCACAAAACCATGCCGATGGTGTTTGCTTTGTTGCTCTGTTTGTCGGTGAGAAATCCCAGTAGAAAAACGCCCAGCAAAGAGCCGTAGGTAACGCCGCCGATTTTAAAGGCCAGCCACAGAAAACCTTGCAGGTGACTGAATGAAAACGCCAACAAGCCGAGAATCACACCGAAAACAATCACACAGACGCGCGAGAGCTGCAGATAATATTTTTCGCTTTTGTCGCCATTGATCAACGGCCTATAAATATCGGTTACAAACGAGGCGGTCAAGGAACCCAAGGGCGAATCGATGCTGGCCATGACCACCACTGTCAGAATAAGGCCGCGGAAGATGGCCGGCATCTGGGTGTTCACGAAGTGGGGGTAAATGCTGTCGAGTTTGTTGGGCGGCGGCAGCGGCGCGGTCGGATGCTGGGCGTAGAACGCATAAAGACCGGCCCCAATAATAAGGTAGATCGATAAAACGCATAAGCCCACCAAAGGGGTGGCCAGCGTGGTGCGCTGGCTTTTCTTCTGTGTTTCAACGGTGAGCAGCCGCTGCATCAGTTCGTGGTCGGTTCCGTAAGCGGCCATCGAGCCGAAGAATCCGTTTAAGATGGCCAGCCACCACAAGTTGGCGCTGGTGCGCACGGTGGTCAGATAGCCGGGAGAAAATGGGGACGGACCCCAATCCATAACTTTTAATTTGCCGGCGTCATAGGCGGTTTTAAGGATTCCCGTCAGCCCGCCGTCCACATGCGTCGACAAAAACCACAATGTGGCAAAGCCGCCGATAAAAAAGGTCAGCGCCTGCCACACATTGGTCCACACCACGGCTTTGATGCCGCCCCAGCTGATGTAGAGCATGGACACAATCGAAAACAGAATCAGCGTCGGAATCAGCGGCACGCCGATCAGCACAGACACCGCCATCGAGGCCACTGTCAGCCGCACGCCCGAACCCAACAGCCGCGTCACAAAAAAGAAACAGGTGGCGGTGTACTGCGTTTGCGGGCCGAAACGGTGGCGCAGGTATTCGTAAATGGTGGTGCAGTTGTATTTATAGAACGCCGGAATGAAAAAGGCCGCGATGAAAAAGCGCGAGGCAAATGAGCCGATGAAAAACTGCAGGTATTCCCAGTTTTCTTTATAAGCGGTGGCTGGCACCGAAATAATGGTGACCGCGCTGATTTCGGTGGCCACAAACGACAGGCAGGCGGCCCAGCCGGGCACGGTGCGGCCACCCAAGAAAAAATCATTGGTGGATTCTTCTTTGCGCCCAGTGATAAAGCCGATCACAAACAAAAGAACGACGCTGAACATCAGCACCGCGTAATCGGGCCAGGTCAGGTTGGAAAAAGAAAAGTTGTTCATGCGCGGGTGATGTTGCCCAGAACGCGGGTTTCTTTGGCGCCGGTGGCCGAGGGCAGATGGTTGGTTTTTCCGTGCAGCGCGCGCAAACCAAAAAAGGCAAAGGCCAGCGGTTCTTTGGCCAGTGCCGGCAGGCCGAATTTTTCAATCGACACCACGGGGATCGGCGCGAACAAGCATTCGAGTTTTTTCACGAGGGTCTTATTATAGACACCGCCGCCCGAAAGCACCACTTCTGTTACCGGAAAATGTTTAAACACAAAATGACGGTAGCTCTCCTGAATGCTGATGGCCGTGAAATAATTGAGCGTGGCCAGCCAATCCTCGGGCTTGGCTTTGAGCGCTTCGGATGAATGACGGCTCAGAAAATCTTCGCCGAAAATTTCCGGTCCTGTGGATTTGGGCGGCGCTTTTTTAAAGTAAGGATGGAGGATCATTTCATTGACGATGGCCATGTTGATGGTGCCGTGTTTGGCGCGGCCGCCATTTTTGTCATGGTCTTCTTTGCCGTGGGTGAGCAGCCGCACTGCCATGTCCATCAGGCAGTTGCCGGGGCCGTTATCGAATGCCAGCGGTGGGATGCCGTGGCCCACAATGGTCACATTCGCAATGCCGCCGATGTTCTGAAACGCCCGCACCGGGCCCGCACCGTAAAAATAGTGATCGAAGTAGGGAATCAATGGCGCGCCCTGGCCGCCGACGGCCACATCGCGCGCTCGGAAATCCGACACCACCGAGATGCCGGTTCGCTCGGCAATCACCGACGGATCGCCCAACTGCATGGTGTTCGGCGGGGTGTCGTGCGGCCCATGATAAATGGTTTGGCCGTGGCTGCCGATGCATTCCACTTTGGACGGCGACACGTGAAGTTTTTTCAACAGTTTGTTGGCGGCGGTCGCAAACACTTCGCCGATTTCCACATGAAGCCGTGACAAGCGGCCCGCGGGCACCGCGGCGCGTTCGCGAATGCGCCGCACCACGTTTTCCGGATAGGGTTCGGTGTGAACGCCCAAGAATTCAAAACTGTGTCCGCTGAAAGAGCCGAGTGCTGCGGAAACTCCATCCGCTGAAGTTCCGGACATGAGTCCCAGAGCGAGGTGACTCGTCACGACAACGCCTCATGTAGGAAGCCTTTTGCCTTTTTTAATCGAGAAACCGCTTCTTTGTAGCCGATTTTTTTCTTGAGCATCAAAATCGCCGTCTTGGAATTTCCACGAGCCGCTTTCAAAGCGTGTTCGGCCGATTGAGAAGATGTTTTGGCGAGGGATGAAATTAAGTTGATGGCGCGCGCTTGCAATTTGCGGGAACGCGGCTGCAAATCCACCATGCGGTTGCCATATACTTTACCGAGCTGAACCATGGAAACCACGGTCAGCGAATTCAAAACCAGTTTGGTGGCGGTGGCCGCTTTGAGTCTTGTCGAACCGGCAATCACCTCAGGGCCCGTTGGCACCGCGATCACCGTATCGGCCGCTGATTTGGAAATTTTCGGGTGGCAGGTAACCAAAATGGTGCGGGCATGCTTCGTGCGGGCCGCTTTTAAACCTTCGCGTACAAAAGCGGTGACGCCGCTGGCTGCAATGCCGACCACCACATCATTTTTTCTCACGCGCTTGGACACAATCGCTCGTGCGTCTTGTCCGCGGTCCTCGGCGCCTTCTTTGGAGCGGAACACCGATGATTTTCCACCGGCCATGTAAGCTTGCACCAAAGACGGTGGGGTGTTGAACGTCGGCGGACACTCGGCAGCTTCTAAAATTCCCAGCCGTCCGCTGGTTCCCGCGCCCAAAAATATCACGTGGCCGCCCGCACGCAAAGATGAAACAATCAGTTTGACCGCTTTTTCCATAGAGGAAATTGTTTTTCCGACCGCCCGCGGAACGTTCGAATCTTCACGGTTGATGATCGTTAAAGCTTGGTGGATGGATTTTTCAGCCAGACGGCGTGAAGCGGCGTTGTTCTGTTCGGTGGGCAGGCGAGCATAGTTGATAGACATCACGGCTCGCCATTTTGATAAATTCACGCGGTCATGGCCACACAATTGGAAGACTTGATCGGCGCGAAGCTTGTTGTGGGAATTCCCGGAACAAAAATCACGCCCGACATCGTTAAACACCTCAAAGATATTCACGCCGCTGGAATAATCTTTTACCGCATTAATTTTGAATCTCCCGCTCAGATCCGCAAACTCATTTCCGATCTCGAAATGGCGCTGGAGAAAAAGCTGCTCATCTGTGTCGACCACGAAGGTGGCCGCGTCATTATGTACCGCGACGGCATCACCGTTTTTCCGGACAATCTCACGCTTGGCATGGCCGGTGATTTGGAACTGGTGCGCAAGCAGGGGGAAATCGCGGCCAAAGAGCTGCGCGCCCTCGGCACCGATGTCAATTTCTCACCGGTGTTGGATGTTCTGACCAAAAGCTATTCGCCGAACATCGGCATCCGCTCTTATGGCGAAGATTTCAAAACGGTCGGCGAGTTCGGCGCTACCTACATCAAAGCGCTGCAAGCCGGCGGTGTGTCCGCCACGGCCAAACATTTTCCGGGCAAAGGCCACGCGCCGGTGGACGCGCATTTGAAACTGCCGACCATTCAATCCTCCTGGAATGAAATGAAGGAAGTGCATCTTCAGCCGTTTCTGAAAGCGATTCAGGCCGGGGTTGACTGTATCATGTCATCGCATCCGCGTTATCCGAAGCTGGATCCGCATCCCGACAACATCGCCACGTTTTCGCGCGCGATCATCACCGATTACCTGCGCAAAGAGCTGGCTTACAAGGGCGTTATCGTCAGCGACGATTTGGAAATGGGCGCGGTCAAAGAATTGTGCGGCACCACGGCGGCTGCGATTGGGACCGCCGCCGTGCGCACCGTGAAGGCAGGGCACGATTTGGTCCTTTCATGTCACTCATTTGACGATCAGCGAGGCGTTTATCAGGGGCTTCTTGAGGCGTATAAGAGCAAGAACCTGCCGATCAACGAGCTTGAGGAAAGCGTCGACCGGATTCAAAAACTCAAGGCCAAACGCACCAAACGTTTTGAAGGCTCGCCCCCCGAAGCCAAACAAATTGTCGAAACATCTAAAGTCGCTCAAGCGGCGGCGAAGGCGGGAGCGAGGGTTCTGCAAGATCCTGAACATTTGTTGCCGCTTTCTGAAAAACTCAGCCAGGATTTGGGCGTCATCTTTCCGCAGCTCTCCAGCTTTGCCTCCAAAATCATGGTGGAAAAAGAATTTGAAGATGAAATCGCCTACTTCCATCGTCATTTGGGTAGTTATCCGGGCAATCACGTGACCGAGATTTACAAGATTCAGCCCGATGAGGAAGACATCGAAGTGGCGTCCAACTTGGCGCGCCGCTCCACCGTCACCCTCTTTTTCTGTTTCGATGCCCATCTTTATCCGCAGGAGCAGGTGCTTTTGGCCGCGCTGCAGAAAGCAGCCCGCAAGCTGGTGGTGGTTTTGATGCGCGATCCGTACGATCAATCGTTCCTGCGTCCGAAAGATGTTGGTGTTACTGCCTATGGCTGGCGCAAATGCCAGATTGAAGCTGCCATCGAACGGATTTTCGGCGAGTAATGCGCGAAATTTTCGTTGATGCGGGCGGCACCAACACCCGGTTTATCGTCGGCCTGCGCGGCGTGTGGACCTCTTCCGAAAAACGCCGCTGGAAAAAAAGATTGTCCGCTCTCACCCCGAACGTTGAAGTTCTCTCCGACATTGAACTGGCTTATCGCCGCGCATTTGGAAAGAAGCCCGGCATTGTGCTGAACGCGGGCACAGGCTCCATCGCTTATGGCAGATACAAAGGCCGCGCGGTTCGTTCGGGCGGCGTGGGACCATTGTTGGGAGACGAGGGGTCGGCGTTTTGGATCGGCCGCGAATATTTACGCCGCACCAAGAAAGACGACTGGAAATTTTTAAGGAAGACGGCGGTGGGGAAAAATCCGGTGGCCAAGATTGCTTCGTTTGCACCCCGCGGACTGAAAGATCAACGGATTTTCGCTCAGGCGCAAGATGATTTGCTGAAGCTGGTGGGGGCGGTGGTCAAAAAACTCAAGGCCGGCAAACAGATGCCGCTGGTTTTACAGGGCGGGCTTTTTTCGAACCGGCGATTCCGGGAGACTTTTAAGCGGCGAGTACGCCGTTTCGCTTCGCCATCCTGACCGCTTTGTTGTGGCGGTTGCGCGTTTTTACATCCTTCCACAGTTTGTGTATTTGCTGATCGATCACGTGAAAGGCCGCATCGATGGCCATAATCATGGTTTCATCGCGGCGGCGCAGCGCAATGGTTTTCCGAGGGACTTTCACGAAAATACGGCACAGCTCGTTGCCTTTGTGATGGTGGTGGCTTGAGGTGAGCGTGACCTGGATTTTAACGATCCGTTCTTCAAAGGGCGCCAATTTGGCAATTCGCTCTTGAATATGGTTCATCCAGCGGGGTTGGATTTCGGTGCGATGGCCTTTGATGAGAACGTTCATGGTTCCTCCAAATTTTCTAATGTTCCTAAACATTCTATGAAAAAACGAGTTTTTTCCGGCATACAACCTTCAGGCGTGGTCCACCTCGGCAATTATGTCGGCGCGCTGAAAAATTGGGTGGCCATGCAGGCCGACTACGATTGCCTTTACTGCGTGGTTGATCTCCACGCCATCACGGTGCCGCAGGATCCCGCCAAGCTGCGCGAAAACATTCTTCTGACCGCCGCCACGGCGCTGGCCGTCGGTATCGACCCGGCCAAATCCATTTTGTTTGTGCAGTCAGACGTGCCCGAGCATGCTGAGCTGGCCTGGATTTTGAACTGCTTTGTTTATTTCGGCGAGCTTTCGCGCATGACACAGTTCAAAGACAAATCCACCACCCGCGGACAAGGCACCTCTGTGGGTCTTTTTACCTACCCCGCGCTCATGACCGCCGACATTCTCTTATATGGGACCCATGCGGTTCCGGTGGGGGATGATCAGCGCCAGCATATGGAGCTGGCCCGCGACATTGCGCGCCGTATCGACGGGGATTATCCGGGCCTCTTTGTGATTCCGGAGCCTTTGATCGGCAAACGCGGCGCCCGTGTGATGGGGCTGGACGATCCTGCAGTCAAGATGAGCAAGTCCGCCTCAAGCGAGTACAACTATATTTCTCTTTTAGACACGCCCGACCAAATCCGCAAAAAGTGCATGAAGGCGGTGACCGATTCCGATGCTGCGGTGCGCTTCGATGAAAAAGCCAAGCCGGCGGTTTCCAATCTGTTAACCATTTATTCGTCAGTGACCAACCGTTCGGTCGAAGACATTGAAAAAGAATACGCCGGCAAAGGCTATGGCGATTTCAAAAAAGGGTTGGCCGAGGCTGTGGTGTCGGCGCTGTCGCCCATTCAAGCCAAAATCACCGATCTGCAGAAAAACCCCGATCACATTCACAAAATTTTGAAGGAAGGCGCCGAGAAAGCCCGCGATTTGTCCCGCCCGATGATGACCAAGGTCCGCCAGACGCTGGGCCTGGGCCACTAACCGCATGGACGAGTTAAAAGAGCGGCTCAAGGGCCTGGTGGCCGCCCTCGAGAAGAAAGTTCCGTACGCCTGCGCGCTGTACAAAAAAAGCTCGGGCACCAAGCTCGCCGTCAACCGCCTGCAGGAATCCATCGAAAGTGAAGATCCGGCCCGCGGTCTCGTGGTCACCTTATGGAACGGACGCACCTTTTATGAACACGCGGTGAACCATTGGGACTGGGCCTCGCTGAAGGAAGATTTGCTCAGGCTCGCTTCCAAGGTGGCCGTCGACCGGCCCAAAAAGTTTCGCGATTTGGATCCCGGCCCCGCGCTGGAAAAAGATTTTGTCTCGCCTGTCCGCAAAAACCCCGAGTCCATTCCTTTGGCGGATCGCCTGAAAGTTCTCCAGCACACCGTAAAAAACGGTTTGGCACTCAATCCCAAACTTACCAACGTGATCGCCATACAAGGCCATGTGATCAAAGAAGATCTCTTTGTGAACCGCGCCAAAATGATGTCGCAGCGGATTTTGCGCTCGGACAACATTTTGGCGGTGTTCATGGCCGCCGACGGAAAAACCTCTGAAACCTACAAGGGGTTGTCAAAAAACGGCGGGCTGGAGGCGGTGGAGCTGTCCAAAGACACATTGCCGGAGATGGTGCGGGACGCCGAAAAATTGTTGACCGCCAAACGATTGGCCCCGGGCACCTATGATGTGGTGACCGATTCCGAATGGTCGGGCATTATCGCGCACGAGTGTTTCGGCCACGGCATGGAAACCGATTTGTATGTGCGCCAGCGGGCGCTCAGCCAAAAGTACTTGGGCAAACCGGTGGCCTCCAAAATCGTCAACATGTTCGACGATCCGTCGCTCATCAAAGAAGCCGGTGGCTTTTTCTTCGACGATGAAGGACAAATTTCTTCCTCCACACATATCATCAAGAACGGAATTTTGCAGCGGGGCTTAACCGACTTGGCCTCGGCTTACAAATTAAATATTCCGCGCTCAGCCAACGGCCGACGTGAAAGCTACGCGCGGAAAGCCTACGCCCGGATGACCAACACTTTTTTTGCCTCCGGCAAAAACACGCCCGCCGACATCATTTCCTCTGTGAAAAACGGGATTTACTTGCGTCACGCCACCAACGGCATGGAAGATCCGCAGGCCTGGGGCATTCAAGTGGAAGGCTTGTGGGCTGAAGAAATCAAAAACGGAAAATTGACCGGCAAAGTGTATTCGCCAGTGATCATGACGGGGTTTGTTCCGGATCTTTTGAAATCGATCTCGATGGTGGGCAACGACGGCTTTATTTCAGGCTTGGGCATGTGCGGCAAAGGCCATAAAGAGTGGGTGAAGAACACCACCGGCGGCCCGCATTTGAAGATGAAAGCGAGGCTGGCTTGATGATCGCTAAAATTAAAGCGGCTCTGGCCAAAAAACAAATTTCTCTCTGGCAGATCATGGAAATCCGCCGCCAATCCGACCAATCGTTTCTGGCACTGATGGAGCGCGAATGTGTGCGTTCGGTCGACAGCGTGATCTACGACGTCACGATTTATCGCCGGCGCAAAAACGTGCTGGGACTGTCCAGTTTTCGCATTGCCTCCGGTGAAGAAGCGGAACTCGACAAACGGCTGGAGGAAGCGTTGTTCTCAGCCAATTTGGTTTCCAATCAGCCGTTTGATCTGCCCAAGACCGCCGGCAAAGTTCCGCCGGTGCAAATTGCTGATCCGTCGGCGGATGCGTCTTGTTTGATCCTTTTCGAAGATCGTTTGAAAGCCGCGGTGGCGAAGGAAAAAAACACGCGGCTCTCAGCCGCCGAATTTTTTATCGACCGTATTTCGTCAAGGCTCATCAATTCGCATGGACTTGATTTGCAGCAGCAAAGCACGATGCTCCACACCGAATTTATTTTGCTTTCAAAGAGCGGGGGAAAAGAAAAGGAATTTATCAGCCGTTACACGCGCCGCTTTGTGCAGGATTTTGATTTAGAGAAAGAAGTGGCGGAGAGCGCCCAATTTGCACGTGACGCCACGCAGGCGGCTTTGCCCAAAACCGGTACATTTCCTGTTTTATTGACGGAAGAGCCGCTCGACCATTTGTTTGACCCGCTGGTGGCCAAGGCCAGCGCCCGCCTCAAATACAACAAAATGCTGCAGGCCAAGACGGGAGACGCGGTTCCGCCCGGAAAAATCAAAGGAGATGCGGTTACCTTGTGGAGTAATCCGCTCTTGCCACGCTCCGTCGGTTCTTATGGGTTTGATTCATACGGCACCGCCGCGCATCGGGTTTGTTTGATTGAAAGAGGAAAACTCAAAAGTTACTTGGCCGACAAACGCTATGCCGATTATTTGTCGGTGCCGGTCACGGGATCACTGGGCGCGGTTGAAGTGGCGCCTGGAAGCCGTTCCTATGCATCGCTTCTTGATCCCAAAAAATGGGGCAGCGACCGCATTTATCATCTGCAAGCCTTCTCCGCTTTCGAACCCAACGCCATCACCGGCGCTTTCTCGGCGGAAATCCGCGCGGGCTACGAAATCACCAGCAAAGGCGCGCGTCCCATCAAAGGCGGCTCGGTTTCCGGCGTACTCGATGAAGCGCTCACCGATGTTTATCTATCCAAAGAACAAGTTCAGCGCGAACGCGTATTGGTTCCTAAGGGCGTTTTATTCCGTAAACTGACGATTGCAGGGAAGTAGAGGAGCCATTTATGAAAAAGGGTTTACTTTTAATCGCTGCACTGACATGTGTCTCTTGCTCCAAAGAAAAACCCGCCGAGCCAGTGAAGGAAACACAGACGCCGGTGGCCGAAGTGGCGCGCTCCACGGTGGACAATTCAACAAACAGTTATCAGGCGGAACTCGAGAGTGATTTGGGCATTGATCCGACGGAGAGCTCTCCGATGGTGACGGCCATGTTGGGCATGTTGAAACAACCTTCGGCCAGTTTGGAAATGAGAAAACAAGCGGCTGCCGCGCTGAAAGATCAACCGGGCGGACTTAAAGCGCTCAGCAATGCGCTTGCGTTTTATGAAGCCAGACCCGACAAATCGCCGGAGGATGTGCAGGTGATGGAAGCCATCAAATCGGAACGGGCCAAAATTCGGCAGTGAGGAAATAAGGGAAAAAATTTATGAAACAACTCGAAATGCGGATCCAGGATTTTAATGTCCTCAACCACACGCTTCCCAACACCGAATTTTTTTCGACCCTGAGCGGGACTGAAATAGAAAAGCTGGTCAAATCCATTCAATTGTGCAGCTTTGACGCCGGCGAGTATGTTTTTAAGCAGGGCAGCGGGGGTGATGCGCTTTATATCGTTTACGAAGGCTCGGTGGCGGTGTGCATAAAGAAACATGTGTTCATGCCTGAGAAAGTAATTGTCACGTTGGGCCCCCATCAAATTTTCGGCGAAATGGCCCTTCTTGATAAGCAACCCCACTGTGCTTCTATCCGCGCAGTCACTCCGGTCAAACTTTTTGTGGTGTTACAGACTGCCTTCGAGCTTTTGTGTAAGGAAAACGTCGATTTTAAAAATGAGCTCAAGATAATTTCCGAGCGCCGCAAATTCCAAAATCTTCATCCGGAAAAATAAAGACATGTGGCCCTTCGATAAAAAGAAAGATTCACTGGAAAGAAACGAAACTTTCGTGCGGCTGATCCAGTTGGCACAGGGAGATAAGGAAACGCGGGACAAGTTGATCGCTATCTTGTCGCTTGATGCCGCCAACCGCAAATCCGCTATCCATTCTTTTGTGAGTGAAATGACGCTCACCCGCGCGCCCAAGGATTTTATTGAAGCCATCGCTTCCTTCCTGAATGACGACGTGGCCGCCAAAGCCTTGATCATTTTAAAGGCGAAACAATGATTTACTATCTCGTGAAATTGTTTGTGTCGGCGGCGATTATCGTCGCGGTATCGGAAATTTCGAAGCGTTCGTCGTTTTTAGGCGGGCTTTTGGCCTCGCTGCCGCTGGTTTCACTGCTGGGCATGATCTGGTTGTACTGGGACACCAAGGATGTCGAGAAAGTGGCGAGCCTGTCGACCAATATTTTTTGGCTGGTTCTGCCGTCCCTGTCTTTGTTTATCGCTCTGCCGATTTTCCTGCGAAATAAATTCAGTTTCTTCGCGAGTTTGTCTTTCTCAACCGTAATTATGTTTGTGTGTTATGGAATCACGGTGTTTATTTTGAAAAAGGCAGGAATGAATGGCTAATCTTAAAGACGCAGCGCTTGATTTTTTGCAGATGGCGGTGGCCGGGAAAATTCCGGAAGCCTACCAGAAACACATCGGGCCGAATTTTAGGCATCACAACGCTTGTTTCAAAGGCGACGCGGCCTCCTTGATGAAAGGCATGCAAGAAAACCACGCCCAATTTCCGAAAAAAACCTTTGAAGCCAAACAAGTTCTGCAGGAAGGAAATAAAGTGATGGTTTTTGGCCTCGTTAAGTTGAAACCGGGCGACTTGGGCATCGGCCTCATGCACATTTTCCGATTTGAAGGCGATCGAGTGGCCGAATTGTGGGACATGGGCCAGCCTGTGCCCGAGAACTCGCCCAACCAGTACGGAATGTTCTGATGAATTTTTGCCATGCCTTCCGGGTCAAACCTGGCAAATCCGTCCGCTTAAAAGATTTTGATCCCGCCGATACGGCCGGCCACGTCAAAGAAAAAGCGCTCCTCAAAATTGAAAAGAACGTCGAGAAACTCTTTAAGCAGCAAGAAATTCTCTACGCTGAAAACAAACGTTCCTTGTTGATCATTCTGCAGGGCATGGATGCCGCCGGTAAAGACGGCGTGATCCGCCACGTGATGCGGGGTTTAAACCCGCAAGGCTGCGACGTGACGCCATTTAAAGCCCCCAGCACCGAAGAAATGGACCACGACTTTCTTTGGCGTATTCACAAAGCCGTGCCCTCCAAAGGCGATATCGGTATTTTCAACCGTTCCCATTACGAAGATGTTCTTGTGGTTAAAGTCAGAAAACTTGTTTCAAAGGACATCATCAAGGAACGCTACAAGCAAATCAACCATTTTGAAAAAATGCTGACCCAGAACGGAATGACCATCCTGAAATTTTTCCTGCACATCAGTGCGGATGAACAGAAAGAGCGTCTGCAAGCCCGGCTGAAAGATCCGCGCAAAAATTGGAAGTTCAATGAAAGGGATTTGGAGGAAAGAAAACTCTGGGACGACTACATGGAAGCCTACGTAGAGGCTTTTAAGCACTGTTCCACCGATTGGGCGCCCTGGTACTTGATCCCCGCCGACAAGAAGTGGTTCCGCAACCTGGCTGTTTCGGAAATCATCGATGAGACCTTAGAAAAGATGGATTTAAGGCTTCCGCCGCCGCTTACGAATATCAATAAAATTAAGATCGTTTAGGCCCCACAAAAGCGTATAATTACCGTCTGAAATGCCGAATAACTCTCGCCGCATCCGTTCCGTCGTTATTGTCTCCAATCCGGAAAAACGTCACGCGGAAAACGAGCGTCCCCGCTTACAAAACTGGCTTAAAAAGCGGGGGGTTTCTGTTGTGTCCGAAGCTCAACTTTCCAAGGCCCAGGCCGTTTTAACGTTGGGCGGCGACGGCACCATTTTGTCGGTGGCTTCGGAGGCCGCCAAGGCCAATATCCCTGTGTTTGGCATCAACACCGGCCGGCTCGGGTTTATGACCTCGACGTCGATGAAAAACATGTACAAGTCTCTTTCGGCTTGGCTGGCCGGAAAGTGGGTGGTGAGCTCGCGCATGATGCTGGAAGTACAGCCGCCGCGAATAAAAGGCCCCCTTCTCGCGTTAAACGATGCGGTGATCCGCACGGGTGCGACCACACGTGTTACTCACATCCATGCTTCGGTGGGCAATGCTGATTTGGGTTTTTTTGTGGGCGACGGCGTGATTGTGGCGACTTCAACCGGCTCCACCGCCTATTCACTCTCGGCACAGGGCCCAATTGTACATCCGACATTGGATGCGCTGATTTTGACGCCGATTTGCGCGCACAGTTTCACTCAGCGGCCGATTGTGTTTCCGGCCGATAACGTTTTGATGCTGAAATTGAGCGACCGGCGCTCCGGAAATCGGGTGCAGCTCTCATTGGACGGCCAGCGGGTGTTTGATCTGTCCGCCGGAGATGCGGTTCGTATTCGCCGATCTCAATATAAATTAAAATTGCTGCACGATCCCAAAGTCACTTACTTCGGTGTTTTAAGGGAAAAATTGTCCTGGGGAGAACGCTAACAATGACGTTGCGTAAAAATTTTCTTTTGGTGTTTTTTGTCGTCCTGGCGGTTTCTGCGAAATCGGTGCGCGCCGAACGCCGTGGTGATGAAGGTATTGGCTTGATGCTCGGCAACCCGAGTGGTTTGTCCGGCAAAATGTGGATTGATGAGAATGTGGCTTTGGATGCTGCTTTCGGCGTTGACCGCGGCGACACAGATATTCACGCCTCACTTCTTTTTCACAAGTTCAACTGGAGCAACAAATCTCCGATCGTGCCGGTGTCGATGCAGGAAGCCGATGAACGCGGCGAGCTCCCCGTTTATTTCGGCTTTGGTCCACGCTTGATTTTCCGCGACGACAACGAGTTTGGACTGCGTTTCCCTCTCGGCATCAGCTATCTTCCGAAAACAACTCCGTGGGAATTCTTTTTTGAAGTGGCGCCGGTGTTGCGCATCACTCAAGAGGTGGGCTTCAACGGAGATTTTGCCATCGGCGCCCGCTATTACTTTAAAGCCATCCGTCCTCAAGGAACAAGGTAAATTTTACGGGAATTGATAAACGTTTTCTAAAGACCCAAGGAATCGAGGCTTTCACCGGCAACGAACTGTTGGTGAAGGGCGCGCTTGAAGCCGGCGTGGGCCTGGTGACCGGCTATCCGGGTTCACCCGTCTCCGACGTTTTTGAAGTTCTGCATGATATCGCGCCGTATCTGGCTGAGCGCGGCGTGGTGGCGCAAATCGCCAACAATGAAGCGCTCTCAACCGCCCGCTTGAATGGTGCCCGCCAGGCTGGTTTGCGCGCAATGGCGGTCATGAAATCCGTCGGGTTCCATGTGGCGGCGGATGCGCTCGCCGTTGGCAACCTGTCGGAAATCCGCAAACCTGAAGGCGGCGCGGTGGTGGTGGTCGGCGACGATCCTTGGAATGAAACCACGCAAATCAATTCCGATTCCCGTTTTCTCTCCCGCCATTTGAATATGCCTATTTTGGAACCTTCCACGTTTCAGGAACTCAAAGACGGCATTGCGCACGCCCTTGATCTATCTGGCTCCAGCGATTTGTATGTCACCTACATCATCACCACCAATCAGGCCGATGGCGGTGGGGCGGTGGAAGTCAGGCCTCATCCTGAATTGCCGATCAGCCATCGTCAGAAAACCACGTTGTCCAGCCGCGACATTGTCATTTCCGATACCGTTTTGATTCCACCGCACACCTCCTGGCGCGAAGCCACACTCGAAGACCGCATGGGACGCCTGCTTGCGCGGGCGCAAGCTTTGAATTTGAATCTGTGGAAAGGTCCGCGGGGAAAACGTTCCGCCGTGGGTTTTGTGTCGTCGGGCCTCGCTTATTCCTATCTCGAAGATGTGTTGCGGATTTTGGGCCTGTGGGAAGAACTGCCGGTGTTAAAACTGGGCATCACCTATCCGCTTGATCAAAACCAAATTTTGGAGATGGCGCAAAATGTGGAGCATTTGGTGGTGGTGGAAGAAAAGCGCGGTTTCCTGGAAGGGCAGATCGCTGAAATTCTGGTGGCCCAGCGCCAAGCGGGCCGCATCAAACGCGTGCCGGCGCTGTGGGGCAAAAAATTTCCCAATGAAGAGCCAGGTTTTCCGTCCACGCGTGGCTTAAACGCCTCCGTGGTTCTCGAAGTTCTGGGCCCGGCGTTTCTGCGCTGGAAAGAATATTTTCCGCATTTGAATGTGGAAGGGGTCCAGCGCGAGTTGGCGGAGATTCAGCACACCAAAACATCCACTTATACCGTCCCATCGCGCCTGCCGACGTTTTGTCCGGGCTGCCCGCACCGCGATTCGGCGGCCGTCAGTCTCGATTTGAAAAAGAAATTTATGGAGAAAGAAGAGCCGGTGGATGTGATTTTCCACGGCGAATCCGGCTGTCACTCAATGCTGCAGTTCGCGCCGTTCGAAGGGTTGATGCAGAATTATTCGGGCATGGGCCTCGGCGGCGGCACCGGCGCCGGCATGTCGCCATTTGTGACCAACAAACAGGTGGTTTTCCTGGGCGACTCCACGTTTTTCCATTCGGGTGTCATCGCCATTTCGGATTCCATTAAAAACAACCAGGACATTCTCTATATCATCCTCGAAAACAAAACAACGGCCATGACCGGCCACCAGCCGACGCCCGGCAATGAAATCGATGTGATGGGAAACGTGACGGTGGCGCAGGACATTGAAGATCTTCTGCGCGGCATGATTCCAGAGAGCGTTTCACTCATCCGCGCCAATCCGGCCGATCGCGAGTCTTATCAGGCGCTGTTGAATGACACGATTGAAAAGCCGGGCGTCAAAATCATCATTGCTGACAAAGAATGCGCGATCACGCTGCACCGCCGCTTGAACGCCGACAAAAAGCGCGTGATTAAAGAGCAGGGCTTCTTGGCCCGCGAAGAAAAAATCAACATCAGCCATGAAGTCTGTGAATATTGCCTGGAATGCACCCGGGCCACCGGCTGCCCGGGCCTGACCGTGGCGGAAACGGTCTATGGTCCCAAGATTCAAACTGATTTGTCGTTGTGCGTGGACGACGCTGCCTGCGCCCGCACCAAAGCCTGCCCGTCCTTTGAAAAAGTTTTGATCAAACGCTCGCAAGCGCCGCAACAGGCCGCGCAAAAAGAGGAATTTGATTTTTCGGCGCTGCCCACACCCACTCTTCCCGCTATTGAAACGCATTGGTCGGCTTACACGGCGGCCGTCGGCGGCATGGGCGCCGGCATTGTGAACGCGGTGCTGGTGCGGGCCGCGATGAAGCAGGGCCTCAAAGTTTCGTTCCTCGACAAAAAAGGCATGGCCATCCGCAACGGCGGCGTTTACGGCCACGTGGTGCTTTCCACCGACGGTGTGCTGCGCTCACCGGTCATTCCGTACGGCAAGGCCGATCTGTTGGTCGGGCTCGATTTGCTGGAGGCGGCCCGCGCCGTAGACGGCAGTTCCAATTTGCGCGTGGCCCATCCGGTGCGCACGCGCGGCGTGATCAACAACCACAAAACCGAAACCGTTTTGTCGCTGATGGGCAACGATAAGCTGGATCCGGCGGAGCTGGAGAAACTGATTCAGGGAGGCTTAAGCCTCGGCGGATTCCTTTCGGCCGACTTTTCCATTCTGGCGGAAGAACACATCGGTTCAAAACTTTATGCCAACGTGATGGCGCTCGGTGCCGCTTATCAGAAAGGCTGGATTCCGCTGGAAGAAAAACATTTGCTGGCCTCCATTGCCGAAAGCGTGCGCGCCTCCGACGTGGAAGCCAATCACCGCGCGTTCCGCCTGGGCCGTTACTTTGCGTTTCATCCGCATGGAAAAGCCGCTTCCGAGCCGCGTAAATTTTTGCAGAACTTGATCGAAGAAAAAGCCGGGTATTTGGGCCGTAAAGCGGCGCGGGCGTATCGTTTGCGCTTGGAAGAAGTTTACCGCTGGATGGAACTGCCCGACGATATTCGCGTTACCATTGCTCAGACGGTCTACGATTTGATCCGCTACGGCGAGCCGGCCCTTCTCGACCGTTATGTGGAGCTGGTGTGGCGCACCTACAAGAAAGACCAGAAGCGCTTCGGTTATGAGGCCACGCGGGCCGTGGTGTCCAATTTGTTCCGGGTCATGGCCATCAAAGACGAAATTTGGGTGGCCGTGTTGTTGACCTCGCCGGAAAAATACGAGCGCGACCGGCAACGCTACAAGATCGATTTGAAAAACGGGGACCGCTTGAGCTACGTTCACTTCAACCGGCCGCAGTTCACCTTTTTTAAATGGAATATCGCCTTCGACATTCAAACCCGGGATTGGATGCTGCGTTTAATGAAACATGCGGGGTTCCTGCGCCGGATTTTGCCGGGATGGCACGCCAAAGAAAAAGCGTTCCGGAATTGGTACATGGGCGTGGTGGAAGGCTTCACGTATTTTGAATTGCGCGACGACTATGACGCCTATGTGGAAGCGCTGAACGCACCGGAAGAAGCTCGCGGTTACCGTGATGTGCGCTATCCGCTGATGGAAAAAGCAATGCAAAAAGCTGCCGAGCGCTTGAAGCCGCTGCGCAAGCTACCGGTCAAACACGAAGAAACGCCCACCTTCCCCGGCCGAAAAAAATAAATTTATGAAACAAAAATTCACGGTCCGGAAAGCCCGCCTCTCCGATGTGCGGGCCATGCACAAATTAATGAACTATTTCGCCGACCGGCGGGAGCTTCTGCCACGTTCACTCTCTGAGATTTATGAAAACCTGCAGCAATTCTTTGTGATGATGAAAGGCCAAGAAGTGGTGGGGACCTGCGCGCTGTATATCACCTGGGACGATTTGGCGGAAGTCAAAGCGCTTTCGGTCGCGCCCGAATATCAGGGGCAGGGGCTCGGAAAAAAACTTTTGCAGACGGTGATTGACGAAGCCAAACGGCTCGGCGTCAAAACCTTGTTTACGCTGACGATCCGGGAGAATTTGTTTAAGAAGTTCGGGTTCAAGCGGGCCACCAAGAGCGCTTTACCGCACAAAGTCTGGACCGAATGCGTGCGCTGCCCGTATTTTCCGGATTCCTGCATCGAGACGTCGCTTATCTTGAATCTCAAGAAAGGCGGGACTTACCGCCGCAGCAAACTGGCCGACGCGTTTATGGCCAGCGCCCAGCCGATGGTTCCTAACGAGCCGACAGCAAAGCGATAATCGTTTTCGAATCCTTAATCTTTCCGCTTTTGATCAACCGCAGCGCTTTTTCATAAGGCCACGCCTCGCAGCCCAAAAATTCGTCTTCGTCCGGATGCGCCGTTCCTTTCTTAAGCCGGGTGGCGATGTAAATGTGGATCACTTCGTTGGCAAAGGCCGCCGTCGGCCAGAAAGAAATGAGTTTTTTGATGCGTCCGGCCTTGTAGCCCGTTTCTTCCTCCAATTCTCTTTGCACGCACAAAAGAGGGGATTCGCCTTTGGCGAGTTTGCCTGCCGGGATTTCCCAGGTGATTTCCCGCACTGGATGCCGGTACTGCTTCACCATGAGAATTTTTTTCGGCGCGAGGAAGGCCATGACGGCGACGGCACCCGGATGGTCCAAATATTCGCGCTGGGCGAGCTTGTTGTTCGGCAATTTAACTTGGTCAATACGGAAAGCCACCGCATTTCCCGGCACCCGCTTTAACATTTTCTGGAATTTTTCTTTCAGTTTCATTGCGGCTTCGATTGTAGCCGTTTTGTAAAATCCTGCGACATGAAAGTTTCCCAACTCTTCTCCGCGGGCCGCCCGCTGTTTTCCTTCGAGTTCTTTCCTCCCAAAACCGACGAAGGTTTGGTTTCTCTTTTAAATACGATCAGCCACTTAAAAGAGCTGAAACCTTCTTTTGTCTCCATGACCTACGGCGCCGGCGGCAGCACACGTCAGAAAACGGTGCAATTGGTGTCGAAAATAAAAAAAGAAACCGGCATTGAGGCGGCCGCGCATTTGACTTGTGTGGGCAACACCGAAGCAGAGCTTGTGTCGGTGCTGGAAGAGCTACAGGCAGCCGGCGTCGACAATGTTCTGGCTTTACGCGGCGATCCGCCCAAAGGACAAAACACGTTTGTTCCGGTCAAAGGCGGTTTTCGCTATGCGACCGACTTGGTGCAGCTGATCCGCAAAAAATTTAAATTCTGCGTCGGCGTGGCCGGCTATCCCGAAAAACATGTGGAAGCGCCTTCTCTAAAGGCCGATTTGGCGCATTTGAATGAAAAGGTGGGAGCCGGCGCGGATTTCATCGTGACTCAGCTTTTTTTCAACAATGCCGACTACTTCCGGTTTGTCGATCAGGTGCGCGCGCTTGGTATTCAAGTGCCGGTGGTGGCGGGTATTATGCCGGTCACCGACACCGATCAGATCAAGCGATTCACCAGCATGTGCGGGGCGCGATTGCCGGAGCGCTTGCTCAAAAGTTTGGAGGAGGCCGGCGGTGACAAGGAAAAAGTGGTTCAGGTGGGCATTCAGTATGCGACCGATCAATGCCGCGAGCTGTTGGAGCGCAAAGTTCCCGGCATTCATTTTTACACGCTGAACAAATCCCACGCGACCGCGGAAATTTTTAAAAATCTCAAAGAAGGAAGTTTTATCTGATGCCGAAAACCGCTCCCGCCAAAGAAATGCGCGCGGCGGCCAAAACCACCAGTGAATTTGCGGCGCGAACCATTTTGTTCAACGATGAAGTGCACACTTTTGACGAGGTGGCACGCCAATTGGTCAAAGCCATCGGCTGCACGTACTCGCGTGGGATGACGCTGGCCAATGTTGTGCACTATACTGGTAGCGCCATCGTTTATACCGGCCACGTCGAGCGGTGCGAAGCCGTGGCCATGATTTTGGAGGACATCAAGCTCAAAACTTTGGTCGAGCGATGAAGCGAATTGTGTTCGCTGCGCTGTTTCTCACCGGTTGCGGAGATTTTGTTCCGATTGATCAAGCCAATCTTCCGGCGCCTTCCTCATCTCAAAAACCCCCTACCTATCTGACATTGCCCGGTCCCGATCCGGGCGGCGGCTTGCCGTTTACGAGTTTGCACTTTGTGGTGGAGGGTTACGGCACCGTTCCGCAGGACAAAGCGCAGACCGTTGAGAAAATATTTTCCGAAATCACCGACGAAACGGGCCTTTATTCCTTTAAGCCCGAGGAAAATTACCGCGTTGTGATTTATCAGACGCAGGAAGAATTTTTAAGGAAAACCGGACAACCCCAATGGTCGGGGGGAATGAAGACGGGCCGCGGGGTTTTTACCTACGAGCAAGACAATGTCGATGCCACGCTGGCCCATGAAATCACGCACATTATTTTCGGCGATTTGTTGGGACAGGAAGAGCATAAGCATCGCTGGTTAAATGAGGGGCTCGCCGTTTATATCGAAGCCCATTTTGACCGCTGGAAGCGTTTTGATGACGTGCAAGCCGAGTGGCATGAGCGCATTCATTCAGCGCCGCTTCTCACCATGGACGCCATTCTTGACTTCAAACCTTATTCGGAAAAAGACCGGGAGGTGGGGATTTGGTACGCCACCGTGGCGGATTTAACGGCTTTTCTGATTCAAAACGGCGGGAATCTAAATTTTTCACTGTTTTTAAAAGCGCTGGCAGCGGGTTTCACGCCCGATCAAGCGTTGGTGCAGGCTTATCCGGGGAAGTACGCTTCTTTGAATGAGTTGTATGCGGTTTGGAAAGGCACGCTTTAGGATTCTAAAACGCCTGGCCGGTGCCGAAGGTAAAGACCCAGCGGTTGTTGTCCGTGTTGACCGTTTCCATTCTGTAAGAAATATCGAAACGGATGATCACTTCGTTCGATGATTTGGTGAGGCCAAAGCGCAGGCCCGCGCCCACGGAATTATGAAGATCCGAAACAGATAAACTTTGTCCTTGTGACCAGGCGTTTCCCACATCGTAAAACGCCGCCGCCCCGATAGAAACCAAATTCAAGAAATCATCGACGAAGAAAAACCGGTCTTCAATGTTCAGCACCCAACTTCGGTTGCCCACGAACTGGTCTATTTTATAGGCGCGCATTCCATTGTCGCTGCCCAGGATGATTTGATTGTCCGGGTCCAATTCATTGCCCCATTCTGCGCGTGTGTTAAACACCACAGTCTGGATCGGCAATTCGCGATAGTAGTACTTGTAATAAAAAGCATTGCGCGTGTTGGTGCTGTTTTTAAAGACATTCCGTCCGCCATAAGAATATTTCAGATACGACAAATTCGTGTCATGAGAAAGCCAGCGCTGTTCGTAGGTCCCGCCGAGCTCATCGGTGCTTTCCGATTTGCCGGTGAGTTTGTGCGGAGAAAAACCCGGGGCCAGCGTCAGTGTGGGGCCCAGGTTGTAGTCTTCCACGCGGGTCATTTTTTCAATCCGGTCGATTTTGATGAATTTGACGCGGATGGTTTCCAAATCGAAAAAAATGGTTTTGAGCTTTTGAGACGGCGGAAGCGTCGTGTTTGTTTTGTCGGTGGCCGCAAAATTGGTGCTATCCATCCGGTAGCGCAGGCCCACGTGCTGAACCAGGGTACGGCTTTGTCCCACTTTAACTGAACCACCGACTTGCGAGGTTTCCTTGGTCTGTTTGGATTCGGAAATCCGCACATTGTTGACAAACTGCCCGACCACCGCTTCAGTGCGCTCATAAGAGTTGGTGGCCGCCCAGCGGGTGTCGGCTGAATAAAACGGGCGATCCAAGCCCAATCGCCGCTCGCGCCCGTCTGTTTCATTGACGGCTTGCCCGCTTAACTGCCAGCGCGACCCCAAGAGGCGCGGGTCAGTGTATTTGTAGGTTTTCTGAATGCTGTCCGGACTTTTCTTATAGAGAAAAGCCAAGTTTTTTCCATAGCCCAAAAAGTTTTTTTCGCGTATGCCCGTTTCAAAACTGTTGACCTTGTTTTGTCCGCCGACGTTAAATTGCGGTTCTGTGGTCCAGGCGTCGCTGACATACACAACAATAACGACCGTCCCGTCACGCTGTGGAAACTTGGCGATTCGCGCCGCTTCGATGAAAGAGAGCGCGCGCAGGTTTCTTTCCGTTTCCTCGATCAAAAAGTCATCCGCCGGATCTCCCACCTTGAACAAAAGTTCGCGTTCAATGACCTCTTGTTTGGTCTGAATGTGCAAGGCATTGATGGCGGTATAGGGGAATTTCCGCAAATAGTTTTTTGTTTCGAAATCGAAAATGTTGGTACCGCGGATGGTGATGCGTGAAATAAGGGGTCCTTTTTCTTTAGCGGAGGCTTTGGAGGCAATAACCAAGCAGCCGAGGCAGGTCAAAACAATGAAACGTTTCAAGAACGGGAATTATCTGGCCACAACGACCGTGCCTGTGGCCCGGTTTTTGCCGATTTCTATCATGTACACATAAATGCCTGCTGGCATCACGTGTCCGCTTTGGTCGCGTCCATCCCAAGTGAGCAGCGTGTCGTCATTGGGATCAAGACGTAAGCCGCCCACCTTGGCTCCATGGACGTCAAACACAGCGCTTTCAACGGGCAGCCCTGACAGAACATCGTCAAAATGGAAGAAAACAACGTCGTTTAACGCATCGCCGTTGGGCGTAATGATGCGCGGGGTGACATTGGTCAGATTGATTCCACCCAAAGATTGGGAGCTGGTAGCGCCCTGGCTCTGGCGAGCCAGAATGAACAAGCCGCCGATGGTCACGGCGATCAAAAAACGCTTTATGTTCGTTTTGTTCATCATCTTATTATCGCTTATTTCAACGCCTTCATTTCGTCTTCGGCCTGATGGATATCGACGCCGCTGCCTTTGTATTTCTGAATGATGCGGTTCAACATTCCTCGGCGGTCGTCGACGCTGGCACCTTGCTGGACCAGCCGTTGATAGAAGCTCATGGATTGCTCAAAGTCTTTCTTGGCGCGGGATTCTTCAACCGCCAAGCTCTTCAATTCGCGGTTTACAATGGAGGTGTCGATCGACGTGTCTTTGAACCGCGACAAGATTTTCTCCAGAAGGGCCCGTTTGTCGGCCATGCTCACGCCGGCGCGGACTTTGGTGTTGTAATCGGTCAGCGCTTCGGTGTAGTCATTCAAGAGCGAACGGTCCTGCGATTTGGCCGTGTTTTTGTCCGCGACGGCTTTCTGGGCCTGGACTTCCGCCAAAGCTTTGCGGGCGGCGTTTTCTTCCTGTTCGCGGTCAGCCTTGGATTTCTCTTCGGTCAAATCGTAGAGCTGGGCCTTCAGGCGGTCGCGCTCGGCTTTGGCATAACGGGCCTCGGTTTCGGCGCGGATACGTTCTTCTTTCTCTTGCATCAGCTGCTGTTCCAGCGGATCGATCGGCGCTTTGCCGAAGCGTACAGTGAGTGAAATCTGTTGGGTTCCGAGCGTGCCTTGCACGCCCTGCAATGGGTAGATCATTGCATAGTCCAATTGGAAAGCATCCATACGATACGAAGCACCGAAAGAAAGAGTCGAATAGTTGTTGTTGCCGAAGCCACCGCCGGCCCGCAAACCAAAGCCGTTTTTAAACCACGTTTCAGAGCCCACAGAAAGGCGGGTGTTGGTGGTGGCGGATTTCCAGGTGGTAAATTCGGCGTCCAAAGAGCCGGAGCGCAACCGACGGGCCAAAGAAACGGCCATCACCGAGGGAGCTTTGTCATTTCCGCCGGAAAGAGCCATGTCTGGCGCGTTCACATTGCGCAGGGCCGCACCCACCGCATAGGCGCGGCTCATTCGGTACTGCATGCCCAGGTCCAACCCATATCCTGATTTGCCGCTTTTTTTGGCCAGCAACGGATCGGGCGATCCGGTCGCATTCCCACTGACCGGGTTGATCGCATTGGAGGTGTAGTCGTCGGAGCCGATTTGTTTGCTCAGCATTTTCAAGGTGGCGCCGAGGTTTAAGGTGTGGCGAAATTCACGCCCGTAAGTGATGCCATACGAGGCTTCTTTGTATAGACCCGGCAATTCCAAGGCCGTGTAGCTAACGCCAATGCCGCCCGCATGGCCGTTTTTGCCCAGGGGCTGGGCATAGCCCAAAAAGGTATGGTTGATGGAAGAGTTGTCGCTAAGCCCCATAAAAAGACGGGAATAATAAGTGCCGATTTCAGGACGGGCAATTTGCATGACGCCGGCCGGGTTGTAATACAGCGCGTACACATCATCCACAATGGCGGAATATGCCTCTCCCATGCCGGCTGCACGGGCTCCTTTCGGCAGCGGTTCAAAAGAAGCGAAAAGAGGGGAAATCAATAATAGACAAGCTAATGTAAGCCCGCTAAATAGTGATCCTGCAGTGAACTTCATGGTTTAAGTTTGGGGGGAAAAACATTGTAAATCAAGGCTGTCATTAATTATTCACACAAAAAACAGCCATATAAAACAGGGTGTTTTACAGGAGTCTTGAAAAATGAGAAGTTCGCTCGAGATTCAGTCTTGATTTAAGTTTTTTTTAAGGTTGACGATCCCCCGGGGCCCTCTGTTACGATAAAAATCCATGAGCAAAAAACAGTATGTTTTTGTGATGTTTGTGGTCTGTTTTTGGGTGCTTTTTTTGGTCATTCTGGATCTTTCAATCACTTTTTTTGCGCCCTACGACCGGCCAGCCAAACCCAGGAATGCGACCACCTTTGTCGTGTCGTCTCCAACGAGGATTCAGCAATTTATCCCAAACGCTCATTTCACTTATGACGGCGCCGACTACCACACCAACTCTTTCGGTTATCGAGATCGCGAATTCCCTATGAAAAAGCCAAAAAACACAATGAGAATCGCGATGGTCGGAGATTCATTTGTTGAAGGGATGGGGGAAAAACAAGAGAACACTCTTCCGGCAGTGCTTGAAAAAGAGCTGAACGCGAGCGGCGGCAAAAAAGTGGAAGTGATGAACTGCGGCGTGCGCGGAGGCTCTCCCGGCCACTATGTGTTTTGGATGCGGAGCCTTTTTCCCTATAAGCCGGATGCTTTTGTGGTGTGTATTTATGACAACGATTTAAAAGACGACAACTCGTTATTGTTGAAAAAAGCTTATTACCGGGCCGAAGCGTGGTGGCATTTGTCGCCCTTGTGCAGAAAATCGTCCATTGTTTGCTACCTGCAGGGAGAATGGGCCAATTTTAAGTTCAAAATGAGACGCCGGAAAATTGCGCAAACTTTGTCCACCGAAAACTCCGCGCAATCTTGGGATCGAACTCAAAATTACCTCAATCAAATCGTTCAGCAAATGCAGCGTTCTCAGGTGAGGGTGTTGTTTGTTTATATTCCAACACGCCCCAAAGATCAGGTTGTTTTTCAAGCGGACCATCTGCGCGATCGACTGGTGTCGTGGGCACTTCAAAGACATGTTCCCTTGGTGGATTTGAGCGGCCCCATTAACCAATGGGTTCGGCACCCGGGAAATCCCTTGCTCTACCAAGAGAAATTGGCTCATTTTAATGAATTGGGTTTGCGCAAAGCAGCGGAATGGATTTTGCCTCAGTTGCGGGAAATAATGATTATTTGGTCAAGCGGTTGAATTTTACAAGCACCGAAATGCGGTGGGTGTTGCCGAGATCGCCAAACGGGCGGAACGCATAGTCGATAGCGAAAGAGGAGAACTGAAAGCCCATGCCGGCACTCATACCAGTTAAACCGCCAACGCTCATTTGATTGCTGGGCGTGGTTTCATAACCGGCGCGCAACGAAAGCATGCTGGCCACTTTGTAGTCGAATCCCCCATGATAGGTCATAGCGTTGTCGTTGTACTTGGAGGCGTCCACCGCCACCAAAAGCTTATCCGAGATAAGATTGCGGGCCGCGCCCACGCTGACCAACTGCGGAAGAGGGCTTTCTTCCTGCACAAATTTCATCTTCTGACCGACGTTCTGGAGGGTAGCAGCCAATTTGTAAGTGTCCCCTTTGTAAAGAAGACCGAAATCCGCCGCCATGCTTGAGCCGTTTTGGCCATCCAATGATTCTTTGACGTATTTGCCGTTGACGCCCCAAAAAATTCTTTCCGTCACCGGCGCTGAAAAGGTGAGGCTGCCCGCCAGAGAGCCGGCATTGAAGCTGCCCTGTTTGGCATTGCTGTTGTCGTAGCGGTCGATCGAACCATAGTTCATGCTGTAGATGTTGACGCCGATAGCCGCTTTTTGCATGCGGGTGGCGGCCGCAAAATATTCATATTTGGTGTCGACCAATCCTTCATTGTGCATGACTGAAATTTGTGATTCGGTGATCTGGGAAAGGCCTGCCGGGTTCCAATAGCCGGCGGTCACATCATCGGCGACAGCGGTGTAGGCATTGCCCATGGAAGCGGCGCGGGCGCCGGCGCCCATCTTAAGGAACTGCGCGGCAGAAGTTCCTGCCGCTTCGGCCATCATCACCGTTGAGAGAGCCGCGGTCGTGAGAGCGATGATTGTTTTGAAATTTCTCATACTCCAGGGTACAGATTAAGCGTGACAAAGCAGTGAAGCGCTGATGAAAGTCCGAAGAAATAACAAATGTGACAAGGGGATGAAAAAAGATGAAATGTATTGATTTTACGAGGTGATTTAGTTTTAGCGGATGACGGCGAGCTTGCCCTGTTTTTTGTTGCCGGTGGGATCGGTGATCAAATAAAGATAAACGCCCGAAGAAACTTTCTGCCCGTCCTTGTCCACTGCAGTCCAGGGCAAGTCGGCGCCGGTGGGGCTTGTGGCGTCGTAGACGGGTTCGCCAGCGGGCGAAAAGATCTGTACCTTGGCATCGGCGGTCAGGCCGGTAAATGTGACCTGCGTGTGGTTAAGTGCCGAATTGGGCTTAAAGGGATTGGGATAAGCGTGAGCGCTGCCGAGCGTGCCTGCTGAAGCCACGTGGGCGCCCGTGGGCACATTGCCGGCATTCTGGGAATAGACCGTAACAGCTTTGACTTCGAGACTGATCGAGGCCGGGTTAAATGGAGCCGACTGAATGTTCAGCGCCTGGCTTTGCGGCACATCAATTTGAAAGCTTTCCGAGGGACTGTCGAATGTTCCGTCGACAGCAGCCGCATCCTGCCAGGAATTGTTGCCATAGCGGTATTCCACTTTGGAGATGGAATCCACGGTCATGCCATAGCCATTGGCATTGCCTTGCCGTGGCAGAACGTTGATTTTGGCCTGCCCTTGCACCACGGTATCGCCGGAGCCGTTGGAAAGAGTTTGCGGAGAAATGGTGATGGTGGGAGTCTGATCCAAAATGTCATCGACATTGTTGTTGTTCAAATCCCGCCAACCGATCATGAGCCGCGCCCAATTATCGAGTCCCCAGCGCAGGCCCCCGCGCATAATGGAGGTGGCATCGTTTCCCGTGGCAGCCCATTCATGGTTGCCGTTGATCGTCGGAAAGTAACCGAAAGAATAATCATTGGGGGAAGCCGGCCCGCCCGCGTATTCGTCCAGCGCATAGAAAATATGTCCCATTTCATGGGCCGCCACCACGTCCATATTGCCGATCCCATAGCCGGCATTGTCATAAGTCATGACCATAAACGGTCCGCCCAAATAGGAGTACGCGAAATATCCGTCGGTAAACGCGCCGTTGGAATCATTGAGACTGTCCACAACAAAAATCACAAAACCCCAATCGGCGTGATACTGCGTTCGCAAATCGTTGATGTAATTGTGCGTGGCCGTAAAGCGTGTGCCGTTATAGCCCAAGCTCGACATCGCATCGGGAACCCAATAACTCTCATGATAATAGGGCCGGGTGATGGGTTCATATCGCGTGGGCAATGTTTTGACAACATATGTAAAGCTCAGCGGCGAACGCGGATTTTGTTTGGTCCACCAAGTGTGACCGGCCATGATTTTGCTGATCACCTGGGCTTTGCGCGCCTCCGACCAGTTTTCGCTTTTGGGATCGATGCCGCCGTTGGATTCGAGGAAGCAAATGGCCACCACCACTTTGCCGATCATAAAATCGCTGGTGTAATTGTTCTTATCAAGTCCGACTGAATAAATGGCCGCCGATAAAGGAGAGGCCGCCAGAAGCAGCGCCAAAAGAGGCAGAGTTAAGCGCTTCATCGCGGCGCCTCCGGGTTCACCATCGCGTCATGTTGATTGTGCGGTTCTCCCACGGTAAAACGCCGCGCAGCGCTCCATGGGCTTGCAATTGAAGTCCATAAGCGTGTGCGCCAGAAATATGTTTTGCCCATCTTGAGGGCGGCAGAGGGAAGGGTTAGTGCGCCTTCGGCCACCACTTCATCAACCAGTGGGATTTCGAAGGAATCGGCTTCCGCCAACTGCACCCGGTAGTGGGCATGGGTATCGGCCACCCATTCCAGCACCACCAAAAATCCGTCGGAAGAAGAATTGTCAAGAGGGGAAGTGACCAGTGGCGCTGAATTGGAAGAGACAGTGGAAAAGCTGCCGGCCGCCAAAGAAACAGGGGCAGACCAAGCGCCCGCCACCTCGCCGTCTACAGCGCGAACGCGTACATAAAGAGTGCCGTTGTTGGGCATGTCCAAGCGCGGCAAATCAATGCCTGGCCTCATGGTGATGGATTCCAATTTGTCTGTGAAATCGGCGGTTTTAGAAAGTTGGACAGTGTAGGACACAGCTCCTGAAACAGCGTCCCAAAGCGCATGCACTTCGCTGCCATTGAGGGAGGCGGTCAAACGCAGAGGACTCGGAAGTGAGTTCTGTGCGGCTTGAGCGCGCATCGCGCCGGCGGTGCGAAACCCTGATTGGGAACCGGCCTCAACAATTTGCCGGTTCCATTGGATGCCGGCAGCTTCGGCCAGCGGTCCATAAGTGCTCAAATCGGCCAACGGAACAAAACCCCGGTACAGGCGTTTGACCGGCCCGGCATTTTGAATGTTGAAGGCTCCGTCGGCTTCGAAAGTCAAAATGTTGGGCGGCATCTGCTGTTTGATGACGGCCCCCAAATGTTCCAGGCGGTCTGAAAAATCAGTTATTTGGGTGTCATCCGGCAGGATCACGAAATAGGGCACACGCAAGACAGCCGCCTGGATTCGGCCGCAAAGAAAAGTACCCAATAAAAGGATAAGAAGAGCGTGGAGACGGCGTGGGTGCATAGTCCTTTTTAACCCCCGATTTCTTAAACGTCCATGCCTTTTCTTCATGACTTAATCCTAGGGTTAACCGGTTACAAATACATGACAAAAACAAGAAAAGATGGTGGTAAAATCAATTCACATGCAATTCATTCAGATTCTCATGGGACTTGTGGCGATTTTCTTAGCCTGGGTCCTGATCTTTAAAAAACCTCTCATTTTCAAGCTGAATGCCTTTATGCGGGATCGGGTTTTTACCGATCAGCTGGTGCTTTTTTCGGGAGGGCGGATTGCCTTTCTTCTAATGGTCCTGGGAGTTGTGGCTCTTTTTTCGGGCGTTGATCTGGTGACCCGCAACCAAGTTTTGGGTCCCCGAAGCGCTTCTCGAATTTTCGAGCGGGCTCAAGATGATTTTACAGCTGGAAATTATGACGGTGTTGTGGTGAAGTGCCGGGAGCTCTTGCAATCCAATCCCACAAATCAGGCGGCTTTGGAGCTGATGCTGCGCGCTCATCGAGCCATGGGCCAAAAAAATGAAGCTCATGAAGACCTGCTTAAAATTCTTGAGATCAATCCTCACTATTCGCTGAAGAACAATTCGATAAAAAAGAAATGACCTTATCTCAGTTGCTGGCCACTCTTCGCTTGCCCCCTCATGTTGAATGTGAGTTGGTAAAAATAGAAACACAGCGCCGCTCGATGGCGTGGGCGGCGGGTGCTGCCGACGGACAGGGGTTGTCCCGTTCCACTGGATGTGCCGTGCGCGTGATTGCCGACGGAGGGCAGGGCTTGGTCAAAGACACCCATTTGAATGAAGGCAATATCGGCCCTCTTTTCGAGCGAGCGCTACTTATTGCACGCAACATGCCGAAAGATCCGCATCGCTTTTTGGCCAAGCCGGCCACGATGACAGGCAATCCACCCGATAACGATTCGCATATGTTCAAAGAGCCCATGTCTTCCGTTCTCGATGAACTCAAAGCACTCGAAGCCCGCGCCTTAAAAACTTCCTCGAAACTAAAAAAAGTCGTGCGGCTTCATTTGGAGGAGGAGTGCGAGGAAAAAGTCATCGCCAACAGCCATGGCGTTTCATTGACCGTGCTTTCCACCAATACCTCTTTTATCGTCGAAGCGCTGGCCGAAGAAAATGGTCAGACCGAAGTCGCATGGGACGCGTTGTCCCGCCGGTTCGGCGCCGACATTAAAAAAGAAGAAATGGTGGATGAGGTGGCCAAAATAGCTGTCATGGCGCTGGGCGGCAAGCCGCTTCCGTCGGGCGCTTACTCCGTTCTTTTGCATCCGCGCGTGGCCACGCAGCTGTTGAGTTTGCTCGCCCAGGCATTTTCCGCCGAAGCGGTTCAAACGGGACGCTCATTTTTAAAGGATCAGCTGGGAAAAAAAGTGGGCTCTTCTGAGGTAAACCTGATGGACGATCCGCATTTGGCCCGCGGTACAGCCAGCGTTCTTTTTGACGACGAAGCCGTTGCGTCTGAGCCGCTGGCGATGATTGAAGGCGGAGTGCTCAAAAATTATTTCTTTGATCTGCGCACAGGACAACGCGCGGGCTGCGCCTCCAACGGCCGCGGTTTCCGGGCCGGCTTGGCAGCCGCCCCGTCTCCGCATGCCACCAATTTGTTTATCATGCCGGGAAAGAAAAGTTTGAAAGATCTGCTCGGCGCCGAGAAGAAAGTTTTTCTCTTGCATGATATTATGGGACTTCACATGGCCGAGCCGGTGACCGGTGAGTTTTCTTTGGGGGCGTCGGGTTTTTTATATGAAAACGGCCGTTTTGCCGGTCCTGTGCGCGGTATGACGATGGCTGGCAGCGTCGGTGGTCTTTTGAATGGTGTCGCCGCCGTTGGAAACGAAATTCATTGGACATCCGCTTTTGGCGCGCCATATATTTTGGCCCATGGCATCACCTTGTCCGGACAATAGGAGATTTGTGGAAATAGAAAGCCAGTTTATCAATGTAAAACCGGGGGATTTGGGCATTATCGGCGATCCGGTGGCGCATTCATTGTCACCCATCATTCAAAATGCCGCGTTTCACACCTGGGGCGGTGTTTTTCGGGAAGATGGCCGCCGCCCGCCGGAATATCATGTCTTTCATGTGCCGGCGGTTGAATTGAAAGATGTGATGGCCATGATGCAGAAAACAAAAATGCGCGGACTCAACGTCACCATTCCGCACAAAGTAGCCGCCTGCGCTTTCATGGACAAATTGGATCCGCTGGCTGAAAAAGTGGGGGCCCTCAACACGATTTTATCATCCGATGAAGGGTTGGTCGGTTACAACACCGACGGCGACGGTTTTGCACAGGCGCTTCATTATGACTTGGAATTTGGAGCCGAACGAAAAAATGCGCTTGTGATGGGCGCCGGCGGCACCGCACGCGTTATTGTTCAAAAGCTGTTTGATATCGGCATCGAGCGCGTTTTTCTGTGGAACCGCACGGCGGACAAAGCGGCCGAGCTGGCCAAGCAATTGACCGGGCCGTTGTCACTGGTGAAGGATAATGATCTGAAAGATGTTTCGAACGGAGCCGATTTGATTGTGAACGCCACGTCCGTGGGACTCAAAGAAAATGATGGGCTGCCGTCCAAAGATTTGTCGTTTCACATGGGGCAGTGCGTTTTCGATGTGATCTACAACCGCGACACTGAACTTTTGTTGGAGGCGCGCGCCGCTGGTGCCCGTGTTTTGGGTGGCGCTAAGATGCTGGTTTATCAGGGCGCGCGGGCTTTTGAAATTTGGACCGCGGCGCCCGCGCCGGTCGAAATTATGCACGTTGCCCTGGAGAAAGCACTAAGGTATAAATCATCTCTATGACCATCCGTTATGTAACCGCCGGAGAATCGCACGGCCGTTTCCTCACGGCCATTTTGGAAGGAATTCCTGCCGGTGTGCCCATCACCGAGGAGGAAATCAATGTGGAGCTCACGCGCCGCCAGCACACGTTCGGCCGCGGCGAGCGCCAGCAATACATTGAAAAAGACGCGGTGCAATTTGTTTCCGGTGTGCGCTTCGGCGAAACGCTCGGCTCGCCGATCACGCTGACCGTTCAAAACAAAGATTGGGTGAACTGGCAGAAGATCATGTCGGTGGAAGCCAAAGATTTCGACGAGAAATTCGGCCTCGTGCGCCCGCGCCCGGGCCATGCGGATTTGGCGGGCGCGATTAAATTCGGTCGCTACGACACCCGCGACATTTTGGAGCGCGCCAGTGCCCGTGAAACAGCCGCCCGCACGGCGGTCGGCGCGGTATGCCGCAAATTTTTGTCTTTGTTCGGCATCGAAATTTATTCCTGGGTCCTAGAGATCGGAGGCGTAAAAGCGAAGCTCCCCAAAGGGACACCCAAGGAACTCAACAAAATGTCCCGGGAATCTCCAGTGCAGTGCCCGGACGCAGAGGCCGCCAAAGAAATGATGGAGGTGATCTCGGCCGCCAAAAAGCAGGGAGACACATTGGGCGGCGCTTACCAGGTCACGGTCGTCGGTCTTCCGGTCGGCTTGGGCTCCTACACGCAATGGGATTTGAAGCTTGACGGTCTTTTGGCCCAGGCCATTATGTCGATTCAGGCGCACAAAGGTGTTGAGATTGGCCGCGGCTTTGCGCTGGCCCACACCAAAGGCTCCGAGGCTCACGATGAAATTTTCTACGAGGCCGACCAAGGTTTTTATCGCAAGACCAACAATGCGGGTGGCCTTGAAGGCGGCATGACCAACGGCGAGCCGCTGGTGGTGCGCGCGGTCATTAAACCGCTGGCGAGTCTGCGTCGACCTTTGCATTCGGTCCATTTGAAAACCAAAGAGGAACTTAAAGCCGAAATCGTCCGTTCTGATGTCGCGCCGGTGGCGGCGGCTGCCGTGATTGCCGAAAATGTCACTGCGATCACGCTCGCTCAAGAGTTCACGCGCAAATTCGGTGGCGATTCGCTCAAGGAAATCGACGACAATTTTCGCCGCTATCAGGACTACGTGCGCCAGTACTAAAGCGCCCCATGAAAATTGTCCTTATTGGATTCATGGGTTCCGGCAAAACCAAAGTCGGCCGTTTGCTGGCGGCCAAACTGGGTTGGCCGCATTACGACACCGATGACATGATCAGCCAGCAAGTCGGCGCTTCCGTCGGAGATATTATTCGCACGCACGGGGAAGGTTCTTTCCGGTTGGTGGAAAAAAACGCGGTGGCTTTGGTGGCGCTGTCTGACAAATGCGTGATTTCAACCGGCGGAGGCGTGCCCTTGGACGTCAATAATATGACTGACCTCTCCAAGAATGCCGCGGTTGTTTGGCTAAAAATTTCACCGGAAACGGCACTGAAGCGCGCTGGCAATTTTAAAAGCCGTCCGCTCATTGATCCTGCTGATCCCCTGGGTTCCATTCGGAAACGGATGGTGGAGCGAAATCCAATTTATGAAAAAATGGCCCAGCACATTGTTGAGTCCGACAACATGCAGCCCGAGCAAGTGGTTGAGAAAATTTTGAGTCTTCTACCGTCATGAGTTCTCTTCGCATTTTCCTTCCTGCTGAAAAAAGCCGCTCTTATGCGGTTTCATTTGGGTCAATGGGGCATGCATTTGTATCCGCTTTGAAAAAAGCCGGCCTCAAACCTTCCCGTGTGGCGATTGTGACGTCTCAGGCGGTCGCCAAGGCCGGTTATGCGCGTTCGCTTGAACTTATCTTGTCACGAGCCGGCTACAAGCCTGTGGTGATGACCATTCCCAATGGCGAAAAACACAAAACCTTGAAAACTCTTTCGTCTTTGTACACCCAAGCGGTGCGTACCGGATTGGATCGCCGCTCATTGGTCATTGGACTCGGCGGCGGCGTGGTCACGGACTTGGCTGGTTTTTTTGCGGCCACGTACATGCGGGGCGTGTCTCTCGTTTCGATCCCAACCACGCTCTTAGCGATGGTGGACGCCGCCATCGGCGGCAAAACCGGCGTGGATTTGTCCGACGGAAAAAACTTGGTGGGAGCTTTCTGGCAACCGAAACTGGTTTGGATTGATACCGCCGTTTTAAAAACGTTGCCGGCTCGCGAGTGGAGCACAGGCTTTGCCGAGATCGTCAAATGCGGCGTAATCAAAGACCGGAAGTTTTTCGAATGGTTGGAATACAAAATTCAAAAAAACGCGCGGCCACAAAAATGGCCCGCCGCCGACGTTTTGCACGCGATCCGTTCCGCGGCCGCCATCAAAGCCGCCGTGGTCAGCCACGATGAGCGCGAAACCCCGTTGGGCGGGGGACGGGAAATTCTCAATTTCGGCCACACGATCGGCCACGCGTTGGAAGCCGCGGTGTCCTACAACACTCTTTCTCATGGCGAAGCGATTTCCATCGGTATGGCGGCGGTCGGTTTCCTCGCGCTTTCTCAAAAGGGTTGGACAAAAAATGATCAGCTGCGCCTTTTGTCGACGCTGGATGCGCTCGGATTGCCGACGGTGATGGATGCGTCGTTGCGGATCAACGCCAAACGGTTTTGGTCAGCGCTTAAAAGTGACAAGAAAAATATAGACGGTCAACTGCGGTTTGTTTTGCCGAAAACCATCGGCCGCGTCGAAGTCAAAAGCGGCATTGCGGCTTCCGACGTCGAGAAAGTATTGGAAAAGATGGGTTTTAACACCTAAGATCATGCCCATGAATTCGTCCCAACAACTTTATTTGGCCCAGCGCGTCGGCGCGTTTCGCGATTTGTTGCGCGAACAAAAGCTCGACGGCTATTTGCTCACACATTTGTCCGATCAATATTACTTCACCGATTATCATTCGGAAGGCTATTATGGGCTGATCGGGTTGCACGATTCATGGCTTCTGTTGCCCAATCTATTGTACGACCAGGCCAAGGCGGTGACTTACGGTTTCCATTGCTTGCAGGGCGCCTTCTTTTCCACGTTAAACATCATCCTAAAGAAAAATAAGCTCAAGAAAATTGGGTTTGATCCAAGCCAACTTTCGTTCGGCTTGGGGGCGGCTTTGGTCAAATTGGGGTTTAAACCGGTGCCGGGCCTGGTGGCCAAGCTGAGGATGGTTAAAGATCCCTGGGAATTGGAACGGCTGCGCAAAGCCAATCACCTGGCGGCCTTGGGAATCAAGTTCGTGGAAAGCCGTTTGCGGCCCGGGGTTACGGAAAAACGGATGGCAGCGGATTTGGCCCACTTTTTCAATATAAAAGGCAACGGCATTGCCTTCGATTTGATCATTGCCGGAGGGGCCAATGGAGCCTTTCCGCATCACATTACCTCCGACCATAAACTTCGCTCTGGCGAGGCCGTTGTTTGCGATATTGGAGCCACTTGGGAGGGGTACCGGTCTGACTTGACCCGTACCCTGCCATTGGGTAAAATGCCCCCCTCTTATTGGCGCGTGTTTCGCATCGTAGAAAAGGCTCAAAAAGAGGGGATTTTTAGGGTTCGGCCTGGGGTGACATCAGGGTCGGTGGACGAAGCTTCACGCCGGATCATTCGGAAAGCCGGATATGGCTCAACTTTCGTTCACAGCACAGGCCACGGTGTCGGCATCGACATCCACGAAGATCCCCGCATTGGGCCAGGCGCCAAAGCGATATTAAAAGCGGGGATGGTGGTGACGGTGGAACCAGGGATTTACCTGCCGGGCAAATTTGGCGTTCGCATTGAAGACACTCTCCTTGTGACCCCAAGCGGGTCCGAACTGTTGACCCAATAAAAGTTCCGGTCTTTCCCGGAGCCCCCATCACTTAAAATCTAATTTTGGAGTTCACATATCATGATTGATACATCGGAATTTAGAAACGGCACCATTTTCGAATGGGACGGCAATATCTGGCAGGTGACATGGTTTCAACACCACAAACCGGGTAAAGGGGGTGCCGTGATGCGACTGAAACTGAAAAACATGCGCACAGGAGCTCTCATTGAGCGTACGTTCAAATCGGGTGAAAAATTTAGAGAGGTGGAACTCACCACGCGCGTCAAACAGTACTTATATTCAGATGCAGACAAGGCTCACTTTATGGACACCGAAAGCTTTGATCAACTGGAGATGGAAAAAAGCAAATTGGGCGACAGCGAAGGCTTTTTGATGGAGAACATGGAAGTGCAAGCTCTGTATCTCGACGGGGAATTGCTGAACATTCAATTGCCGCCGTCGGTGCAATTAAAAGTGACCGAAACCGTGCCGGGTGTCAAGGGCGATAGCGCCACCTCCAAGCTCAAACCGGCCAAACTCGAAACGGGAATTTCAGTGGATGTGCCTCTTTTCATTAAAGAAGGCGATGTGGTCAAAGTCGATACACGTACAAAGGAGTATGTGGAGCGCGTATGAAACTTGAAATCCAAGAAAAATTAGACGAACTGATTGCTTTTGCCGATGAGAACGGATTGACCGAGCTCAGTTGGGCCGAAGGTGGTTTCCAAATTTCTTTCCGCCGCGGCGCTAACGTGCCAAAGCCTATCCTGACCGCCGCCGAAAGCGCGGAAGCCGAAGCCGCTGCTGCTGCGGCCATTGAAGAGAAAAAAGAATACATCAAGGCGCCGATGGTGGGGACGTTTAGACGCTCACCGGCCAAAGACCGGCCGCCGTTGGTTTTGGACGGCGATCATGTGAAGCCCGGCGACCGTTTGGGTATTGTGGTGTCCATGAAAATTCCGACGGAAGTGATCAGTGTGATGGGCGGAACGATCAAAAAGATTTTGGTGGAAGACGGCCAGCCGGTTGAATATGGGCAGCCGTTGATTGAAATCGAACCGGAGACCGCCAGTGTTTAAGAAAGTACTGATCGCCAACCGTGGCGAAATCGCGCTGCGGGTAATCCGCGCCTGCCGCGAGCTCGGCATCAAAACAGTATCGGTTCATTCGGACATCGATCGCGAATCGCTGCACGTGAAATTGTCCGATGAGTCGGTGTGCATCGGCCCCGCGCCGGCCACTGAAAGTTATTTGAACATTCCGGCGATCATTGCTGCTGCTGAAATCACCGGTGCCGACGCGATTCATCCCGGGTACGGATTTTTGTCGGAGAATACCCACTTCGCCGAGGTGTGCGAGTCATGCCACATCAAATTTATCGGGCCGAGCCCAGCTTCCATCAAAGCGATGGGCGACAAAGTGGAAGCCCGGCGCTTGGTGCAGAAATACGGCGTGCCTCTTTTGCCGGGAACCGACGGTCCTGTGGACCCGGACGATCCCAAGCTTTTGAAAATCGCCAAAAAGATCGGCTATCCGATTATTGTGAAGGCTCGTGCAGGTGGGGGCGGGCGCGGCATGCGCATTGTGCGCGATGAAGGCACTCTGCGCGACGCGATTCTGGCGGCACAAACGGAAGCCAAAGCCGCGTTTAAAGAAGCCGGCGTGTATCTGGAAAAATATTTGGAAAACCCGCGTCACATTGAAGTGCAGGTGGCCGGCGACGTGTTCGGCGACGTGGTGAGCTATCCGGAGCGTGACTGCACGATTCAACGACGTCACCAGAAACTGGTGGAAGAGTCGCCGTCGCCGCTAATCTCGGACAGCATCCGCAAAAAACTGGGCAAAGCGGCCCGCCGTGCCACACGGGCGGCCAAATATGTGACGGTCGGCACCATTGAGTTTCTCTATGACGCCGATGACAAGAATTTTTATTTTCTGGAAATGAACACGAGAATCCAGGTGGAGCATCCGGTGACCGAAATTGTGACCGGCATCGATCTGATCAAAGAGCAGATCCGTTTGGCGGCTGGCGAAAAACTCGGCTACGACAAGGATGATGTGAAAATTTTCGGGCACGCGATCGAATGCCGCATCAATGCTGAAGATTCGGAACGCAATTTTGCGCCGTCTCCAGGCAAGATCACGAGCATGATTGTGCCGGGTGGCCCCGGCGTGCGTGTCGACACCCACGTTTATGCGGGCTACACGGTGCCGACCCATTACGACAGTTTGCTCGGCAAATTGATTGTTGGTTCGACGCGCGGACGGGAAGCGGCCATCGTCAGAATGTCCCGCGCACTGCAGGAATTTAAGATTGAAGGAATCAAAACGACGATTCCGTTCCATCAGCTGGTGATGGCGCACCCGGCATTTCAGAAAGGTGAATTTTCTACGAGCTTCATCGAAAAAATGTTTGCGCAAAACGGCACCAATGGCAATGGCCACCCAAAATAAGTTCGGCATTGTTGACACTCTGCGCGAATCCAGCCAGGTGCTGGCCAAGCTCGCGGAGACGCCGCAGACCATTCGTCAGATCGCCAAAGTTTTGGTGGACGCCTATAAAAAAGGCGGCAAGATGGTTTTGTTCGGAAACGGCGGAAGCGCGGCCGACGCCCAGCATTTGGCCACTGAGCTTTTGGGTGGATTCACAATTCACAAGCGGGCCAGTCTGCCGGCGTTGGCGTTGACCACCGATACCTCGGCGTTGACCGCCATTGGCAATGATTTTAGTTTTGATGATGTGTTTGCCCGGCAGGTGGAAGCGATGGTGAACCCGGGCGACGTCGTGATCGCGATTTCCACCAGCGGCAACTCGGAAAATGTTTTGCGCGGGGCCAAAGCGGCCAAGATCCGCAAGGCCACGGTGGTGGGTTTCTCTGGGGAAAGCGGCGGCAAGCTCAAAGCCCTTTGCGACATTTGTTTGTGCGTGCCGTCTGCCAACACGCCCCGGATTCAGGAAGCGCACATCACGGTGGGCCATATTTTGTGCGCCACGGTCGAGCAAGTGCTCGCCAAGAACATTGAGCTCGAGTAACAAGGTTCTCAGTTGGGCGGCGCTTTTGCGTCGGCTTTCCGTCGAGCGTAAAAAACGGAAAAAAATTGTTTTTACCAACGGCTGTTTCGATTTGATTCACGCGGGCCATTTGAAAGTGCTCGAAAGCTGCAGGAAATATGGCGACGTATTGGTTTTGGCATTGAATTCGGATTCCTCCACGCGTTGGCTGAAGGGTCCCAAGCGGCCGATTTTGAAACAAAAAGAACGGGCCGCGCTGTTGGCGGGTTTCAGCGTGGTGGACTACGTGACGATTTTTAATGAAGCGACGCCGGACAAATTGATTCGCTTGATCAAGCCGGATGTGTTGGTCAAAGGCGGCGACTGGAAAGCCAACCAGATTGTCGGCAGCGACGTCGCCAAAAAAGTGGTGCGCGTGCCGTTGGTCAAAGGCAAATCGACCACGGCGATCATTGAGATGATCGCGCAGCGCTATGGCTGTCAGTAAACCGGTCGCCCGGCTCTTAGACGCCAATCTCAACCGGGCGCGCGAAGGCTTAAGGGTCATTGAAGACACGGCCCGTTTCGTCTGGGAAAACGAAAAACTTTACAAGCGTGTGCGCGCGGTGCGCCACGAGTTGCACCATGTGACGGCGCTGTCGTACAAATTTTTGGTGGCGGCCCGCGACAGCGGCAACGACGCGGGCCGCAAAATGAAAGAAGGTTCGCGCATCTCTTTGGCGGCGGTAGTGGGCGCCAACATCCGCCGCGCGGAAGAAGCGGTGCGGGTGCTGGAAGAATACAGCAAAGTTTTTTCGGCCAAAGCGGGCCCGGCTTTAAAAAAGATCCGCTATCAGCTTTACACGTTAGAAAAAGAACTGGTAAAAAAAATATGACTCGTCGTCTCGATTTTTCAGATGTGGCTCTTTACGGCGTCACCAGCGCGGATATGACGCCGGAAAAACTGCTTTCACAAATACAGAAAGCCTTGGATGGCGGCGTGGATGTGATTCAACTACGCTCGAGCAAATTATCGGATCGTGATTTTTTGGCGTTGGGCAAGAAAGTGAAACAACTCTGCGCGGATGCCGGCGCCCTTTTTATCGTCGATAACCGGGCGGATTTGGCGATGGCGCTGGATGCCGACGGGGTTCATGTGGGCCACACCGATTTGCCACCATTGATCGTGAGAAATCTGATCGGCCACCGGAAAATTTTGGGCATTTCCACGCATTCGCTGCCGGAGGCGCTCGAAGCGCAGCGCGCCGGCGCCGATTATGTGAGCTGCGGACCCGTTTGGGCCACACCGACCAAGCCGGATTATAAGGCGGTCGGACTCAATTTAATTGGATTGTACAAAGCCGCGCTGCGCGTGCCGTTTGTGGCCATCGGCGGCATCGATGAAAGCAACATCGACCAGGTGATTTCAGCAGGAGCCAAATGCGTTGCTGTGGTCCGAGCCCTCTTTGAGGCGCCGGACGCAGAGGGGGCGGCGAAACGTTTGAAAGGGAGAGTTCTATGTCAGGTAAATTAATCACACAAATGCAGAGAGCGCGCGCCGGTGAAATTACGCCGGAAATGAAGCGTGTCGCCGAAAGAGAAAAAGTGTCGCCTGAGTTTGTGCGCGAGGAAGTCGCTCGCGGCCGCGCCATCATTCCGGCCAACATCAATCACATGAAACACCGGCTGGATCCGATGATCATCGGCAAAAATTTTACCTGCAAGATCAACGCCAACATTGGCAACTCATCGACGACATCGAACATCGACGTGGAGCTGAAGAAGCTGCACAACGCGGTTCACTATCATGCGGACACCGTCATGGATTTGTCGACGGGCGGAGATTTGGATTTGATCCGCGAAAACATGATCGCAAACAGCACGATTCCGTTGGGGACCGTGCCGATCTACGGCGCACTGTTGCGCGTTGAGCATTTGGAAGATTTGACGCCGCAGATTCTCTTGGACGAAATTGAAAAACAGGCCAAGCAGGGAACGGATTATCAGACGATCCACGCGGGCACGCTGAAGGATTATGTGCCGCTGACGACCCACCGCATCACGGGCATCGTTTCGCGCGGTGGCTCGATCCTGGCCAAGTGGATGACCAAACACAATTTGGAAAATCCGCTCTACACGCATTTCGACGAGATCTGCGAAATTTTTAAACAGCACGACGTGAGTTTCTCACTCGGCGACGGACTTCGCCCGGGCTGTACCCACGACGCCAACGATGAAGCGCAGTTCGCCGAACTGAAAACGTTGGGTGAGCTCACGCTGAAGGCGTGGGAGCACGGTGTGCAGGTCATGATCGAAGGGCCAGGCCATGTGCCGATGCACCTGATCAAAATGAACGCCGAGCTGCAGCAGAAATTGTGCCATGAAGCGCCGTTCTACACCTTGGGCCCGCTCGTCACCGATGTGGCGCCGGGCTACGATCACATCACCTCCGCCATTGGTGCAGCCATCATGGGTTGGTCGGGTGCTTCACTTCTCTGCTATGTGACACCGGCCGAACATTTGTCTTTGCCCAATGAGGAAGATGTCCGGCAGGGCTGCATCGCTTACAAAATTGCCGCGCATGCGGCCGACATTGCGAACCAGCGCCCCGGCGCCCGCGATCAGGACGATGCGCTTTCGCGCGCCCGCTACGCATTCGATTGGGAAAAACAATTTGCTCTTTCACTGGATCCGGAAGCCGCTCGCGCCAAACATGACGAGACGCTACCCGAAGAAGGCTACAAAGACGCCCGCTTCTGTTCTATGTGCGGACCCAAGTTCTGCGCGATGCGCATCTCTGATGATGCCCATCGCAATCTGGAAACGCCGCAGCCGGTGAAAGCGCCGGCCCGCCTGTCGGACGGACAGGTCGTTGCCCATTGACCGTTGAAGAAACCGTTTACCGTTAAAGTCCCCGCTTCAAGCGGGAATTTGGGCGCGGGCTTCGATGTGATGGGCCTGTCACTGAACCTACACAGTGAACTGCGCGTGCATGTGCTCAGCAAACGCCCGGGTGCGCCGATGATCCGCGTTCTCGGCGAAGGCGAACCGTCGGTTCCCCGCGACAAACGCAATCTGGTTTATCAGTGCATTGAATTTGTTTTTAAAAAAGCGCACAAACCCGTGCCGCGGCTTGAGCTTTTTTGTTTGAACCGGATTCCGTTGGCGCGCGGACTGGGTTCCAGCTCGGCCGCGATTGTGGCGGGACTTGTGGCCGGCAATCATCTGCTCGGCGACAAATTTGAGCCTGAGCAATTGCTGAACTGGGCCACTGAAATTGAAGGCCACGCCGACAATGTGGCGGCGGCTCTCTTGGGCGGAATTCGAGGAAACTTTATCGACGGAGAAACCGTTGTTTCCCGGGCGTGGCCGGTGCCCAAACTCAAATGCGTGGTGGCGGTGCCTGAATTTCAACTCTCCACCAAAAAAGCGCGCGCGGTGCTGCCGAAAGCGGTCCCGATGAAAGATGCGGTGGCGAATTTGGCGGCGGTGTCGATGCTGAACACGGCGCTCTCGGGCGAATACTCTTTGTTGAAAGGCGCGTTGGAAGATCGTTTGCACGAGCCGTACCGGGCCAAACTGATTCCGGGTTTTTATCAGGTAAAAAAAGCCGCGGTGCGTTCCGGTGCCTATGGAACTGCTTTGTCCGGAGCCGGACCGTCGATCATGGCGCTGGCTGACAGTGGAGATGCCTCGCGCGTGGGTCGGGCCATGGTGGCCGCGTTCAAGCGGGCCGGCGTAAAAAGCCGCGCAATGATTTTGGGAATCGATAGAAAAGGAGTGCAGGTCCGGTGAAAAAGTCAATTGTGGTCATGAAATTTGGCGGAACGTCCGTCCGCAATGCCGAACGTGTGAAAGCGGCGGCCGGCGAAATTATTGACACCAAAAAAGCCGGAAACCATGTGGTGGTGGTGGTCTCAGCCCCCGGAGATATGACCGACGATTTGATTGAAAAGGCGGCCGAAATCACGCACGATCCGGACGGCCGGGAAATGGACATGCTTTTGGCCACCGGTGAGCAGGTTTCCATCGCTCTTTTGTGCATGGCCGTCAAAGCCCAGGGCACGGATGCGATTTCATTGACCGGCCCGCAAGCCGGCATCGAGGCTGACCATGTTCACACCAAGGCCCGCATTAAAAGCATTAAGCCTGTAAAGATTTTGAAGGAATTGGCGCACAACCGCGTGGTTGTGGTGGCTGGCTTTCAGGGGATCAACCCAGCCGAAGATATTACGACTTTGGGTCGGGGGGGCTCGGATTTGACCGCTGTCGCATTAGCAGCAGCCCTCAAGAGCAAAGTGTGCGAGATTTATACCGATGTGGAGGGGGTTTACACCGCCGATCCGCGGCTGGTCGAGGACGCCCAAAAAGTGGAGCAAATTTCCTATGATGAAATGCTGGAGTTGGCCGGCTCAGGATCGCAGGTCATGCAGGCCCGTTCCATCGAAGTCGCAAAAAAATTCGGAGTGAAAATACACGTGAGATCGAGTTTGGTGAAGAAAAAAGGAACCTTAATCGTTAATGAAGCAAAGGGAATGGAAACACCCGTTGTTTCAGGTGTCGCTTACGACAAAAATGAGGCCAAATTGTCGGTGTCCGGCGTGCCGGACCAGCCGGGCGTGGCGGCGGCCATCTTTGGCGCGCTGGCCAAAGACAACATCAATGTCGACATGATCATCCAGTCGTCTGCCGAAGGTGGAACGAACAGCATTTCGTTCACCGTTTCACGAAACGATTTAAAGCGCGCGGTCCTTCTTTTGGAATCGGTCAAGAACAAATTGGGAGCGCGCGAATTGATTGCGGATTCCGCGGTCGCCAAAGTGTCCATCGTTGGCGTCGGCATGAGAAGCCATCCCGGTGTGGCCGCAAAAATGTTCGAGGTGCTGGCCGAGTCGGGCATCAATTTGGAAATGATTTCCACATCAGAAATCAAAGTCGCCTGCATTGTGAAGGAATCCGACGGGCAGAAGGCCGTCAAAATCCTGCACAAAGCCTTTGGCCTGGGAGCTTCCCGCTCGTGAGCCACACAAAAACACATGCCGGTCTAAACGGCAGCGGTCCCGCGCAGAAGCTCGGGACCGTTAAACTTTTCGACACCACGCTGCGTGATGGAACGCAGGGTGAAGGGATTTCTTTGACCGTCGATGACAAATTAAAAGTGGCCCAGGCGCTCGATGATTTGGGCATGCATTACATCGAAGGCGGCTGGCCGGGCTCCAATCCGAAGGACGAACTGTTTTTCTCACGCGCCCGCAAGGAATTGAAGCTCAAACACGCCAAGCTGGTGGCTTTTTCCAGCACGCGCCGCAAAAATAAAACCGCGGCCACCGACGACATCATCAAACGTCTGTTGGCCGCCAACACGCCGGCGGTGTGCGTGTTCGGTAAAAGCTGGGATTCCCACGTGATCCACGCACTGCGGGCCACGCTCGATGAAAATTTAGAGATCATCTCCGACACCGTCGGCCACTTAAAGTCCAAGGGCCGCGAGGTCATCTACGACGCCGAACATTTTTTTGACGGTTACCGCGCCAATCGCGAGTACGCGCTGTCCACCATCCGCGCGGCCGCCGACGCCGGCGCGGACAACATCACGCTGTGCGACACCAACGGCGGCTGTTTGCCGGACGACATCGCCACCATCGTTCGCGATGTGCGTGCAGCGTTGCCGGGCATGCCGCTCGGCATTCATGTTCATAACGATTCGAACTGCGCGGTGGCCAATTCATTGACCGCGGTGAAAGAAGGCATCACGCTGGTGCAAGGCACTTTGAACGGTCATGGCGAGCGCTGCGGCAACGCCAATTTGGCGTCGATCATCGCGAATTTGAAACTCAAGATGAACATCAACTGTGTGACCGATGAGCAATTGCAATTTTTGACCGAAGCGTCGCGCTATGTGGACGAGCTGGCCAACGTGGTACCGGCCGACAACATGCCGTACGTGGGCAATTCAGCGTTCGCTCACAAAGGCGGCGTGCATGTGTCCGCGGTGGAACGTTCGGCCAGCTACGAGCACATCAGTCCGGCTTTGGTCGGCAACAAGCGCCGCATTTTGATTTCGGAGCTGTCCGGCAAAGCGAGCGTGACCACCAAAGCGGCCGAATTAAATCTGGATTTCAGCAAGGATTCGGCGGCGGTCGACAAAATTTTGAATCTGGTTAAACAAAAAGAAAACAAAGGTTTCCAATATGAAGGTGCCGAAGGCTCCTTTGTGCTGCTGGTTGAGGAAGCGCTTGGCAAGCGCCCGGCATTTTTCGAACTGCAGGGGTTTCGTGTCACCGTGGAGAAAGACAAAAAAGACAAAATGGTTTCGGAAGCGACGCTCAAAATCAAAGTGGGCGACGCGGTCAAACACACGGTGGCCGAAGGCGACGGCCCCGTTGACGCGCTCGACAAAGCGCTGAGGAATGCCTTGGACAAGTTTTATCCGAAGCTCAAAGAAATGTCGCTTATGGATTTTAAAGTGCGCGTGATCAATGCCCAGGCCGGCACCGCGGCGAAAGTGCGCGTGTTCATCAATTCGAAAGACTCAAAGAGCGAATGGGGAACCGTTGGTGTCTCCGAGAACGTGATCGAGGCGTCGTGGCAGGCGCTTGTGGATGCGGTCGAGTACAAGCTGCTCAACCTGGAACGAGGGAGAAAAAAACATGTCCACTGATATTCGTCAACGTCCTGAAGGCGCGCTGCTGCGCACGTATTTGTCGGCCGCCGGCGTCGGCCCGGAGGCATTTGAAAAACCGTTGATCGGCGTGGCCACGGCCGCAACGCAGGTTTTTTCTGAAAAGCCCGACGCCAAAGAATTGGGCAATGCGGCGGCCACCGGCGTGGAACAGAACGGCGGCATCGCTGTGCGCTGGGACACCGTGCGCTCGCCCGAACTCATGGCCTGGGGCCATGCGGAGAGCTATAGCTTTGCCTGGCGCGACCAGTTGGCCGATTTGATTGAAAGCTGGGCCCGCCAGCAGGCGCTGGACGGATTGGTTTTGATTGGAGACGCGCAGGAAACGTTGGCCGGCATGGCCATGGCGGCCGCGCGGCTCAACATTCCGGCGGTGATTGTGACCGCGGGTTCAAAGCGCTGGGAATTTTTGGGCGCCGAAGGCGATAACCGCCAACGCAAAATCAACGATCCATTCCAGCTGTTGACTGAGACGCTTTACAGGAAACAGAAAGGTGCACCTCTGCCGAAAGTGGAATCGTTTAAAGATTGCCTCTTGGCCAAGGACAACCACGCGGCCAATGCGCTTGATTTGACTCTTGAGGCGCTAGGCGCCACGTTGCCGGGCATGGCGACCGCGCCCGCGCAAGCGGCCAAACGGCACGAACTTTCTTTTGAATCCGGAGCGCGGGTGATTGCGCTGGTGAAAACCGGTTACACATTTCGCCGCGCGCTGACTTTGAATTCATTTACCAATGCCATCCGGTTGAACGCGGCTCTCGGAGGCTCGGTGGATGTAGCCGTGCACTTGATGGCGATCGCTCATGAAGCCGGCGTGAATTTGCCGCTGGATCTTTTCGACAAAATTGCGCGCGAAACCCCGCAAGTCGCGCACTTGGGCGGCGTGGGCGACAAGAACCCGCACCGCATTGAAGATTTGGACAAAGCGGGCGGCGTGTGGGCCGTTTTGAGCGGCTTCAAAGATCATATTTTGCCGAGCACCACCATCAATGGCAAAGGCGCCATGGAACTGGCCAAGACCGCAACAGTGAAAGACACGCAAGTGATTGCGCACCGCCGGCCGCACAACAAACAGAGCGGCATTGGTGTCTTGAAAGGAAACTTGGCGCCCAATGGGGCCGTGTTCCTGTTGAACCAAGTGGCCAAAGAATTAGCGGTTTTCCGCGGATCGGTGGCGGTGTTCGAATCGGAAGCCGACGCCACACTGGCGGTCAGCCTCGGAAAAATTAAGAAAGGCACCGCGGTTGTGGTGCGCGGACTCGGCGCACGCGGCGGCCCCGGTATCAACAAATTGCGCATGCTGCCGGCTTTGCTTGAGATCAAGGCGCTGAACACAACTATTCCGGTGATCACAGACGGCCGCTTGCCGGATGCGCCCGCAGGACTTTTTATCAGCCTGGTGTCGCCCGAAGCTGCTGTGCGCGGCGCTCTGGCCATTTTGCGCGACGGCGATCAGATTGAAATTGACGTTGAGAAACGTTCCGCGATCGTTCGGTTAACCGACACGGAAATGCAAGTGCGCCTGGCCCGTTGGCAGGCTCCCGCCGCGGCGGGCCGTCGAGGATTTTTGGAACGCTATTCACGCTCGGTATCCGATGTACACGAAGGAGCAGTGCTCAAATGAAGACAAAAGAACACGCCACCACCAATGAAATGACGGGAGCGCAAATCGTTGTCGAAGCGCTTCGTCGTGAGGGCGTCAAACATGTTTTTGGAATTCCGGGCGGCTGCAGCCTACCGTTCTTCGATGCGTTATACGGATCGGGGATCGAAGTCGTCTTGACGCGCCATGAACAGGGTGCCACGCATATGGCCGACGGTTATTCCCGTTCGACCGGTAAAGTGGGCGTTTGCACAGCCACATCCGGCCCTGGCGCCACCAATTTGGTGACGGGCCTCGCCACCGCGAACATGGACTCCATTCCTTTGATTGCGATCACGGGTCAAGTGGCCACGCACTTGATCGGTAACGATGCTTTTCAGGAAGCCGACGCCACCGGCGTCATGCGCCCGGTGACCAAGCACAATTACATGGTCAAAGATGTGCGGGATTTGCCGCGCATCATGAAAGAAGCTTTTCACATTGCCACGACAGGCCGGCCGGGACCTGTGCACATCGACATTCCGGTGGACATTCAAAAAGCCAAGGTCGCCAACGTTGTGTGGCCGGACAAAGTGAACATTCGCTCTTACAAACCCAAAACAGCGGGACACCCGAAACAAATTGAGAAAGCCATCGAGCTTTTGAATGCGGCCGAGCGCCCGCTGTTGTATGTGGGCGGCGGAGCCGTGTTGTCCGGCGCGCGCGAAGAAATCATTGCGCTGTCGGAGAAAGCGGGCATTCCCGTGGTGCACACGTTGATGGCCAACGGCGCCTTTCCGTTTGATCATCCAAACTATATTGGCATCTTGGGCATGCATGGAAAATATTCGGCCAACATCGCGATGCAGAAATGCGATTTGCTGATGTCGTGCGGCGCCCGCTTTGACGACCGCGTGACCGGCAATTTGGCCACGTTCTCGAAGAACTCGAAGAAGATCCACATCGACATTGATCCCGCGAACATCGGTAAAACGGTGGCCGTGGACGTGCCGGTGGTGGGCGATTTGAAGACCGTCTTGAAAGAAATTGTGAAAGACGTGAAGGCGGGCACCCACAAACCATGGCGCAAAGAGATCCAGGAATGGGAAGACAAGCATCCGTTCGCAATCAAGCCGGGTTCGGATACGCTGCAGCCGCAGTTTCTTATTTCGGAACTGCACCGCCTAACGAAAGGCAACGCGATTCTATCGACCGGTGTGGGCCAGCACCAAATGTGGGCCATGCAGTGGTACCAATGCAAAAGTCCGAAGAGCTTTTTGACCTCGGGCGGTTTGGGCACGATGGGTTTTGGTTTCCCGGCGGCTTTGGGAGCCAAATACGCCAACCCGGACAGAGAAGTCATCTGCATCGACGGCGACGGCTCGTTCCAAATGACCATGAGCGAACTGGCCACCGCGGTTCATGACGGCAAGAAAGTCATCATTGTGGTCATCAACAATTATTTTCTCGGCATGGTGCGCCAATGGCAGCAGCTTTTTTACAAAGAGCGGTTCTCGTCCTCGGATTTGTCGGTGAACGGCTCCCAGCACACGAAGGAGCACGCCTACATTCCGGATTTTGTGAAGTTCGCGGCGGCCTATGATGTTGAGGGCATCCGCATTTATAAAAACGACGAAGTGGCCGGAGCCATTGAGAAGGCGCTGAAGTCAAAGAAATCTGTTTTGATCGAAGCGATGATTTCGCCCGAAGAAAAAGTGTTTCCGATGGTGCCGGCCGGCGCAGGCTTGGATGACATCATCGTGGACATGGCTTAAGGAGAGGACAATGACCGAGAACAAAGGCTCCACAGAAGAAAAACACACCATCTCCGTTCTTGTTGAAAATCGCGCCGGCGTCTTGGCGCGTATCTCCGGGCTTTTCTCGGCGCGGGGCTACAACATCGATTCACTGTCGGTCGGTGAGACCGAAGACCCGCAGATCTCGCGCATGACGATCGTCGTCAAAGGTGATCAGCGCGTACTTGAGCAGGTGGAGAAACAGTTAAACAAATTGATCGATATCATCAAGGTGACCGATTATTTGGACACGCGGCACATCGAGCGCGATTTGGCGCTGGTTAAAGTCTCGGCGGACAAATCGAATCGCTCCGAGCTGATTCAGATTTGCGACATCTTTAGAGCCAAGATCGTCGACGTGGCCGTGGATTCCATCATTGTGGAAATGACCGGCGACGACGAAAAAATTGACGCTTTCTTGCGCATGGTCCGGCCGTTCGGCATCAAAGAAACATGCCGCACCGGCATCGTGGCCATGGCACGCGGAAGCAAAGGCATCGTTATTCCGGAAATGGAGAGGACACTCGCATGAAAACACAGACCAAAAAACCTGAAGTGAAGCAAGCCGCGAAAGCCGCCCCGTCGACCAACGGGCTTAAAGTTAAGGTTTATCACGACGAAGATGCCGATTTAAAATATTTGGCCGGAAAACGCATTGTCGTCATCGGCTACGGTTCTCAAGGCCACGGTCAGGCGCTGAACTTGAAAGATTCGAAACTCGATGTTCACATCGCGGTTCGCAAAGGCGGGCGCGGTTGGAACTTGGCGATCAAACACGGTTGGATAGAGGGGAAAAATCTCTCGGACAACATTGCTCAGGAAGTGAAGGAAGCCGATTGGGTGCACATTCTTTTGCCGGACGAAACGCAGGCCGAAGTGTGGAAAGAGTCGATCGAGCCGAACCTGAAGAAAGGTGCGACGGTTGCTTTCTCGCACGGCTTCAACATTCGTTTCGGCCAGATCGTTCCGAGAAAAGACAATGACATTGTGTTGATCGCTCCGAAAGGCCCGGGCCATTTGGTCCGCCGCACTTATGAAGAAGGCCGCGGCACGCCGTGCCTGTTCGCCATTCAGCAGGACGGAACAGGCCAGGCCAAGAACAACGCGCTTGCTTTCGCCAAAGCGATCGGCGGCACGCGAGCGGGAACCTTGGAAACCACCTTTAAAGAAGAGACCGAAACAGATCTTTTCGGCGAGCAGGCTGTGTTGTGCGGCGGCGCCGTTGAACTGATCAAAAAGGGTTTTGAAACCTTGGTTGAAGCCGGGTATCAGCCGGAGTTGGCTTACTTCGAGTGTTTGCATGAGCTGAAGCTCATTGTGGACCTGGTTCAAGAAGGCGGCATCGCCTGGATGAATCACTCCATCTCGAACACGGCCGAATATGGCGAGTATTCGCGCGGTCCACGTATTGTGAATGACGCGACCAAGAAAGAAATGAAAAAAATTCTTTCCGAAATCCAAAGCGGCGAATTCGCCAAAGAATTCCTAAATGAAAACAAAACCGGCAAAAAGAAATTTGAAGCCTACCGCAAGGCAATGGCTGAGCATGAAATCGAGAAAGTGGGGAAAGGCCTGCGCAGCATGATGCCGTGGCTTAAAACCCGGGAGTAGCCATTGCGTCTCGTCCCTGTCGCAAACGATGCCTGGCGGTTTGTTATTCCGCTCTCGGCAGCCGGCGCTTTTTTGGTGACGCGTCCCGAATGGCTGCTGTTTTCAAGCGGCGTTCTGCTTCTGCTCCTTGATGTGTTTTGTGTGTTTTTCTTCCGCGATTTTGAACGGAAGACCGCGCTCGATGAAAACCTGGTGTACAGCCCCGGCGACGGCAAAGTCATGGACATTTCGCAAGTGTATGACGCTCATCAAGGGTCTTATCGGATGGTGCGGATTTTCCTTTCGGTTTTTGACGGGCATGTGCAGCGCTCGCCAGTCGAAGGTTGCATCAAAACCGTCGAGTATCACAAGGGAACGTTCCTCGATGCGCGCGACCCCAAGGCCCATTTGGAAAATGAACGCAACGCACTCACCATTGAAACGAGCAAGGGCCCGGTGATCGTGACCCAAATCGCGGGACTTATTGCCCGGCGCATTGTGTGTTGGGCCAAAACGGGGGACACGTTGAAACAAGGACAGCGCTTTGGGCTGATTCGTTTCGGATCGCAAGTCGATTTGATGGTGCCGATGGCAGCCAAAATTATGGTTGAACCAGGTCAACGTGTGGTCAGCGGCGAAACGGTGGTGGCCAAATGGGATTGAAGAAAGCCACAGCGATGGTCCCGAATCTTTTTACAGTCGCCAACATGGGGCTGGGGTTTTTCGCCATTCTGGCCGCCTTTGAAGGCCGCTGGATCGCGGCTCCGACGGCCATTTTCGTGGCCCACATTATGGATATCTTAGACGGACGAATCGCCCGTTGGTTGGGATTGGCCAGCGATTTCGGCATGGAGTTCGATTCGTTCGCGGATTTGATTTCGTTCGGTCTTGCGCCGGCCGTCATGATTTATGTTCTGGCGCTACAGAATTACGGCCGTGTCGGCATCGCGTTGGCTTTTTTCTTTGTTCTTTGCGGCGCGATCCGCTTAACCAGATTTAATTTGAAAGGTTCACTACCCACCGATGCGCCCTCCCAGGTATTTTCGGGACTGCCAATCCCGGTGGCAGGCGGCTTCATCGCGGTTTTGGTGCTTCTGTTTGGCCTGTACCAGGAAGACCATCAGGGCCGCACCATGACAATATTGTACCGGCAAATTCCGCTTCTTCAGGCCGGGATCCCGGTGATTGTGGCCGGGCTCGCGTGGCTCATGGTGTCGAAAATCCAGTACGCGACGTTTAAGAAAACGCATTTGTTCAAGCCGCAATCTTTGCGGTCGTTCATGGTGATGGTTTTTATTTTGTTCATGATTTACGCATATCCGCAGAACACCATTTTCATTTTGTATTTCACTTATATTGTTTGGGGAATTTTTACAGGTATGTGGCGCGCGTACCGGCTGCGGGTTAAGAAAGAAACACCTTTATGAAGAAAAATGACAATAAACTGATCATCTTCGACACCACCTTGCGCGACGGCGAGCAATCGCCGGGGGCCAGCCTCAATGTAGAGGAAAAAATTGAAGTGGCGCATCAACTCGCGCGTTTGGGCGTCGACGTCATTGAGGCGGGGTTTCCCGTCTCAAGCCCCGGTGACTTCGAAGCAGTCAACACGATCGCGAAAAAGGTTCACGGTCCGCAGATCTGTGGACTGGCGCGCTGCATCAAAGGCGACATTGATTCTGCCTGGAACGCGGTGAAGGCTTCGAAGAAGCCGCGCATTCATATTTTTCTGGCGACCAGCGACATTCACATGGAAAAGAAGTTGAAGATGACGCGCGATCAAGTGCTGGAGAAGATCGCACAGATGGTTTCTTACACGGCGAAGCTGACTGAAAACGTGGAATTTTCCGCCGAGGACGCGGCGCGCTCTGAATTTTCTTTCTTGGTTCAAGCTGTGCAAACGGCCATTGAGTCCGGCGCCACCACCATCAACATTCCCGACACCGTCGGTTACGGCATCCCGATGGAGTTTGGGGAAATGGTCGGCCGTTTGATCAAAGAAGTTGCCAATTCGGACAAGGCGATTTTTTCGGTACATTGCCATAACGATCTGGGGCTGGCGGTCGCCAATTCCCTCTCCGCTGTGATGTACGGCGCGCGACAGGTGGAGTGCACGGTCAATGGCATCGGCGAACGCGCCGGAAACGCTTCGGTGGAAGAAATCGTCATGGCGCTGAAGACCCGTGAGGATTTTTTCCGCATGAAAACCGGTGTCAACACCGAGGAAATTTATAGAAGCAGCCGTTTGGTCTCGAGACTCACCGGCATGCAGGTCCAGCCCAACAAGGCCATCGTCGGCGCCAATGCCTTTGCGCACGAATCGGGCATTCATCAGGATGGCATGATGAAGAACCGCATGACCTACGAAATCATGACGCCGGAATCGGTGGGCGTACCGTCCACGCAGCTCATTTTGGGGAAACATTCGGGCCGCCACGCGCTCGGCAAGCGGATGAAAGAATTGGGCCACGATATGGAAGGCAAGACCTTGGAAGATTTCTTCGATAAATTCAAAGTGCTGGCCGACAAAAAGAAATATGTTTTCGATGAAGATTTGCTGACGTTGGTAGAAGAGACCGACGGCGGCGCCAAGGAAACTTACCGCCTGGATTATTTGCAGACGAGCTCGGGAACCGGCATCGTTCCCACAGCCACCGTGAAACTTTTTTATAATGGCCAGGAAATTCAGGAATCGGCCAGCGGCGACGGTCCCGTGGATGCGGTGTACAAAGCCATCGACAAAATCACGAAGTTGAACGTCCGCTTGTTGGATTATAAGTTGTCGGCCGTTTCAGGCGGCAAAGACGCCCAAGGCGAAGTGACCGTTCAGCTGGACATCGGCGACGGAGTGACGGTCCGTGGCAAAGGCGCCTCGACGGATATCATTGAAGCCAGCGCCAAAGCGTATGTGTCCGCTTTGAACCGCGTTTCAAACAAAAAAAATATTCAGCAAAAAGTTAAGTCAACATTAGAGAAGGTATAGAGCTCTTGTCCAAACTTAATCCACAAGCCGTCCCTGCCGAGATGTGGAAGCAGCTGACGCCCAACAAGGCTTACGCCATTCGAGCCAATCAAGAAGACGATATTCATTTGCGCTTCGGCCCGGGCGGAATTTATGTTTCCATTTTGGCTGCTTCTCCGCTCAGCGCCGCTCCCACAGGACGGATTGTGAATTCGGTTTCTCTTGAAGAAGGAGATTTGACGGTGCTTGGGCGTTTAAAAGATCAGGAGACTTGTGTTGTGGGCCGGTCCCAGGAATGCACCATTAGAATTTCGCATGCGGTGATGTCTCGGGCGCATTTGGAGCTTAAGTTGGACGGTAAAATATTGATCGCCAAAGATTTGGGATCCACCAACGGGACTTTTATTCACACGGAGAATATTTCATTCGATATCGAGGATTATTTGTTAAATCATTCGACGGAAAAAGCCCACGAATCGACATTGGATGAAATGCACGAAGCCTTCGGCCCGACGCTCAACGATTTTTTAAAACGTTATCAAGAATCTAAAAAATAAAAGGATCATTATGCCCGCAACAACCACGAAACCAGCAGAGCAAGCAAAGTCCGTCGCCAAAACGTCTTATAAGATTGGCGTGATCGGAGGAGACGGCACCGGACCCGAGGTGGTCCGCGAGGGCCTGAAAGTTTTAAACGCGGTCACCAAAAAGCATGGATTTAAACTCGAGTTTGTGAATTACGATTTGGGCGGGGAACGCTACATGAAGTCCGGTGAAATTCTTCCGGACTCGGTGGTTCCGGAACTCCGTAAATTGGATGCGATTTTCTTGGGCGCGATCGGCCATCCGGATGTGAAACCCGGCATTCTCGAAAAAGGACTTTTGCTCCGGCTGCGTTTTGAATTGGATCAATACATCAATCTCCGGCCGGTGAAACTGTATCCAAACGTTGAAACGCCGCTGGCCAATAAAAAACCGGAAGACATCGATTTTGTGGTCGTTCGTGAAAACACGGAAGGCTTGTATGCGGGGGCCGGAGGTTTTTTGCGTCGCGGCACGCCTCACGAAGTGGCGGTTCAGGAATCCATCAACACCCGCATGGGCGCCGAGCGCTGCCTCCGTTATGCGTTTAATCTTACGCAGAAGCGCAACAAAGCCAAAAAACTCACACTCTGTGGCAAGACCAACGTATTGACGTACGCGTTTGATCTCTGGGAGCGTGCGTTTCACGATGTGGCCAAAGAATTTCCTGAGGTCAAAACCGACTACGCGCATGTGGACGCCACTTGTATGTGGATGGTAAAAAATCCTGAGTGGTTTGATGTGATCGTCACCGATAACATGTTCGGCGACATCATCACGGACTTGGGCGCGATGATCCAAGGCGGCATGGGCATTGCGGCCGGAGGAAATTTAAATCCCGAAGGCGTGTCGATGTTTGAACCGATCGGCGGTTCCGCTCCCAAATACACGGGCCGCAACATGATCAATCCGTTGGCTGCCATCTCCGCCGCCGGTCTTATGATGGAAAACATCGGTCAGCCAGCAGCGGCCGCTTCCATCGAGAACGCGGTGTTCAATGCCTTGTCGTCCGGAAAAATTGCCAGTCTTGCTGCCGGAAAAATGGGACTCACCACCACTGAAGTTGGTGACTTGATTGCCTCTTTGATTTAAACCGTCAGAAGAATTTTTCCGGCCTGTTTCTTTTCTTCCATATATTGATGGGCGGCAGCTGCTTCGGCCAAGGGGAAACTCTTATCAATAATTGGTTTGATCTTCCCTGAAAAAACCGCCTTGCACAAATCCTGAAAATCGCGTTGCGTTCCCATTCGCGCGCCCAAAATCGATACATCTCGCCCGAAAAGTGACCTGAGTTCCAACTCCACCGTCGGCCCCGTGGTTGCTCCGCAGGTCACAATCCGTCCATATTTTCCGACCGCCTTCATGCTGGTTGTCCAAGTGGCCGGCCCCACGTGTTCCATCACCACATCCATATTTTTTTGATCGGTGTAGATTTCATCGGCGCCTGCGGCTTTGATGGCTGCGATTTTTGACGAGCTGCTCGTGCTCGCGTAAACGGTCGCGCCCAAAAATTTGGCGATCTGAATGCCGGCCATGGCTACACCGGAACTGGCCCCCACAATCAAAATCTTTTCTTTGGCTTTAAGCTGCGCTCGACTGACCAACATATGCCAGGCGGTCAAATAAGCCAGCGGAAAAGCGGCTGCGGTTTCAAAGGACATTTTCTCGGGAAGGGGAACAACGTTTTGATCGGGCACCGCCACTTTTTCAGCGTACGTGCCGGCGCGTTTGGCTCCCAAAATTTCAAAGGAATCGCATTGATTGTCCTGACCTTTGCGGCAATAAGCGCATTTGCCGCAAAAAATATTGGGGGCCACCACCACCCGGTCTCCGACCGAGATGCCTTCGGCCTCGGGTCCGATTTCGGAGACAATGCCGGCGCCATCGGCCCCTGGCGTATGAGGGGGAGGGACATTATAAGGGGGGATGCCCTGGCGGATCCAAATATCGACGTGGTTCAGGGCCGCGGCTTTCAAATCGACCACGACCTCATTTCCTTTGGCTTTGGGATCCGGCACCTCTGCCAGTTTTAAAACGTCGGGGCCCCCCGAAGCTTCAAAAATCACCGCTTTCATGCCGCCAGAATATCCAAAAAATGGGTTGAAAAATAGGTTTTTCGGGCTTAAATAGGTAGGGAACTTTAGTTTTCGTATGGAGGCTCATGGGACTCGGTAAAACCATACAAACAATGCTCTTTTGCGGCGTTTATTCGTTGTTCTCCGTTCTGCCAGTTTCTTTGCATGCCTGGAGCTGGGATTCGACCGACAACGTTTTGCCCTCCCTGCGTGAAGAACTCGACAAAGAAGTGGCGGCGTACCGCCTCCAAGTGGGCAATGGAATGAGCATTCAAGATCGCATCATTGCGCTCGACCGGCTGATCGGAAATTATCAACCCCTCGGTCTGAACATGGTTGAACTCGAAACCGAACGTTCTCGACTGATGCTTCAAGAAAAGCAACGCCAACTGCGTTCGGCTGAGATGCAAACCGAAGCGACCCAACTTTATGATCGCGGCGTGGCCGAATATCGGGAAGGCCAATACCGCGTTTCAATGGACACATTTCAGGAAGCCAAACGCCTTCTACCGGATGACGCCGGCATCAAAGAGATCGAGCAGAAACTGCAAGGCATCGCCCCCATTTTGGAAACTGAAGCTTCCACCACGCAGGATGGAAAATTGATTCGCCTGGCCATGAATCGTTATTTGGAGAACGATCCCAAGCGCGCGGTGAACGCCCTTATTTATGCTCAAGAACGTTTTAAAGACCGCCGCGACATTGACCGTTTGATTCAGATGATCCAAGCGACCTATCCGGAAGTGGAGACGCCGCATTTGCCCACCGGTGTTTCGTTGGTGGACAACAAACTTCAAACGGCGCTGGAAGCCATTTACGAAGGCCGGTATTTGACGGCCATTTCCGAATGCACCGATGTGTTGGATTTGGAGCCGAACAGCGTGTTGGGACTGACCCGTTTGGGTTCCGCTTATTACGCGATGAACGAGCAGAACAAAGCCCAGCAAGTTTGGACCAAAGCGCTTCAGCTGGACCCGAACAACGACGTCTTAAGAAAGTTTTTGTATGGCCAAAAGGGGGCGCCTCGTGTTGAAAACCACCCTTAAAAAAGCAGCGGCCCTGTTGCTTGCCCTTTTCTTTGGTGCGGTGTTGCTGCGGGCTGAAACAGCTTCGTCCTGGGACGGTGAGCGTTTGAATTTGGAAACCAACATTCAAAAGCGGGTTGAAGACGCGCTGTCCAAAATTATTCCGGAAAATCAATTTGTGTTGGTGGTGCATGTCGAGCCGTGGGGTCAGCAGATTGATTCCAAAGGCAATGTGGTCGATGAGGGCGACGGATATTTTTTGCCCGGCGTTCCCGAGCGCACGCATTTTGACAACTCGCAAGTGAGTGTGAAAGATCTGGTCAATGCGGTTAAACCCGAGTCGGCCATGTTCAAACGGTTCATCAAACAGATTTCCGTTACACTGGTCATCGATCAGGACATTCCAGAACAAACGGTTGATAAGGTCCGCGAATTGACCCGGCAGCTCGTGGGTCTTGATCCCCAGCGCGGCGACACGTTGAACGTGCAGCGCACTGCGTTCCAAAAGGCACCTCTGCCTATCATTGATAACTCGAGCATCTACCGGTTACAAAACAACCTGAAGAATTATTGGGTGGTGATTTTGCTGACGCTGATTCTTTTTTGCGTGGGAATTTTTGCTTTATTCATGTTTGGTCCGCTGCGTGGATTTCTCAATCGCTTTGTGCAGGTGTTGCCAACCTTAAAACCCCAAGATGACGGGGGCGGTTATCCGCGGATGGGGCCGGGCGATATGCCCTATATGCCATATTTCCCGCCAGGGTTCAGTTTGCCTGGGGCGCCGCAAGCCGGCGGTGCCGGTTCCAATTTTTCCGGTATGTTGCAGGTGGAAAACCCCAATCGGGTGTCGCTTCCATTTAGTTTCATTCGCGAAGACAATTTGGGCAATCTCGCCATTTTGCTTTCCCGCGAAAGCCCGGAGAAAGCGGCTGTTGTTTTGGGCTATCTGCCGCCGGAGTGGATCAGCCGCGTGCTCATGCGGATCACGCCGGCCCTTCAATCGGAAATCGCATCAAGCCTCGCCACCACGCGCCAGCTTTTGCCGGAGCAAGTGGAAGACATTGAACAAGATTTGCGCCGCCGTTTGGATTACATGATCGGTGGCCCTGACCGGTTGAGCGCCATCTACGAATCGCTCGATATGGAAGGGCAAAAGCGAATGCTGGACAGCTTAAAAGACACACGGCCGGAAGTGGCCGATGAAATCCGTAAGCAGTCGCTGCTCTTTGAAGATTTGGAAAAACTGGATGCGCCGTCCTTAAAAGCCATTTTGCGGGACATTGATCTGCAAACCCTAGTGACCAGCCTGCAAAATGTTTCGGAAAGTTTCTTAAAGCGCATTTTGGAAAACATTCCGGCAGGCAAAGCGCAGATTGTCAGGGAAGAATTGGAAGTGAAGAAAATGGGTGGTCCGGCCGTGGCTGAGGCGCAGCGTAAAGTGGCGACCGTGGCTCGACGCTTGCGCAAAGAAGGGCATGTGAACATTCCACAAATTGAAACGCCCGCGGCTGGGGCTCCAGCCACACGTTACAGCGGCAGCGGCACGTTGCGCGACTCATTGAAATTGCCGCCGGCCCTGAAATCGGGGGCACCAGTGGTTGAAGGGATCACCACCAAAAAACCGGGCGAGTCACAAGATATTGAGGACCGCATTAAAAAATTCATGAAGCGCGATACAGGGCAAGAGCGCTATCCGCAGGACGACGACACCCTCCCGGGAGCATAATAAATGGATCTAATGACTTTTTTAGGTTGGTTTGTGGGTTTGGGTTCGATCGGCTGGGTGTTGGCCGATGGGGAAACTTTCCGTTTCTTTTATAACGCTCGCGCGCTGATCCTCGTTTTCGGCGGGACCTTTGGTTCCACGTTGATTACGTATCCCTGGTCAATCATGAAGCGCTTGCCCGCGGCGCTGATTCTTTTTGTTTTTCCGGGCCGCCGTGAGTCGGCCGACACGGTCATGGCCAGCGTGCTGGCGGTGGCC
>JADMIO011432754.1_pt1 | contig 63346 bp, 37 predicted proteins | sample 8958161 | NCBI WGS metagenome assembly JADMIO01 (sample SAMN16585339, study PRJNA669376) | soil metagenome | isolation source: Crop rotation soil | place: USA: Cullars Rotation, Alabama | collected 2011
CGCGACAACTTGTCCACGTGGAATTCTAAGCTTAGGATCCCAATGTGCTGGAAAGTTCTGTTCCAGCCGAAAGGTGAACCGCTCACGCTCTTCTACAAAGTCGGCCCATCTCCCAAGACATGGTGGGGCATGAAGAAGATCTCGTCCGACGGCGGCGTCACGTGGAGCGCTGCCGAGCGTCTGCCGAAAAATATTCTTGGCCCCATCAAAGACAAACCGGTGCAACTCCCCAGCGGCGAAGTCCTCGCCGGTTCCAGCACGGAGCACGACGGCTGGAAAATTCACTTCGAACGATTGACCGACGGTGGCACAACCTGGCTGCGCTTTGGAGACATTGCCGATCCAAAAAAGTTCGGTGCGATTCAACCTGCGATTCTCATTCACACGAATGGCGATCTCCAGGCGCTCTGTCGCAGTCAGGACGCCAGGATTGTCGAGACATGGTCGCGCGATGGCGGCAAGACATGGAGCGAACTGCGCGCGACGACTCTTCCCAATCCCAACTCCGGCATCGACGCCGTGACGTTGCGCGATGGCCGGCACCTCGTGATTTACAACCACACCACCAAAGGCCGCAGCCCGCTGAACGTCGCCGTTTCCCGCGACGGCAAATCGTGGCAGTCAGCGCTCACGCTCGAGACCGAGCCGGGCGCAGAGTTTTCTTATCCTGCGATCATCCAGACCAGTGACGGCCTCGTCCACGCGACCTACACCTGGCAGCGGACGAGGGTGAAACACGCGGTGATCGATCCGGCGAAGGTGGAAGTGAAGTGACCTGAAGGAACCAATTTGAAACTCAGGAAATCAGGAAAACTGATCTCTCCTCCGGTTCCTGAGTTCCAAATTCGAAGAAAGCCACGACCCTGCGAGCTCAATCCGCGAAGAGTTCGTCGTGCGAAAGCTTCCGACCGGTGTGGCCATCGCGAATCTCCACGCCCAAACCGCGCGGTGGCGCGGCGGCGAGCTTCTGGAAGAAGTTCGGGAACGTCTTCTTCACGCAACTCGGATGGCGCAGCTTGATGCCCGGCACCTTCAAACCGAGCACCGCGAAACACATCGCCATGCGATGGTCGTCGTAGGTCTCGATCTCCGCGCCGTGGAGTTGGGACGGGAAAACTTCCAGCGTGTCGCCGGTCTCGATGACCTTCGCGCCGCACTTGGTGAGCTCGGTGCGCAACGCGACCACGCGCTCGCATTCCTGGAGGCGAAGGCGGCCGAGGTCGGTGAAGCGAACTGGTCTCGTCTGCAACGGAGCCATGGCGATCGCCGTCATGATACTGTCGCCCAGATCGAATGCTCGGGAGATGGTCGCCGGAAACGGCGTGACCGTTTGGCAGAGCAGCACATCTGCAAAAAGGTACGGAAAGAGATCGTCAATCTGCCAGTGAGTTTCCGGCCAATTCGCCACTTCAGTCAGGAAATCAATGAGTGGCCCATCGGCGTCCGCCTCATGCTTCATGCCGCTTGCCCAAAAATAACTCCCGCTGCTCGCATCCGGCTCGATCTGAAATCTCCCGCCGCCGCGCGGGAACACCTTGATCATCTCCGTCGTCATCGCGACGTAAGGCGATTCCTCCGCGTTCTCGCCGCACACTTCGATCTGCCACCCGCCACGCTCCGCACACAACAACAGCGCCGACGCGAATTGCGAGCTGTGCTCGATGCTCACGCGGCATCGACGGAGCGCGGGTCTGTGACCCGCAGCCGCTTCATTTGCGGATTGCCGCGGCTCATAGAGCCGCGCTCCAAAGATCTTCGCCGGCAGTTTGTCATTCCCATTCTCCGCCTCGACGCGATAGCCCAGGTCGCGCAACGCGCTGAACAGCGCCGCCTGCGGACGTTCGTGCATCCGCGGCACGCCGCTGAGTCGATACACGCCGCGCCCGAGACAAACCATCGCCGCAACGAAACGCGCCGCCGTCCCCGCATTGCCGACGAAGAGTTCGAGAGGCTTGTCTTCAGTTCCGGCGTTCGGAATTTCCCCACCACGTCCGCGCACGGTGATGGTGCGATTACAAAACTCGTTCGGGTCCGCCTCCACGCGCACGTCGAAGCCGAGCCGTTGCAGGCAATCGACCATCACCTGCGTGTCCTCGCTCCAGAGCGCGCCTTCGAGTGTCACTTCACCATCCGCCAGCGCCGCGAGCACAAGCGCGCGATTCGTGATGCTCTTTGACCCGGGCACGGTGATCTCCGCACGCACGGGTGCCGCGAGCGGAATGATTTCAATCAGGTCAGGAAGCGCCATGCGTGGTCACCACAACTTCCAGCGTGATTTCGCGACATTGGGCCGCGTGAGGTCGACAAGTTCGCTGACGCCGTGCTTGTCGAATTTGTCGAACAGCGCTTCGGCGTCCTTCTTTAACTTCAAATCCATCTCTTCGGTATACACGGGAATCACGACGAGGAAGTGGATGGTGATCTCCGGTGTCACTTTGAACTGCCAGAATTCCTCCGGGAACATCGTCGGAAACGCGAGCAGCGCGCCGGTGAATTCGACGTTGTCACAGAAAGGTTCGGGCGGGTCCCCGTGTGGCACCGTGTGCGCCTCGAAGAGCCACGTGTCGTATTCGTGCGGGAAGCGCGCGAGCGTTTTGAGTAAGCGGATCGGCCAGTAGTTTCGCTCGTCGTCGAAATCTTTTTGTTGCAAGGGCCAATCCGGCGGCAGACAGATCATCAGTTCGGTGTACGAGAATTCTTCGCAGCCTTCCGGCGCTTTCATCGCACGCTCACTCATGCCGGAGGTGATGAGAATGTTGTAGTTCCGTTCCGGCGACGGCGGGATCATGTGCACATCGATGTGAACGAGGTCGGAAATGATCTCGTGAAAAACCATGCCGCGATTACCGAGATGTTTGTCGATGTGCTTCGTGACGAGTTCGACAAATTTGGCGTCGCCATGAACGTGCTCGAACGGTTTGCTGCGTTCGCCGTAGCGATAAATCGGATGCCCTCCCTCGGAAATTTCTTCAGGTTCCATGAGTTACTCCGGTGATGGCGACGCAGCTTGTGAGCACCACGCGTCGCGTCGTTGTTTTGCGATCTGAAAGAAAGCTTCGATTTGCTGCGGGTCGCCGCTTTCGATGAGCGCGCGGAGTTGTTGCAGGTCTTCGATGAAGTCACCGAGGGTCTGCGCAAGGTTTTCTCGATTGGCCATAGCGATGTCGCGCCACATCTCGGGTGAACCGGACGCGACGCGCGTGGTGTCGCGAAAACCAGTGGCGCAGAGCAGGGGTTGCTCCCTGGGATGCGCGGGATCGAGAACGAGCGTCGCGAGTTGCGCGGCGATGACGTGCGGCAAGTGGCTGCACCGGGCAACGAGTTCGTCGTGAAGTCGCGGTGTGGTCGTCGTGACACGAGCGCCGACGGCGCGCCAGAATGCTTCGAGTTTTCGAACGGCGTCGGGATTCGCGTGAGGTGTCGGTGTGATCACGCAAACGGCGTTGTGAAACAAATCAGCGCGCGCGGCGCCGACGCCCATTTTTTCCGCGCCGGCCATGGGATGCGAACCGATGAATTGCGCGTCTGCCTGTGCGATGATCGGTTCAAGTTCGGAAACAACGCTCGCTTTGACACTGCCGACATCGGTGACGATAGCGCCGGGTTTGAGCGCAGAGATGAAACGTTCGGTGAGTTCGCGCATTTGGCCGAGCGGCGTGCAGAGAATGACGAGATCGGCATCACCAACGGCGGCCAGAAGATCGCGCGTTGCGAAGCTTGAGAGCCCGGCTTGTTCGCACTCGACGATCGAGGTGTCGCGTCGCACGTAGCCGCCGACTGAGCCCGCGAGCCTTCGCTCGCGAATCGCCAGCGCAAGCGAACCGCCGAGCAATCCGACTCCGATGAGAGTTATTTTGCCAAACGACACGGTGCGAAGATACGGAGGGGAAGAAAGAGAGGGAAGAAATTCGATAAGCTAGGAATCCGACGGCGTGTTCGCGTGATTGTTGAGTGGTGGATTACGCGGCGCTGACTTCCTTCACGCGATCCAAGATAACTTCGGTGACCAGGGGCGCGGTGCCGATGCTGGCGGAGTACCAGATGAGTTTGCCGTCTCGCGCAGTTGGGTTGATGAAGGTCGGTTCTCCGGCGCGCAGCCGTTGTTGAATTGTTTCCGGTGATTCACCCAACAACACAGGAACATCTTCCCGCGCGTGCAACCCGTCACTGATGAAGAACGGAACGACAATGATGTTCGCGGCGCGAGTAAAACGAGTCGTATCGCTGATGCGTGGTTCTTCTTCCATGAACGCGGCATGGACTTCAGCGAAACGATTCAATGCGCGAATTCTCGCGACGTGCCATTCGGCGGCCTGGCGCGAGTCACTGTTCTTCTCAGTTCCATGGGCGGCCAAGACCAGAGCGGTTTCGGAATTGGCCGGGCGGGCAGACGAGTTGATGACTTCCGATGCGCGCGAGAGAATTACGTCGGTCATTCGCCCGCTCGTTCCGATGGGTGCAGTGTAATGAAAGGAAAAACCTTTACGAATAGTGCGCCGTGCGAGTTCGCGAGGGATTATTTCCTTCGTGAAGTAACCATCGCTGAGAAACAGCGGCACTGCGAACACTCGACACGACTCTACTGACTCCAGTGTTTCGCCAATGAACGGTGGTTGTTTCCAGAAACAGATCCGGACATCCGCAAAGAGACCGAGTTGGCTCAATGCCGCCGCGTGCTGAAGCGGCGCGACGGAGGACTCGGCGTTCGCGGTCGATCCGTGCGCGATCAAGAGAAGAGTGGCGTCTGAAAATTGGCCGGCGGACACAGTTCACGCGTAGCGCACAGCCACGCGACTTACAAGATGTGTTGCCGACGATGACGAGCTTGGTTAGTTCTGCGGCAACTTGACGACGAAACTGCCCAAAGAAATGCGCGCGCTGGTTTACCGCGGCAAAGACGATTTGCGCGTCGAAACAGTGCCTGTTCCGCGAATCGGTCCCAACGATCTGCTGGTGAAAGTGGCGGTTTGCGGCGTCTGCCCGACCGACATCAAAAAGATCAAATACGGCACTGTTCCCGCGCCGCGCATCTTCGGACATGAAACGGCCGGAACGATTGTAAAGACCGGCGCACTCGTCCGCGGCTTCCGTGTCGGACAACGCGTAGCGCTTCATCATCATATCCCTTGCATGAAATGCCACGCATGCCGTCATCGGTCTTTTGCTCAATGCACTCAATACAAGCGGACCGGCATCACGGCAGGATTTGAACCAGCAGGCGGTGGTTTCGCTGAGTACGTGCGCGTCATGCCATTTGTGTTGCCCGGCGTGGTGCCAATTCCGGCGAGGAATACCTTCGAAGAAGGCGCAATGCTTGAACCAGTGAACACGGTGCTCAAAGCAGTAAGACGGTTGGCGATTTTACCGGGCGACAACGTTCTCGTGGTAGGGCAAGGGCCGATCGGGTTGATGTTTACCAAACTTCTTCAACTCGCACGACTCAATGTCCTCGCTGTGGATCTTTTGCCTGAACGGCTACGACGCGCTCGACAGTTCGGCGCCAAATGGACGGGTACGCCAACCGAATTGGATGAGATCGATACACGTGTTGTTGACGCTGCAGTCGTAACTGCACCTTCCGATGCAGCAGTGCGAGATTGCCACAGACGGGTGAGAGGTGGCGGTCAAGTGATGTTGTTTGCACATACCACTGTGGGCGCCATGACAGGGGTGGATCTCTCACTTGTATGTGCGCAAGAACGGGACTTAATCGGCAGCTACTCAGCCGATTTTACACTTCAACGTGAAGTTGCTAAGCTTCTATTTTCCAGATTGTTCGACATTAGACGATTGATCACAGATCGCTTTGCGCTCAGAGATGCGCAAAGCGCTATTGATTTGGCGGCAAAACCCACCACACAATCACTGAAGATTTGTGTTTATCCTGCCGATGAACCTCTGGTAAACACATGATGGTGCTGCGATGACCGAACGGTGTCCAACCCAGCTTCAGAAATGTTCAAAAATTTCTGAAAAAGTTTTGACACCCTATTGCAGGTTTGAGACAGTGCCGCACACACAGAAACCAAAACACAATAAACAAATGAGAACAAAAACACTTCTTCTCACGGCTGCTGTCTTCGCGGCGGGTCTCGGTGCCTCAATGGCGCAGGTGTACTCGGTGAATGCAGTTGGTTACGTGAACTTCCCGATTAATAAGGTCGGTGGCGGTTTTGCGATCATCGCCAATCCGTTGAATGGAACAAACAATCAGCTCAATACGATTCTTCGCACTGTTCCGCCGGATTCGCTGTTGTTCCGCTTCCAGAATGGTGGCTTCGTGGACGCTGAGTCGTGGGATGGCTCGGGATGGCTTGACGGGCAGGGAAATCCAAGCACGACAGTTCTAGCTCCCGGGGAAGGTGCGTTCATTTACGTCCCGGCTGCGACCACGATTACGTGGGTTGGTGATGTACCCCAGGGTAACTTGGTGAATCCGATTCCGAACGGTTACTCAATTCGCGCATCACAAGTGCCGCAGTCTGCTCCATTGAATGGACCGAATGGTTTGAACTTCCCCGCCGCGCCGGACGACTTGCTCTTCTTCTGGGACATCGCGGCTCAGGGATACAAGGATGCTATCTCTTGGGATGGCACGCAGTGGCTCGATGGATTTGGGAATCCAACCAATCCGACGCCTGCTGTGGGTGAAGGCTTCTTCGTCTTGAAGCAGGGTGCTGCTTCGTGGAATCGTACCTTCACTGTCAATTAATACAGATCCAACAACCAACAACCAATAGAACAACATGAAGAAACTCATTCTGCTTGCTGGTGCGTTGCTCGTGACTTTGAGTGTTCACGCGCAGGGCATTGCCAGCTATGTCTATCAGGCTGCAACGACTACGCTTGTTACCAACGGCTGGGATGCTTCCGGTGCTCACGGTACTTTCGGAGGCAATGCGTCTGGAACCAACTATTACTTCCAATTGTACATCGGGCCGGCAGGTAGCACTGCTTTCAGTAGCTTGTCCCCCGCGATTGGCACAAACGGGCTTCCGGTTATCGCTTCAATGCGGTCGACTGACACTGGCGGCCGATTCTTCGGTGGCACGATTTACCTCGCCACTAATCCGGGAACTTACGCCATCGGTGTGAGGGGTTGGTATTCGGAAGGTGGCCCGACTGGTCAGCGTCAAGGACAAGGCGATAGCATTGTAGTAAATGCTCCGTCGGGAGATCCGGCCAATAGCGTTCCTGCTAAACCGACATTCGGATCGGGTCTCTTGCAGGGCTTCACGATCGTTCCGGAGCCGTCAAGCATTGCTCTCGGATTGCTCGGCCTCGGCACCGTGGTGCTGATTCGTCGTCGCAAGTAATTTAGTTTGAAATTCATAAGCCGCCTCGAAAGAGGCGGCTTTTTTGTTATCTAGTTGAGCGCACGGAGTTGACTTGATCCGAGACTACCAGTAATTCTCCGCCACGCGTGGCGCGTTCGTCTATCGGCTAGGACGGAGCCCTCTCAAGGCTCAGAGACGGGTTCGACTCCCGTACGCGCTACCATCTTGAATGCGCCCGTTTCAAATCATCTTTAATCCGACGAGTGCGGCTGAACTCGGCCGGATGCCGAAGGAATTGCAGCTACAAATTCTCGGTGAGTTCCGTGGATTACCGCAGGAAATCATCAGCACGGAATTGGAGCGTTTTGGAAAACTGGAGCGTAGCGGAAAGACATTGCATCGCTTTCGGATCGGAGACTACCGCATTTATTTCGAGCGCCACGAACTCGGCGTGGTTGTTCACCGAATTCTCAGCCGTAACACGCTAAAGGATTTCCTTTTTCGCTCCAGTCTTCCAGTCGGCGAGGATGAGGCTCTCCAGGAGAATCCGAAATTCTGGGAAATGATAGAGACCAGCCGGGCAGCCAAGCACTAGCTACGAATTACAGATTGAGCCGAGGTCAGCTCAGTTGATCACTCGGTCACGTCTTCGCCGAGTTCCACGTTCCAATACGCCAAATCAAGGAAGTGCTTCCAGCTATCGTGATGAGTGCCAATGCTGACTTGGACAAAAGGTCTCCACTTTGGTCTCTTCGGTTTGCGGATAAGGCGCAAGCCAGCCTCAACTGGGGTCCGGTTCGCCTTCTTCGTGTTACACAGAATGCACGAACAAACGATGTTCTCCCAAGTAGTCGGCCCACCACGATCTTTCGGAATCACATGATCCAGATTGAGGTCACGCCGATCGAAAACCTTGCCGCAGTACTGGCAAGTGTTGCGGTCTCGTTCAAAAATGTTGTGACGCGTGAACTTCACTTCCTTTTTTGGCAATCGGTCGAAGAGCGACAATAGAATCACCCGTGGAATTCGCACCTTAAAGGAAATCGTGTGAATGCTTTCGGGATGTGGATCCTGTTCCGAGAGATCGCGCCATTGAGTGAAGTTGAAAGTTTGAAACGATCCGTCGTCGGAATTGAGCACCACGTGCGCGTGACCTTCGAAGAGAAGCGTCAGCGCGCGGCGAACGGTGCAGATGTTCACCGCTTGCCAGAGCCGGTTCAGCACCAGCACGTGTTGATTCAGGTATAAGCTCATCGGAGCCTTGGCAACGGCGCGGAACGTATCACAAGCCCAAGAAAAGTGTCAATTCGACCACCGTTTCAGCGCGAGTTTGCCATCTCTCTCGCTGCTCCCTTACAGTGAACCCAATGAAAGTCGCCCGTTTGCTCTTGTTGATTCTTCTTGGCTGCGCCGCCGGCTTGCGCGCGCAAAGCCCCGATGAGCAATACGTGCGCATCTATCAACTCATTCAGGACGCGGATCGGTTGAACGATTCGGGCCAGAAACCGTCCGCAGCCGCGAAGTATCTTGAAGCGCAGGACAACTTGCGGAAGTTCCAGAATATTTATCCTGGCTGGAACGAACGCGTGATTAACTACCGATTGAATTACGTGGCGACCAAACTTGCCCCGCTGCTTCCTGCGGTCACAAAGCCGGCGCCAATAACGAATGTTGTCTCGCAGCCGACTGAATCCGCGGCATCGATGATTCTGACAAATATGCCGACGGTTCGAGTTCCGACGCCTCCATCAACCAATGCGCCGACTCCGACGCCCACTCCAACTCCGGTCCCGACGCCTGCGCCTGAAATCCAGCAACAACTCGCTGCTCTTCAAGCAGAAGTCGAGCGATTGAAGACTGAGAACAACCGGCTCGCCGCCAAACTGAAAGAAGCGCTTTCTGTTCAACCCGCTGCCGTTGACCCACGCGAACTTGCCAAAGCCGAACAGCGAATCCGTTCGCTGGAAAAAGAAAATGATTTGCTGAAAGTTCGCCTTCGGAATGCGGCCAGTCCTGCACCAGTTCCCGGAGAATCCATTACGGAGTTGAAGCAGAAGATCAGCGAACAAGCTGAAACGGTCGTCGCGCTTCGAGCCGAGAACGAAGTGCTCAAGCGTCAGCGCGATGCAGGAGCGTTTCCTCCACCAGGCACGCAAGCTGGAATCGAACAAGCGCAACTGCTCAGTTCGTTGCGCGCGCGGATCGCTGTGCTCGAGGCGAAGCCGGTCCCGTATACGGCGGAGGAACTCGCGCTCATGAGCAAACCGGCGACGGTTTCGACCCCCAACGCGCTGGCCGCCGCGACGCAAACGCCGACACAAACCACGCCTGCGAAAGTTTCCAAGCAGATTCCTCCCGGCGCTGGACCCCTTGTGGCTGCGGCCGAAAAAGCGTTCGCGGCGCACAACTACGCCGAAGCCGAGCAGAAGTATCTCGACGTGCTGCGGCAGGATGAGAACAACGTTTCAACGCTTGCGAATCTTGCGTCGACCCAACTCGAACTGGGCCGTGCTGCTGAAGCGGAGAAGAACATCGACAAAGCGCTTCTGCTCGACCCGGAAGATTACTTCAGCCTTTACGTTCTTGGCCGCTTGCGTTTTGGGCAGGAGAAATTCGATGAAGCGATCGACGCGTTGAGTCGCTCCGGGCGTGCGAATCCGGAATATGCCGAGGCACAGAATTACCTTGGCATTGCACTGAGCGAAAAAGGCCTTCGTGTTCCTGCGGAGGCGGCATTGCGTCGCGCCGTCCAGATCCAGCCCAATCACGCCGCAGCCCACAACAATCTCGCCGTAGTCTATGCCACGCAGACACCGCCGGCGATTGCGCTCGCTCGCTGGCATTATCAGAAAGCGCTCGCTGCTGGACATCCCCGCAATCCGGAGTTGGAGAGACTTCTCGACGAGAAGCGCTGATACGTCGTGTTGCACCAATTCCAGGATCAACTGTTGATCGCAACGCGGGGTCGCGGTTTTTATGAATTCACGGACGAAGTTACTGCGCGCGTCCGCGCCGCGAAAATGCAAACCGGCCAAGTCGCGCTTCACCTTCAACACACCTCTGCGTCACTGCTGATTCAGGAGAACGCCGATCCTGAAGTGCGTCGCGACTTCGAGCGTTTCTTTGCGCGGCTCGTGCCCGATGGCGACTCGCTTTTCGAACACACTGCAGAAGGCGATGACGACATGCCTGCGCACGTCCGCACCGCATTGACTGCGGTGAATCTCACGATCCCAATCACGGCCGGAGCGCTCGCGCTGGGGACGTGGCAAGGCATCTATCTTTGGGAACACCGCACTGCGCCGCATCGCCGCCGCGTCGTGCTGCATTTCATCGGCGAGTAGCGAAAGCTTTGACCTCGCCGCAGGTTCCGCGCACTTTGAGCCGTGATGATTCGAGCTTTTTTGTTCTGTGCGCTCGTCGCTGTTGCCGTTTCAGCGGCGGAGAAGAAAGAGTCACGCGGCTCCACGAGCTTTGGCTTCAGCAGCCCGGAGACTTTTCCAATCGATTTTCAAATTTCAAATCTCCGCGCTGCGGATGTCGATGGCGATGGACTCATTGATCTGATTGTCGTGAACAACGCGCGTTCCCGGTTGAACGTGCTGATTAATCAAACTGGTAAAACCAACACGGCTCGCGCGCGTCGCGTGTCGTCATCAGACATCAACGAACTTCCGCCCGACTCCCGTTTTCGCATCGAATCGATCGCTTCCGAAAAACGGATCGCTGCGCTGATGGTGGCGGACTTGAATCATGACAAGCGTCCGGACATCGCCTATTACGGCGAACCCAAAGAACTTGTCGTTCAATACAATCAGGGCACGAATGGCTGGAGCGCGCCACGTCGTTGGCCGATTGATGACGGCGTGTTGTCGCCCAATGCGCTCGCGACCGGCGATCTGAATGGCGATGGCCTCATCGATCTCGTGCTGCTGGGTGAGAACACGATCTACTTTCTCGCGCAACGAAAGGACGGCACGCTTGCCGAGCCGGAAAAAATTCCATTCGCCGGCCTCGTAAAGTCTGTGCAAGTCCTCGACGTGAACGGTGATGGACGCGACGACCTCCTGCTCGTGAATTGGGACACGCCGAACCCACTGCGCTTTCGATTGCAGGGCGAGCACGGCGAACTTGGGCCTGAAATCCATTTCACGATGCCGCCGATCCGTTCCTACACCGCCGACGATCTCGACGGAGATCATCGGACGGAAATCATCACGATTGCCCAGAACTCCGGCCGCGCTCAGATCTCGAACTTCACCTGGAAAAAAGCTGAGAAGCTCGCGGGAGATTTTTTCGCGGGACAATTTCAGGTTTTGCCGTTGAACAAAACCAGCAAGGCGCGTCGCGGCGTCACGTGGGCTGACGTGAACGGTGATGGCTTGCCTGACTTGCTCGTCGCGGAACCTGAGAGTGGTCAGCTCACGATTCATCTTCAGCAGAAAGACGGCTCGATGGCCGAAGCGAAGGTTTATTCCACGCTGACTGGCGTGAGTGATCTCGCTGTGAGCGATTGGGACAACGCTGGACGCGCTGAAATTTTTCTACTCAGCGGAGATGAGCGTTCCATTGGCGTGACGCGATTCGATGGAGAAGGGAAGGTGTCGTTTCCCACGTCGTTGCCGTTGGAAGGCAAGCCACTCGCCATGGCGATTGGCCGCGCAAAAACAAACGCGCTGCCCACGCTCGCCGTCATTCTCGATCAAGATGGGCGGCGTGTGTTGACGACGCGCACTGCCGCAGGTGAAACGAAAACGATGAAGCTCAATGAGAGTTTCAAATCCACCCCAAGCTCCATCGTGTGGCATGACGTAAATCAGGACGGTCTCAACGATCTCGTAATTCTCGTGCCTTACGAGAAGGTGAAAATTCTTCTGCAGACGGGGAAAGGCTTCGAGGAACTCGACGTGCAGGCGCCCGGCGGTGGTATGGAGCAGCCGTGGATGACGCGCGTCGACGTTGATGGCGACGGCAAAGCTGAACTGCTTTTGCCACAGCGAAATTTTCTCCGCGCGGTCGTGTTGCGTCCCGACAGCAGCAACGCCGACGCAACGAATCGCGGTTGGTCGTTCTTTGTGAAGGAACAGATTAACGGCGCTGGTAACAACTCGCGTCTGCTCGCTGCAACCACGTTGCGCAACGGCACGAACAAAGTTGTCTCGTTGTTTTTACTCGATGCCGAACGCAAAGCGCTCACCTTCTCCGAGCGTGACACCAACGGAACGTGGCAGGTGATTCGCAACTTGCCGCTGCCGGTCTCGGACTTCACTGATTTGCAGCCGATCAATTTTGGTGAAGGTGCTCCGAATGCGGTTGGTTTCATTGGTCTTGGCGCAGTCGCATGGATGCCCTTGCATGGCAGCACCTGGGAGATAAACGAACTCGATGGCTATGAAACGCCGATTCGTGACGCGCGCTTGAACGATGTCGTAACTGGCGATCTCAACCAGGACGGGCGCAAAGACCTCGTCTTCATGGAAACCGCGAAGAACTATCTCGACCTCGTGATCTTCGACAAAAACGGAAAGCTCGTTCCCGCGAATCGCTGGCCGGTGTTCGAGGAACGCAGTTATCGCGGTCGGCGCGGCGGCGATTCACAGGAACCGCGCGAAGCGGTCATCGCCGACTTCACGGGCGATGGTAAGCCCGATCTCGCGATCATCGTCCACGATCGCATCATCGTTTACGCGCAGGAGTGATTCGCCGAATCAGACAAGCAATTGCTGCACGACCTCGCCTTCGACATCCGTGAGCCGGAAGTCACGGCCTTGGAAACGGAACGTGAGCTTCTCGTGATTGAATCCGAGGCAATGGAGAATCGTCGCGTGCAGATCGTGAACGTGGACTTTGTCCTTGGTGATGTGAAATCCAAGCTCGTCCGTCTCGCCCATTGTCACGCCGCCTTTGACGCCGCCACCGGACATCCACATTGAGAACGCCTGCGGGTGATGATCGCGCCCCAGCTTGCGACCGAAGTCAGCATTCGCTTCCACCATGGGCGTGCGTCCGAATTCGCCGCCCCAGATCACGAGTGTATCATCGAGCAGTCCGCGTTGTTTCAAATCTTTGATCAATGCGGCGCTCGCTTGGTCGGTTTTTCCAGTCTGGTCCTTCACACCCTTCACTACCTCGCTGTGATGGTCCCAACCTTCATGGAACAATTGAACGAAACGCACACCGCGTTCGATCAACCGTCGTGCGAGCAAGCAGTTCATCGCGAAGCTCGGCTTGCCGACTTCTGCGCCGTACATCTTCAGCGTTTCCGGAGATTCCTTCGACACGTCCATCAGCTCCGGCGCGCTGCTCTGCATCTTGAACGCCATCTCGAACGAGTTGATGCGCGTGGCGATTTCAGGATCGCCGACGGTTTCGAGATGTTGCTCGTTCAAGTCCTTGATCAAGTCCAGAGTGCGGCGCTGCATCTTGTTGTCGATGCCCGCGGGGTTGGAGAGAAACAACACGGGATCGCCGCTCTTCCGAAACGGCACGCCTTGATAAATCGTTGGGAGAAATCCGCTCCCATACAATGCAGTACCGCCGCTGAGCCCACCGGCGGAGTTCAACACAACAAAGCCGGGAAGATTCTGTGCTTCGCTGCCGAGTCCGTAGAGCGCCCACGCGCCAAGACACGGACGACCAAATTGCGACGAGCCGCTCTGCATCAACACTTGTCCCGGCGCGTGATTGAACGCGTCGGTGTACATCGACTTCACGATCGCGATGTCGTCCACGACTTCGGCGAGATGCGGAATGGCTTCAGAAAGTTCGGCGCCGCATTTCCCGTGCTTCGCGAACTTGAACTCGCTCGCGTAGAGCGCCGCGTCGGGTTTAATGAACGCGTACTTCTGCCCCATCACTACTTCGGCCGGCACGGGCTTGCCGTTGTATTTTTGGAGCGCGGGTTTGTAGTCGAACAAATCGAGTTGGCTCGGCGCGCCGCCCATGAAGAGATAGATGACGCGTTTGGCTTTCGCTTTGAAGTGGGGTTGCTTCGGCGCCAGCGGATTTGCACCAGTGATTCCGCCAAAGGCTTCTTGCCCAGCGAGCAACGACCCGAGCGCGATCGAACCCAGGCCCACGCCGCATTGTTGAAGAAACCAGCGGCGCGTGATCAGCTTCGCGCGTTCAACGCGCAACTCCTGCTCGAAACTCAACCGGGAATTCATGCCCGCGCAATATAGTCGGCGCAGACGGCGACAGCCAAATGCAAATCAGTCCGCTACTCTTTGGCGCTGCACTTGTTGGATCGCTTGCGCCACATTACGTGCCCGTGTCGTTGCTTCTCTCGCCCGGAATGCTGTTCCCATCGGCGGAGGATTGAAGAGCGTGTTGCCGCCGCCTCGGGCGCTCCAGCCGAGTTTCACGTCAACTCCATGAACGGGGTCTCCGCCACTGCTTCGCGCGGCCCATCCGAGTTTCACATCAACGCCGTGAACGGGGTCACCGCTACTGCTCCGTGTGCTCCACCCAAGTTTCACGTCAACTCCATGAATGGGATCTCCGCCACTGCTTCGCGCGGCCCAGCCGAGTTTCACATCAACGCCGTGAATGGGGTCACCGTTACTGCTCCGTGCGCCCCACCCACGTTTCACGTCAACCCCATGAATCGGATCTCCGCCACTACTTACGCGGGCCATTTTTCCGCTCCACGGGTTGTCGCCGGCGAAGGTAAACTGATTCGCGCCCCGCTGGATCGCATCTCCGGCGCGACTGAGCACGCGTCCAGTCTTCGGATCGAGATAATTGGGCGGATCCGGAAACGGATCAGCCTGCGTTGGTCTGTGGCGTGAGAGATACAATCCGATCTCGCCATCCCATTCCATTCCATGAAACAAAAATCGATTGCCGATGCTCGATGAACTTGCTGGCGTGCCATCGACGCCAAGCGGAACGCCATCAGCGGAATAAAAGCGCGGCATTCCATATTCATCGTAGTCGTAGCGCTCGAGCACAGCGCCGTTTTCATCCGTGATCGCAAGGACGTTCCCTAGATCATCGTTGTGATAAAACTGTTCGTGTCCGTTGCGCGTCGCGTTGAGCAGTCCGCCGAGTGCAGAACCTTTGACGATCGGCGTGTTGTCTCCTGGGAAACGTGTGTAACTCACCTGCAAAACCCCGTTGCCGTCGCGCTCTTCGATGATCTCATTCCCGTCGTAAATGAACTGCGTCGTCATCGGCAGTGCGGGTGCCGGCCCGCCGGGCACCGTCTTGCTGATGCGTCGTCCGAGCGCGTCGTAACTGAAACTCGCCAGCACACGTGGCGTCCCGTCGTCGCCGAATGTGGAGACTTCAACGAGTCGATCGGCGTAATCGTAGCGATAAAACGTCGGAGATGTCGTGGGCGATGTGCTCGCGGTGAGAACGAGATTCCCGTTGCGATCGTATTGCTGCGGACCAAACGGTGTCATCGTGTATTGGTCCATCTGGAAATCGGCCGGCTCCGGCTGCGCATTGTCCATGGAGTAGGGGAACACGACGCCGTTCGAAGTCGTGAAGAGACGGTTGCCGTTGTTATCGAGTTCGAAACTCTTCGTCGCGATGGTGCTCGCGCGACGGCGTTCGAAGCCCGTCATGCGATTGAGAGCGTCGTAGTGAAAGGTATTCGTTGTGAGTGTCTGCGGCGTGCTGAACGACACGAGTTGCTGGCGCAGTATTTTGTTCTGGTTGCGATCGTAGCCGAACATGCGGCGATCGATCACCGATCCGCTATTCGTCGTCTGGTGATTGACCAAGGAGATTTGTTGCCAGCCAAAATCCTCCTGTGCGTTCGGTGGATTGTCCGCGCCGTCCCATTGGATGCGTGTACTGATCCCATTTGCGCGCGAGATGCGTGCGAGGCGGTCGCCTTCGTAGTCGAATGACGCAAGCGTCGCTGAACCGATCGATGACGATTTCACAACGGTCTTTACGTGACGCAGCGCGTCGTAAGTGTAATTCAAAACCAACCCGCTGGGATAAGTCATCGACGCGCGATCACCGTTCTGGTCATAGATCAGCAACACATCATGGCCGTAAAGACGCGCTCTTACCTCGTTGTCCATCGAGTCGAAATTGAATTCCGCGAGTGACACATCATTGCTCGCCCGCACGCAACGAGACATGCCGTCGTAGGCGAACATTTCGAACGTGGTCGTCGCCATCACGCTGCCGCCGGGGATGATGTCGCGTCGAATGCAGCGTTCGAGCAGGTCGAAGCGATTGCTCACCACGGTGCCGTTCGGATCGGTACTTGATTCCAAACTCCCGCGCGCATTCCAGACAAAGGTGTGAGGAGTTCCATCGGGCGAAGTCGCGAGCACGCGACGATCGCATGAGTCGTAGGCGAAATAAGTGGTGTTCGAATTGCCGTCCGTTTCTGAAGTGAGCCGATTGTTGTCGTCCCAAACAAAGGAACGAAGCATTTCACCCGGGTGCATTGTTCCGTCCCCGTTCTTGTCGGTGTAAAGTTTCAACCTTCGTCCAACGCCGTCATACGTCGTGACCGTCGTGACGCCATTTGGGTTTACGTGCCGCACGCACAAGTCGCGCGAACCAAAGAACCAGTTCTCGTTGTTGCCGACGTTGTCGGACGAACTCGTGCGACGATTCAACGCATCGTAAGTAAACGACAGCGTTGATCCAACAGCCACGCCTCCGAGATCAGCACGGTTTCGCGGCGTGATGCTCGCTACATTGCCGTTGTTGTCGTACGTGTAGGTGACGGTGTTTGTTTTCGCGTCAGTGATCATGATGAGCCGTGACGCAGTGTCGTAGGTGTAACGCGTCGTGTGGTCGGCATCATCGGTTTCCGCGAGGAGCCAACTATTCGGCGCATACGTGAATGTAGTTCGATTGATGCCATCGCCTTTCAGGTCGAGCGTGATCGGATCGAATGCGCCGACGCGGCATTCGATCGGGCGATTCAGCGAGTCGTAACTCCACTGCGTTTCCGCGAGGCGAATGTTCGCCGCACCGCCGGGCACATCGATCAACTCACCGCGATGGCGCCACACCTTGAGATTGTTATTCGCGTCGAAACCGAACTCCTGCATGTTCCCCATTGCGTCAGTGATCGTGTCGGGACGATCGAAGCCGTCGTAAGTAAATATCGTACGCTCCAATTCCGGAGCGTCGAGGCCCGGTGCTTTGTGCGGTTCCCATTGCACGCTCTTCAAACCGTTCGGCGTGTAATCAATCTGGTCGTTCGCTTCATCGGAACTGCCCGGCGCCCATGTGGTCTGGAAGAGCAAATTGCGCTCATCGTATTTGTAGCGAATGACTGCGTGCGAGTCGTTGCCGTTCACGTATTCACCGGAGCGATCGAGCACGCAGTTGTCATTCGCATCGTAGCTGAACGAGCGACAAATGGAATGGCCGGCGTCGCGATTGCGGCACATTCTCACGACGCGGTTCAATTCATCGTAAGCCAACTGAGTCGTCCACGCGGGTGGTTCTCCGGCTGGCGTCGAACCATTCTCGTCGAAGTTGTCATGCGCCACGAACGTGAGGTTGTCGTCCGCGTCGTAAGTGAACTGCGTTTTGATACGCGCGCCAAATGAAGTGTCGGGCGTTTGCCGTTCGGTGGTCAAACCGGTTGCGTTGTGAGTGAATATCCAATCGTTCGTGCGCGGATCGATGATGCGCGAAACGTAACCGCGCCCGTCATACTCGAACGTCGTCTGCAATCGCGCGCCGTTCGCATCGTGAATCAGGTGAGCAATGCGACCGTAGTTCGGTCCGGCCGGATTGTCGTAATATTCAACCGTGTCCACGCAACGTCGGCCCTCGCCATCCGGCGCGTTCGTCTTCGCGATCAATTGGCCGAAGATGTTGTAAGCAAAAGTCTCGTCGGTGTTCGGCAGCCACGGAAACTTTACTTTCACGCGATTGCCGCTGGCATCGTATTCGGCGGTAGTGACGTTGCCGCGCGGATCGGTCGACGATGTTGCGAATGTGTTGTCGATGAGAGGAAGTCCCATGCGAAGCGTGCGGAAAATGCGCTTGCGACAGTAGAAGTCGTTGTTGTTGAGAAACAAACCTTCGTTAATCCCCGGACGACCAAGTCTGGTGCTGTCGGTGAGATTCCCCGAAGCATCCAGTCCGGCGAAATGTTCCGACAACACGCCGGAAACTTTGACCATCTTTGCGATCAGTCCGATGTTTTGCAGTTTCGCTTCGAGCGCATTGATCCGGTCCCGCATGTTGCGTGCGGGTGAGCCGAAGTTTGGCGCGTAATCGAACCGCCACACCCGTTCGAACAAATCAGGAAGGCCATCGCGATCCATGTCCGCCGCACGGCAGCACGGGATTTGGTGCGCCGACATCAAGTCGCCACGTTTGCTCGGCATCACCGGGCCGAAATCCTGCCGATAAACAAACCTTTCGCTGTTGCCTTGCGGATATTTGATGGTCGCCGGCAATGAATCGCGGTTCCACTCGACGCTCGTCTCGAAGAACAACGGATCATTTGTGCGCAATGGATTCTGCGGACGATTTTGCGTCAGCGTCGTTGCAGCGAGCGGATCAGCGTGTCCCGTGTAGTCGCGGTGCAGGATCAAACGGTTTTGTGAATCGAAATACTCCTCGCTCACGTTTCCGAGCGGATCGCGAATCACTGCGGCAACAACTTTGAGATTCGGAATTTCAACTTTCGCCGGATGCTTTGTCACCTCGCGATGCAGCGCGGTTTGTTCGCCGCCGCGAATTACTTCGCGGACGCAGTCATAGTCCAGGTCTGCCGGGTTCGTGTTGATGTGATAGACAAATTGAAGCCACGTCTGGTTCTTCGGATCGGTGACTGTGAGCAGGTTGTGATTCAACCGGTCGTCCTTCGAACCAGTCGAGTAGGTGTAGCGCGTGGTTTTTCCATCGGGAAAATCATTGCCGTTTGGAGTGCCGGTAATCGACGGCGAAGTCAGGGTCTTGAGATCGCCGGCGTTTCCGTCCGCATCGCTCACCACGTAGTAATCGCCCTTGATCGCGCGTCCTGCGAAGTCTTCAACCTGTGTCAGGCGCCCATTGGAGTCGTAAGAGAAATGATACGCGCGACCGAGAGTATCGATGATCAGGTTCAGAAGCCCGGTCGCCGCGTCGTAGCTGAACCTGAGGAAATTTCCATACCGGTCTGCGATGCTCGCGATCTTTCCTGCGCTCGGACTGCCGTCGAACGCCCGGAACGTCCACATGCCACCGTTCGGGAATTTCAGCGTGAAATGTTGAAAGTCGTTTGGATCTGAAAGCTGGCCTTCGTTGAAAAATCCGACTGCTGAGTAGACGCCGTTGCTGCCGGCCACGTAGCGATCGGCGCGCCCGTCGCCGCTGTGAACGACGATGTCGCCGCCAAGTTGTTGGACGAAAATGTTGTACGAGTGGTCCCAGCCATTTCCCATCGGCGTGGCAATACCGGTCTGCGACCGATAAGTCCGCGCGAATACGAAATCAATTCCTCGTCCGGGCACGGACATGTCGATGACGCGAACCTGGACTTCGGCTGTGAACGGAGTGACATCGATCTCGCCGGGCCAGTTGTTGAAAGGGAGTTGATCGGCAACGGCGTCCGCGTGCTGCTCGTAAACGTCTCCCGCCTGACCCACGCCACCGCGTGCTGCTGCCGCTTTGACCATGTGATGACTCCCGGGCGTCATCGTGCTTGTCCATTTTTTTAAGGTAGGCGCTGTTTCGGTCGGTTCTGCGAACGGCGCTCTTGGCGGCTCGACGAGGGATCGTAGATTCTTTCCGTTCGGGACGGTCACCACATAGATCTTGTCGGGTCCGCGGCGAACGGAGCCGTCTGGAAATTCGAATTCAAATTCGTAACTTCCTTCAGCCGGCGCGACGAAGCGCACCGACATCGTGTTGGGATTGATTACGGGCCGGTTCGTCAGCGCGAGAGGACCACCGGGGCCGATGAGTCGCAGCGTCACGTTCGAGTCGAAGCATTGGCCGAAAAGATACGCTTCCACTTCTTCGCCCACCGCGACGAACGCCGGTTCGATGGAGAAGATTTCCGTTTGCGGCAACTCGACTTGGTAAAACTTCATTGGCGGTTGCACGCGATCTCCATTGGTGTCGAGATCGACGGTCAAAATGTCCAGCCATCGAAGCGGGCCATTGCTCGTCGTAAATTCCAGTTCGTCTTTTCGCCAGATTGTCGCGCTCGATGAGCCGCCCAGGTTAGTGGTGGATTGAATCTTGTAAGTTGAGTTCGAAATGGCGGGCCATTCGAGGCTGTAGACTTGCAAGCCCTCGACGTTGGTCCCTTCGTTCCTGATCTGGAGAGAGGTGACTGGCGACGCAGCTTTCGCAGAGCACGTGAGCATGAACGCGAGCGCGGCTATTGCGGTTGCAACATTGCGCCGCGAGCAAAGCTTCTGATTCCGCATAAACAAACCAGCAAGCGCGGGTGCCCACCCCCGCGCTGATTTTCACTGCACTGCGGACGTGAGCGTCCGCGTGAATGCGTTCGAACCGATGACCGACGCGACTACTTCAGAAGCGTCACGTGACCTTTGAATTCTTTTTTGCCGGACGAGCTCATCGCGTTCAGCGCCGGCGCTTTCCAGCGGCACGGCCATGCTTCGAAGTAGTTGTAGCTGCGGCGACCCGTCGCCATGCCTGAGCTCGCTTCGCGGGCGGTCCTTACGCCATCGATGCCAAGTGCGAAGTGACCTGCGCTATATGAGCGACGTCCGGTAGCCATCCCGGAGCTGGCCTCGCGGGCGCAACGAACCCCAAGCTCGAAATGCCCCGCCGAATATGAGCGTCTGCCGGTGGCCATTCCTGAGCCGGCTTCACGCGCGGTGATAACGCTCTGCTCGTACGCGAGCGGGTCGTTGTCGTCGCAATCGTCGCCGATCCGACATCCTTTCTGGACGGAATACATCGCGTATGCGCAGGAGCGGCGACCCGTCGCCATGCCGCTGCCGGCTTCACGCGCGCTGATCGTGTATTCCTTCGGATTGAAGTACACGCCTGCAATGTGAACACCCTGTTCATCAATGGCGATGCCGCCACAGCCGCCACCGCCACCTCCGCCGTGACCGCCCACGCTCATGCGGCCGTTGAATTTGAAGTTCGAGCAGAGCCAGGCTTTCTGTTTAACACCAAGTTTCGCGGAACTGGTCCACGGGTTGTTCTCGGAGAACGCGTTTCGTTTCTCCGTTTGCGGACTTTGGTAATAGCGTCCGCTCTTCGGATCGAAAGAACGTTGCGTGGTCTCGACGTATGGATCGGTCGCGTAGTCCTTGCACGCCGGACCGGTCGTTCCACCCTGGCTGTGGCCGAAATAGAGTCCCGTTTCACTTTCCCATTCCATCCCGCAGAAGAGATAACGATTGCCCGCGGGCGAGGCGGTGACGGGACGACCGCCCGAATCGGTCATCTCCACACCGTCGCTGGTGAGGAAATGGGGCTGGCCGAAGTCGTCGTAGTCGTAGCGCTCGATCACGTTTCCGCTCGCATCGGTCAGCGCCAGCGCGTTGCCAAGATCGTCGCACTGCGTGTAATAAGTTCCGGCGCCGGCGATCATGTGGATGCGACCGCTCACTTCGAGCGCGTGCGGGAACACGATCGTCTTGCGCAGCGTACCGTTCTCGCTTTCTTCGATGATCTCGTCAGTACCATCGCAATCTTCATCATCGTAGTAATAAGCCGTCGTGACCGGTAGCGAAGGCGCGGGCGGATAAGTCGTCTTGCTGATGCGATTGCCGAGCGCGTCGTAGACGTAGCTCACGACCGGAATCGTGGCCGGACCGACATTGCGCGAAACGCTTACGAGACGATTCGCGTAATCATAGCTGAAGTCGGTCGAACCCGTGGGGCCAGGAATCGAAACCAGATTTCCGTTGTGATCGTAGATGCGCGTTCCGAACGGTGTCGTAGTGTATTGGTTCATCTGGAAGTCCGCCGGTTCCGGCGTCGTGGCATTCATGGTGTAAGTGCCATGCAATCCATCGAGCGTTGTCGAGAGACGGTTCCCGTTCGCGTCGAGTTCGTATTCGTCAATCTGCGCGCTGGTGCCTTTCGTTTTAATCGCCAGGCGCATCTGTGACAGGATGTCGTAAGTCCATACGTTCGTCGTGCTTGATTGACCCTGCACGAACGGCGAGAGCTGTGTGCGCGAAAGCTTATTCTGACCGCGGTCATACGTAAGCGAACGGTTATCGACGACCGCGCCGCCGCCGGCTCGTTGATGATTTATTTGCCTTACCTGTTGCCAGCCGAAGTCACCGGCAGCGTTTGGCGCTTTCACATCGCCGTCGTAGAAGAACCGCGTGTTGATGCCGTTGCCCTGAGCGATCCGTGAGAGACGCGGGCCTTCATAAGCGAAACTCGCCAGCGGAACAGACGGAAGTCCGCCGCCCGCAGAGGTGACAGCGTTCGTCACACGGCACAACGAATCGTAACTGTATTGAACGATGCGCCCACTCGGATAAGTCAGTGACGTTCGAACGCCACGGGCATCGTAATCTGCCGTGGAAATCGCGCCGTCGCGCGTGCGATGTCTGCGACCACCAAGCGAGTTGTAATCGAATGCCACTGACGACGAGTTGTTGCTCGCGCTCATCAGATGCGACGCGCCATCGTACGAGAAGACTTCAAACGTTGTGCTGCTACTCACGCCACCGCCGGGCGTCATGTCTTTGCGCACGCAACGATCGAGCGCGTCATACGTGTAATGAGTGACGGTGCCGTTCGGATCGGTGCGCAGTGCGATGTTGCTGCGCGGACTCCAGACGAGGGAGAGGACTGTGCCGTCTCCACGCATGACCGACACGCAGCGGTTCAGCGGATCGTACGTGTAGTGCGTCACGTTGCTGATGCCGTCCGTGTTCGAAATGGGACGTGAATCATCGTCGTAATCCGTTCGGATCGTGCGGTTGTTGTAGCCGGCGCCCGCCTCGCAACAATCGGAACGAATGCGGAGGCCGGTGCCCGTGTAAGTCATCGCGGTTTCTGCGCCAAGCGGATCGGTGTGCCGCACCAGGTTGTTCAACGAGTCGTAAGCGTAGAGGTTCGTGTTGCCCACGTTGTCGTAATCGACCACGCAACGATTCAACGCGTCGTATTGATAAGTCATCGTGAACGTCTGCACTGTGCCCCCGACGTCAGCGCGATCGTTCTGCATGCGCGTGATGACGTTGCCGTTCAGATCATAAGTGCAGATGACCATGTTTCCTTTCGGATCTGTCGAACTGACACAACGGCCGAGGGTGTCGTAGCTGTATTGAGTCGTGTTCCCGAGATCGTCTGACGTGCTACGGCACGCGCCATTCTGTGCGTAGCTGAAGCTGGTCGTCGACCCGCCGTCGAGCAACGGCAACTCGGTGAAAATGTCGAAGAACGATTCGGTGCGGTGAGTGAGACGATTCAGCGAATCGTATTGATAACGCACTTCGGATAAGCGCTGGTTCCCCGCGCTGCCCGAAACGTCGTTGGTTTGTCCATCAAGCCGCTCATAAACCAGATTCCCGTTACGGTCGTAAGCGCACGTGCTTGTGTTGCCCATCGCGTCGGTGGCGAAGATTTGCCGATCGAATCCATCGTAGAGAAATGAATATGTCGCGGGAGTTGGATCTTCAGCCCCTTGATGCCTGCGCGCCACTTTGCCATTCGGCTCGTAGTCGTAAACGTCGGTCGACTGCTGTGGCGTGAACGGGCCCTCCACCTGTTGCCAGAGATAATTGCGCGTGTCGAATTGATAGCGGATGTAGTTGCCCGGCTGATTTCCATTCACCGCTTCAGGCATGTGATGTTCGACGATGTTTCCGACCGCGTCGTAAACGAATCGGTTCGTCGTGTATCGTGAAGAAGGTTTGCCTTGCTGAACGACGTGCGTGAGTTCGTGCGCCACCAACGTGCAACGATCGAGTTCGTCATATTGGTACAGCGTCGTCCACGTCGGTTTTACGGGATCGATCGCGCCGGTGTGATCGAAGCTATCGACATCCACGCGAATAAGGTTGTCATTCGCGTCGTAGAAGTAGGCCGTGCGTTTCTCGCTGCACGCGGCGCACTGTTGAGGTTCAAATCCAAACACTGCTACATCGAGGACGTTGTAAATCCAGCGGTTCGTATTGCCCCGCGGATCGACCTCCATTGTCACGTTGCCACGACTATCGCAGTCGTAAGTGGTGACGCTCACCGTCGGCCCCTGTGCATCGACAACAAATGTGCGCAAGTAACCCGTCTGTGGCCCACTGCTGAAATAATCGAACTCGGTGCGGCGGCGGTAACCATTCGCGTCTGCTGGATCGACAATGGCCGTGATTTGCCCATGCGAGTTGAATTCAAAATTACTCACTGGTTTGTCGCTGGCATCCAGCAAGTAACCGGAATGAGCGATCCGCACACAATTTCCCTGGGCGTCGTATTCGAAAGTGTCGGTGTTTCCGCCCGAGTCGGTCATCTTCGTAACGAAATGAGGTTCACTGTAAAGCGCGCTTTCGCCTGAGAGCGTTCCGTCTTCGTAAAGCGGGTTGTTTTTGATATTCGCCATCTTTCCGGCATTCGCTCCCGCGCCTTTGGTGTTGATGGCGTGTTTCTTGTTCACCGTCGGAAGCACACGGTTCTTATCCGCACCAGTACCTTTGGTTTTAATGGCGACATGGCTGATCTCCGGTACCATCGCGTCCATGGGTGTAGGGCATGAACCAAACCGTGGATCGTAAGTGAAGTACGTCGTGAGCGTGAGCGGCAGACCGTCGCCATCGAGATCGCCCGTCGCACAGCAGGCGATTTCGCGAAGCACGCGCACATCGCCGTCATGTTTGCGCGTTTTGTTGCTGCGGCTGGAGTTGTGGTCCATTGACCGTTGGTAAACCATCTCCGTGCTGTTGCCACGCGGATGGAGGATACGTGTGCAGAGCGAATCCAAATTCCACTCGAAGCGAGTTTCCCAATAGTCCGGATCACTGTCCCGCAGTTTCGCCGTGGGAAGATTGCTGTCATTGATCGGCACGCCCGGAGTCGCACGTGCAGCGATGTCGCGATGGACGATGCAACGGTTCAACGAATCGAAAAACTGGACCGTGACGTTGCCGACGGGATTGTTGCAGATTGTTTTCATCACCGCGAAGTGGTTCGAAGGCGCGGGCGTCTGCGGGAGATACGTGAAGACGCTCGGGGGATTGGCGCCGCACGTTGAAACGGATACGCGATCGAAATTCACGTCGTTGGGGTCGATCGTAGCCGCGTAAGTGACTTCAAGCCACGGCTGGCCGTTCGCGTCGATGATGCGCGTGAGATTGTTATTGAGCCGCGAGTCCGCGAAGCCTTGCGAATAAAAATACTGCGTCGTTTTGCCGGCGGGAAAATCGTTTCCGTTTGGTGTGCCGACGACGGGCGGAGAAGTCACGGAACGAATTCCGCCATCAGCGCTCGTCGTCCAATACACGTAAGTCACCGTGCGCCCACTGTGGTCCGTCACGGATTCGATCTTGCCGACGCCGTTGTAAGTAATGCGATTGGTGCGATCGAGTGTGTCGACCACTTCCACGAGCCGGCCGGTTGGGTTGTATCCGAACCTGAGCGCGTTTCCGTTGCGATCGACACACTGCCAAACGAAACCGGGTGCGACAGCATTGCTGATCGAGTTGAACACCCACTTGCCCGTATCCGGGAACTCGAGCGTGAACACGCCGCTGCTCAGTGTGCCGAAGTTGAACAACTCATTCGCCGTGTAGATGCCGTTCGTTCCCAGGAAGTAAGTGTCACTGCGCCCGGTGCCGTCCCACACCCTCACCGAGTTCGAGCCGACGCTGCATCGGATGTCGTAGCAGTGCGACCAACCCTGACCCATCGCGCCGTTGCCGCCGGTCCGCGAGCGGTAAGTGCGAACCCAGGAGAAATCCAGTCCACGCCCCGGCACGTGCAAATCTTCCTCGGTCAAAACTAACTCGCCGGTGGGCGGTATGACGCGTAGGTTGCTGGTACATTTGGTGCGATTGCCCTTCTCCTTCACCTTCAAAGCAGCGGGAGCAATAATTGCTGACGTGATCGGGCTGGCCGGCGGCTCCGAAGGCGGCTCAAGAAGACGTTGTTCGTTGCTCGCTTCGCCGACTGGCGTCGGCTGGCCGGTCACCGAAAACAATTTCTGCTGAACGGCTACGACCACGCCATTCGTTATCCATTCAGCATCGTAAGTTCCCTCGCTGAACGGCGGAACTGTGACGCTGTAAAGAAATCCCGGCTCGATCACGACTACCGGCATCGGGACATCGCCGATGCGCAGCACTCCGTTCGTGTCGAGTTCCTGGCCGCGGATGTAGATCGTTCCGCCATTTGTGTTCAGCACCGCTGGCTCGATGCTGAAGATTTCCGGCGACGGCACTTCCACGCGGAAGAATGATCGCTTGATCGACTCCGATCCCGCTTCGGCCTTGTCCGGCGTGAGCTTAAACTTGCCAAGGACACCGGCAGGTGTCGCGACATCGATGGTGCTCCATGTCGTGTTCGACTCAAAACCGCCGCGCTGCTGAATTCGGTAAAGCCGATTAGATCGCGCATTCCATTGGAGCACGAACTCAGTGTCCCCGTCGGAGTTCGTGCCGCCTTGGCGGAGTGACACGGAAGTGACAGAAGCGTCAGCGAACACGCTGATCGAAGCGGCGACAAGAAAGCTTGTGCCAATCAGGAAAGAATGTGTTGCGAGTGTCCCAGTGCCGTTCTTCATACTTTCTTCGCAGAATTGCGGCTCCGCCAGAACGCAACACGTGCGCAGGTCGCTGTTCAGGAATCGCAAGTCTGATTAAGTCGACTTTGAGGCAACTCTCAAGCCAACTTGGCGAAGATCGCCATAAAAACCCGCAAAACCGTCGCAATCAGCGATACTTGCGGGCGCCGCAAAGGCGTTTTGTTTTTGAACGTGACAAGGAGAGGTTGACGTCTATATTGCGCCGCTCTTGCTGACGACCCTATCGTCCAGCGGTTCAGGACACCGCCCTTTCACGGCGGTAACACGGGTTCGAATCCCGTTAGGGTCGCCACTTTGTTTGCATCCAGATGCTCTACACAGCGGTTACGCCCTCACTAGACAATCTTCGTGTGTTCGCAAAACGGAGTTCAACAACGGCAGCACTTCTTCGAGACGAAATGGCTTTTGGAGGAACGCATCGACACCCAGTTGATGCATGTCGTCGGGCGTGTGGCCCGTCATCAGCACCAACGGGATCTGCGCCGTGCGCGGATCGGCACGTAAGGAACGGATCACTTCTTCACCATTCATGCCTGGCATGGAGAGATCACAAAACACAACTGCGGGCGCGATGGTTTGCGCGAGATGAACTCCCTCGAGCCCGTTCGCGGCAACCACCGTTTGGTACTCCGCAGAATCGATGACCGCAGCCATCAGTTCGCCCATCATGGCATCATCGTCGACGACCAGCACAGTTCGGGAATGAGTTGTCATACGTAGAGCAGCATTTGATTTCATTGCCCCCAAATCTGAAACACGGCGTCTTCCCCTTGATTGACGCTGTTTCGGTAAAACGTTCCGGAAGAGTAAGCGGAGCTCAAGATAGAGGTTTCGAAGTAAATCCGTCCGCCGTTCGGCGCCTCGCACTCCGAATTTACGTAGTAAGTAATCCCGGCGCTCAGGATGAGCGGCGTGGAATAAACAACTTCGTAAGTTTGGAATGAAACGCCGCTCGTTGTGTTTGTGATGACCGACGGATTCAGCGAAACAATGCTGCCTTGGATCGTGCCGGAGTTGATTCCCGTTCCGATGGAGATGTTGAAATTTGTATTCGGCACCGTGGCCGTACGCGAGAGGCTCAACACGATCTTGCTGATTGTGTAGTTTGATTCACCGATCGCGCCGTGTTTGAAAGACTGCGCTCCCTTCCTCGTCGCCCGAATATCGATCGATGTGCCGCCAAACGGATTCTCTTCGATTACCGTGGTCGCCTGTGCGCCCATCCGTGCCTGGTAGAAGCGCATCGAACTCTGTGTTGCATTCCAATCCGTTAAGGTGATCGGATTCGTCAGCGCAACGTTCGTGGAGATGGGGAACCAGTCGCGGCTATTGGTCGACGCGAGAACCGTATACACAGTCGGGACCGGGCCGTTCAGTTCCAACGTGGCCCCATTGCTGTATAATGCAGTGCAGCGAATTGTTAACGGAGTCGTAACAAGGGTCGTGAGTGAAACCGTCTTCGTCGCGCTCTGCGCAGAACCATCAAAGGCACGATACGTAAAAGAGTCAGCACCGAAGTAGTTTGTATCCGGCACGTAAGTAAACGAACCGTTCGACCTCAATGTCAGGGTGCCATGGCTTGGATTGGCCACCAGCACCGCGGTTAACGAAGCACTTTCGAGGTCGGTGTCATTGCCCAGGATTCCCGGCGCTGGGACATTCAACGGAACATCTTGAAGCGTGGTATAGGCATCATCGACCGCCACCGGGACATCGTTCACCGCAGTGACAGCGACGGTGACAGAACCGATTGACTGATTCGTGCCGTCGGAGACTGCGTAGTTGAACGTGGTGGTCCCAAAGTAATTCGATGCGGGTGTAAAGACGATGTTCGTGCCGCTCACCACAGCAGTTCCATTTGCGACCGCACCTACGCTGATTGTTAGTGGCAAACGGTCGGGATTATAGTCATTCGCGAGCACCTTAATCGTCACGCTCGTGTCTTCCAATGTGTTGGTGCTGTCATCAATCGCAACAACAGGATCGTACACGGCCGCTACCGTAACGAACACAAACCCCATCTTGGAATTCGTGCCGTCTGAGACAGTGTAAGCGAGAGGAACTATTCCATTGTAGTTTGTCGCAGGCGTAAAAATGATGTTGGTACCATCGACCACGGCGGTTCCGTTTGTCGTTAGGACGCTTGTAATCATTAGCGGTCCTTCGACGTCGCTGTCGTTTGCCAGAACATCGATCGTGACGGCGACATCCTCCAACGTGTTCGTGCCATCGTTTATCACTATCGGTGGGTCGTTCACAGGTGTGACGTCGATCGTGACGGTCGCGACGTTGCCGGTATCGATGCCATCCGTTCCTCGATAGGTGAAGCTATCGGTTCCATTGAAATTGGTAGCCGGCGTGTAAGTGAAGGTTCCATTGGTGCTCAACACAAGCGTGCCGTGGCTCACCGATTTTACCAACAAAACGGAAATTACGTCGCCGTCGGGATCCGCATCGTTGACCAGAACTCCACCAGAATTCACGACAAGCGGCGTGTCTTCCAGCGTCGTATAAGTATCATCTTTTGCGTCGGGCGGACCATCGTTCACCGAAACGACAGTGACAGTTACGTTTGCGTTCGCGGAGTTTGTGCCATCCGAAATCGTGTACGTGAGAACTACGGTGCCGTAGTAATCAGGCGCGGGCGTGAAGAAAACCGAATTGTTCACCACGGTTGCAGTGCCATTCGTGGTGGCGACGTTTTGGATTAACAACGGTCCCTCGACGTCGCTGTCGTTGGCGAGCACATCAATTCTCACGCTGGTGTCTTCAAGCGTCGTGGCAATGTCGTCGCGCGCGACAGGCGGATCGTTCACAGGCAAGACCGCAACGATCACAACGCCTGTTGCCGAGAGCGAGCCATCCGAAATTGTATACGTGATCAAAGCCGTTCCATTGAAATTGGTCGCCGGCTTAAAGATGATGTTTGTTCCGCTGACTGTTGCAGTGCCGTTGTCGGCGAATGCACTCGTGATCGTGATCGATGGGCTGTCGAGGTCGTAATCGTTGATCAGCGGTCGAATGGTGACGCTAACATCTTCGAGTGTGTTCGTGTTGTCATCCACCGCCACCGGACGGTCGTTCACCGGCACCACAATGACGGTCACAAGCCCCGTCGAAACCAGCGCACCATCCGAAACCGCGAAAGCAACGAAAGATGTTCCGTTAAAATTCGGCGGCGGCACGAAGGAGATATTCGTTCCCGCGATGGTGGCACTGCCGTTCGTTGCCCACCCATCCATCAGCGCCAGTCGCGAACCTTCGACATCCATCGCGTATGCGAGAACGTTGAGTGTGACGCTTGCGTCTTCGGTCACGCTGAGGAGTACATTGGTGACAATTGGCGCGTCGTTTACTGGAGTAACATCGATGGTGACCGTCGCGGGAGAGGACACGACAGGTTGTTGGATGCTGAATACCAGGTCGTCGTGGGAATCCGCGCCGTTCGCATAATAGGTCCCGTTCGCATATCCGCCGGACGCGTTTTTTTCGAGCTGCAGTTTGTCGCTCGAATTCCAGATGTTTAGGTAATAAGTCATGCCAGCCGTGAGCGGTCCTACTGGCGTGGAAAAGACGAGATCATAATTCTGGAACGACGCTCCATCCGTTTGATTCGAGATCGTGGACATTGTGGTGTTGATGACGCTGCCGGCGATCGTTCCCGAATTAATCCCGGTGCCGATGGAAAACGTGAGGTTCCCAGTCTTCCCGCTCCTGCGCGAAGCGTGCAGGACGATTTTGCTGATCATGTAATTCGCGTCTCCGGACGTTCCATGCTGAAAGGATTGCGAGCCGGGGGTGCCCGATTTGACTTCGGTCTTGGTCCCCCCGGTTGTATTTTCTTCAACAGTGCCCAGCGTACCGTCCCATGCCTTGTAAGTGAAAGCGTCGGTGCCATTGAAGTTTATGGCAGGCACGTAGGTGAACGAGCCGTTCGTATTTAAGGTAACGGTACCATTGGTCGGATTGGAGACGAGCAGGGCCAGCAAGCCGCTGCCCGGATAGCTGTCCGAGTCGTTGGCCAGCACTCCATTTGTCGCAGCTACGTTCAGCACCGCATCTTCCAAGGTCGTGTATCGATCATTGCCCGCCACCGGGATGTCATTACCCAGCAACACCACGACAAGCGCAGGCAGGCTGGTAGCCGAGCCGGACACATTGGTCACCACCACGTAATAAGTGCCCGCGTGCGAGGCGTTCGCGCTTAATACGCTGTAGCTGCTGGCCGTCGCTCCATTGATCGTTGTCCCATCTTTATACCATTGATAGCCCATGGTGGTGAGACTCGACGCAGTGACTGTCAGGGTGAAATTGCCGTTATTCAGGACAATGGTGTCCAGCGGTGGGACGAGAATGACGGGAGGCAACCCGATCTGCGCGTTCACCTTGGTAATGGCGAATCCGAGTAAACACAGCAACAGCACGGTCTTGGTCAAGACCGTGCGCAGCAATGATGTGTGCGTCCCAATCATCTGATGTTTTTTGTGAGCGATTCACGTGCCTTTGTCTGAAAAAAATGCGCTCATGTCAGGGTGTGGACACTTTCCCAAACACCTCAGGACACTTCCTTGCGCGGCGTAGGATTTGCAGCGCGGGAAGGTCAGCAAAGCACGCCTGCGCGCACTTTCACCACGCACTGGCAGGCACCGGCTTTCAGAGAAATGATCCAGCTCCTCGAAACTCCGCGCCGGACTCGCCGCCGACTTTTATAGACATACGGGCAAACCACGCTGTTGAATAAAAAAAAACTTTCCCCGGAACCTCTCCCGGGAACGGCAGATGGATCGCTCCGGGAAAGAATGACGGAGCCAAAGAAATCCTCGGCACTTTGCCACAGAACTTAAGAAGCCCGATTTAAGTTAGCCCTTATCCGCTTCGCACAAGCGCATGCCGGCCGTCAGGATGGCAGCAGGCGTATGGCAGGCCTCTTTCCAATACTGCATCACAGTCGTGGCAATGCGGTCCAACTCTTCCGTTTCTACAGGCTTCGTACTGAAAGAATTCGTCCCCGCACGATATGCCTTCAAAATATCTTCCGGCAAAGAAGAACCGCTCAACATGATCACGGGCACGCACGAAAACCTTGAAGCGCGTAGCCACCGCACGAAATCCAGGCCAGACATTTTCGGCATCTTCAAATCGGTGATGATCAAGTCCGGGGCTTCCTCTTCCGGATCTTTCATACCTTCGAGCGCAGCGATGGCCGCGTGCGGATCGGGAAATCGAGTGATCACCGCAGACACGCCGGAACGTTCCAATGCGCGCTTGATGAACAACGCATCGTTATCGTCGTCCTCCAGAAACATCACGCGGAATTGGCGACCTTGTGGTTTCATGACTCCATCACGCATGGCCTGCGCCATTACTTCAATGTCGTCCTTTTTCGCGTAAACCATTGCACTTCCGATATTCGCTTTTCAAACTGCCCGAAAGGAAACGGGTTAAATGCCCGTAGCATCCCGCACAATGACCTTTCGTCTCACTGGCGGTGACTGAGGACGGCCAAAAGGGGCTTGGTTTGATCGGTTGGAAACGAGTTCTTTTGCTTCAACTTTTCCTCAAGGGCAGGCAGAAGCAGGTGTTGCTGCGGTGCGCCAATAATCGCTCAGCGCTTCCATCCTTTCCGTCATCCCTTGTATCGAAGCCGCTTTGGTATGGTAAGCGTTAGCGCCCAACTCATACGAGCGCGTTACATCTCTCTGTAGAGCGCTATTGGACCGGATCACCACCGGCAACGTTTTCCACGCTGACTGCCGGAGCCATTTTAGGAAATCGAATCCCGTCATCCCTGGCATGGAAATGTCGCACACGATCACATGTGGCAAGTGAGCCACCGGGGTGACCTCCAGTGCTTGTATCGCGTCTTTTGCGCCTTCCAGCGAAAGCATGTGCACCGGCTCGGATAACCGGTTCATCACCGTCTCCACGATGAACCGTTCGTCCGCGTCGTCATCCACCAGCCAAATGCGCAATCGATTAGGCATAGAAGGCCTTCTTTCGCACACCTCCTGACAACGTGCTCAAGCACGTTACAACGAACACTTTCTTTACCGTCCGCTTATTGGCGCGTCATTGCCTCGTGTGATTCCTTGCTACCTTCTCGCCACCGTTTTGGCGCAGAAGGACATACTGCACCGCCGCCGGGATAGGGATATCCGGCGGCGGTGTTTTCGCCAGGTGCGACGTTGGCACCACCGAGAAAAGGCGCTTGCGATTCCGCCGATCATATGCACTGTTGCGCATAAGTTACTTCTGCCGGATGAACCTGCAGACCGGAACGACGCACCGATGCTCATTGTATTTCTTTTCGTGTCCGTTTGCTTTCTCGCTTACTCCAACGGCGCCAACGACAACTTCAAAGGCGTGGCCTCGATCTTCGGCAGCAAGACGGCGTCGTATCGCACCTGTCTCACCTGGGCCACGATTACGACGTTTGCTGGTTCGGTGTGTGCGATTTTTCTCGCGCAAGGATTGTTGAAAAAATTCTCCGGCAAAGGCCTTGTGCCTGACGCACTCGTCGGCTCAGAAACGTTTCTTCTGTCTGTTGCGTTGGGGGCGGGCATCACAGTGATCCTCGCGACTATCACCGGTTTTCCGGTTTCAACAACACACGGACTCACCGGGGCGCTTGTCGGCGCGGGACTCGTGGCGGGTGTGTCGCAAGTGAACTTCGCCGCGCTGCAAAAAGGTTTTCTCCTTCCGCTCGTGCTCAGTCCTTTGATCGCGGTGCTGCTCGGCGCGACTCTTTATCTCCTCTTCCGTTTTCTCCGGCTGCAATTCGGTGTCCAAAAGGAATGGTGCGTGTGCGCCGGGCAAACCACCCGCACCGTCGCCATTCCGCAGCCCGCCTCCATCATCGCGCTGCAACCCGCCGCGCCGTTACTCGACGTTTCGGTGGGTGACGTGACGAGTTGCTCTGAGCGTTACGCCGGCGCGTTCTGCGGCATCACGGCGCAGAAACTCGTCGATGCCGGACATTTTCTCACGGCGGGCGTCGTGAGCTTCGCGCGCGGACTGAATGACACTCCCAAAATTGCGGCACTGCTCCTCGTCATCCACGCGCTTAACATCCAATGGGGACTCGTCGCCGTGGCGATTGCGATTGCCGTGGGGGGACTGCTCAACGCGCGCAAAGTGGCCGAAACCATGAGCCACAAAATCACCTCGCTCAATCCCGGCCAGGGGTTTTCCGCCAACCTCAGCACCGGCATCCTTGTCATCGCGGCAAGCAAGTTTGGACTGCCCGTGTCGACCACGCACGTCTCGGTTGGTTCGCTTTTCGGCATTGGCGCGGTGAACCGCAAAGTCGACGTCAAGACCGTGACCGGTATTCTGCTGTCATGGGTCATCACTCTCCCATGTGCGGCACTCCTCAGTGCGCTAATTTATTGGCTGGCAAACCGCCTCGCCCCTTAATGCCCAAAGCTCAGGCAGGCAAATGCCATTGCAGCGCGTATACGAAATCGTGTGGTAATGCGGATTAAATGAAAGCTCGCGGGCGGGCACGTTGCGTACGGAGGTTCGTGCCTCAGAACCGATAGGTGAGTTTCACACGGAAGGTACGGCCGTTCTGTTCGATGAGGTCCTGGATCTGAAAGCGCGTGGCGGGGTCGGCGTAGGTCTGGTCGAAGACGTTGTAAACGCTGGCGGAGAATTCGAGGCCTTTCACGAGTTCACGACTGTAAAGTGTGAGGTTTACCACTGCGAAGTCGCCGGCGGTTTCGCCGCGCACGGTAGTCGGGCCGATCGGGATGGTGTGGAATGATGAACGTTCGCTGGTGTATTCGAGTTCCACGCTGCCGTAAATCTTATCGCGATAGAGGGGGACGCTCACGTTCAGTTTCACGAGATGTTCCGGTGAATCGGGCGTGCGGAGCCCGAGCGAGTCGCTGTCGGTTCCCTGGAGCGTGTAGCTGAACCGCGCGCGCAGGGCGTTCGTCCAAAAACCTTCCATCGCGAGTTCCAGGCCCTTGGTGTCGGCATCGAAGTTCACGAAGTTTCCGCTCTTGAAGGCGATAAGCTGGCTCATGTCGTTGTAGAATGGCGAAGCGGAGGCACGAAAGTGTTGGCCGATGCTTTGTTCGTAAACGATCGAGTAGGAGGTGATCTCCTCTGGCTCGAGGTCCTGGCCAGGACCGGCAAGGGCCATCTCAAGGAAGTTCGGCACGCGAAAGGCCGTGCCATAAATGAACTTGAGCGTGGATTTGGGAGCGGGGTTGTAGATGACGGCGACGCGCGGATTGAACGCGGGATCGAAGTCGCCGTATTGGTCGTAACGCGCCCCGACGTTGAGGTGCAGGTTGGTTACGACTTCGAAATCACCCTGCACATACACGCCATGGCTTTGGCGGTCTTCCAGCGAAACAATCGTTCCACCGATCTGCCGCTCCTGCCGGTAGTCGTCACGATATTCTGCACCGACGGTGATGATGTGCCGGTCGAAAATGCGTTTAGTGAATTGAAGCTCTGTGCCCCACCACTCGCCCACGTCGCTCTCGGTGAACACTGTCACGGGACCCGGGCCGAGACGGAGCGGTTCGTTGAGATCAAACTCGCTGCGGTCGTAATAAATCTGCGCGGTGACATCGAAAAGATTTTCGAAGCTGTGCGCGTACTTCAGCGCCGTGTAAGCGCGTTTGTCGATGGCGCGTGTGTGCGGATCGTTAAACGCTGTGCTGAACTGTCCGGTGGGGTTTTGTTTCTCGCGTCCGATGTAACCGCCTTCCAGCGTGAAATCGTAGTAGGAGAGCGATCCAAAGACGCTGCCAAACGCGTCGTCATCGCGATCGCGCGCGATACCGCCATGCTGGGTTCTGAATTCTTTGTAGAACAAATGGTCGTCGCCGTCGCTATCGTAGAAGGTTCCTGAGAGCAGAAGGTCCAACCCGTTCGTGAAAGCGTAACCGAGCGTCACGCGCTCCTTCACCGTGTCGAACTCGCCGTATTCGGTGGAGACCTCAATGCCCTGGATTTGTTTGCCCTTGCGCGTGACGACATTGATAACGCCGAAGAACGCGTTGTTGCCGTAAAGCACCGAGCCCGGGCCGCGGATCACTTCGACCTGCTCGATCAAGTCCACATCGAGGATGAACGCGGTGTCAATGAACGCGCCGTCCGTGATGTTGTTGTTCACGCGGTGCCCGTTCACGAGCAGCAGCACGCGGCCATTGAAATCACCAAGGTTCAACCCACGGGTGCCGAGGAACGCGTAGTTGCGGTCATAGGAAACATGAAAACCCTGCAGGCTCTGCAACGCCTCGGCCAGCGTGCGATAGCCGTACTTCTTGAAATCGTCTGCTGTGAGCACCGAGATGGACGATGGCGCTTCAGTTACGCTCTGCTCGAACTTCGATGCGCTGACCACTTTTGGGACTTCGATTTCCATCAGGTCAGTGATGTCCATCGTCGCAAGGTCCTTGGGTTTCGTTACACCAGAGGGTTCCGCAGCCGAGGCGGCACAGGCCAGAAACGTGACAATTGCGGCGGTGAAAAGGCGACAATGCGCTTCAGCCCGCATCCGAAATGTGACGATAGCGTCAGTGAGTTGGGCGCGGGAGGGTTGATTCATTGCTCGCGCCGAGAAGATGACGTCCGCGTCATTGTTGGCAAGCGTGTTTCTCGTCGGGCGATGAGAAAACTCGCTCGCTCGCGAACGTCAATGTGTATGTGGTGACCGAAGATTCAACGATTTAAATGCGTTCCGGTGCGACACTGAAAATTTTTTTCAGCGTGCTGCTGGCCTTTGCCGGCGGCCATGCTCGCGCCCAGGATTCCACGCCGTCGGAGTATCAGGTCAAAGCAGCGTTCATCTGGAACTTCGCGAAGTTTATCGATTGGCCACCGCCGTCTTTTTCCAGTCCAGATGGGCCTCTTACGATTGGTGTTCTGGGCGACAATCCATTGAGCGAAACGCTCGGCGAATTCTTGAAGGGCAAGACGGCGAACAATCGTCCGCTCGTCGCGAAGCAATGCCGCACGCTGGATGAGGCGAAGACGTGTCACGTTCTCTTCGTGAGCGCGTCCGAGAGTAAACGTTTGCCGGAAATTCTCGCTGAACTCAGCAAGTCGAGCGTGCTCACCGTGAGTGAGACCGACCAGTTCATCAAAGAGGGAGGCATGATCAATTTCTTCCGCGAAGGAAATAAATTCCGATTTCAGATCAACGATCAGGCGGCACGCAGCGCTGGGTTGAAGATCGCCTCGAAGCTGCTTGAGCTTAGTCGCAAACCTCCTGCGTGACCGTCTTTGGCTCAGATGACTCTCTTTATGACGTAGGAAATCGGTGTGTCTCGAAGTCGGTACGACCTCCTTGCTTCTATCGGGCACGGTATTCGCTAATCCGTTCCTTGCACTGGTTAAAACCCTAAAAAAGTGTGCTTGAGCACACGGGGAAGACGGCCGTGCACTGAAACGAGACGCACATGGTGCGATGGCGGGACATATCGATTAAGCGGAAGCTGATGGCGATCATCATGGTCGCCAGTTGTACCGCGCTCCTGTTGGTCGCGGCGGGATTCGTCACGTACGAGGTGCTGACGCGGCGCCAAAACATGACGCGCGACCTGGCGACACTCGCCGAAATCCTCGGCAACGAGAGCACCGGCGCGCTGACTTTCTACGAGCAGGACCCAGGGCGTGCCGCAGAGATTCTGGGCGGTCTGCGCGGGAAGAAACAAATCGTGGCGGCCGCGCTCTACGACCAGAACGGCAGGCGCGTCGCGCAATACCAACCCGATGCTGCGACGACGGAGGTTTTCCCTCAAATCCCGGAACGTGGCGGCTCACGTTTTGAGTCCGACCGCCTGGTTCTCTTTCACGAGATCGTTTTCAAAAAAGAAAAAATCGGAACGCTCTATTTGAAATCCGATTTGCGCGAGTTGAACGAACGGTTGCGGCGTTATGCGACGATCGTGTTCTTCATTCTGCTCGTCTCGTCGATTTTCACTTACCTGCTCTCCGCTTTTTTGCAGCGCGTAATCTCGCGTCCGATTTTTCATCTCGCTCAAACAGCGCGGACAGTTTCGGCGCAGAAGAAATATTCTGTGCGCGCCACCAAGCACGGCGACGATGAACTTGGCGAATTGATTGATGGTTTCAACCAGATGCTCGGGCAGATCCAGGAACGCGATGCGGCGCTCCAGAATTCCAATGAGGAACTCGAGAAGCGTGTCCAGGAGCGAACGAAGGATTTGCGCGCGGAGATCGACGAACGTCAGCGCGCGGAGGCGGCGTTGCAACAACAGTTCACGCGCATTCAATTGCTGAACCAGATCACGCGCTCGATTTCAGAACGGCAGGACACGCAAAGCATTCTCCACGTCGTGCTGCGCAAACTCGAAGATCATCTCAACCTCGATCTCGGCACTGTCGCGTTGTTCGATGAGGCAGCGAAGACGCTGAACATTGCTGCGCTGCGAATGAAAAATTCGTTGCTCACCGAGAAGTTGGAGTTGCACGAAGGCGTGGTGCTTCCGCTCGCGGATACAGGGTTGCAACTCTGCGAGACCGGCCAAACAATTTATCTCGCGGACACCGTGAAAGGTTCCGCGCTGCTGCACGAACGGCTCGCGGGAGCCGGGTTGCGCTCGGCTGTCGCAGTGCCTTTGCTGGTGGACAGCAAACTTTTCGGCGTGTTGCTGGCGGGTCGCTTAAGACCCAACGGCTTTTCCAGTGGCGACGCGGAATTTCTGCGCACGTTGAGCGAACACGTCGCGTTGGCGGCGCATCAGGCGCGGCTGCACAGCGAGCTTGAGCGCGCTTACAATGATCTCCGTCAGAGCCAGCAAACAGTCATGCAGCAGGAGCGTCTCAAAGCGTTGGGCCAGATGGCCAGCGGCATCGCTCACGACGTGAACAACGCGCTCTCGCCTGTCGTTGGTTTCGCGGACTTGTTGCTCCGCAACGAACAATCGCTTAGCACCGCCGGTCGCCGTCACGTGCAGCATATCCGCACTGCGGGTGAGGACATCGCACACATCGTGGCGCGCTTGCGTGAATTCTATCGCCGCCGCGAAGATCGCGAGAGTCTCATCGAGTTGAACATGAACCAGCTTGCGGAGCAGGTGGTCGATATGACCCGGCCCCGCTGGCGCGACATCCCGCAATCGAATGGCGTCACGGTCGAGATGCAAACTGATTTCGCGTCGAACATCCCCGACTTGTTCTGCATCGAAAGCGAAGTGCGCGAGGCGATGACCAATCTCGTCATTAACGCGGTCGACGCGTTGCCGAAGGGCGGCACGATCACGCTGCGCACGCGCATGACCAAAGGCGACGTTCACAATATTATCGGTGATTATGACACTCATGTCGTTGTGGAAGTGAGCGACAGCGGCATCGGCATGAATGACGAGACGCGCAAGCGTTGCCTCGAACCCTTCTTCTCCACCAAGGGCAAACGCGGCACCGGTCTCGGCCTTGCGATGGTTTACGGCGTGATGCAGCGGCACGAGGGCAACATCGAGATCGAGAGCGAACTTGGCAAAGGCACGACATTCCGTCTCGTATTCCCCGTGCGTAAAGGACTTGTCGGCGCGATTGACGTGAAGCAGCACGGCCCGCTGACGCGACCGCTCAATATTCTCTGCATCGACGACGAACCGCTGTTGCGCGACCTGCTCAAAGAGATGCTCGAACGCGACGGTCACACGGTCGAAGTGAGTGACAGCGGGCAAACAGGTCTGGATGCGTTTCGTTTCGCGCGTGACTCAGGACGTCCGTTCGACATCGTCATCACCGACCTCGGCATGCCGTATGTCGACGGTCGTCAGGTGACGCGCACGATAAAAAGTGAGTCGCCGAACACACCCGTTGTGATGCTGACCGGTTGGGGCACGTTCATGAAGGAAGACGATTCGGCTCCCGCAGACCTGGACGCGCTACTGAGCAAGCCGCCACGCTCGAAAGAGATTCGCGAGACTCTCGCGCGACTCGCGCCGCCTTTGAAGCCAGCCTGATCGCCCATTCTGTTTCTCATTTACTTCGCGGTGATCGCCGAAATACTCCGCCGCATGAACAAATCCATTTCAATTCTTCTCGCGTTGTTGTGCGCTCATGTCGTGTTTGCGGATTCGAAGCTCTACGACGTGCCGCTCAAGAACATTGATGGCAAGGACACGTCGCTCAAAGCTTACGCCGGCAAAGTTCTGCTCGTGGTGAACGTCGCTTCCAAGTGCGGTAACACGCCGCAGTATGCCGGGCTCGAAAATCTCCAGCGCAAATACAAAGACCAGGGTTTCACCGTGCTCGGCTTTCCGTGCAACGATTTCGGCTCGCAGGAGCCGGGCTCGACCGCGGACATCAAAGAGTTTTGTTCCAAGACGTACGACGTGACGTTCCCAATGTTCGACAAGCTTCATGTGAAAGGCGCGGAGCAGCATCCACTCTACAAGGAACTTTCCGGCAAGGAGTCGCCATTCCCGGGAGACGTGAAATGGAACTTTGGAAAATTCCTCATTGGCCGCGACGGCAAGATCATCAAACGCTTCGAACCCGGCGTGAAGCCGGAGACGAAAGCGGTGACGGACGCGATCGAAGCGGCGCTGGCCGTGAAATAGATTTTCAGTGCGCTCCCGTGAATCGATCAGGCCAATTATTTCCCGGGCATGAACTTGATCGCGTAGCACTGACCGTTCTCGGTCCACGCAAGCCAAACGGCGTGCGTGGACGGATCCACGGCTGCCGTTCTGGCGTCTTTGGCGGTGCTTACCGTCCCGAGGGATCGGATCGAATTGTCATTCACGTCGAACACGGTCATCACACCTGAAGAACTCGGACAATAAAGACGGCCCCGCGCCTGATCGAAACCGAGCTGGTGGACGTCGGGGGCCATGTTGATCGACGTAATCAGATTGCCGTCGCCCGCCTTGAGCACTGCCAGCACGCCGTTCATCCCTGCCACGAAAAGGCGTCGCGGTTCGCGAGTATCGAGTACAAGCCCATGCGGGTTTTTCGCGGGAGCGGTGGGCCACGCGCCTCCGACCGTGCTGTTGTTGTCGGCCGCACTGATGACCAGCACGGAACTATCCGAAGAGATCGTTTGATAAACACGGCTCGTGTCATCTTCAGCCACGATATACTGAGGCCCCTTAGAGACCGGAAGAGTCGTCGCAATCTGTTTTGAAGCTGGATCGATTACCCAAAGGCTCGTTCCACTTTTGTCGCCGACAAATACGCGATTGATTCCTTTCGGCGCGACGCACAGTGCGTTGCCCGGGCCGCGTAGTTCGATCTCAACGCGGACTGCCAGTGAATCTCGATCTATGACAACCAATTTCCGTTCACGACTTGTCGTGACGTAATATCTTCCGTTTCCGGAATCGACGGCTACGTCTTCCGCAGCGCCAGTCTTAACCTGTTGCGCCAACGTGGAAGTTTTGAGGTTTATGATGTCGAGCGTGCCGTTGCCGGCATGGCAGATCAAAAGACGTTGTTTGCCTTCATCGACGCGCAAAGAGCCAAATGTGCCGGTGGAATTCGGAACTGCCACGGTTGCCGACTTTTCCAGCACCTCGGCCCTCGCGACAGTGAAGGCGACGAACAACGACAGGCCGTGGACCACCTTGCTGATCATAAACGTTTTCACGCTGCGACGTGCTGCGCCCGATGCAATCTCCAAATCGAACGCAGCACGCGATGTCGAAATATTCTACGGTGAGCGCAATCGGTAGAACTGCGCTGAGTTGGTTCCGGGCTGCGTAATTTGAATCGAACGATTGGTCGTTGCTGCGGTGAGAGTTTGGATCGCCTGCCACGCGTCATTCATCGCGCCTTTGCCTTCGACGGTGTATGTCACGTTCGAATAGGCATCAAATGTGAGTGTGACGTCCTGCGATTGCGGCACTCTCACGACGGAGCCGATCTTCATCGGCAAAATAGGCGCCTTCACCAGAGTAAAGTGATCGCGCGCCGCTCCGTTTGTACCAATCGTCACCACATCCATCCGATTGCTCAGGACATCGATGATCGTCGATCCCAATTCGTTCTGCGAAGTGTAGTGCGCCGGATGATTCAATTGCCCGCCGGTGATCTGGCCCGCGCTTCCGGTCACAAGGTAAACGACTCCCTGGCCGATGGCGTTCTTATGATAGGCGCCCGTGCCGTCCACGCGTCCGTCACCAGCATCGATCTTGTGCGCCGAAGTCAGCGTGCTGGAAAGACCGTAATGCCCGTTCAACAGATACGATCGTTCGATCGCATGGCTGTGACCGTTCAGCACCAGATCGACGCCATAATACTCAATGATCGGCAGAATGTTTTGCCGCACTTCCATCAGGTCAGCCTCCGAGTCGGAATTGTGATTGCCACGTGTGTAAGGAGGATGATGCCAGTAAGCGATCACCCAGGTTTGCGTGGTGGACGACAGGTCCGCTTTTAACCAGTTCGCCATGGCGCTGGTGGAGGAGCGCGTGCTGGTCATCGAGTCGAGGCAGACGAAGTGAACGTTCGCGTAGTCGAACGAGTAATACTTAATATTGCCTGACGGAGTGCCGCCCGCTTCGCCGAGCAGCGGCGTTGAAAAGATGTGGAGATACGCGAAGTCGAGCGCATTGTCGTACGACTGGTTGCTCTCGTGATTGCCGATCGTGGGCCAGAGGACTTTGTTGCGCAAGACCGTCGGATACATATCGAAAACCGCCGTCTGGTATTCCGTATCGAGTCCGCTGTTGTAAGCATTGTCACCGAGCATGATCCAGAGGTCAGCCGCGCCATTCGTGTTGGCGAATTGATAGTACGCATCGCGAACGTTGCGTTGGTTCTGGGTCCCCGTGCCTGGGTCGCCGAGCACCCACGCGCGTACGGGACGAACGGTCCCGGGCAATGGCGCAGTGTCGAAATAATAATCCGATCCGTTGCCAATGATGCGATAGGAGCTGCCCACTTTGTAGTAATAGCGCGTGCTCGGTGTCAGTCCGTTGAGCATGACGATGTGGTCGACGTTTGTGTCGTTCACGTAAACCGTATTCGTCAGCGCGCTCGCGTTCGTGCCGAAGTAAACAATCGAGTCTGACGCCACATCGCTGCGCCAGCGAATCGTGATGTTCGTCCAGCCGCCGCTTTGCAGATACGGCCCGCGCCGGAGGAAGAGCGGGGGAATCGGATCAACGAAGTTGTAGCTCCAGGTGTTGCCCGGCACGATCGGTTGGAAGTCGACCGGCGGCGCGTCGAAATCTTTGATATTATGGTTTGCCGCCCAAGTGATGTTCACCGTGCCGTAGGCTGGCTGGTCGAACGTGAAGGTGTAATCCGCGCCGCCACCGGTAACGCCCGTCGCGGGCACGCCGTTCAAGAGCAGGTCAGACGCATTCACTCCCTGTACGAACTCACTGAAGTGGATCAGAATATTCGTGAGGTAATTGATCGTGGTGTTCGCCGTCGGCGTTTGCGTCTGGACGACCGGCGTGCTGGGGTTCACCAAATTGTAATGAGGCCGCGCGGCGGAAGCCGTTGCATTAAAAGCATGCGGTGTTGCATCGAAGTCGACGATGCCGTGGTTGTTCACCCACGTGATGTCCACCGAGCCATAAGCCGGCTGTGAGAAGTTGAAAACGAAGGTGGTGTTCGTAGGGCTGCTCACGCCCGCAGCTGGCACGCCATTCACCAGCAAGTCAGACGCGTCTACGTTCGTCACAGGCTCGGTGAACGTGACGGTGATGTTCGTCAGGTAAAACAGCACCCCCGCGCCCGGCGTAATCGTGCTGATGCGCGGCGGCACGAGTCCTTCGACCGAGAGGAAGGTATAGAGCTGCGCGTTGAATCCAAAGTCGCTGCTGTTGGTTAGGTTTTGGTTGATCGCCTGCACGGCCAGGACGTTTGTGCCGCTCACGAGATAGGTCGCGGGATTTGGCAGCGTATAGTTAGTGTAACCGAACGGCCCATTGCCGCCGGGCTCGATAAAGGAATTCGTAGCTACCGCATCAAAGGCCAACTCGCCCGCAAGAACATTGAAACGTGCCACTTCGACACCGTTGATCCACGCCACGAACCCATCATCGATCTGCACGCCCAGAATCAGGTTCGTGATCGCACTCGCGTTCGCGACGACAAATTTCTCGCGCAAATAAATCGTCGTGTAATTGCTCTGCATGTCGGTGAGCAACGTGCCGGGGTTGCCTGGCGTGTTGTAGGCGTCGCCGTAATAGAATGGCGCTGGCGCGTTCGACCATGCCGAGTCATCGAATCCGTTCGTGCGCCACAATGAGATCGGCGACGATGCTTCATTCGTTCCTTTCACGAAAAGCCAGTTCGCGTTCGACTGAACGAGGATGCTTCGCGAATCGAGCGTGAAACTCCACGCGCCCGCCGTGCGATTGAACCCGTTCGTGGCCGTATCGATGATGCCGTGCGTCGTAGCCCACGTGACGTTGACCGCGCCTGAGTTCGGTTGCACGACGTCAAACACATAGCTCGCGCCGCCGCCGCTCACGGCAAACGCTGGTGTGTTGTTCACCAGCAAATCCGCCGCGTCGACGCCCGTCACCACTTCGCTGAAGGTCACCGTGATTTGCGTCAGGTTCGTCACGAGTGAATTCGCGGCGGGTGTGCGCGAGACGATCGTCGGCGCCTGTACATCGATGAGCTTGTAAGTCCATTGCGCGCCCAGGCCGTCGTCGTTGAACGGCAGGTTGTCCGGATAGCCTACGTCGGTGATGTGATGTGTTTCTTCCCAACGAATATCGACTGTCCCATAGGCCGGCTGCGGGAATTGGAACGTGTAGTTCGACGAACTGTTCACCACGAGTCCCGTCGCACTCAAACCGTTGATTTCCATGTCCGCCGCGTCCACGCCGATCACGCGCTCGCTGAAACGCACGGTGATCGAAGTGAGGTTCGACACGGTGGCGCCGGCGAGTGGCGTCTGGCCAACAATGAATGGCGCATCGTAGTTCGTCGGCGGAATCGTGATCACCACGCTGATTGGCGCGGAAGTTCCACGGCCGGCGTTGTCGTCGGATACCACGGCGGTAATTGTGTTCGTGCCGAAGCTTGATGGCCAGGTCACCGAATACGGCGGAGTGCTATCGAACGCCAAACTGGCGCCGTTCGTGATGAATTCCACGCTTGTGATTGAGGACACCGAATAGGCGACTGCACTGATCGCGAGGTTTGTCGGTCCTTCTATTGCCGCTCCATTCAACGGACTGGTGATCTGAACAATCGGTTGGCGATCGCTATTGAACACAACGAGCCTCACGGGTTCGGAAGCACCGGTCTGGCCGCCGTTATCTGTGGCCACCAAGGTGAGGGAATGAATGCCGACCGGGACATCAGTCCAGTTCAGCTCAAACGGGAACAGGACGGATTCCGTTACCTTTGTGGTCCCATCGAACAGCTCGACTTTCGTGACGAAGCCATCTGGGTCAGACGCATTTACACTCAGGAACATGCTCACCGGTGCAATGACAGACGTGCCGTTGGTTAGATTCGCGAATGAGATCGTCGGCGACTGATTGCGAATGATCTCTGGCACACCGCGCAAGTCCATGACGAACCAGATGTCCGAGCTGTTGTTCGTGTCCTGGTGAATAGAGACGGCGAAGAAGTTTGTGCCCGGATGAACCAGCGCGGGATTCACATTGAAGACGAAAGTCGTTCCGCCGTCATCGCTGGCATTCCCCGCGGCGAGCGTTGCGGAAGTGATCGCACCCGTCGGCATGTTGAAGCGCGTCAGTTCAACACCGTTCAGGTAAACCACGGCGCCGTCGTCGCGTTGAATGTTGAGGATGACATTCGTGTATGAGGAGTTCGGGGCGACGAACGCCTGGCGATAATACGTCGTGGTGAATTTGTTGTTCGAATCGACGCCGTATGAATTTGTCGTGAGCACGAGTCGGCCACCGGAATCGCCGTAGCCAAGCGGCGCGAGACCGCTGCCCCAGCCGCTATCGTCGAAATCCGTCGCGATCCACGTCGTACCTTGATTGCTGCCGTCGTCCTTGAATTTCCAAACTGAGTTCGATGCAACAAGCGTTTGCGCCACCGCGATGTAACTTGCCCGCGAGTTGTAGATGACTCCTGCGTCAGACTGGCCGACGGCGGTGATGCGATGCGAACCGGGCATCACGTTCGTCCAGGAAATGCTGAAGGGCGCGTTCGTGTCTTGCCCGACCTTCACGTTGTCCACGAAGAACTGGATGTTCGTCATCACGCCCGACTCCAGTAACGCCACGGCATTAATAGTAATGTTGTTCGTGGTGAGGAACGTCGCGCCGTCTGCGGGCGAGACGAGCGTCACGCCCTGGTCGAAGAAGACAAGATTCACGTTCGAGGACGTGCCGACTTGACCGAGACTGTCGGTGGCGACTGCGTAAAGTGTGTTGGTGCCGGGGGCGGCGTTGCTGAACACGAAGCTGTACGGCGCGTTTGAAACGGTCGCGAGCACCGTTGCCCCACGATAGAAGTCCACCTTCACGATGGTGCCGGCTGCCGGCGTGGCAATGGCAGTTACCGTCACATTTGTTCCTGAACGGAACACACTGTTGTTCGTTGGCGCAGTGATTGCCACCGCGGGCGGCATGGTGACGTTCAGTTGAAAATTTCCCGTGGCTGGCTGCGCGCCCCCCTGGAATCCCTGCGCGCCGCCTAATTGGATTTGGTATTCGGTCCCAGCCGTCGCGTTGAATGTGATCAGACTCACCGCGGCTTGATTCGGCGCATTGTCGTTGCGGCCGACGAGAGTGAGCGCGTTCACCGCGTTACCCGTGTAGATGCTGAGTAACGTATTGAAGTCGCTGCCAAAGGTGTCGATGGTGGCCGAGCCAGTGACGGGAGCAACCCAACTGTACCACATCGTTGCGCCCCAACGGGTGAACCCCTGACTGATCGTTTCACCCGTTTCGCTCGTCGCGCCGACGTTTTGTCCGGTCACACTGGCTGGCGTTCCGAGCGGAATGCGATTGGCAAAGTTGTCGTTCGCGAGCGGATCGATGATGAATGTCACCGTGTTCGTGGCGGTGAAGCTCTTGCGCCCGAGGCTGTCAGTTGCTGCCGCGTAAACACTGCGGCTCACCGCCGTCGCGCTCGTGTAACTGGCGGTAAACGGCGCATTCGTGTCGACCCGGACCGAAACGCCATCCACAAAAAACTCCACGCTGCCGATCGTGAGCGGCGCGGTGACGCTTGCTGTCGCCGCAAGCGTGAACGGCTGGCCCGCGACTCCGGGCTGGTTGTTCGTTGGATTCGTGAGTGTAGCCAGAATGGGATTTGGCGTGACGGTGAAAACGTTCGTCGTCGAGTAAGCGCGTTGCTCCGCTGCGATGGTGCTGTCGACGGCGTAGACGAACGTCGTGTAAGTGCCGGAGGCGATCACACCGAGGTTCGTTGAGAACGGCGCGGTGCTGATCCAGTTCAGCGGCGCACCGTTCGTGTAGAAGCGCACGGCATACGGCGCCACGCCGCCACCCGGCACTGAGTCGAGCACGACGGGTTGGCCGAAAATGAACGTCGCGCCATTCGTCGGAGTCAAGCTCACGCCCAGCGGGCCGGTTATGTGAATCGTGCTGACGAGCGAGTTGCTCACCCAACCACTTGCGTCGGTGACGACTGCCTTCACCGTGTGATCGCCCACGAAAAGCGTGCCGAAGTTGCGCTCATATGGCGATGAGGTCACAGGCGCGCCGTTGGCCACGTTGTCCAAATAAAACTGCACCGAATATGGCGTGCGCCCGCCCGCGACAGTCGCAGAAGCGGTCACGCTGACGTTGTTGGGGAAGTTCGCGTTGTTCGCCGGCGCGGTGAGCGTGAGGCTGATCGGATCGGCTATGTAAAACGTGTTGGTGAACGAGTTTGTGAGCATCGGGGTCGTTGAACTATCGACCACCGCCGCGGCGATATTGTAAGTGCCCACTGGCAGGACGCCGAGACTTACACTGTAGGGAGGAGTTGCGCTCGTATCGGTGCCGGCGAACACCGTGTTGCCCGCGCCACTGTTCGTAAAATAGGCGACGGAATAAGGCGGCGTCCCGTTGATCGCCGTGGCCCTCGCGATGACTTCGGTTCCCGAAAGGATCACTGCGTTGTTCGATGGACTTGTGACATTCACCTGGTAAGTGGGAGGAACTCCCGCGAGGACGAGAAGTGAGAAATTGTCGATCTCGTACGCCGCATCGGTGCCCTGGTTGGCGTTGTCGTCAATCCACAGTACATACAGCGTGCCGCCGTTGGTCCAGTTTAGAGTGATATTCGTGGCCATGCTGAAAGTGCCGGCGTTCGCGGTCGAATTGAGCGTCGCGAGCGTCGACCAATTGCTGAGCGTGCCGCTCAGGCTGTAATAAACATGGCTGCCTTTGCCCGCGTCTTCCGTTGCCACCGTGCCGCCGCCTGAAAACGCAAACGCCAGCGAATAGGAGAGCGCAACCTGTGTGGCATTCGTGCCGGTGTTATTGACGAATTTCCCCACGAGAGCGGTGTATCGATTGCCCGTCGGCCGAGTGGCGATGAATTGTCCCGCAGAACTCCACACTGAGGTGGCGCTCGCCGCGGGTATTGCCGCCGCGTCGGTCGCGATCTGGTTGGTCAGGACCAGAAGCGAAATGTTCGTGTTCGCCTCGATGTCCAGGTCGTAAGTGTCGTTGCCACCGCCCGCGCGGCTGAAACTCGCCCAATCCGCGGTGAGTTGATTCGTGGTGAAGCCGTTTGTGTATCCAGCCGGGCCGACCAGCGCGGCGAAACTTGAGGTGGCAAACAACAGAAGAGCTGCACAGACAAATAGGCGCAAGGGAAGCGTAAGGTTTCTCATGGGTTGCGAGCCGGCGATTGTGCCGAACGAATCAGTGTTGTCCATTGTTGGTTTCGGGTTTGGCCCAGCCGCGCGACAGCCCATGTGCAAAATGAGAAGTCCCGCACGGAGTCTGGATTCCACCGTAAGGAGCGACGGGGTTAAACGGCGGTTACAGAAATTCCGTTCGCGAAAAAATCGCCCCGTAACCGCTCGCGTCCCTCATCGTCTTGGTTCACGATGCAGCCGCAGCCCAAAGGAGTGATCGCTTATGGCAAACATCAGTGAACTTCACGTCAACGGACGCATGATGCCGGTGAACGCCGACGCCGAACGCACGTTGCTCAGCGTCCTGCGCGACGATTTCGATCTCACCGGGGCGAAATACGGCTGCGGCGAAGGTGAATGCGGTGCCTGCACCGTGCTCGTCGATGGCGCGCCCGTTCGATCCTGTCAGAAAAAAGTCGGCGTGCTGGCCGGGAAGAAGATCATCACCATCGAGAGCTTTTCCGCGAACGGCAGACTTCATCCGGTACAACAAGCGTTCGTGGAAGCCGGCGCGATGCAATGCGCCTATTGCACGCCGGGCATGATCATGTCCGCCGTGGCTCTGCTGAGTAGGAATTCGAAGCCGAGCGAAGCCGACATCGTTCGTGGAATGGACGGGAACATTTGCCGTTGCGGAACTTACGGACGGATCATCACTGCGATCAGCAAAGCGGCGACCATGATGCGGGAGGCGAAATGAAAACGACTCAAGGTAGTGCGCGCCGCTCCGTGCGCTCCGCAACGAAGCTGGTTGTTCTGGAACCAGAACTCACGATCGAACCCGAGCGCTACGAACTTCACGCCGCGCCAATCTACAATTTCAAACTCGCCCGCCGCAGCTTCTTCAAACTCATGGGCAGCGGTGTCCTCGTCGTTTGCCTTGTCAAAAATGCCGTCGCGCAGGAATCCGGTCGCGCCGGTCGTCGTGGAGGCGGCGGCGGTGGACGCGGACGTCCGCAAGAAATCGGCGCATGGATTCACATCGCGGAGAACGGCACCGTCACGTTTTTTAGCGGCAAAGCCGAAGTTGGCCAAAACGTCCGCACGATGCTGACGCAAATCGTCGCCGAGGAAATGCGCGCGCCCGTTTCTTCCATCCGCTCTGTGTTGGGTGATACGCAACTCACGCCATACGATGCCGGCACATTTGGCAGTCGCAGCACGCCAGACATGGTGCCGCAAATCCGCCGCGTCGCCGCCGCCGCGCGCGAAACGTTGCTCGACCTCGCTGTCGAACAGCAGAAGGCGGAGCGGTCTTCGTTCGCCGTCGCCGACGGCAAAGTGAAAAACACCAGGAGCGGCGAGACGTTCGGCTTCGGCCAGATTACCAAAGGCCAAAAGCTGATGCGCACCGTCGCCGAAGATGTGCCTCAGACGAATTGGAAAGAGTGGAAGGTCTCCGGCACGTCCGTTCCGAAAGTCGACGGCGAGAGCTTCGTCACCGGCAAACACAAATACGCCTCCGACGTGAACCTTCCTGGGATGCTCCACGGCAAGATGCTTCGCCGCTCCGCGCTCGGCGCGAAGTTGCAATCGATCGACACGAAGGATGCCGAAGCGATTCCCGGCGTGAAGGTGGTGCGTGATGAAGATTTCGTTGGCGTGGTCGCGCCCGATGTTCTCACGGCACAACGAGCTGTGAAAGCCATCAAAGCCGAATGGCAAGCATCGCCGCAGATTTCGCACAAGGAATTGTTCGCTCAATTGAAGAAGAACGCGCGTCCCGCCCAGGAGCGTCCCGCCGCCGAAGGTGAAGCACGCATCAACGTGAGTTACACCATCGCTTACATCGCTCACGCGCCGCTCGAACCGCGCGCGGCCGTGGCGGAATGGAAAGACGGCAAGCTCACCGTCTGGACCGGCACGCAACGACCCTTCGGCGTACGCGGCGAACTCGCGCAGGTTTTCAAAATCTCCGAGAACGACGTGCGCGTCATCGTTCCAGACACCGGCTCCGGCTACGGCGGCAAGCATACCGGCGAAGCTGCGGTCGAAGCTGCGCGCCTCGCGAAGTCCGCCGGCAAGCCGGTGAAGCTTGTTTGGACGCGTGAAGAAGAATTCATGTGGGCCTACTTCCGTCCCGCCGGCGTGATCGATGTGACGGCCACCGCGACGCGCGATGGCAAAATCACCTCGTGGGATTTCCACAACTACAACTCCGGCGGCTCGGGCATCCGAATGCTCTACGACGTGCCCGGCGCGAAGACGGAATCTCACAACGCCAGTTCGCCGTTGCGGCAGGGCTCGTATCGCGCCCTGGCTGCCACCGCGAACCACTTCGCTCGCGAATCCGCCGTCGATGAACTCGCTCACGCCGTGAAGATGGATTCCTTGGAGTTTCGGCTGAAGAACTTGAAAGACTCGCGCCTTCGCGCCGTGCTCGAAGCTGCCGCGAAAAAATTCGGCTGGGGCGAAAGTAAATCGTCTTCCACGCGTGGCTTTGGCCTCTCGGTCGGTTCAGAGAAGAATTCCGTCGTCGCCACGTGCGCTGAGATCGCCATCGATGAAAAGGGAAAAGTCTCCGTCGTCCGCGTGGCGCAAGCCTTCGAAGCGGGCGGCGTCCTCAATCCCGATCATCTCAAGAACCAAAACGAAGGCGCGATCGTTATGGGTATCGGCGGCGCGCTCTTCGAACACATCGAATTCGAAAAGGGCGAAATCACCAACGGCCGCTTCTCCGATTACCGCGTCCCGCGTTTCACCGACGCGCCGAAGATCGAGATCGTTCTCGTCGACCGAAAAGAAGTTCCGTCCATCGGCGCTGGTGAAACGCCGATCGTCGGCATCGCGCCCGCAATTGGGAATGCGATCTTCGCCGCGACCGGCAAACGGCTTCGCTCAATGCCGATGGCGCCGAAAGGTATGAAAGCGTAGACGCCTTCACATCTTACGCTCTTTCTCGAATTCGTGTCTCCCGCGCATCTGATTGACCGTCGCATGACTTGTTGCGACGTTCATGACGCGTGCGTTCCGACAAGTTCCAATCCATTGTTCATCTTCATCCCACGCGAACTCTTTGTCGTCCGCGGCTTCTGCTGTTGGTTGTGCTTTCCTGTTTGGTCGATTTGAGCGTCAGTGGCGCATTGCCCGGACAGCCGTTCGCTTCGTATTGGCACCCGAGTACGTTGCTGACGTGGAATCCCACGAACGACGCGGACTCTGCGTTCAATCGCGCGAACATTCCGCTCGCCGCACGTTTCTCGCATCCGGCGCTGAACGTGAACGTGCACGCGAAGACGAACCAGGCGAAGGTCGTTTCGTTGTCCGCGTTCGGTGTTACTTCGGGGAATCCATCGCAAGGGACGCTCTCGATGAATTACTTCGCCCACAATTACTGGCAGTACGAAGACGTGCTCGTGTTCTGGGGCGGCTCGGCGGGTGAAGGTTTGATCCTCGCACCAAACCCGACAGTGATCGACGCCGCGCATCGCAACGGCGTGCCGGTTCTGGGAAATATTTTTCTTCCGCCCACGGCGTTCGGCGGACAGTTCCAATGGGTGACGGATTTTCTTCAGAAGTCTGGTTCAACATTTCCCGTTGCGGACAAACTCATCCAGGCCGCGCAGTATTACGGATTCGATGGCTGGTTCATCAATCAGGAGACCGCGGGCGGCAGCGCCACAACTGCGACGACGATGCGGGACTTCATCAAATACATCCACGCGAACTCGTCGCTGCACGTCATGTGGTACGACGCGATGAACGAGAGCGGGAGCGTCGGCTGGCAGAACCAGCTCAACACAGCCAATGACATGTTTTTCTACGATGCGGGCCGCGTGTCGGATGAAATGTTCCTGAATTTCTCCTGGTCGTCGGGCGGGCTGAGCAGTTCACGAACGCGCGCGCAAAGTTTTGGCCGCAGCGAATTCGACGTGTACGCCGGCGTGGACGTGGAGGGGAATGGCTACAACACGTCGGTGAATTGGGCCGCCATTTTTCCGGAAGGCGGGGCGCATGTGTTGTCGCTGGGATTTTATCGGCCGGATTGGTGTTACAACAGCTCGTCAAGCCCGACAGATTTCTACGCGCGCGAAAATCGTTTCTGGGTAGGGCCTGCCGGTGATCCGAGCAACACATCTTCCACGAACGCGTGGGCGGGAATCGCTCATTATGTCGCCGCGAGGACGCCAGTGACGAAGGTTCCATTCGTCACGAGTTTCAACACAGGGCAAGGGAGCCGTTACGCGATCGGCGGGCAAACATTGATGACGGGCAACTGGAACAATCTCAGTGTGCAGGACGTGTTGCCGACGTGGCGATGGATCGTGCAGAGCAGCGGCACGAAGCTCACGCCGAGTCTCGATTGGGCGGACGCGTATTACGGCGGCACTTCGCTCAGGGTGACCGGCACGCTCGATTCCACGAACACGATCTTGCTCTACGAAACCAGCCTCGCGGTGAGCAACGACACGCAGATTGGAATTACTTACAAAATCGGAACCGCAAGCGCGCCGACATACATGAAGCTTGCGGTCGCGTTCGAAGACAGCCCGACCAATTACCAGTTCTTCGATGTCGCCGCGACGACGAACGCGAACTGGAACACGCAAACGTTCAGTCTCGGCGCATTCGCCGGAAAGAAACTTGCGTTGATCGCGCTGCGATTCGGCGCGGGCAGCGTCGTGAGCGGCTACACGATGCGCATCGGAAAACTCGCGGTGTGGAATGGTGTGATCTCTACACCCACTCCGCCGTCCGCGATTGTCGTGGATCGTGTCTCTGCCGTGGACGCAACCACTGCGACAGCACGGCTGAAATGGACGCACTCGCCGAGCATTGTGGCTCACTACAACGTCTACCGGCGCAATGCCGACAACTCGCGCACGTGGCTCGGCGCAACGCCAAATAACGCGTACTTCGTCCCGCAGGTGAAGCGCGTCGGGGGTGAAAGCTTCGTTCCGATTGAGATCGAAACAGTCGCGCCTGATCACGGCGTCTCAATTGCCGCGACGACGAATCTTTTCTGGCCGGTGACTTTGGTGAGCACCGGCTCGGTTTGGAAATACAACGACACCGGCGCGAACCTCGGCACGACGTGGCGTGCGACAAACTACGATGATTTCGCATGGTCTGCCGGCGCGGCGATGCTTGGCTACGGTGACGCAAACGGAATCTTTCCCACCACCACCAACAGCTACGGCCTCGATCCGAACAACAAATACATCACGACGTATTATCGCCGTGCGTTCGTGGTGAACGAAGAGCCGACCAGTTACAAAGGTCTCACGCTGAACGTCCAGCGTGACGACGGCGCTGTCGTTTACCTGAACGGCGTGGAAGTCTTCCGCAGCAACATGCCGGGCGGCACGGTGAATTACCTCACGTTGGCGTCGAGCGGGGTGAGTGGCGGCGATGAGGCGGCGTTCTTTTCGACGAACCTGCCCAGCTCAGTGCTGCTCGCGGGTACAAATTTCTTCGCTGTCGAACTTCATCAGAACACGAACAACAGCTCCGACATCGCGTTTGATCTTTCGCTGAGCGGTCAACTGAATGCTGCACCGAGCGTAGCAATCACATCGCCGGCGGATGGAATCGTGCTCGCGACCAACCTGCTGCCAGTTTCAATCACGGCGAGTGATCTCGACGGAACCGTTTCGCGCCTGGAGTTATTTGCGAACGATCAATTGATCGGCTCGGCCACCAACGCGCCGTATCAGTTCATGTGGACGAACATTCCGATTGGCTTTCATCTGCTCACGACGCGCGCAACGGACAATCTTGGCCGCGCGGCGACGAGCGCCGTCGTGAACGTGACTTCACCGGGTATTGCCACGGCGCCGATCACGCTCATCGCGACTGGTGCAGTGTGGCGATACTTCGATATGACCAACCACCTTGGTGAAAACTGGCGCAGCAACTCGTTCAACGACGCGAGTTGGAGCAGCGGCGCGAGTGAGCTTGGATTCGGGGATGTGGCAGACGGTCGCCCTGAAACCACGCTTATCTCGAACCGGCTTCAGATTACATTCTACTTTCGTCGCGCCTTTTATGTGGCGGAGCCGACGTTTATTTCCGATCTGACGGCGCGACTGCTGCGCGACGATGGGGCAGTGGTTTATCTGAACGGCGCTGAAGTCTGGCGCGATAACCTGCCAGCGGGAGCGATCACCAACGGCACGCCGGCGACCGCGACGATCAACGGCGTGACCGAGACTGTGTGGCTCACGAATTCGCTGCCGCGCTCGGCGTTGATCCGCGGCACGAATTGGATTGCGGCGGAGATTCATCAGCAAGCCACGAACAGCAGCGACGTGAGTTTTAACTTCCAGTTGACAGGCAGTGCGATGATTCCCGTCCAGCCGCAACTTGATTTCACGACTGCCGGCAGCCTTTCGTTCACGTGGCCCGCCGATCAAGGACTCTTCTCGCTCTATGCGGCGACCAATGTGGCGGCATCGACGTGGACGCGAATTACAAATGTCCCAACGCTGGCGAATGGCGTGTGGATATTGACGTTGCCGCAGACGAACTCGTCGTCGCGATTCTTCCAACTCAGGTATCCGTGAACGCCCTTGGACACGGTGGAACCTCGTCGCACTGCGACTATTTCCACTGCCGAATTGTTATCGATCCATTCACAAGACATTGAGATTTGTTAAAGCAGCGCGTATTCCTTTGCGCAGAAATTTGTGATGAACAGTGAGCCAGTTGGATCTTCAGGACCGTCCCGCCGCCGACTCCCACGCTCGTTCAAGGAACTGACACCGAGCAATCATTTCAACCCGCGCACCTTTTTTTACGAGATGGTTTGGAAGGCGTGGCTCACGCCGCGTTGCGGTGAATGCCGCCGGCCGGAGTTTCCGAAACTGAAGAAAGGCAAAGTCGCCATCACATGGATCGGGCACGCGTCGTTTCTCGTTCAGTTCGATGATTTGAACGTGCTGATCGATCCGAACTTCGCGAATTGGCTCTTTCTTCTGAAGCGCATCAAACGCGCGGGCTGTCGCATCGAAGATTTGCCGCCCATCGATCTCGTGCTGCTCACGCACGCGCACTACGACCATTTTCACAAACCGACGTTGCGTCGTTTGCCGTCGCCGGGAATCGGCGTGATGCCGTGGGGCGTCGGCGATCTCGCGCGCGATCTTGGGTTCGGTCGCATCGTTGAGCTGCAGAAGTGGGAGAGCTTCTCGCATGGCGATTGGAAAGTGACGCTCACGCCGTGCAAGCATTGGGGTGCGCGGCGAATCCACGACGAACATCGCGGCTACGGCGGTTTTATTCTCGAACACCAGGGCCGCCGGATTTATCACGCGGGCGACAGCGCCTACTCGGAAGATTTCAAAGAGATCGGGCGTTTGCTGAAACCTGAAATTGCGCTGCTCCCCATCGGCGCCTACTTCCCCGACTCATTTCGCAACGTCCACATGGGGCCGGATGAAGCAGTGCAAGTATTCCGCGACATCGGCGCGCGCTGGTTGATCCCGATGCACTTCGGCACGTTCAAGTTATCCTTTGAAGCGATGGATGAACCGCCGCGTTGGCTGCGGGAAATCGCCGAGCGCGATGGCATCGCGGAGCACTTGAGAATCCTCGAAGAAGGCGTGCCGGCGGTGTTTTAGAGTTCCCGTCGCCAGTCCCGAACCAATTTGTATCCCCTTGCCTCCAATGGATTAATGATGTGGTTCAGGTTGGATGTGGTGTTGGTGTAAAAGGTAATCCAATCGTCGTGGTCCGCGTAGCACACGAACGGCTTGGGACTCGGAATGAAGATGAAATCCACGCCATCCCAAAAGGCCGCTATCAAAAGAGCACGCAATTCCTCGGCTGTTTCCGACGAAAGAGAAGTTTCTCTGGTTAAAGGAAGAGCGGAACCCATGGGACAAAGCGCCGTCATGCGTTCGGTGGTGAAAACAATTTGATCAATGATGACTGTCCCCTCCGTGATTTGTTTGTCCGCAGTGGTGATAGTGGAAATGAATTCTTCCCGATCGTTGGCCTCCGGTATTTGGACCGTCTGTTGAAACCTCCACGGCGTACGGCGGAACTTCTTGATGACACCGGTGGAATGCGTGACGATCATTATTCGATAGAACCTGCGGATTCCTTCCTCTTCTCATCCACATCGATGAATTCGAAGAAGCATGTGATGTCATCGCGATGCGATAACCCCGCCTGTTCCTTGCGCATCTTCAATCGTGCCCGCATCTCGTCGGTATCACGGCCACGGCTCTGCACGCTCTCGTTGAATGCCTGCTTTTCCGCCGCGCTCTTCTTCACGTTGTTGCGCACCCAATCGCACACCTCGCCATCAGTGATCGTGCTCTTCACCACGTTGATGAACTGATCTGCGCTCACGCCCGCCGCCTTCAGCCACGCTCCGTCGAAACCGTGCGTGAAGTTCTCGTGATAATCGGAGTGAAGTTTGCCCGCCTGCTTCAGGCGAATCTTGTCGATGAATCGCGGCAGGTGATACCAGCCATCCATCATCTCGCGCGGGCTGCGTGGGTAAATGATCTCGTTGCTCATGCGCGCGGAGTTTTGGAAATCGCTGCACGCGGTGTCAACGTCCCGCGAATATGATGGAACCCGTCGCACTGCAACGAGTCGGTCTGCGTTCAGCGGAACGTCGGGATCAGTCGTCTTCTCAAGCCGCCGCTGGACGCGGCGGAATGGCCGCAGAGCGACCCTATTCCCCCGGCTTCTTGCTTACTTCGTTTGCGCGAAGAGCATCAGCACGCGTGGACCTTTCTCGGTCGCGAGCTGATACGCTTCTTCATCCGGGCCGTGCGGGACCGCGAGGCCGTCGCACGTTTTGTCGTAGGCCGGTTTGCCATCGACCAAGAGCATGTAGTGATGTGTCTTGTTGCCGGGGATGTGATGCACGATGGCGTGCCATGCGCCGCACTTGCTGTCGCGTTCGAGTGGCACGGGGCGCCAATGGTTGAACGAACCCAGGATCTCCACGGTTTGCGGTTCATCCGTGTGCCCGTCAGGAAGTCGCCAACGAAAAATCTTCGTGTAGCTGTGCTTCTTTTCCGACTCGGCGGTGCGGCGATTGAGTGGTGAAACGACTTGTGATTCGACAAACACTGGCGCGACACGCGCGGGCGGCTTCGAACCAAACAAACTGCCTAACTTCTGCAACATGGTTTTTCTGTGTAATGGGTAACGGGGGCGCAATAGATCAGAGAATCCTGATGCGGTGCAAGCGCAAGCAACGCTTAACACGGAGAAATTTTCGCGGGAAATAAAGTCAGGGTTTCCGGGACGAAACAATGAAGTGGTAAGAATGCGCCGGCCCTGACATCGCCAATCTACGACCGCATCATTTCGTGAGACCAAGTGCTTTGAACTTCGCTTTGACATGTTTGAAGTGGAAGTCCGGCGAGCAAAGTTTTTCGAGCTGGCCCGGCTCAAAATGTTTCGCCACTTCGGAGTCAGCGAGCAGTTGCTTCACGAAATCTGCATCGTCGCGACCGGCGTGTTTCACTTCCCATGTCTTCATGGCGTTGCGCTGCACGAGTTCGTAAGCCTGTTCTCGCGTGAGTCCTTTACGAATCAGTTCCAGCAACACTGTCTGGCTGTTCCACATGCCGAGGCTGAGGCCAAGGTTCTTCTTCATGTTCTCGGGATAAACGGCGAGGCCGTTCATCATTCGCGTGGTGAGTCCGAGCATGTAATCAAGAAGCGTGCACGAGTCGGGAAAAATGATTCGCTCCACGCTGCTGTGACTGATGTCGCGCTCGTGCCAGAGCGCCACGTTTTCCAGGGCGGCGACTGCGTTTCCGCGCAGCACGCGCGCGAGGCCAGTGATGCGTTCCCACGTGATCGGGTTCCGTTTGTGCGGCATGGCGCTGGAACCTTTCTGGCCTTTGGTGAATGGCTCTTCGGCTTCAAGCACCTCGGTGCGTTGAAGATGACGGAACTCCACGGCCCATCGCTCCAGGCTCGCACCAACGAGCGCGAGGGTGTTCATGAAATCGGCGTGAATGTCGCGTTGGATCACTTGTGTCGCGATCGGGGCGGGTGTGAGGCCGAGTTGTTTGCAAACGAAACTTTCAACGCGTGGCGGCAAGTGCGCGCTCGTGCCGACCGCGCCACTGAGCTTGCCGATCGAAGAACGCAAACGCACGGCGGCCAAACGTTCCTCCGCGCGGCCGAATTCATCCCACATCAGCGCGAGCTTCAGTCCAAAAGTTGTCGGCTCCGCGTGAATGCCATGACTCCGCCCAATGCACGGCGTGAATTGATATTCCTTGGCGCGGCGGGCGATCACTTCGCGCAAGTCGCTGAGTGCTTCGAGCAGCAAAGTCGCGCTCTGCACAATCTGCACAGCGAATGCTGTGTCCACCACGTCGCTGCTGGTGAGACCGAAGTGCAGCCAGCGTGACGCGGAATCGTTGATCTTTTCAGTAACCGCCGTCGTGAACGCGATCACGTCGTGGTTCAGGACTTTTTCAAGTTCTCGTTGGCGCGCGACCAGGCCGGGCAAGTCTTTCAACCACTTCGCTGCGCCGGCCTGAAGCTTTGCGAAATCCTTCGCCGACACCACGCCTTCACGCACGAGCGCCTGGCTGGCGAGCAGTTCAATCTCCAGCCAGATTTTCAGTTTATTTTCGTCAGTCCAGATCGCCCGCATCTCCGGGCGCGAATAACGCGTAATCATCGAACCGTCAGGCTAGGGGACATCCACGCCTCGCGTCCATACTGGAGCGTGCAACATGGAATGGCGTGCCGCCGAAGTAATCTCGACAATGAACGCGGCCTCCGGTTCAGCTAGAACCCGTGTTTCACTCCGCTTTCATTTCGCGAATTGCTCTCCTGTGCGGACTTGTCTGCTGTGCATTCGCTGCGTCCGCACAGGACCGGCTCAAATCAATGCCGGGCTATGAACGTTACGAACGCATCAGCCGCGAATCGGCGAACGCGATCGTAAGCGGCGCGGTAACGGTGACGTGGCGCGATGAGGGAAAATCATTCGAGTACGCTTTCGGCGGAAAACGATTTCGTTACGAGATCACGACGGGAACAAAGACCGAATTGGTGCGCACCAATTCCGCTTCGGCGACCAACGCACCACGTTACACCGTCACGAGCACGGGCCGGCAACGCGATGCGCGCGTCGAGCGCGGGCGGCAATACACGAATACGTTTTCTCCCGACGGCAAGTGGCGCGCTTTTTACCGCGATCACAATGTGTGGCTTGCTAATAGCAACGGCTCGAACGCATTCGCAATCACGACCGAAGGCAACGAGAAAGCGCGCATCAAGTTGGGCAGCGCGAGTTGGGTTTACGGCGAGGAGCTCTACCAGAACACCGCCATCTGGTGGTCGAGCAACAGCCAGAAGCTTGCGTTCTATCGCTTCGATGAGAGCAAACTGCCGGACTACTACCTCACACTTTCGCAGGGAAAGCTTTTCACCACTCTCGACGCGGAGCCTTACGTGAAGGCGGGAGGAATAAATCCCGTTGTCGACATTTTGATCTACGATCGGACGACGCGGAAGACGACGCGTGTCGATGCGCGGGACGGCAAGCCGTTCAACGATTCAACCGTGGGCCACTATCTCTACGGCGTTTCGTGGACGCCGGATGGGAAGGAGCTTTTTCTTCACCGCACGAACCGCCGCCAGAACGTGATGGAACTGGTCGCGGCCGACGCGAACACCGGCAAGTGCCGCGTGGTCGTGCGTGAGGAATGGCCGGCAAGCTGGACCGACAATGCGCCGCTGATCCATTGGTTGAAGGACAGTCGCCGGTTCATCTGGAGTTCCGAGCGCACCGGCTGGAAGAATTTTTATCTCTACGATGTTGGAGGGACGAGCTCTGCGAGTCCCACAAATAACGCCAGGCTCATCACGCCTCTCACGCGCCACGAATTCGAAGTCGATGCCATCGTGCGCGTCGATGAAACGCGCAAGCTGCTCTACTACACCGCGCGCGACGGCGACAACCCGATGAAGTTGCAACTGCACCGGGTGTCGCTCGACGGCACTGGCGATATGCGGCTCACTGATCCCGCCTTCCATCACACGCTCGACGTGGCGCCGGATGGGGAACACATCATCGACACCGCGCAGACGCACGACACTCCGCCTGAAACGCGCCTGCTGAATCGCGACGGCAAGGTCGTAGACGTGATCGCGAAGAGCGATATGAAGAAGTTCGATGCGCTCAAGCTGAAGCGTGTCGAATTACTGAAGTTCAAAGCGGCGGACCAGGAGACGGAGTTGTACGGACTGCTGCACTTTCCATCCGACTTCAATCCGCGCGTGAAATACCCATTGCTCGTCAGCACTTACGCCGGCCCGTCTACCACGGGCGCGCGAGAAACTTTTATGACGCCAAGCGCGCTGACCGAACTCGGCTTTCTCGTTGCGAGCTTCGATTCACGCAGCGCGAGTGGGCGCGGGAAAAAGTTTCTCGACGCGATTTACGAAAAGCTTGGCACGGTTGAGATCGATGATCAGGCGGCTGGCGTGCGCGCTCTTGGGAAGCGCATCTACGTGAATTCGAAACACGTTGGCATTTACGGCACTAGCTACGGCGGCACGGCGTCGCTGCTCTGTCTGATGCGTTACCCGGAAGTTTTTCAGGCAGCGTCGGCTTCGAGCGGCGTGGTCGATTTCCGTAACTACGACTCCATCTACACTGAGCGCTACATGGGACTACCGCAGGAAAACAAGTCGGGTTATGCCGCCGCATCACCGATCACCTACGCCAAAAATCTGCGCGGCGCATTGCTGCTCTACTACGGCACTGCGGACAATAACGTGCATCCCAACAACACGCTCCAGCTCGTGAAGGAATTGCAACGGCTGGGGAAAAGTTTCGAGGTGCAAGTCGGCCCCGATCTCGGGCACACGAGTGTGAACCGCGATCGCATGATGGAGTTCTTCATCCAGAACCTGAAGAGGTGAGGAGCTATGCTGGCGTGATTTTGAATCGTCGCTATCCTTGCCGCGCATGAATCGCCGGGAATTCGTCGGGATCACTTCAGCCGCTGCTGCTCAATTCTTCATCGCTGGATGCGCGACGCGATCGAATCGCGCGGCGTTGCAACTGGAGGAAGCAACGATCCCGCTGCTTCAGGCGGCGATGCGGTTAGGGCATGAATCCGCGGAATCGCTCACGCGCAAATATCTTCAACGCATCGACGAACTTGATGACAAGGGGCCGAAGCTCAACGCGATCATCGAATTGAATCCCGACGCGCTCGCGACGGCGCGTGAACTGGATCGCGAACGAAAGCAAAAAGGCGTGCGGGGGCTGTTACATGGCATCCCCGTGTTGCTGAAGGACAACATCGACACGCACGACAAGATGATTACGACCGCCGGATCGCTTGCATTGATGGGTTCGCATCCGCTGCAAGACGCGATGGTCGCGCGCAAGCTTCGCGAAGCCGGCGCGGTGATCCTCGGCAAAACAAACCTCAGCGAGTGGGCGAACTTCCGCGGTAATCGTTCGACGAGCGGATGGAGCGGTCGTGGCGGGCTGACGCGCAATCCGTACGTGCTCGATCGTGACCCGTCGGGTTCGAGCAGCGGCTCAGCGGTGGCTGTCGCGGCGAATTTGTGTTCGTTCGCGATCGGCACCGAGACCGATGGATCGATCGTTTCACCCGCGGCGCACTGCGGTGTTGTGGGGCTTAAGCCGACGCTGGGATTGATCAGTCGCGCGGGGATTGTTCCGATTTCGCACAGTCAGGACACGGCGGGGCCGATGGGCCGCACTGTTACAGACGTGGCGATTGCGCTCGGTGCGCTGATAGGCGAAGACGCGCGCGACGAAACAACTCGCGCCAGCAACGGCCACACACATCGAGACTACGCACAGTTTCTCGATGCAAACGGATTGCGTGGCGCGCGCATCGGCGTGGCGAGAAAGTTTTTCAGCAAATCGTCACGCGCTAACGAAGTGTTCGAAGTTGCACTCGACACGCTGCGTCGCGCTGGCGCCGAACTGATCGATCCTGCGGACTTGCCGACACACGGAAAGTTCGGCAGCGCCGAACACGAGGTGTTGCTGTACGAATTCAAAGCTGACCTTAATGCGTATCTAGCCTCGCTCGGCCCGAACGCGCCGGTGCATTCACTGGAAGAAGTGATCGCGTTCAACGAGCGCAACGCGGGTAAGGAACTCGTCTTCTTCGGACATGAAACAATGATCGAGTCGCAGAAGAAAGGCCCGCTCACTGAATCGAAGTATCTCGATGAACTCGAAAAGGCGAAGCGCCTCGCGGGCAAGGAAGGCATCGATGCCGTGATGAGTGAGCATCGTCTCGACGCTATCGTCGCGCCGACCGCTGGCCCGGCGTGTCGGGTTGATTTTGTTTACGGTGACCGTGGAGAAGGGGGAAGTTCGTCGCCCGCTGCGGTGGCGGGTTATCCGAACATCACGGTGCCCGCAGGATTTGTTTACGGGCTGCCGATCGGCATCTCGTTCTTCGGACGCGCGTGGAGTGAGCCGGTATTGTTGAAACTCGCATTCGCCTTCGAGCAACTCACGCGAGTGCGCAAGCCACCGACGTATCGCGCCAGCGTGACGTGGAGTGAATTCCCGCTCGCGAGTCAGCGCAAACCTTGAAACACTCCGCGCGAGCCATGGCAAAAACGCAGTATCTCACCGCGCCCTTTCCAGCACAGTGGGATCCGAAGCTTGGAATTCACGTGACTTGAAGTCGCGGC